>Ga0228698_1000512_pt1 | contig 28670 bp, 21 predicted proteins | sample McNCre117_Aug_MG_FD_178015 | JGI IMG/M metagenome (GOLD analysis project Ga0228698, IMG submission 178015) | Freshwater microbial communities from McNutts Creek, Athens, Georgia, United States - 1-17_Aug_MG | ecosystem: Environmental > Aquatic > Freshwater > Creek | place: USA: Georgia...
ACGCCGGCCTTTTGGGAGGATGCATGCAAGCATTTGATGCGCAAGGATCGCGTCATGCGGCGGCTTATTCCGCAGTTTGGTGACGCCTGCTTGCAAACCCGAGGCGATGCCTTTGTGACATTGGCCCGCAGCATCGTTGGCCAACAAATTTCTGTGAAGGCAGCCCAAACCGTTTGGGATCGGTTTGCCGCGCTCACCCCTCAGTTGTCGCCCTCCCATGTGTTGCGGCTGAAGGTCGACGATATGCGTGCCGCAGGGCTGAGCGCCCGCAAGGTTGAGTACGTGGTTGATTTGGCATTGCATTTCGACAATGGTGCGCTGCATGTGGCTTCCTGGGCTGACATGCCGGACGATGAGATCATTGCCGAATTGGTGGCGATTCGCGGCATTGGCCGCTGGACCGCTGAGATGTTTTTGATTTTTCATATGATGCGGCCCAATGTCTTGCCGCTGGACGATGTGGGCCTGATCAACGGGATCAGCCGCAATTATTTTTCGGGTGAAACGGTGAGCCGGATGGATGCGCGGGAAGTCGCTGCCGCCTGGGCGCCGTATTGCAGTGTGGCGACTTGGTATATTTGGCGGTCCCTGGACCCGTTGCCGGTCGCATATTGAGAACAAGGAGTAGAGAGTTGGCCAAAAAATCATTTCTGGACTTTGAACAGCCCATCGCCGAGCTGGAAACCAAAATTGAAGAGCTGCGCTATGTGCAAAATGAGTCGGCTGTGGACATTTCCTCCGAAATTGAGCAGCTCGCTAAAAAAAGCCAGCAACTCACCAAAGACATCTACAGCGATCTGACGCCTTGGCAAATTACCAAGATCGCGCGCCATGCAGAGCGTCCTTACGCGTTGGATTATTTCAACGAAATTTTTACCCATTTCGTCGAGCTGCATGGTGATCGGCATTTCGCTGACGACCAAAGTATTGTGGGCGGCCTGGCCCGCTTCAACGGCACGCCGTGCATGCTCATCGGCCAACAAAAAGGCCGGGACACCAAGGAGCGCGCGTTGCGCAACTTCGGCATGAGCAAGCCCGAGGGGTATCGCAAGGCGCTGCGTCTGATGAAGCTGGCAGAAAAATTCAATTTGCCGGTATTTACATTTGTAGACACCCCCGGCGCTTATCCTGGACTGGACGCCGAAGAACGGGGGCAATCGGAAGCGATTGGACGCAATATTTTTGAGATGGCGCAACTCGAAGTGCCCATCATCACCACCATCATCGGAGAAGGTGGCTCGGGCGGTGCATTGGCGATCTCTGTGGCCGACCAGGTCATCATGATGCAGTACTCGGTTTACTCTGTGATCAGCCCCGAAGGGTGCGCTTCCATTTTGTGGAAAACCTCGGAAAAAGCCCAGGAAGCGGCAGATGCCTTGGGCATTACCGCACACCGCTTGAAGGCATTGGGCCTGGTAGACAAAATTGTCAACGAACCAGTGGGCGGTGCCCACCGTGATCACCGCCAGGCTGCGGCTTTTCTGAAGCGCGCCCTGACCGACGCCTATCGCCAAGTGGCCGACCTGAAAGTGCGTGAATTGGTGGACCGTCGCTATGACCGTCTGCAAAGTTACGGCCGTTTCAACGACACCAAAGCCAACGCCAAATAAGGCCAAATCCCTTTCTTAAAGCCATTTGTGACGCAGTCGTTCGATGCGGCGATGGCGGCTTTCGATCCGCCGCTGCCACTGGGAGTGGCATTCAGTGGCGGTGCCGATTCCACTGCTTTGCTGGTGGCCTGCGCAGCGCGCTGGCCTGGCCAGGTTGTGGCCCTGCATATCAACCACGGATTGCAAACCGCTGCATCGGAGTTTGAGCACCATGCGCGGGTGCTGTGCGCTGCATTGAATGTGCCCTTGCGCGTCCGCGTTGTACCGGCGCGTCACGCACCCGGGCAAAGTCCGGAAGATGCAGCCCGCAATGCGCGGTATGCCGGCCTGGTGCAACTGGCACGTGAGGCCGGTGCGCAGCCAACGGCCTCGGTGGCGGTCGCTCAGCATGCCGATGATCAAATTGAAACCCTGCTGCTGGCCTTGGGACGCGGTGCCGGAATTGCGGGGATGAGCGCCATGCCGGCGCTCTGGGAGCGTGATGGCCTGCTGTTTCAGCGGCCGCTGTTGGGGGTGGCCGGCAGCGCGCTGCGCAGCTGGCTGCAGGCGCGCCAGATTCGCTGGATTGAAGACCCCAGCAACGCCAGTTTGCAATTCACCCGCAATCGCATTCGCGCACAGATATTGCCGGCGCTGGAAGCGGTATTCCCGCAGTTCCGTGACACTTTTGCCCGCAGCGCCCGGCACGCCGCCCAAGCGCAGCAATTGCTCGATGAATCGGCGGCCACCGATTGGATTGCGGTGACGGCCGAAGCAAGCACAAGCAGGGCGCTGCACAGCATGCCTTTGCGGCCCTTGCAGCAACTTAGTGCAACGCGGCAGTCTAATTTGCTGCGTTTTTGGTTGAAGCAGCAATATGGAGTAATGCCCAGCACAGCGCAACTCACGGAGCTGCTTTCGCAAGTGGCGGCAGCCCGCACGCGAGGGCACCGCATTCATCTGCGTGTGGGCCACGGGTTCGTGGTGCGCGAGGGGGCGGTGCTGGCTTGGTACAATCCCACGGTTTTGCACCCAACCAATTGATCCGATGGCATTGATAGTTCACAAATATGGCGGCACGTCGATGGGTTCTACGGAACGCATCCGCAATGTCGCAAAGCGCGTCGCCAAGTGGGCCCGCGCGGGTCACCAGATGGTGGTCGTACCTTCCGCAATGAGCGGTGAAACCAACCGGCTGCTCGGTCTTGCCAAAGAATTGGCACCGACCAAGCCCGGCGAGGCCTACGGGCGCGAGCTCGACATGTTGGCCGCGACCGGTGAGCAGGTGTCCAGCGCCTTGCTGGCAATTGCTTTGCAAGCCGAGGGCATCGATTCGGTCAGCTACGCTGGCTGGCAGGTCCCCATTCGCACCGACAGCGCGTACACCAAGGCCCGCATCGAGTCGATTGAAGACAGCCGGGTGCGCGCCGATCTGACCGCTGGCAAAGTGGTCATCGTTACCGGCTTCCAGGGCCTAGACGAATTCGGCAACATCACCACGCTAGGCCGTGGTGGATCGGACACTTCGGCAGTTGCCGTGGCCGCAGCCATGGGTGCAGCCGAATGCCTGATTTACACCGATGTCGATGGCGTTTACACCACCGACCCCCGTGTTGTGCCAGAAGCCCGCCGCATGGCCAAAGTCACCTTTGAAGAGATGCTCGAAATGGCGTCCATGGGTTCCAAAGTGCTGCAAATACGCTCGGTTGAATTCGCCGGCAAATACAAAGTTCCCTTGCGCGTGTTGAGCAGCTTCACGCCGTGGGACATCGACATCAACGAAGAAGCCGTGTCCGGCACCCTGATCACTTTTGAGGAAGACGAAAACATGGAACAGGCGATTGTTTCTGGTATTGCATTTAATCGCGACGAGTCGAAGATTTCGGTGCTCGGCGTTCCCGATACCCCCGGCATTGCATACCAAATCCTGGGCGTGGTTGCCGATGCCAATATTGAAGTAGACGTGATCATTCAAAACGTCAGCAAAGACGGCAAGACCGACTTCAGCTTCACCGTGAACCGTGGCGACCATGCGCGCACGGTGGACCTGTTGAAAGAAAAAGTACTGCCCAAACTGGGTGCTACCGAAATTCTGGGTGATACCAAAATTTGCAAGGTTTCCATCGTCGGTATCGGCATGCGCAGCCACGTGGGTGTTGCCAGCCGCATGTTCCGTGTGCTGAGCGAAGAGGGCATCAACATCCAGATGATCTCTACGTCGGAAATCAAGACATCGGTGGTTATCGATGAAAAGTATATGGAGCTGGCTGTGCGTGCATTACACAAAGCTTTTGATTTGGACCAGCCCAATTCGTAAAAATCGCCTAAAGTCATGCCATAATAGCGGGCGCTAGGAAACGTGACCGAGTGGCCGAAGGTGCTCCCCTGCTAAGGGAGTATGGGGTGTAGAGCCTCATCGAGGGTTCGAATCCCTCCGTTTCCGCCAAATCAGAACCCTAAGTAGTTCATCTACTTAGGGTTTTTTGGTTTTTGGACTCCTTAAAAAAGCGCCAGGCGAACGCTATGCCATGGTGTGGGCTGCATTAGACGTGCTGGGTCCCTGGCATGCACAGCATGCATTTCCTGAAATTGCGGAATTAACCCGTTTTTATGCCAGTTTCAACCGTGCATTGATGTGGTCTTTGGCGTAACCTTAATTGAGTTTCATATTTATCAATTAAGGAGAATGTATGGCGCGCTATCTGGGCCATGTGGCAGACGCCGTGGAATGCGATTTCGCCGATACGTTGCCACCGGCATTTGACTTTGAGTTACCCCAAGCCGTGCTGCAAACCCGAACCGATATCGGGCTGGCAGTGTGCAGCGGTGCACCGGCACGCACGCTGCCGGTGACCGCCGCAAGCGCCGACGGCCTTACCGAGCGGTGTTGATGCGCCCGGCTCGCGGGGCCGCAGTTCGGTTGAGACCGACTGTGAGCGCCACAAACACCAGGCCCGTGACGGCAGTGCTGGCACCGAGTGTCCAGCATTCATTGGCCAGAAAATCACCAATGGCGGTGCCTGCAGAGCGCACCGACCACACGGAGAGCCAATAGCGTGGCACCGACGGCGTTGCCGGGCGGCGATAAAGAACAATGCAGGCGAGGGCCAGAACGCTCAGTGCAAGCGAAGCCCCCAAGGTTCCCAACCCAAGTACAAACGACGCAAAATCACCGCACAAGGTGCCCAAGGCACCTGCCAACAACATGCAAAGCCAGTACACCGGCGTGGCTTGAATGGTGGGTGGCGTGTTGCCGGGGGCGGGGGGTGTGATTGCGCGGTACAGCAGTACGCTTGCGATCATGCAGACGGTGATCAATGGCAGCGACACCTCGAAGCCCAAACCATGGTCGCGGAACGCATCGCCTATATTGGTGGCCGCCGTGCGTATGGTGATGATGGCCGCCCAGAAAAAGCCAATCGATGGACGTGGACTGAATCGTTCCGCCAGGAAGATCAATGCCAATAGCGCCAGCAGAACCGGTAAACCGAGCAAATGGCCCAGATGCAGTTGGTCGGACAAAAAATCACCGGTGTTGGTGCCAAAAATGCTGGCAGCGCTCAAAAGCACCCAGTAGCGGCGGTTTATGAGGGGCAAGATTCGCATGGTTTTCCCTGACTTATAGCTTGTATGCGTCGATGCTATGGGGTCGACGTGGCGTATTTTTGTGGTCTGGGTAAAGTTTTGTTGCGCCTATTTGCCGCGATTGCAAGGACCGGCGTTTTGACATTCGCGCGACGTCTTTGTCTGAACCCTGTGAATAGCTGATACAACTACACCTTTCTTGACCCTGAAAAAAGAGACCCATGACAGCTACCCATTCTGTTTTGCCTGAAGGCCAAAAGCCCAGTCGCCAACAATTTGCCAGTGACAACTATGCGGGCGCTTGTCCGCAAGCTTTGCATTGGTTAAGCACGGCCAATGCCAGTGGGCACGAACCCGCCTATGGCGAAGACCGTTGGACCCAGCGTTCCACCGATATGCTGCGCCAGTTATTTGATATTGACTGTGATGTGTATTTTGTGTTTAACGGCACAGCAGCCAACTCCCTGGCTTTGGCATCTTTATGCCAAAGCTACCATTCGGTCATATGCAGCCCGGTGGCACATATTGAAACCGACGAGTGTGGCGGCCCCGAATTTTTCTCCAACGGTTCCAAATTGTTGGTGGCCGAAAACCAGTCGGATGCAGCGCAGCGTGGAAAATTGACGCCCGATGCCGTGGAGGCGCTTGTAACCAAGCGCAATGATGTGCACTATCCGCGGCCCAAAGTAGTGTCACTGACCCAGGCCACCGAACTCGGTACGGTCTACACCGTAGACGAAGTTCGGGCGATCGCCTGGAGTGCCAAAAAACACCAGTTGCGCTTGCATATGGATGGTGCACGTTTTGCCAACGCGGTAGCCCATTTGGGGTGCGCACCGGCCGACATTACGTGGAAAGCAGGTGTGGATGTACTGTGCTTTGGCGGCACCAAAAATGGTTTACCAGTGGGGGAGGCGGTGGTGTTTTTCGATAGAAAATTATCTGAAGATTTTGCCTGGCGTGTCAAACAAGCGGGCCAACTCGCCTCCAAGATGCGCTATATCTCTGCCCCGTGGGTTGGCTTGCTGGAGGGCGATGTCTGGCTGCACAATGCGCTGCACGCCAATGCCATGGCCCAGCGTCTGTACGCTGGCATGCGCGATATTGCGGGCGTGAATCCGCTGCACGCGCCAGAGGCAAATGGTGTATTCGCCCGTCTTGAACCTGCACTGGTGCAGGCGCTGTACGCACGCGGCTGGAAGTTCTACCAGTTTATTGCCGGTGGCGGCTGTCGCTTCATGTGTGCCTGGGACACGCAGCCAGAATCGGTCGACGCGCTGCTGGCCGATATGCGTGCATTGGCTGGCGTGCGCTGAACTGCATCCGCTTGAACCGCACCGCATAATCAACGCAGCAATACCACCGACACCGCATATGGCATACGACTTCAACTCGCAGGACAACCGGTTTGATTTCCCCAATCCATACCGCATAGAGAACTATTTCTATTTTTGTGCTGCAGCCATTTTGTTGGCGGGTGGCATTTCGCTGCTCATCATCGTGCGCCATGGCCTGTCCGATGGTGGCAGCGTGGTGGCGTTGCCCCTGCTGATAGGGGTTGCCATGTTGGTTCATGGCCTGGCGCTTGCAGGCAAGGCGATGGCGCGATTGCGGTTTTTCTTTGGCCGTGGTCAGCCAGCCAGTCTGGCGCCGGGGTTGACGCCTGATCAAACGGGAACCACCGCGGCGGCGGCGGGCCTTACCGAGCTGTTGCGTCACAGCTCACTGGCGTTTAAAGAACCCGTCGGGCCGCTGAACGGGGTGCTGTATTCCTTGTTCCGCAATCTTATTTTTTCCCCGCACTACATTCAGAACATTGCACAAAGGCAGTTTCAAAACGCACTGGCCTTTGCGGCAATTTTGCTGAGTTTGTTGGTATCGCTGGTTGGCGCCAGTCACGCCAGTGCACGTTGGTTGGGCCTGTTTTACTTTGCACTGGCCCTGGTTATTCTGCTAAAGCCGGTAGAGCGCGGTGCGCAGGCCGAAGTCAATATCGGGATACAGGGTGTGGTGGGGTTTGTGTTGGCGGCAGTGTTGGGGCCGGTATTGGTACCCATGTTGACCCAAGGCGTGCCACCGCCAGCTTGGTTGCCTGGTGCCGGGCAAGCGGCCTTGGTGATGGTTTGCGGTTTGGCCGTGATCGCCCTGTTTTTCATGGCGGCAATGAGTCAGAGCCAGAGTGATACGCCGCAGGCAAATATGGCGGTGGTGCAGGATACGCTGAGCATGAACAGCCATCCCAAACAAATCATGGACGAATTCGAACGCCGCATGCAAGAAGGCTGGGTTGCTTCTTTGCCTAACCGCGTTTACGCGCGACGGCTGCCGGAGGTGGTGTTAAACCAGGAATCGGGCAGCTTTGAAGGCGAAGCCTTGCAAGAAACCCAACCGGTGCCACGGGGCGAAATGGCCGATCTGACATGGGGCGCCTGTTTTACCGCGCCGCACTACCGTTGGCTGGGCTGGCTGAATACCCTGGGTTTAATTACGTTGTTGGTGGCGGTGGTGTCGCTGACGCGTTTTGCGTCACGCTTCTACAACGGTAACAACGTAGATGCCGAATACGCAGCGGCTGCCACGCTGGGTGTCGCTTTCTGGATGTTGGGAAATTTTTGCTTTCGTGCAGGTGGCGTCCTTTGGGGGCGTTTCGATTTTGTATCGCGGCTGATCTGGATTGAAATGGCAGGCAACTACCAGGCGGCGCGCATGGACTATGGCAATCGGTTTACCGATAGTGTGAAAACCGAAAAAAAGGTCATCAATATCGAGGCCATGACGCTGCGGGTATGGGTTGCAGAAATAGAAACCGTGGCGTTTGGCAAAGACACCGCGCGCAGCATTGTGGGGATGCGAGGATGCAAGACCGAGGCCGAAGGCCTGCACCGCATATTGAAAGATTTTGGGGTCCAGCAAAGCATGATTGTGGCGCCGACGTCGAATATTGATTTGCAGCGTGCGCAGGCGATGTCAGCGATGAACCAGGTTGTCGCCAGTGCAGCGCTGTCCGCATTGCCGGCCACAGCGACCACGGCGCATGTCATGGCACACGCAAGCGCGCCAGCGCCGCTGCACTTCAACTGTCCGGCCTGTGCGCCAGCGCATGCGCAGGGTGCAAAGTTTTGCCCCGAGTGCGGCAGTCGCTTGGGTTGAAGTCAGACTGAAAACCCGATCGGAAGTCCAAACCGAGATCAAATTAAATCAAACCAAAAGGAAGACATATGCAATACCGTTCACTGGGCCGCACTGGCTGGAAAATTTCAAGCGTTGGCTTTGGTGCTTGGGCGATTGGCGGCACCTGGGGCGATGTGCAGGATGACGAGTCGATGGGGGCGCTGCATGCGGCACTCGATGCCGGTGTGAATTTTTTTGATACGGCCGATGTGTATGGCGATGGCCGCAGCGAGCGCCTGTTGGCACGCCTGCGCCGTGAGCGCAGCGAACCTTTCTATATTGCCACCAAGGCCGGACGCCGCCTGAATCCTCACGTGGCTGGCGGCTACAACCGGGCCAATCTGCGTGGCTTTGTGGAGCGCAGTCTGCGCAATTTGGAAACCGATGCAATCGATTTATTGCAATTGCACTGTCCTCCAACCGAGGTGTATTACATGCCGGAGGCGTTTGATGCCTTAGAAGAAATGAAGGTTGAGGGCAAGTTGCGCCACTACGGCGTCAGCGTGGAAAAAGTTGAAGAGGCGCTCAAGGCGATTGACTACCCTGGTGTGCAAAGCGTGCAAATTATTTATAACCTGTTTCGCCAGCGCCCAGCCCAACTCTTATTCAAAGAGACCCAGGCGCGTGGCGTTGGCGTGTTGGCACGACTGCCCTTGTCGTCGGGTTTGCTATCGGGAAAAATGACTGCAGATACCCAGTTTTCGGCGGATGACCACCGCTTGTTCAATCGCAATGGCGAACAGTTCGACCGGGGTGAAACCTTTTCCGGTCTTGATTACGCGGTTGCCCTCCAGGCGGTTGATGCCTTGCGACCATGGGTCCCGGCCGGGCAGACCATGGCACAGATGGCTTTGCGTTGGATTCAAATGCATCCCGCGGTCAGTTGCTCCATACCCGGCGGCAAGCGCGCTGCGCAGGTGCAAGACAATGTTGCGGCTGCCGACTTGCCTGCCTTGGACGATGCCACGATGGCCGCGTTAGACGCTATTTATCAGCAATATGCCAAGCCGCTGGTGCATGCGCGCTGGTAGGCAAAGCAGAAAAAAGCAGCGGTAGCGAGACGCTTTAGTCCAGCGTAGCGCTCCAGCGGTCGCCCCAGCCTTTATCGAGTTGGCGGCGGTCGCGCTTGGTTGGCCTGCCGTGGGCGATTGCGTTGGCGGGTTCCGGACTGAGCCGACGCTGTTCAGCAAGCGCGGCCCGCCGTGCCACACTCTGCGCCGTTTCGCTGTAAAGCTGGGCCGCCTGCGGTGCCGAGCCGCGCTGGCCACTGATGCCGGTAACCACCACGGTACGGGGGATTTTTGCCTGCCAGATTTCCAATGTGTCGCCAATCCTGACTTCGCGGGATGCCTTGACTGCTTGGTCTCCGAGCAATACCCGACCGGCCTGTACTTCATCGGTGGCCAGAGAGCGGGTTTTGAAAAAACGCGCGGCCCACAGCCATTTGTCGATGCGGATGCGGTCGGTCGGTGACGGGTTCAAGCGTAGAGCTCCTATGGCAATACCGCATGATACTGAGTTATGCATGCAGGCGGTGCCGTGTAGGAATTTCCTGATAGGGGGTCGGGAAATCCTGCTTGTTGAATCGGCAATGCCCGATGGTGCGCACCAAACGGAATACCAATAATCGGCTGCAAGCCAGATTGCGTTTCACTCATCAATCCATAGGTTGATGGCAATTGGGTTCTGTCAGTGCATTTTTATGAAAAATAGACGACCCCAGGTTACGCCCGCTACAGCACTTATTTTTGCGACGATTTTTCTGTGCTTTGTTGTCGGCGCAGCCCTGAACAGGCGCAGTGCGCAGAGCGCAGCACAGGCAAAAATAGAAAGTTATGCCGATATGCTGATGGACGATGCAGTGGACCGTTTGCAAAAATCGGAATACGGTTTGAACGGCTTGCGCGCTACTTTTACGGTGAATCCGGATTTGACCCGGTCGCAATTTAAATCCTGGTTGGCTACACGCAATCTGCCCCAGGAATTTCCTGGCCTGCTTGGGTTCAGCTACAACCAGCGCGTAGTGCGCACGGACGCTGCGCGTTTTGAACGGGCGGTGCGTCAAGAGGGACTTCCAGACTTTGCAATTAAGTCATTGGCAGATGCCACGCAACCCGACTTGTATGTCGTTAAATATATTGAGCCGGAGTTGCCTAACCACCCCGCTTTGGGGGTGGACATCGGTTCTGACCCGGTGCGCAGAGCGACATTGGTACAGGCGATTCGCAACCGGCGGGCCATCGCTACCCCGCCATTGGCGCTGGTGCAGGTTCACGGTGCGTCGCCCGGAATCCTGATCATGGTGCCACTGTTCCATGCGGGTGCCGTAGGCACACCACCGCATAACCAACCGAGTGACGTAAAAGGCGTGTTGGTAGCGCCGGTGGTCGTGCAGGACGCCTTGCGCGGCTTAAGCAAGCTGGACCCCCATATCGCCAGCTTGCGAATTTCGGACATCACGCCCGGATATACCGGGACTTCGGTACTGTATGACGCGCGGTCTGATAGATCCCCTGTGCCGGGGGCACCGGGGTTTATTGCACAGCGCCAGCTCGATGTATTCGGTCGCTTATGGTCTTTTGAAGTGGCGTCGCTTCCCGGATTTGAGAAGTCGGTAGATACGATGAGTTTCAAGTTGATACTTTTGTTGGGTCTGGTGGTGAGTTCCAGCGCGGCGGCTTTGTATGCTGGTCAGCAATTCAGATCGTCTGCCGTTCATGAAGAAATACAACGGCAGTCTGAGGTGTTACAGGCGGCAATTGACAATGTCCCAGCCAAAATTTCATATTGGGACAAAGACCTGCATTGCGTTTTTGCCAACGAGCGGCAGTGCCAGTGGGCCTCGCGCACCACCCAGAATGTCAAAGGGTGCGGCATGGCCGAAATCATGGGTGAGCACCTTTACAACAAATTGGCAGACAGTCTGCAATTCGTGGCGGAGGGGACCTTGCAGGAAATTGAAGTGACCTCGCGCGACCGACGCAGCGGCAAGCCCGTCAATCTTCTGGTCAAGCTCAAGCCCGATACCCGGGGGAAGGGTGGGGGTGGGTTTGTTTGCGTCATGGTAGACGTCACGCAGATCAAGCAAACCGATGCGCTATTGCGCACCGCGATTGAAACCGTAGACGAAGCCTTTGTGGTTTTTGATGCCAATGACCGCCTGGTCATGTGCAACGATAAATACCGCTCAAAAAATATGCATTTGACCCCGTTGTTAGTCCCCGGCGTTGCGTTCGAAACGCTGATTCGCGAGGGTATTCGCAACGGCCAGTACGCTGATGCCCTGGGACGTGAAGAGGAATGGATTGCGGAGCGTCTGCTGGCACATCGCAAAGGCGGCAATAGCGCAATCCAACGCTATGTCGATGGCCGGGTATTCCGCATCGAAGAGCGCATTACGGACAACGGCTACAACCTTGGCTTCCGTTTCGATGTGACAGAGTTGTATGACGCCAAAGTCAAAGCGGAAGCCGCATCGCAGGCGAAGAGCCGGTTTCTGGCCGCAATGAGCCATGAGCTGCGCACGCCCTTGAACGGCATTTTGGGTATGGCGCAACTGCTGGCGATGCCGCCCTATAACGAAGCACGGTACCGTGAATACGTGCCGCATATTGTGAGTTCGGGGCGCAATTTGTTGAGTTTGTTGGACGATATTTTGGATTTGTCCAAGGTGGAATCCGGCGAATTGCGATTGGAAAATATCGAGATAGAACCAGATCAATTTCTGTCCCAGGCGGTCGCACCCTATCGTGTGCTGGCAGATGAAAAAGGTTTGGCGTTCGAATCGGATTGGATTTGCCCGGTTGCCGCTGTCCGCTATATGGGAGATCCCCACCGGTTGCGGCAAATGCTTGCCAACTTAATTGGCAACGCCATCAAATTTACCGAAGAGGGTGGCGTTCAGGTGCATGTTTCGGAATTGGAGCGCCACAATGGCCGCGCACTTCTGAAGTTCGCGGTACGCGATACCGGCCCGGGAATTGCGCCTGCCCAACAAAACTTGTTGTTCAAGCCTTTTAGCCAGCTTGACTCCTCGACTACGCGAAAATTTGGCGGTACCGGCCTGGGCTTGTCGATTGTCCGAACCATGGCCCAACAAATGGGCGGCGATGTGGGCGTGGAGAGCGCGCCGGGCGAGGGTGCACTGTTTTGGTTTGCGGTCCGATTGTCGATGGCGTCGGAGGATTCGTTGGCCTCGCTTGCCGGGGACGTGGCCGCCACCGCGCCCGCCACCCCGCCCGCCACGCTAGCGCCTTTGGATGAATTCAAAAATGGACGCATTCTGGTGGTCGATGACAACAAAACCAATGGTGTCATTATCAAAGCGATGCTAGAGCAACTCTGCGGCCCCAACACGACGGTAGACGTCAGGCACGATGGCCTGCAGGCGCTCACCTATATGGCGCAACAAGGGTTCCCGGACTTGATTTTTATGGATGTGCAAATGCCTGTGTTGGATGGCATTGGGGCCACAGAAAAAATACGCCAAAGCGAAGCCCAGCAGCACCGTGGGCGCGTTCCCATTATTGCGTTGACTGCCGATGCCTATGAAGAAGATCGCAAGAGATGCCTGGCATGTGGCATGGATGCATTTTTAAGCAAGCCAGTGGACACCCGTGCACTCGATGCAATTTTGGTGCACTGGTATTCCGGTGTAGTCGCCGATTCAAAACCACCTCAATAGACACACGGAGACGCAATGAATGATCTGAAAATTAGTACCAAGTTGTCGTTGGCCTTTTCGGTGTTGCTGTTCTTGTTGCTGTGTGTGATTCTCTTGTGCAGTGCAAAATTTCGCGCCATGCAACAGAACCTCGATCAGGTGGTGAATGAAAATGAGCAAAGAATAGCGCTCGCGGCAGAAATGCAAACGGCGGTTCAGAATGTCAGTCGCATTGTGCGCAATATCGCGTTGCTCCAAGACCCCTTGGCGCAAGATGCGCAATACCAACAACTGCAGCTGGAGCGCGCGCACTATGACGACGCATCGCGCCAACTGGAGCCACACGTGGTAACCGACGAGGGGCGTGCCTTGTTCGCCAAAATTTGCGCCCTGCGCGACACTGCCCGCGATGCCAACGACAGCGTGCGCTTGCTGGCGATCGATGGCAAGCGCAACGAGGCCGTGAACCTGCTGATGCGCCAGGCAGACAGGCCCACGGCCGAGTGGCGCGACAGTCTGCAAGCGTTTCAACAATTGCAGAAGTCACGCAACAAAGCGCGCTATCGGGATGCAGTCAGTCAAATTGAAACTGCCAAGCGTGAAATCGATTTGGTGGGCGTTCTGGCGCTGCTGGCAGGGATTGCTTTTGCCGCATCAATTGCCCGCTCTATCCGGCGCCCGATTGCCGATGCGATTGCGTTATTGAAGCAGGTGGCCGATGGTGATTTGCGCGGATACATACCGAGCAATCGCAGGGATGAAGTTGGAAGTTTGCTGGCCGAGCTGGCCAGAATGCAGCACAAATTGTCGGCAACTTTACTTGACGTGCAATTGGCTGCAGACGATGTTGCGGCGAATAGCAGCGCCATCAATACGCAAAATAACGACCTTTCCGAGCGCACCGAACGCCAGGCTTCTGCGTTGGAGCAAACCGCGGCTGCTATGGAGGAACTGAATGCCGCGGTGAGAACCAATGCCGATGGTGCATTGGTGGCCAATCGGATTGCCAGCGATGCGTCGACAGTCGCCTACAAGGGTGGGCAGGTGGTGGCAGAAGTGGTAGACACCATGGCCCAGATAAATGACGCATCCAAAATGATCGGCGAAATTGTCAGCCTGATTAACAGCATTGCATTTCAGACCAATATTCTGGCACTCAATGCCGCAGTAGAGGCAGCGCGGGCTGGGGATCAAGGGCGTGGTTTTGCCGTGGTTGCGACCGAAGTGCGGAATTTGGCGAAACGCAGCGCGCAGGCTGCAAGTGAAATCAATGCACTGATCAGTGCCAGTGTCGAACGTGTGGATTCAGGCGGAAAGCTGGTGGACGCCGCCGGCAAAACCATGCGTGAGGTGGTGTATAGCATCGAGTCGGTTAGTGCCCATGTCGCGCGTATAAGTGCCGCCAGTGAAGACCAAAGCGTGGGTGTCTCGCAAATCAGGGAAGCCATTAAGGAGCTGGACGACGTGACGCAAAGCAACGCTGCATTGGTTGCAGAAAACGCGCTGCTCTCGCACAACTTAAGTCAGCGTGCGGGTGCGTTGGTGGAGTCGATATCGGTATTTAAATTTCAGGGTGCGCATTGATCTTGAACACTGCCACCGATTGCACCAGATCATGCGCCTGACTTTTTAAACTGGCTGCTGCTGCGGCCATTTCTTCTACCAAGGCCGCATTCTGTTGCGTCGTTTGATCAATCTGCGCCACGGCATCGCTGATTTGCCCGACGCCCTGGCTTTGGTCGACACTGGCGGCACTGATTTTTCCCATGATGTCGGTCAGGTGCTGTATTGCATTGACCACTTCGATCATGGTGACACCGGCCTCGTCAACCAACTGTGAGCCCTGTTCGACGCGTTGTACGCTGTCGGTTATGAGTTGTTTGATTTCTTTGGCAGCGTCTGCAGACCGGCCTGCCAGGCTGCGCACTTCCGATGCAACCACGGCAAAACCACGCCCTTGATCCCCGGCCCGCGCTGCCTCTACTGCGGCATTGAGTGCCAGAATATTGGTCTGGAAAGCGATGCCATCAATGACACCAATGATGTCCGCAATCTTTCCTGAGCTGTCGTTGATGCCTTTCATGGTTTGCACTACCTGGCGGACCACGTTGCCGCCTTTGGTGGCCACGGCACTGGCGCTTTGCGCAAGCTGATTGGCCTCACGGGCGTTCTCCGCATTTTGCCGAACCGCGCTGTTCAGATCGTCCATGGATGCCGCCGTTTCTTCCAGCGTGCCGGCCTGCATTTCAGTGCGTTCGCTGAGGTTGTGGTTGCCCTGGGCAATCTCGGCGCTGGCCAGCGATACGCTATCGGCTCCCTGGCGCACGTTGCCGACAATAGCTGCCAGGTGGTCTTTCATTTCCAGCAGGGCCATCAGCAATTGTGCAGTTTCATCTTTACCAACGACACGGCTGTGCTCTGTCAGGTCGCCGTCGGCAACCCGGCGTGCCAACGTTACGGCACTGCCCAGCGGAACGGTAATACCCTTGGTCAGGCGCCAGGCCAGCACCATGCCCAATGCCAAAACCAATAGCGTGAGCGTCAGAAGGTAGCGTTGGCTGGCTTTTTCTATTTGTTTTATTTCCGTCGCTTTTTCGTCCAGGTTGTCGCGCTGCATATTCAAAAGCTGGCCGACCATTTTGAGGTAATCGTCGGCGGCTGGCAGATAGCGCGCTTTCAGCAGCGCGGCGGCCTCATCTGTTTTGCCCTCGGCTTTCAGTTGGGTTACCTGGTCGCGGCTACTCAAATAGACTTTCCGGACCGCGTTGATCTGATCGAAGAGCTGCTTTTCTGCATCGCTGCGCAAGAGCGGTTCGATTTGTTTCAGTAGCTTGGCAGTGCTTTGGGTTATTTCCGCTGCATTCGCAGCGAAAAAGGGGACCAGGCTGGCGTCACTGCTTTTGGAGACGGCGGTGGTCCGAATCACGGCAACATTGATGTTGCGACTCCAGTCGCTGATGTAGCGCTCTTTGGTGAGCGGCTCTTGCATCATTTGTTCGGTGGCACTGGCGAGGGCCCGCAATTGCCACAGGCTGGTGCCTGCAATCACGATCGCCAAGGCCAGAACGGCCGCAAAACCGAGTGCCAAGCGCTTTCCAATGCGCATTGATGCGAACGGGTTCATATACAGGCTCCTCGTGCGCCCCCGGCACTTCAGGCGGGTGGCTTTATATTGGCTAGGCCATTTCCATTGTAGGTCTGCCCAGCGCAGGACGCCAGTGTGGAAATCCGTACGTCCGGCAATTGCTTGGTGGCTATTTCGGGTAATTTTTAACGGTGGCGTGGTACGTTAATTGCTGCAGTCAGGCATTCGCGTATAGCATCTATCTACTCTCTTACTCTCAATCAGCGAATCCACTATGCCCGCACGTTTGTCTGCACTGTCGTTCGCGACCCGATCCGCTGCCTGGTCGGTTAAAAATAGTTTACTCGCGGCATTCGGTATCGTTTTGCTCGGCGCGCTGGTGAATGGTGCATTTGCCTTGTGGCAATTGCAGCGCATCAACGCAGCCAGTGAATCGATTTATGCCCGGGAATATGCCGCCGGTCTGGCCGCTGAGCAGGTGCGGGGTCTGGCACTGCGGTCCAGTCGCGCGCACAGTGAATTGCTGACCGCCACTACACCCAATGAGCGAGAAGAATTGGCATTGGCTATCCAAAACAGCAATACACAGATGGTGCCTTTGCTAGCGACCATTGCTGCCCAGGCCAATACCGAAGACGCCAAAGCCCAGAGTGAGCAGTTGGCCGCCAGCATTGCCAAATGGTCGAAGGCAATAACCGCCTACGTTGACCTGATCAAAACGCAGCCGCTGGACATCATGCAATTCAGTCCCGATGTGCCAGGCGAGTACGCTGGTTTATTGAATGAAACGCGCAAGGTTGAAAAGACCATTGATGCTGTGGTCGGTGGCCGCAATATATCGGCGCAGGCCACGATTGCCAATGCCCGTCAGATTTATCGCAATTCGGTGGCATGGGAAATGGGCATTTTCTTGGGTCTGATTGCACTTTCCGTGGCGATTGCGCTGGCCGTTACACGGCGCTTGATTCGCCAGCTGGGCGGTGAGCCGGCCTATGCCAAAGCCGTGGCCGAGCGGATTGCCCAAGGCAATCTGGCCGAGAGCGTGGTACTGGCGCCCGGTGACCAGAGCAGTCTTTTGTATTCTCTGCGGGTCATGCGTGACCAGTTGGTTCACACCATTGGACAGATTGCCGAGGCGTCTACCCAGGTCTCCAATGCCGCACGGGAGATTGCCATGGGCAACCAGGACTTGTCAGTGCGCACCGAAAACCAGTCCCAATCGCTGGAACGCAGTACTTCCAATATGGTGCAGATGGCAGATGTGGCCCAGGGCAATGCCGCCAGTGCGCAGGGGGCTGCCAGTCTCTCGGAGCAGGCCTCCAATGCGGCCCGCCACGGTGGTCAGGTGGTGGCCAATGTGACGGCCGCCATGAACCGCATCAATGAAACCACCCATGCCATTCATGCCAACATCAGCGCGATTGAAGCGCTGGCTTTTCAGACCAATTTGCTGGCCCTGAATGCCGCAGTAGAAGCCGCCCACGCGGGCGATCAGGGAAGGGGTTTCGCGGTGGTTGCGGCGGAAGTACGGGAGCTTGCCAAACGCAGTGCCGATGCGGCTCGAGAGATCAACACCCTGATTGAAAGTGCGTCGCAACAGGTGGCCTCCGGTTTGATCCTGGTACAGGACGCAGACAAAACCATTTCCGATATGGCGCGCTCAGTGCAAAACGTCAATCTTGAGTTGAATCGGGTTTCGGATGCATCGCTGGACCAGAGTCGGCGCATCGGCGAATTCAAAGTGGCCTTGTCGCAGTTGGATGGCAGCACCCAGCAAAACGCGGCCCTGGTGGAGCAGGCCGCCGCCGCCGCACAGTCGCTGGACGACCAGGTGCAGCGCCTGGAGACGCTGGTCGCTGGCTTTGTGCTGGCCTGAGGACGCACGCGCGGAGGCTGGCGCCCCAGGCTCAGCGCGACAGGCCTTCCAGCACATTCACTACATTGATTCCGACCTCGGACACAGCGTAACCGCCCTCCATAACGACCACTGTGGGCAGGCCGGCTGCCGCTACTGCGGCACCTATTTCCAGATAGTCGGGCGAGCGCAGCAGAAAGCGTGAAATCGGGTCGCCTTCGAACGTGTCGACACCCAGTGCCAACACCAGCGCCTGTGCGCCATAGTCGGCTATGGCTTGCAGCGCCGTTTCTAAAGTCCGGCGCCAGGCGGGAAAGCCGGTGCCGGCAGGCAAGGGGAAATTGCGGTTGGCACCGGTGCCAGCGCCCTCTCCGTGTTCATCGGCGTAGCCCAGATAAAACGGGTATTCGGTTCGTGGGTCGCCATGGATGGACACGGTGAAAACATCGTCGCGGGCATAGAAAATGGTTTGCGTGCCATTGCCGTGGTGGTAATCGACGTCCAGTACGGCAACCCGTTTTAGACCGCTGTTTCTCAAGGTTTGGGCGGCAACGGCACTGTTGTTGATAAAGCAATAGCCACCAAAAAAGTCGGGACCGGCATGGTGGCCTGGTGGGCGGGTGAGTGCCATGGCCTGGCGTTTCGGGTTATCGACGCCGCCTGCCGCAACGCTGCGGGCAGCGTCGATGGCGCAGGCCGCACCGGTCAGTGCGGCGTCCCAGGTGCCGGCCATCATGGGCGAGCCTGCGTCAAACGAATAGCGCCCCAGGCGTGCCGTAAAGTTGCTGCTGGGGGCGGCATGGCGAAAGCCGCGCACCGGCCAGACTGAGGGCAGGATGTCGAGCATGGCGTTGTCGGGCGCCAGGGCACACCAGGTCGACCAGGCCGACGCCAGGAAGTCCAGGTAGTCGGCACTGTGCACCGATTCCAGAATCCCCCTGTCGGCCGGACCGGGCACGTGCAGGCTGCCGACGGGGCGGCGCGCCAGCTCGGCCAACACATGGATCAGGCGCTGGTCGTTTTCATGGCACGGAACCAATTTGCCGCGAAACATCTCGCGTTGTGGGTGGTGTTTGGCGTGCTGTGGGTTGTGGAAAATCTGCATGGTGCGTATGCGGTAAAAAGTAAGGGCCGTGCGAGTTTGCGATAGTCCACTGTAATTGCCAATTTGCAGTGTTAAACATATGATGATTAAAACGACAACAAGTCAAAAAATAATTGGGGCACCATGCGCGATAAAACAGTAATTCAAGTGGCGGCGGCAACCTATTCGGGCCGCAATCTCCATGGTCAGGTGGTGAATGAGTTGGGGCGCAGGGTGGTCAGTGGCGTGTATCTGGCGGGCGCCTTGCTGCCCAATGAAGACCGCTTGTGTGAAGAGTTGGCGGTGAGTCGCACGGCATTGCGCGAAGCCATCAAGGTGCTGGCTGCCAAGGGCTTGCTGGAGTCGCGTCCACGGATCGGCACGCGGGTCCGCCCGCGTGATTCCTGGAACCTGCTGGACCCCGATATCCTGGCGTGGCGGTGTGCTACGGGGGCGGATGTGGAGTTTTTGCGCCACTTAACCGAACTCCGCGAAATCATTGAGCCTGCGGCGGCTTCGTTGGCGGCCGCGAGTCGAACGCCGGAGCAGCTTGCGGCACTCGAGGCGGCCTTGCATGCAATGGAGGATGCGGTTGAAATTGGGCAGTGGGTGGAGGCTGACCTGGCCTTTCACACCGCCATTTTGCGGGCGACCAATAATCCATTGCTAATGCCTTTGGCCGCCATTATCAGTAGCGCATTGGAGTCGCTTCTGGGGGTTAGTGCGCGGTCCGCCGGGGACTTCAAGCGGGGCTTGGCAGACCATCAGAAGTTGTGTGGTGCGATTCGCAATGGCGACGCGCAAAGCGCATTGCACCGCATGGCTGGCATGTTGGCCGAGACGCGCAATCTGATGTTGTTGGGCGCAGGGGCGGCTGCTTAAAGTATCTGATTTTCGCAATAGGGTATCTACTGAGGCAAAGTTTGGCGCTTATTTGTATGATAATTAAAACGCATCAAAGGCGGGGTAATTTCACTCATGAGCGACGAACAATCCAAAAAGCGCCGGTCCCAGCATTGGTTTGGGGGCACCAGCAAAGACAATTTCATTCACCGCAGCTGGATGAAGAGCGAGGGTCTGCCTGACGACAGTTTCGATGGGCGTCCGGTCATTGGCATTTGCAATACCTGGAGCGAGCTGACGCCGTGCAACCAGCACTTTCGCGAGCTGGCCCAGCGTGTCAAGAATGGCGTTTTGCAGGCCGGTGGTTTGCCGGTGGAGTTTCCAGTTTCGTCCTTGGGTGAAACGCTGATGCGCCCCACCGCCATGCTGTACCGCAATTTGGCCAGCATGGATGTGGAGGAGGCGATTCGTGCCCATCCGTTGGACGGCGTGGTCTTGCTGGCCGGCTGTGACAAAACCACGCCGGCCACGTTAATGGGGGCGGCCAGTGTCGACTTGCCTACCATTGTGGTGTCCGGTGGCGCCATGTTGAATGGCAACTACCGCGGCCAGCCGATTGGCTCGGGTACCCACGTCTGGAAGTTTTCTGAGGCGGTGAATGCCGGCACCATGTCGCAGGCGGCTTTTATGAAGGCCGAGAGCTGCATGTCCCGCTCGGCGGGTGTGTGCATGACCATGGGCACGGCGTCGACCATGGCCAGTCTGGTTGAGGCCTTGGGCGTATCCCTGCCAACCAACGCCGCAATTCCGGCTGTGGATTCCCGGCGCTACGAGTTGGCCCAACGCTCTGGTCGGCATATCGTTGACCTGGTGCAGCGCAATGTGCGCCTGTCTGATATTTTGACGCGCCAGGCTTTTGAAAATGCCATTCGCACTTGCGGGGCAATTGGTGGCTCGACCAACGCGGTGGTCCATCTGATTGCAATCGCAGGCCGCATGGGCGTACCGCTGACGCTGGATGACTGGGGCCAACTCGGGCGCGATATTCCCACCATCGTTAATTTGATGCCGTCAGGGCGTTATCTGATGGAAGATTTTTACTACGCGGGTGGCTTGCCCGTGGTGCTCAAGCGCCTGCTCGAAGCCGGGCGTTTGCACGGTGATGTGCTGACGGTCAATGGCCAGACCATGGCGGCCAATGTGGCGGATGCCGAGTGCTTTAACGACGACGTGATTCGTCCATTGGAGCAACCCCTGGTGGCCCAGGGGGGCTTGGCCGTGTTGCGCGGCAATTTGGCGCCGAACGGTGCCATTTTGAAACCTTCGGCGGCCACGGCATCGTTGCTGACACACACCGGTCGGGCGGTGGTGTTTGAAAACATCGAGCACTATAAAGAACGCATTGAAGACCCCGATTTGGACATTGATGCCAGTTGCATCATGGTTTTGAAAAACTGCGGACCCAAGGGCTACCCGGGCATGGCCGAAGTGGGCAATATGGGTTTGCCAGCCAAGCTGCTGCGCCAAGGCGTGACCGACATGGTGCGCATCTCGGACGCCCGCATGAGCGGGACTGCCTTTGGCACGGTGGTGTTGCATGTCGCCCCCGAGGCGGCTGCGGGCGGCCCATTGGCATTGGTGCAGGACGGCGACGTGATTGCACTGGACGTTCCCAACCGGACCTTGGAGTTGCGGGTCGACGAGGCCACCTTGGCTGCCCGGCGCGCGGCGTGGCAGGCGCCAGCAGCGCCCGCCTCGGGTTATGTCCGTCTGTACCACCGCCATGTTTTGCAGGCTGATCAGGGTGCGGACTTTGACTTTTTGGTGGGCTGTCGTGGCGACGCCGTACCACGCGAATCGCATTAATCGGCATTCATTGGCATTCATTGGCATTCATTGGCATTCATATTTCGGAGACCGTTCAACCATGGCGCGTATTGAGCTCAGCCACGTATTCAAATCCTACGGTGATCTACCGCCCGTGATTCGCGATGTTTCGCTGGACATTGGCAGCAACGAATTTTGTGTTTTTGTCGGTCCCTCGGGCTGTGGAAAATCCACGCTGCTGCGCATGGTGGCCGGCCTGGAGTCGATCAATAGTGGCGATTTGCAGATCGGTGGACAGCGCATGAACGACGTCGCACCGGCCCAGCGTGGCGTTGCCATGGTGTTTCAAAGTTACGCCTTGTTTCCGCACATGACGGTATTTGAAAACATGGCCTTTGGTTTGCGCCTGTCCAAGGTGTCGGCAGCCGAAGTGGAGCGGCGCGTGGGCGAAGCCGCTCGGATTTTGCAACTCGATCCGCTGTTGCAGCGTTTGCCGAAAGCCTTGTCCGGCGGCCAGCGCCAGCGCGTGGCAATTGGGCGCGCGATTGTGCGCCAACCCGGGGTGTTTTTGTTTGACGAACCGCTGTCCAATCTGGACGCCGCATTGCGTGTGCAAACACGGTTTGAAATTGCCAAAATTCACCGCGACTTTGGCAAGGCGAGCACCATTTATGTCACCCACGATCAGGTTGAGGCCATGACATTGGCGGACCGGATTGTGTTGCTGAACTCTGGCGCCGCCGTCGCCCGTGACGGCAGTGTGGCCCAGTTTGGCTCGCCGCTGGAGCTCTACCACCATCCACGCAATCAGTTCGTCGCCGGCTTTATTGGCTCACCCAAAATGAACTTTATGCCAGGCACTCTGATCGCCCGCGAAGCCGCACATGCCACGGTGCAATTGCCCACCGGAGAGCAGGTTCAGGCCCAGGTCGATGCGCAGCGCTTGGCCGTCGGCAGCGCCGTGACGTTGGGCTTGCGCCCAGAAGATGCCGAGGTGGTTTCTGGGCCGGCCAGTCTGCTGCGCAATGTGCAGTGGCAGGAGCGGTTGGGGGAGTCCACTTACTTGTATCTGGACAGTGGCGTGGCCGGTGCACCCTGGGTCGTGAAAGCGCCGGGCAATGCTTTTGCCCGCACCGGTGAGCGCGTGCCGGTCGCCTTGGCTGCACACCATTTGCATCTGTTCGATGCCGATGGCCTGGCGCTGCCGCGCACCATCCAAAGCCGCGACCATGCGCTGTCGGTACCGGCCTTCGCCTGATTCACAAACACAAGGAATTGCACGATGGAACTGGGTGTTTGTTATTACCCCGAGCAGTGGCCTGAAGCGTGGTGGGCCGATGACGCGCGGCGCATGGCCGAGATGGGCATACGCTGGGTGCGGATTGCCGAGTTTGCCTGGAGTCGCATTGAACCCGCTGCCGGGCAGTGGGACTGGGGCTGGTTGGACCGTGCCATTGAGACCCTGCACGGTCACGGCCTGAAAGTGGTGCTGTGCACGCCGACAGCGACGCCGCCGCGCTGGCTGCTCGATGCCGAACCCGGCATGTTGGCGGTCGACGCCCAAGGCCAGAGCCGCGGTTTTGGATCGCGCCGACACTATTGTTTTTCCAGCACAGCATATCGCCAACAGTCGGAGCGCATCACGCGGGCCATGGCCAGCCGGTATGGGCAGCATCCAGCGGTGGCCGCTTGGCAAACTGACAATGAGTACGGCTGCCATCTCACGGTGCTGAGTTACAGCGCGGACGCCCGGGCGGGTTTTCGTGACTGGCTGCGCGCACGCTATGGTGACGTAGCCACGCTGAACACGGCCTGGGGCACCGTTTTCTGGAGCCAGGAATACAGCGACTTTGCGCAAATTGATCCCCCTGTGGCCACCGTTACCGAAGCCAACCCGGCACACCGGCTGGACTACCGCCGGTTTGCATCGGACGCGGTGCGCTCCTTTAACCGGGCCCAGGTTGACCTGCTGCGCAGCCTGTCGCCCGGGCGTCCGGTGACACACAACTTCATGGGCTTCTTTACGGAATTCGACCACCATGACGTTTCCGAAGACCTGGACATTGCCAGCTGGGACAGTTATCCACTGGGCTTCACCCAGGATTTCTTCCTGTCAGATGCGGAGAAGTTGCGCTATGCGCGCACCGGCCATCCGGATATTCCATCGTTTCACCACGACCTGTACCGAGGCATGTGCAAAGGCCGTTGGTGGGTCATGGAGCAACAACCGGGGCCGGTGAACTGGGCGCGGTGGAATACGGTGCCGTTGGACGGCATGGTGCGCCTGTGGACCTGGCAGGCATTTGCCCATGGTGCCGAAGTCGTCAGCTATTTTCGCTGGCGCCAGGCGCCGTTTGCCCAGGAACAAATGCACGCCGGTTTGAACCGTCCGGACCGGTCGGTGGACCAGGGCGGTGTGGAAGCAGCGCAGGTGGCGCTCGAGTTGCAGCAATTTCCGCATGCCGCTGCGGTGGTCCAGGCGCGTGTGGCGCTGGTATTCGATTACCGCAGCCAATGGATGGCGCAAATTCAGCCACAAGGGGCCGATTTCAACGCATTGGAACTGACTTTCCGGGCCTACAGCGCGCTGCGCCAGTTGGGCCTCGATGTGGACATTGTTGCGCCCCGGGCCGACCTCACTGGCTACGCCCTGGTGGTGTTGCCAGCGCAGTTGCAGGAAGACGCTGACTGGATGACACGCGCAGCCCGGAGTGGTGCGCAAGTGGTGTTTGGCCCACGTGCCGGCTCCAAGACGGCGGACTTTGCGATTCCCGATGGCTTGGCTCCTGGGGCATTCGCAGGTGCCACCGGCTTGCGCGTACAGCGTGTCGGTTCGCTGCCGCCGGGATGGACCGAAGCGGTGCTGTGGGACGGCGGCGGCCAGAGCACGGTCAGCCATTGGCGCGAAGACCTGCATTTGCAGGGCGCGATTGCGGTGGCGGCCTATACCGACGGCCGACCGGCCGTGGCACGCCACGGCCATAACTGGTATTGCGCGGGTTGGCCCGATGCCGTTGGCTGGCAGTTGCTGTTGCTGCGCGCCGCCGCCGCCGCCGGTTTGCCAACCCAGTCGTTGCCGGCGGACGTGCGGGTTAGCCAGGCAGGCGGCTATTGGTTTGTCCAGAATTTCTCGAATGCGGTGGTGGAACTCGCAGCCCCGCCCGGCGCGCACTGTGTAGTGGGTGCGCGCGCGACCGCACCCCAAGGGGTCAGTGTGTGGCAACTGCCAGCCCATGACCGAATGGCATGACTTTTTAACCAAAGAAGGAGACGACAAAATGAAACAGAAACACAAACACAACCTCAGGAAAATTGCCCTTTTAAGTGCCTTGCTGGTGGCCAGCGGCTGGGCGATTTCGGGCGATCTGGTGATCAATACCGATGCGTCCGATCCGGCCCCGAAAGCGGCTTTTGACGCACTCGTCAAGGGATTTGAGAAGGCCAATCCGGACGTTCATGTCAAGGTCAATACGTTTGACCATGAAGGCTACAAGACCTCGATCCGCAACTTCTTGACGGCCGAGGCGCCCGATCTGGCCAATTGGTACGCCGGCAATCGCATGGCACCGTTTGTCAACGCTGGCCTGTTTGAAGATGTGTCCGATGTCTGGGCCAAAGAAGGCCTGAATGAATCGCTTAAATCGGCGGCGGCCTCGATGACCATCAACGGAAAAAAATGGGGCATTCCTTACACCTACTATCAGTGGGGTGTGTACTACCGCAAGGACATTTTTGCCAAACTGAAAATTGCCGAGCCCAAAACATGGGACGATTTGATCAAGGCCTGTGCCACCCTGAAAGCCAATAAAGTCACGCCATTCGCTATCGGTACCAAGGCCACCTGGACCACAGGCGGCTGGTTTGACTACCTGGACATGCGTGTCAATGGCTATGAATTCCATATGGACCTGACGTCTGGAAAAGTGCCTTACACCGACGCCCGCGTGCAAGCCGTGTTTGACAAATGGGACCAACTCACCAAGCCGAACTACTATTTGGCCAACCACGCCTCTTACCAGTGGCAAGAAGCGCTGCCAGCCTTTGTCAAGGGCGATGCCGCCATGTACCTGATGGGCAACTTTGCGGTAGCCCCCATGAAAGAGGCCGGACTCAAGGAAGACCAACTCGGCTTTATGCAGTTCCCGGAAATCACCAAGGGCCTGCCCAAGGCGGAAGACGCACCGACCGACACCCTGCACATTCCGGCCAAGGCCAAAAACAAGGTCGATGCCAAGCGTTTCCTGGCCTATATGGCCAAGCCTGAAGTGCAGACAGAAATGAATGGAATCCTGGGTCAGTTGCCGGTTAACAAAAATGCCACGCGCCCGGAAGACACCTATCTGAAAGCCGGCTTCAATATGTTGTCCAATGCCTATGCCCTGGGGCAGTTCTATGACCGCGATGCACCTGCGGAAATGGCCAAGGCGGGCATGGATGGCTTCCAGCAATACATGTTGAAACCGGCCGATCGCAAGGCCATTCTGGAACGCCTGGAGCAAGTGCGCCAGCGCGTCTACAAGTAAAGCAGTGGGTGTTATGAATCGCTTGGAATCTTTCGCGGATCATGCACCCACGCATCCGGTGCCAGCGACCACGTGGTGGTCGCGGCACCAGATGCGGCTGGTGCCGTGGTTGTTTTTGTCACCTGCGCTTGCCATGTTTTTGTTGTATGTGATTGCGCCGATATTTCAATCGATCGCTATCAGTTTTTACGACTGGGACGGCTTGGGCGCTGCGAAGTACATTGGTCTGGACAACTATCGCGAGTTGCTTCACGACCCGGATTTCTTCACCGCACTGAAGAACAATGTGATTTGGTTTTTTGGCTTTTTGCTGGCCTTGCCCTTGGGCTTGGGCTTGGCACTGGCACTCAACCAACAGATGTTTGGAATTCGCCTGGCGAAGTCGCTGTTCTTCTTTCCATTTGTTATTTCACAGGTGGTGATTGGCTTGGTGTTCAGCTGGTTTTATGACCCTAGCAACGGCCTTTTATTGCACGTCTTGGGCTGGCTTGGTATGGACCCGGTAGCGGTCTTGTCAGACGAGAACCTGGTGACCTATGGCATCGTGGTGGCAGGGCTCTATCCGCAGACCGCTTATTGCATGATTTTGTATCTGACCGGACTGAATAATTTGCGGCCGGATCTGATTGAAGCCGCGCGCCTGGAGGGCGCCAAAGGCTGGACCATGCTGTATCACATCGTGCTGCCCCAGTTGCGGCCGGCAACGTTTATTGCTGTGGTGGTCACCATTATTGGCTCGCTGCGCAGCTTTGACATGATTTCCATCATGACCCAGGGTGGTCCGTATGGTCAGTCGCGTGTGCTGGCGTACTACATGTACGAGCAAGCCTTGAGCGAATACGGCTACCGCATGGGCTATGGCACGGCGATTGCCACCGTGCTGTTTTTATTGATGCTGGTCTACATCGTTTATGTCCTGTTCCGGGTCTACCAGCAGGAAAAGGAAAGCGACTGATGTTCCCTACACCCCTACACCAAACCCGACCGGCCACCCAATGGCTGTTCCGCATCGGTTTGCCCTTGGCATTGCTGGTCTGGCTGCTGCCGATTATTGCGGTGCTGATGACTTCGGTGCGCGGCGCCGCCGATTTGTCCAACGGCAATTACTGGGGCTTGCCCAGTGACTGGCGGATTCTGGAAAACTACACCGCCGTGTTTCGCAGCACGCCGTTGGCCGGTTTTATTCTGAACAGTTTTCTGGTGACGATCCCCACCGTCATCGGTGCCCTGGCGCTGGCCTGCATGGCGGGGTTTGCGCTGGGGGTCTATCGCTTTCGATTGAACTTGCTGGTGTTTTTCTTGTTCGTGGGCGGCAACTTTGTGCCCTTCCAGATTCTCATGGTGCCGGTGCGTGACCTCAGTTTGCGCCTCGGACTCTACGACTCGATTGCCGGCCTGGCCTTGTTTCATATTGCCTTTCAAACCGGTTTCTGTACCTTCTTCATGCGCAACTTTATTCGCGAGTTGCCACGCGAACTGATTGAAGCTGCGCGGGTTGAAGGGGCCAGCGAAATCCAGATCTTCTACAAGGTGGTATTGCCCCTGGTGCGACCCGCGGTGGCGGCCTTGTCGGTGCTGGTTTTTACCTTTATCTGGAATGATTATTTCTGGGCGACAGTGCTGATTCAGGGCAATCACGCCATGCCGGTGACGGGCGGGTTGAAGTCGCTGAACGGTATGTGGGTGGCGCAGTGGCATTTGGTTTCGGCCGGTTCCATTGTTGCAGCCTTGCCACCGGTAGCGATTTTCTTTCTCATGCAAAAACACTTCATTGCCGGACTCACCTTCGGCGCAACCAAAGGTTGATCTGATTCCGGATTGCCCCTTCGACTCTATGCACATTTCAGAACAGAACAAGCGCCATATGGTGCGACTGGACAGCGCCCACAGCACCGTGGTACTGGAATTGGAGCCGGGTTCCATGCCGCTGTGGCGGCACTGGGGCGCGCGTCTGGGGGCAACCACCCCATTGCTTTCGCAGTGGGGCGCAGCCGATGCGCGGCGCCGGGCACCGGGCAGCATGGACCGCTTGGACGGCCAGCCATTGTTCCCGGGCTTTGGCAATGCCTTGCCGTGTCAACCCGCATTGCGCGGCCATTGCCAGTTGCAACGTGGGGTGCAAGAGTGGGTGCTGGCCGATGCCGTCCTGGCGCCGATTCAAGATGGCCAGAATCCGCAACTGACGCTGACCCTGGTCGATGCGCTGGACCCGGCACAGTCTCTGCAGGTGGTATTGCAACTGACCTTATGGCATGCCACTGGGGTGCTGGAAATCCAGACGGCACTGCACAACCGGGGGGCTGCGCCATGGGCGCTGGAGTGGCTGGCATCGGGTGCCGTGTGCGTTGCTGCCAATCTGTCGGAGGTGGCGCATTTCAGTGGCCAGTGGGGGAATGAATTTGTCTGGAACCGGGCACCCATCGGCGGCGCCGGCTGGAGCGTCAG
>Ga0228698_1000513_pt1 | contig 28513 bp, 25 predicted proteins | sample McNCre117_Aug_MG_FD_178015 | JGI IMG/M metagenome (GOLD analysis project Ga0228698, IMG submission 178015) | Freshwater microbial communities from McNutts Creek, Athens, Georgia, United States - 1-17_Aug_MG | ecosystem: Environmental > Aquatic > Freshwater > Creek | place: USA: Georgia...
CAACCTCGCCACCCACGGTGACGCACAGGCCGCCGTGGTGGCGAACCCCGCACTGCTGCCCGATGCCATAGAGGAAAGTCTGCGCTTCAACACCTCGGCCCAGCGCTTCCGCCGCCGCCTCATGAAAGACGTGACCCTGCACGGCCAAACCATGAAGGAAGGCGACTTTGTGTGCCTGGCCTACGGCAGCGGCAACCGCGACGAGCGCCAGTACCCCAACCCCGACGTGTACGACATCACCCGCAAGCCGCGCGGCCACCTGGGCTTTGGCGGCGGTGTGCACGCCTGCCTGGGCACGGCCATTGCCCGGTTGGCGGTCAAAATCGCGTTCGAGGAATTCCACAGCGTGATGCCTCGCTACAGCCGGGTGGCCGACCAGTTGCCGTGGATGCCCTCGTCCACCTTCCGCAGCCCACTGGTGCTGATGTTGGCGCGGGCCTGATGGCCTGAACCTGGCATCCCCCGCTTTTTTTGACCGCGCGGCCCGCCGGCTCCTCCGGCAGGGCACCGCGCTTTTCGACTTTCAGGAGACAACCCCCATGGCAAACATCACCTACATCGAAGCCAACGGCCAAACCACCACCGTCCACCTGGCCGACGGTTGGAACCTCATGCAGGGCGCCACCGCCAACGGGGTGGACGGCATCCTGGGCGAATGCGGTGGCTCTTGCGCCTGCGCCACCTGCCACTGCTACGTGGCCGAAGACTTCCTGGCCAAGGTGCTCCCTGCCAGTGACGCCGAGCTGGCCATGCTGGACAACGTGGCCGCCGAGCGCCGCCCCAACAGCCGCCTGGCCTGCCAGATCAAGGCCAGCGCCGCGCTGGAAGGCTTGGTGGTGCATCTGCCTGAAACCCAAGAGTGACCCAGCAGACGACCATGAGCGACACCGCATCCTCTCCCGCCCCGAAGGTCGTGGGCGTCGTCATCGTGGGGGCGGGCCAGGCGGCCCTGTCCACCGCCGAAGCCCTGCGCACCGCGCAATACACCGGCCCCATCACCCTGCTGGGGGATGAATCCACAGGCCCCTACCACCGCCCTCCGTTGTCCAAAGCCTGGCTGTCGGGCGAGATGGACGCCGGGCAGCTGCAAATGCGCGCCCCGGAGATGCTGGCGCGCAAGCAGATCGACTTGCGCACCGGTGTGCGCGTGCAGGCCATTGACCGCACGGCGCAAACGGTCACGTGGGCCGCCACAGAGGGCGAACCGGGTGGCAGCTTGTCCTACACCCACCTGGTGCTGGCCACTGGCTCACGGCCCCGCACCTTGCCTCTGCCCGGTGCTGATGCCGGTGGTGTGCTGACCCTGCGCACCCAGGCCGATGCCAGTGCCCTGAGCGAAGGCCTGGCCCGCTGTGCCCGGCAGGGCTTGCCGCTGGTGGTGATCGGCGGCGGGTTCATCGGCCTTGAAGTGGCGGCCACCGCCCGTAAAAAGGGCCTGGCCGTCACGGTGCTGGAAGCGGCCCCGCGCCTGCTGGGCCGGGTGCTGGCCCCGGCACTGTCCGACTGGTATGCCGAGCTGCACCGCAGCCATGGTGTGGATCTGGTGCTGGGGGCGCAAATTGCAAAACTGGAGATGGGCAGCGATGGTTGGGTCAGCGGTGTGGCCCTGGCCAATGGCACCTTGCTCCCCGCAGGCCTCGTGCTGCTGGGCGTGGGCGCAGTGGCCAACGACGAACTGGCGCAAGCGGCAGGGCTGGCGTGCGAGCGCGGCATCGTGGTCGATGCCTGCGGCCGCACATCCGACCCGAACATTCTGGCGGCAGGCGACTGCACCGCACGCCGCCTGCCCGAAGGCAGCCTGCTGCGGCTCGAATCGGTGCAAAACGCCACCGAGCAGGGCAAAAGCGTGGCGGCAGCCATCCTGGGGCAGGAGCGACCCTTCACCGCCACCCCCTGGTTCTGGAGCGACCAGTACGACCGCAAGCTGCAGATGGCCGGGCTGAGTGCCGGAGCCGACCAGTGGGTGGTGCGCGGCGACATGGCGGCCAGCAGCTTCAGCGTGGCCCACTACCGCCAGGGCCAATTGCTGGCGGTGGACAGCATCAACGCGCCCAAAGACCATCTGACGGCCCGCAAGCTGCTGGACAAAGGTGCAACACCCGCGCCGGAGCACATGGCCGACCCCTCCTGGGAGCTTGCACAGGCCCTGGCCTGAGTTGGATACTCGGGCCATGCCGCACCCGCCAGAGCCTGCATCCACCTTCATGCTGAACCCGTCCACCCTGGTGGAGGGCAACCCCGTGGCCACCTTTGTGCTCAACACCGACCATGTGGTGACGCACTGGAACCATGCCTGCGAGTTGCTCACCGGGCACCGCGCAGCCAGCATGGTGGGCACCCAGCGTCAATGGGCCGCTTTCTACCCCAGTCCGCGCCCTGTGCTGGCCGATCTGATTTTGTCGGGCCAGGCAGACGGCTCGGTTTTGTATAAGCGCAGCCGCCGCTCGGACATTGTTCCTGGTGGGGTGCAGGTGGAGGACTTTTTCCCTAACCTGGGCGAGGGCGGGCGGTGGTTGTCGTTCACTTCGGCACCGTTGTTCAACGAAGCAGGCGAACTGTGCGGGGCCATCGAGACCCTGCAGGACATCAGCGACCAGCGCCGTGCCGAGGCCGCGTTGCAGGAAAACCGCAACATGCTGGTGCAAATTGTGGACGCGGGGTCAGTGCCCACCTTTGTGATTGGCAAAGACCACCATGTCACCCACTGGAACCGCGCCTGCGAAGCCCTGACGGGCATGCCCGCCCAGGCCATGCTGGGCACCAACGAACAATGGCGTGCCTTTTACGACGTGCCACGCCCGGTGATGGCCGACATCGTGCTGGATGGTGCGCAGCAGGGTGCGGTAGACACCTATTACCACGGCAAATTCCGCCCGTCGCCCCTCATTCCTGGGGCGTACGAGGCGGAAGATTTTTTCCCTGCCTTTGGCGAAAAGGGCCGGTGGGTGTTTTTCACGGCGGCTCCCATTCGCAATGCACTGGGGGAGGTGGTTGGGGCCATCGAAACTTTGCAGGATGTTTCTGTTAGAAAATTGGCCGAAGTCGCTTTGCGTAAAAGCGAAGAGCGCTACAAAATGCTGAGTCAGCAGGACGCCCTGACCCAGCTTTACAACGCCCGCCATTTGCACGAGCACCTGGGGCGCGAAGTAGAACGGTTTCAGCGCTACCAGCGACCCATGTCGGTGCTGATGATGGATGCTGACCACTTCAAGCGCGTGAACGACACCTACGGCCATTTGCGGGGTGACCATGTGCTGCAAGAGCTGGCCCGCACCATTTTGCAGGCGCTGCGCAACACCGACACCGCCTTCCGCTACGGTGGCGAGGAATTTGTCGCTCTGCTGCCCGAAACCGGTTTGCAGGCCGCACTGCACCTGGCCGAACGCATCCGTACCCGGTTTGAAATTCTGCCGCTTGAGCTGGGCGACACCCGGCCGGTGCACTGCACCATCAGCATCGGCGTGTCTGAAACCTGCGAGGGTGACAACGTCACCAGCCTGTTGCAACGGGCCGACGAGGCGCTGTACCGCGCCAAGTCGATGGGGCGCAACCGGGTGGAACGCAGTTGACCCGCTGAAACGAACAGCCCTTCAGCCGGTGTGCACAACCGAGGTTGTGCGCACTCTGGTGGCCCACGCCACACCCGTCACCAGCAGCGCAATGCCAGCCAGCGTCAACGCCTCGGGCCACTGCTGGCGCAGCACATAGGCATAGCTGAGGGCAGCCAGGGTTTCAAACACGATGAGCTGGCCCACCAGCGCGGTGGGCAGGCGCTGGCTGGCTTCGTTCCAGCACAGGGTGCCCAGCCACGATGACAGCAGGCCGATGGCCACCATCAGGCTCACAAAAAATGTGGGGCGTGGGCCAAATGGCATGGGAAACGTGGTTGTGCTGCCCGACCAGGCCATCCACAGCCAGAAGCTCGCATAGCCCAGCACCGCCAGTGGCAGGGTCATGAGGCCTTGTGCCGTGGCCCAGGCACGTGGGTTGCGGCCCGGGTGCTCGCGCAGCCAGTTGCCGTTGCGGATGGGGTACCACGTCCAGCACCCCACGGCGCCCACGGCGAGCAACGCGCCCACTGCATAGCGGGCGAGGTCGGCCTGGGGGTCTTGCAGCAGGTGGTTCAGCTCCACCTGGTTCACCAGCGCAATGCCCAGCGCAATCAGGCCCAGCGAAGGGGCCATCTGCTTCCAGGGCAAGCGCCCGTCGCGGTGGTGGTTGAACAGGTTGGCGCTGATGGCAATGACCACCGGCAGCGTGCCGATGATCATGGTGGGCAGCGGCCCGCCCGCGCGCTGGATGGCGCTGGCCAGAAACAGGTAATACACCACGTTGCCCACGGCGGCGAGCTTCAGCGCCTCCAGCCAGTCGGGGCGGGTGAGGCGGGCCAGTTCCTTGCGGTCCAGCCAGCCCAGGGGCAGGGCAATGAGTCCGAACGCCAGGTAGCGGCCGAACGACTGCAACGCTGCCGGGTATTCGGGCAGCATCAACGGGCCCACAAACACCAGCCCCCACATCAGCCCTGCCGCCAGGGCAAAGGCCACTCCGATCCACATGTCATGTACTCCAGTTGCTGGCAAAGGGGCGCAGTGTGGCCTGCCGCAAGGGGTTTGTCTTGCACCAGATTGCGGTACCGCTCACCGTATCCAGCCCAAGCCCGCTGTGGTGGCACCCGCCACCACACCACGGGCGGGGCGGTATTCGCAGCCCACCCAGCCCGGCCAGTGGCAGGCGGCGGCCACTTCGTCCAGCACGCCGAGCAGGTAGGGGTAATTCAGTTCGCCCAGGTCGGGTTCTTGGCGCATGGGCACGCCCGCAATCTGAATGTGGCCCACCCGCCCGGTGGGCAGGTACTGGCGGATTTTGGTGGCCAGGTCGCCTTCCACGATCTGGCAGTGGTACAGGTCGAACTGCACCTGCAGGTTGGGTGCGCCAATGGCTTGGACGATGCGGTGGGCTTCATCCTGCCGGGTCAGGAAGTAGCCCGGAAAGTCGCGCGGGTTGATGGGTTCGATGAGCACCTGGCGCCCGTCCGTTGCCGCCTGAGCGGCTGCCCAGGCCAGGTTGGCTTCGAAGGTGGCTTGCAGGGCGGCGCGGTCGGCTCCGGCGGGCGCCAGACCGGCCATCACGTGGATGCGTGGGCAGTCCAGTGCATGGGCATATTCCAGCGCCTTTGCAAACCCGGCGCGGAATTCGGCTTCGCGCCCCGGCAGGCAGGCCAGGCCGCGTTCGCCGGCCTCCCAGTCACCTGGCGGTGCGTTGAACAGTACCTGTTGCTGGCCATGGGCTTGCAGGCGGCTGGCCAGGTCTGCGGGGCTGTAGGCATAGGGAAACAGGAACTCCACGCCTTGGAAGCCATCTGCTGCCGCAGCGGCAAAACGGTCCAGGAAGGGGTGCTCGTTGTAGAGCAGGGTGAGGTTGGCAGCAAAGCGGGGCATGGTGCGGTTTTACCTCAGGCCGTGTCACTGCGTGCGTGGGTGGCGGTGTGCACGGTTTGATCGGATTGTTGAGATAAAAATGCCATCAGTCGCTCTGCAGATGGGGTGAGTTCGCTTAATTTTTTATAGCAAATGGCGAATTCCCGCTGCGCCCAGTCGTTCAGCAGGCGCACCAACTTCACCTGCCCGGCACTCACATAAATCTGGCTCACTTGCCGGGGGACCACGCTCACACCCAGGTTGGCGCCCACGACCCGAAACGCTGAATCGAAGTTGGACACCACCACCCGAAACCGCATGGTCTTGCCCGCTTGTGCGGCGGCGCGGGCCAGCAGGGTAGTGACGGCGGCGCTGGGTTGCAGACCCACGTGTTCGTAACCCAGCGTGTCTTCAAACCGCACGGCATCCAGCTCGGCCAGCGGGTGGCCCAGGGGCACGGCCAGGGCCAGTTCGTCGCGGCGGTAGGGTCGGTGTTCCAGCCCGCCGAAGTCGATGCTGCCCCAGCACACGCCCAACTGAACCACGCCTTCGCGCACCATGCCCACGATGTCGCGTGAAAAGCGCTCTTCCACGTCCACCTGAATGCCTTGGTGCTGCGGTTCGCGCATGAAGGCGGCCAGGTCGTCCAGCAGCGACTCGGCAATGGCCGAGGCACTGGCCACCACCCGCACCTGCCCCTTGATGCCGCCTTTGAAGGCCGCCATGTCGGCCTCAATCCGCGCCAGGGTGAACAGGAGCGTGCGCGCGTGCTCCAGCAGCGCACGGCCTGCCGGGGTGGGGGTGGCCCCATGCCGCCCGCGCAGCAGCACCGGCGTGCCCAGCGTGTCTTCCAGCTGGGCAATGCGTTTGCTGATGGCCGAGGGTTCGATGTGCTCCTGCGCTGCCGCGTCTTTCATGTTGCCGTGGTCGCACACGGCGACCAGCAGGCGCAGGGTTTTGAGGTCCAGGTCGCGCATGGGGTTAACCCTTTGTTTGATTTCCTGTTTGGAATGTGAATGCTGACAAAGCTTCACTGGATGTTTTTTGTGGAAATCATAGACTGCCCCGCATGACTTCCCTCCCTTCCCAAGCCGTCATCCGCGAAGTGGGCCTTCGCGATGGCCTGCAAAGCATCCAGACCGTGTTGCCCACCGCCCTCAAATGCGAATGGGTGAGCGCCGCCTTTGCTGCTGGGCAGCGCGAAATCGAGGTGGGCTCGTTCGTGCCCGCCCGCTTGTTGCCCCAACTGGCCGACACCGCCGAGGTGCTGGCCCATGCGCAGACTTTGCCCGGACTGAAGGCCAGCGTCCTGGTGCCCAACCTGAAAGGCGCAGAGCGGGCCATTGAGTGCGGCGCGCACCTGATGATCCTGCCGCTGTCGGCCAGCCACGCCCACAGCCTGGCCAACCTGCGCAAAACGCCCGACGAAGTGGTGGACGAGATGCGCCGCATCCGCGCCGCCCGCGACGCAGCCGGCAGCCAAACGCTGATCGAGGGCGGCGTGGGCACCGCCTTTGGCTGCACCCTGCAAGGCGAGGTGAAGCCCGCCGAGGTGCTGCGCCTGATGGCCGCGCTGCTCGACGCCGGGGCTGACCGCGTCAGCCTGGCCGATACCGTGGGCTATGCCGACCCCGCTTCGGTCAGCCGCCTGTTTGAACAAGCCTTGAAACTGGCAGGTGACCGCTTTTGCTGCGGCCACTTCCACGACACCCGTGGCCTGGCGCTGGCCAACGTGTACGCCGCGCTGCAAGTGGGCGTGACGCGGTTCGACGCCTCGCTGGCCGGCATTGGCGGCTGCCCCCACGCACCCGGTGCCAGCGGCAACGCCGCCACCGAAGACCTGGCCTTCATGCTGCAAGCCGCTGGCGTGCCCACCGGCATTGACCTGCCCCAGCTGCTGGCGCTGCGTCAGCAAGTGGTGGGCTGGTTGCCGGGCGAACAAACCCATGGCGCGCTGTGGCGTGCGGGTTTGCCAAAAATTCATGCCTAAAAGGCGTTCGTCGCTTTTATTCATTGAATTCATTGCTATGACTATGAATCACTCTGGCAGCGCTTCATGAGCCTCCACACCACCACTGCAGGGTCAGACGCTGACCGCGACGCGGTCCGTTTTTCAGGGCGTTTTCTGTTCCTCACGGAAGCCCCCGAGCCGCTGCAGCGCCAACTGGCGGGTGATAACCTGACGCTGGCCGAAGCCGGTCCGTTGCGCTCGGACGTGTCCACCGACGAAATCACCCCCACCTGGATCACCTACCACTTCGACGAAGAGCTGGGCGACTTCCCTTACCTGGCCCTCAAATGCGGCAACGCCACGCCGGTGGTGGCGGGCAGTGTCAAAGCCGGGGGTTTTGGCATCACCGTGGCGGGGCGGCGCTATGGCAAGGGCTCGTCCCGCGAGGCCAGCCCGTTTGCCGAATGGTGCGCGGGCATTCGGCTGGTGATTGCCGAGAGCTTCGAGCGCATTTACCGCCAGAACTGCCGAAACCTGGGGCTGCTGACCTCCATCGACTTGGGCCTGATCGCCCGCATCCAACGCGGCGAAGCCATTCCTTTGGAAGAATTCACCCACGGCGAAGACCCGCTGACGGCCGAGCTGATCCGCCAGGGGGGCCTGTTCAAGCTGATGCGGGCGCGCCAAGCGGGTTGGCAATTACCGGCGCCTGCACCCGTCTCCGCTGCCCAGCCTCGCGCCATGACCCTGGCCGAAAAAATCATCGCCAAGGCCAGCGGATTGCCGTCGGTCGAGCCCGGGCAGGCGGTGTTCGTGCGCACCGATTGGCGCTACGCCCACGAATACAACTCGCCGCTGGCCATTCGGGCGTTGGAGCGCGAAATGGGTGCCGACCTGCAGCTGCACGACCCAGCCAGCATCGTCTGCTTCACCGACCACCTCACCTTCATCCACCGCGCCATGCCCGAGGAGCGGCGCAAAGCAGGCATGTTGCCGCTGGCACAAGCGCTGGGACAGGTACAGCAACGGTTTTGCGAGCAACATGGCCTCACGCTGCATGGTTTTCTGAAAGACCGCGAAGGCTCGGAAGGCATCAGTCACTCCATCATGACCGAGCGCTATGTGTTGCCCGGCCAACTGGCGGTGGGCACCGATTCGCACACACCGCACGTGGGTGCGCTGGGTGCACTGGCGTTTGGCATCGGTTCCACCGAAATGGCCTGCGCCTGGATGACGGGCGACGTGCGCGTGCAAGTGCCCCCCACCTGCCGGGTGCGCCTGAACGGCGCGCTGCCGCCCGGGGTGGAAGCCAAAGACGTGGTGCTGCACCTGCTGAGCCTGCCTTACGTGCGCGACGGCAAGGCCCTGGGCCAGGTGTTCGAGTACGAAGGGCCGGTGATCGACGCCATGGGCATTGACGAGCGCGCCACGCTCACCAACATGGTGGCTGAGATGGGCGGTTTCACCGGCATCGTGGCACCCGATGCCACCACCCGTGCCTTTTTGCAAGAGCGCCGGGGTGTGGATGTACCCCCGCAACCCCACCTGTGCAGCGATGCCGATGCCACGTATGCCCATGTGCTGGAGGTGGACTGTGCCACCCTGAGCCCCATGCTCGCCCGCCCGGGCGACCCCGGCAAAGGCGTGGCCTTGGTCGATTTGCCCGAAACGATCCGGGTGGACATTGCCTACGCCGGCTCCTGCACCGGCGGCAAGCGGGAAGACTTGCAGCGCGTGCACGACGTGCTGGCCTGGGCGGAAAGCCAGGGCCTGAAGCTGGCGCCGCACACCCGGTTTTATGTGCAATTTGGCAGCCAGGATGTGCGCGACCACTGTATCCGCACCGGCCAATTCGACTTGTTCCAGCGCATGGGTGCCGAGTTGATTGAACCCGGCTGCGGCGCTTGTGTGAATGCCGGGCCGGGCGTGTCCGAGCGGGCCGATCAGGTCACGGTCAGCGCCATCAATCGCAACTTCCCGGGCCGTTCGGGCCCTGGGCAGGTCTGGCTGGCCAGCCCGTCCACCGTGGCGGCCAGCGCCATTGCCGGCTGCCTCACGAGTTTTGAGCAACTGCGTGCCCAGCACCCGCTGGCGCACACCTGATATGCATGCTTGAGTTCCAAGCCTGAAACACCCGCCTGAAAGCGCCACATGGTTCAAACATCCACCCCGTCTTCAACGGCTGACGCCGCCACCCAAGCCGCTGCCAACCTGCCCCTGGCAGGCGTGCGCGTGGTGGAGTTCACCCACATGGTCATGGGGCCCACCTGCGGCATGATCCTGGCCGACCTGGGGGCCGAGGTCATCAAGGTCGAGCCACCCGGCGGTGACAAAACCCGCAAGCTGCCTGGCCTGGGCGCGGGGTTTTTTCGCAGCTTCAACCGCAACAAAAAAAGCGTGGTGCTCGACATCCAGACCCCCGCCGGGCTGGAGGCCGCTCAAACCCTGATTGGCGAATGCGATGTGCTGCTGGAAAACTTTCGCCCCGGCCTGATGGACAAACTGGGCCTGGGTGCAGATGCCCTGCGCGCCCGGTTCCCGCGCCTGATTTACGTGTCGCACAAAGGCTTTTTGCCAGGACCCTACGAAAGCCGTCTGGCGCTGGACGAGGTGGTGCAGAACATGGCGGGCCTGACCTACATGACCGGCCCGGTGGGGCGGCCACTGCGTGCAGGCAGTTCGGTCAACGACATCATGGGCGGCATGTTTGGCGCCATTGGCGTGCTGGCGGCGTTGCGCGAGCGTGACCGCACGGGTGAAGGCCAGGAAATCCAAAGCGCCTTGTTTGAAAACTGCGTGCTGCTGGCTTCGCAACACATGCAGCAATACCTCATGACCGGGGAGGTGCCCCCGCCGTTCCCATCGCGCGTATCGGCCTGGAGCGTGTACGACACCTTCACCGTGGCCAATGGCGAGCAGCTGTTCATTGGGGCCGTGAGCGACAAGCAGTTTGTGGCGCTGTGCGAGGTCATCCAGCGCCCCGATTTGCTGGCTGACCCCAAACTGGCCACCAACGCCCAGCGCGTGGCCGTGCGCCCGGCCCTGGTGGCCCAACTGGCCGACACCTTGCAGCATCTGGACCAGGAAACCCTGTGCACCCAGCTTCAGGCCGCTGGCCTGCCCTACGCCAAGGTGGTGCGCCCTGACCAGTTGCTGGAAGATGAGCATCTGCTGGCCAGCGGCGGCCTGGTGCCCATGGGCACGGAAGACGGCGGCACCACCCAGTCGGTGCTGTTGCCCCTGCTGATGGGGGGGCGCCGCCTGAACGTGCGCCAACCCATTGCCGCTATCGGCGAGCACACCGACGAGGTGCTCGCCGCCCTGCGCACCACCGTCTGATTCACTCAACCCAACAAGGAGACAACCATGACTTTCAATCCGCATCGCCGCCACTGGGTTTTGGGCGGGCTGCTGTGTCTGGCCAGTTTGAGTCCGGTCCACGCTGCAGACGAACCCCCGCTCAAAGTCATCATTCCTGCCAGCGCCGGCTCGGGGCAGGACACCATCATCCGTGCCGTCAGTCCATCCATCTCCAAGGCGCTGGGTGGCCGTTCGGTGGTGGTGGAAAACCTGCCCGGGGCGGGTGGCGTGACCGGAGCGGCCGCACTCACCCGCGCGGCGCCCGATGGCAACACCATCGGCATGATCTCCAACAACCATGTCGTGAATCCGAGCGTGTACGCCAAGATGCCGTTCGATGCGATCAAAGACTTCACGCCCATCGGGTTGGTGGGATCCACCCCGTTCGTGCTGGTGGTCAACCCAGCCAAGGTGCCTGCCAAAAACGCCAAGGAGCTGCAGGCGTTTCTGAAGGCCAAGCCCAAGGCCTACAACTACGCCTCGTCGGGCAACGGCACCATCATCCACCTGGCCGGTGCCATGGTGGTGGATGCGCTGGATGCCGACGTGGTGCATGTGCCCTACAAAGGCATGGGCAACATGGTGACCGATCTGATCGGTGGCCAAGTGGAGTTGGGCGTGATCGCGGTGCCTGTGGCCCAGCAGCACATCAAAGCCGGAACGCTGCGTGCGATTGGCATCACCTCCAAAATGCGCGTTCCCACATTGCCCGACGTGCCCACCATGGCCGAACAAGGTTTTCCGCAGGTGGACATTGCCGGTTGGTTTGCGTTCATCGGACCCGCCAAAATGGCACCCGATGTCACCGCCAAGCTGCACGATGCCATCCTGAAAGCGTTTGCGTTGCCCGAGGCCAAAGAAGCCATGGCCAAGCAGGACAACCTCTTGCATCCGCTTTCACCGGCAGAAACCGGGGTCTTCATGCGCACCGAGGTGGAGCGGTTCGGTCAGTTGGTCAAAAAGGCCAATGTGAAGGTCGAGTGACAGCCGGAGGGCGATGCGTCTGCTAGCCTCGTCGCTTTCAAACAAAGCGAGGCCCAACATGACTTTGAGCACCTGGTGGCTGTTTGTGGCCATGACCTTTGTGGTGTCGGCCACACCGGGGCCCAACATGCTGTATGTCATGAGCGTGGCGGCTCGCCAGGGCCTGCGCACCGCAGTGGCTGCCATGGCCGGATGCATGACGGCCTTGCTCATCATGATGAGCCTGTCTGCAGCCGGGCTGGGGGCACTGCTGCAGAGCTTCCCAACGGTGTTCGACGCCCTGCGTCTGGCCGGCGCGGCCTATCTGGCGTATTTGGGGGTGAAGTGCTGGCGTGCGCCGGTGCAGGACACCCCGGCCGACGGTGTGGCTGCTGCCACGGAGCCCAGCGCTTCAGGCGGGTGGGTCACCCACCACATGGCCTACCGCCAGGGTTTTCTGGTGGCGGCCAGCAACCCCAAAGCCATTTTGTTTGCGGCGGCATTTTTGCCGCAATTCCTCAACCCGGCGCAGGCTCAATTGCCGCAGTTTGCGGTTCTGCTGGCCACGTTCACCTTCATTGAAGTGGCTTGGTACTTTGTGTATGCCGCCAGCGGACAACGCCTGTCGGTGTACTTGCGGCGTGCCACCGTGATGCGGGTTTTCAACCGCCTGACCGGCGGGGTGTTTGTGGGCTTTGCGGGGCTGATGGCGCTGGCGCGGGAGCCTTGAACAGGCACGGCCTATGATGCTTGAACACCAGATTTGAACCATCAGACATGCCCAACCTGGCTGCCCAAATACGCGAAGCACTGTCCATGTTTGCAGACCGTGGCACGCATCCCGCCTTGATCGGCGGGCTGGCGGTGGTGGCGCACGAGGTGGTGCGTGCCACCAAAGATGTGGATTTTTTGCTGGAGGCAGAAGCCGCTGATCGGGTGCACGAGGCGCTGCTGGGCTTGGGTTATCAGTGCCTGTACCGCAGTGAAGACGCGGCCAACTACATCCGCGGTACAGAGGGGCTGGATTTGCTCTATGCCCATCGCCCGCTGGCACGTCGCCTGTTGGCGCAGGCGTTGGACAGAGACACGCCCATGGGCCGCATGCGCGTCATTGGTGTCGAAGGGTTGATGGGGTTCAAGTTGCAAGGCTGGGTGAACGATCCAACCCGCACCAGAGATCTGGACGACATTCGGGCGCTGATGCAACGGCACCGCTCGACGCTCAACCTGGCTGAGTTGCGCGAATACTTTGCGCTGTTCAACCAACAGGAATTGCTGAATGAGTTGCTCGGCTGACCCACCTAAACCGGTTGCACGCACACCGCATGCCGCGAATGCCGTTCTGGCAGGGGCGGCCGGCGTGCCGTTTGTGCTGCCACCCGCCGCTCAGTCTGGCATCGACCCCTTCACCGAATGGCTGAGCCTGATGGAAGTGGTGGAAATGCTGTGCCCCGCTTGGCCGGTTCGGGACAAGCCCTTTCAGGGCAACGACTGGCGGTTGTGACGCATGCCTTGGCGGTTCAGGGCTGTGCAGCAGCTTCTTTGGCAAATTCAAGTAACAAAGACACCGCACCTTGGACGCTCAAGTCGGTCGGCTTGAGTTCGTGACCCGACGCGGTGTAGCGGCGGATGCGTTCATCCTTGTAGTTGGTCAACGGCAAATAGCCCATGCTCCACGCTGCAAAGGCACGTTGGTCAATGGCGTCGAAGCCCATCAGAACGATGCCGTGGTGCCTGGGGTCGTGGCCAAGGCGCAAAAACGTTTCGGACAGTGCTTCTCGGGAGCCCTCCAGCACCTGCAAAAAGCAGGACTTGTGAAACGTCAGAAAGCCCGTGATGTTGGATTTGCTGTTGAACCCCCTGGCAGACTTGAGGATGGCCCGAATGTCTGACTCTGCAATGTCCGTTTTTGGGGTGCTGAAATAGGTCAAGCGGTATAGGGGTTGCATGTCGTCTCCTCTTTTTGAATTTGATGCAAATGTTACACCTGGCTTCAGAGGCAACGACTTCAACAGGTTGGCACGTCACATCAGCCCCACGCTTGCCGAGCGTGGATGCGCGACCGTGGTGCAGCGCCACGGGTGCTGGCTTATCTGGGCAGTTTCACAACACGGGCCACGGCATTCACCACCGCATCCGCCTGATCCTTATGCGGTGAATGTCCGCAATTGGGTAGCTCCAGCAACCGGGTTTGCGGAGTCATGCGCTGGATGCTGCGAATCTGCTCCAGCGTGCCGTATTCGTCGTCCAGCCCCTGAATGGCCAGCACCGGGCCGGTGATGTGGTGCAGCATGGGGCGAATGTCCCAGCTTCTGAAGGCGTCTGACAGCCACACATCGTTCCAGCCCCAGAAGGCCGAGTCCGGGTCGGCGTGGTAGCGGGCCAGGCGCGGTTTCAACCCGGTTTGGGGGTTGGTGTCCAGGTAGGCCTGGCGGGCGGCCTGGATGCTGGTGACGGAGATGTCTTCCACCATCACATGCGGTGCCAGCACCACGATGCCGGCTGGCGCGGCAGCGCCCACCGTGTGGGCTTTGGCGGCGTGGATGAGCGCAATGCTGCCGCCATCGCTGTGCCCGAACAGCCACAGTGGTTGCTGTTTGCCGTCCACACCGAGCGCCTTCAACAGGGCGGGCAACACCTCCAGCGCCTGCTGCTGCAGGAAGTCGGACTGCCAATGGTCGTCTGGCGCGCGCGGGGTGGACTGGCCGTAACCGGGGCGCGAATACACCAGCCCGCGCCAGCCCAGGGCGGTGCACAGCCGGTGCGGAAAGTCGCGCCACATGGCGACCGAGCCCAAGCCCTCGTGCAGAAACACCATGCAGGGACTGTCTGCCCGCCGGTCGCCGACCCAGGCGTACTCCACCGTGATCTGGCGGCCACGCCAGGTCAGCGGGCAGAGTGCGGTGCCTGCTGGCGCTTTGACTGCGGGCGGTGGTGAGGTGCCGGTGGTGTGCATGGGCTGGCCGGGTTCAGGTGCGCAGTGTTCAGGTGTGCCGAGCAGTCAGGTGCCGGTCTGCTCCAGCTCGCGCAGCTTGAAGCGCTGGATCTTGCCGGTGGCGGTTTTGGGCAGATCTTGCACAAAGGCAATCTGGCGTGGGTATTTGTAGGGGGCCAGCTTGTCTTTCACAAAGGCCTTCAGTTCGGCCTCTGTCACGGCGGCACCGGTCTTCAGCACCACATAGGCCTTGGTTTTGGTCAGGCCGTCGGCATCGTTCACGCCAATGACGGCGGCTTCCAGCACGGCAGCGTGCTGGATGAGAGTGGCTTCCACCTCGAACGGGCTGACGTAAATGCCGCTGACCTTCAGCATGTCGTCGCTGCGGCCGCCGTAGGTGTAGGTGCCATCGGGGTTGCGCACGTATTTGTCGCCGCTTTTGGTCCAGCCGCCCTGGAAGGTGTCGCGGGTTTTTTCGCGGTTGCCCCAGTACATCATGGCCGCCGAGGGGCCCTGGATGTACAGGTCGCCCGGCTCGCCGTCGGGCACTGGGCCGCCGTCGTCGCCGCGCAGCGCAATGGTGTAGCCCGGTACCGGCCAGCCGGTGGTGCCGTAGCGCACGTTGCCGGGGCGGTTGGACAGGAAGATGTGCAGCATTTCGGTGGAGCCGATGCCGTCCACGATGTCCACGCCAAAGTGGGCCTTGAAGCGCTCGCCCAGCTCGGCGGGCAAGGCCTCCCCGGCGGAGGACACCAGCCGCAGAGTCACGTCGGTGCGGGCGGGCAGGGCAGGGTGGGCCAGCATGCCGGCAAAGCCGGTGGGGGCACCGTAGAACACGGTGGGCTTGACACCGCCACCGAGCGGTGACGGGCCGCCCCTAGCCGCGAGAGCCCCCTCGGGGGGCAGGGGCGTAGCCCCGTGGGGGCCAAATTTCCCCAGCCAGCGGGCAAACGTGGCTTCGGGCGTGGGCCGCTCGCCCATCAGGATGGTGGTGGCACCCACGCTCATGGGAAAGCTCAGCGCGTTGCCCAGACCGTAGGCGAAAAACAGCTTGGCGGCGGAGAAGCACACGTCGTCCTCAGTGAGCTTGAGCACGCGTTTGCCGTACAGCTCGGCCGTCCAGTAGGGGTTGCCGTGCGAATGCACCGTGCCTTTGGGCCGCCCGGTGGAACCGGAGGAATACAGCCAGAAGCCGGGTTCGTCCGGCCCGGTGGGGGCGGGTTTGGTGGCGGCGGGGTGCGCGGCCAGGAAGGCCTCGAAGTCCACTTCCGATGGGTGCAGTGGCGCGGCGGGTTTGGAGACGATGACCTTTTTCACCTCGTGGTCGCTTTTCACCAATGCCGAGGTGAGGGTGGGCAGCAGCGCGCCCGACACCAGCACCGCCTGCGCACGCGAGTGCTCCAGCATGTAGGCGTAGTCGTCGGCGGTGAGCAGGGTGTTGACGGCCACCGGCACCAGCCCGGCGTACATCGCGCCCAGAAAGCTCACCGGCCAGTCGTTGCCGTCTTGCATGAGCAGCAGCACCCGCTCTTCGCGGCGCAGGCCCAGGCTTTGCAGGGCGGTGGCCAGCTGGCGCACGCGCTGCGACAGCGCGCCGTAGCTCAGGGTGCCGTGGTCGTCGATGAAGGCGGCCTTGTCGGCGCGGCCCTCGTTCAGGGCCAGCAGGTGGGCGGCGAAGTTGAAGTTCTCGCCGGGAGGGGCAATGTCGTCGGGCAGGGTCATGGGTGTCTCCGAATGGTTTTTTTGATAGCTTGAAGTGGCGTCAAATATGCGGAAATGGTTGATTTTGTTCAAGAAATCAGCCCAGCACGTCAACCCAACTGGTCCAGCACGGCGGTGCTGGCCTGAATGGCGCTGCGGCGGTGGTAGAAGTTCAGTGCCCGGGCGCCGCCCAGCTCTTCGCCGCCACCGGCGCGGCCCGGCCCGCCGTGCAGCGACTGGGGCATGACGTTGCCGTGGCCGGTGTGCAGCGCGGCCACATCGGGGCTGATGACGTGCACGCGGCCGTGGCTGTCGGCCAGTTCCAGCGCAGCGGCGGACAGGGCCGCGGCGTCGTGCCCGTAGAGGGACGCCACCAGCGAGCCCTGGCCGCGGCGGATGAGGGTGTAGGCGTGCTCCATGTCGCGGTAGGGCATGAGCGTGGCCACCGGGCCAAACACTTCCACATCGTGAACGATGGCGCAGCCATCGGGGTCAGTGGTGCCCAGCAGCGTGGGCGCGACGATGCAGGCCACGGCGGGGTCGGCATCCACCAGCGGGGTGTTGGCGCCGTCGTGCAGCACGGTGGTGTGGGCTTTCAGCTGGGCCAGCCCGGCCTGAATGGCGTTGAACTGCGCCCGGCTGACCAGCGAGCCCATGCGCACGCCCTCGCTGCGCGGGTTGCCCACGGTGGTTTTGGCCAGGCGGGCGCTGATGGCCTGGGCCACCGCGTCGTACTGCGCCTGCGGCACCAGCACGCGGCGGATGGCGGTGCACTTCTGGCCCGACTTCACGGTCATTTCCCGGGCCACTTCTTTCACCAGCAGGTCCACCGCTTCAGGCGATGCGTCGGGCAGCAGCAGGGCGGAGTTGACGCTGTCGGCCTCGATGTTCACGCGCACCGAGCGCTGGGCCACGGCGGGGTGGCTGCGGATAACGGCGGCGGTGTCGGCCGAGCCGGTGAAGGACACCACATCGAACGGCTGCAACTGGTCCATCAAACCGTTGGAGCTGCCGCAGATGACCGACAGCGCCCCGGCGGGCAGGATGCCGGCGTTCACCACGTCCTGCACCATGCGTTGGGTGAGCCAGGCGGTGGCGGTGCCGGGCTTGATGATGACGGGCACGCCCGACAAGAGCGCGGGGCCGGCCTTTTCCCACAGGCCCCAGGAGGGGAAGTTGAAGGCGTTGATGAACAGCGCCACGCCCCGGGTGGGGGTGAGCACATGGCGGCTCTGGAACAGGGGGTCTTTGCCCAGGCGGGCCAGGTCGCCATCCGTCAGGAATTGGCGTTCGCCCAGCTCGCCGCCCATCTTGGCGTACACCCCCAGGGTGTAAATGCCACCGTCCACATCCACTGCGGTGTCGCCTTTCACAGTGCCGCTGTTGGCCACGGAAATGGCTTCGTAGGCTTCGCGGTTGGCCTGCAGCACCTTGACCATTTGCGACAGCAGCGCACCGCGCTGGGCATAGGTGAGGGCGCGCAGGGCGCGGCCGCCTTCTTCGCGGGCGAAGCGGAAGGCCTCGGGCAGGTCCAGCCCGGTGGCATCCACGCGCACCAGTTCGTCGCCCAGCACGGGGTCGAACAGCGGGGTGCCTGCGCCGGTGCCAGCCTGCCAGCGACCGGCGACGAAGTTTTCAAGCAAAGGTGTGGTCATGGGGTGAGTCCTGAAATAAGAGCTTGAAATGCCATGAATTCAAGCGGTAAGGCGGGTTTTGATTAGAAAAATGGTGCGGTTCAACGGGTGAACTGAATCTGCCCGTCTGGCAGCAAATACAGCACCAGGGCACGGCCTCCGGTCACGGTGGGCGGGTGCTCGCTACCGGGGGGGTACACCAGCCAGCCCGCGCCGTGGCCGTCGAACTGGGCGTTGTCGTCCAGCGGCATGATCAAGTCAATTTCGCCGGTGGGGTGCACGTGGTTGGGGCCAGCCAGGCTGTTCATGTCCACCACATCCACCGAAAAGCCGTCCAGCCCGTCGGTGGGTTTGAAGATGCGACCGTACTTCAATCCACCCGCCTCGCGCTGGCACAGCCAGCCGTCTTTCACACCGGCTTCGCAGCTGGCTTTCAGGTGTTGGTAGGTGGCGGTTTGCGGGCCGTGGTGGGCGTTGAGCCACGGGCCCAGGCGGGCGTCCACCGGCTTGCCGGCCAGTTGGGTGGTGAGGGCTTGCAGTTGGGTTTTGAAGAGGTCGGGCGTCATGGCAAGGCGGTCGAAAGAGGGGGCGGGTGGGCAACTGGGGTGCGCCACGTGGTCAATGCGCGCAAGATGAAATATCATGCATAACACGTAGCGTAGCGAAAAATAAATCCATGTCAAGCAATATATTGCATGAAACCGATGCCGAGGCTTCTGCAGGAGACGCAGACCCGGCCAAGAACCCGTTTTTGTCGGCCCTGGGCGAGCGCGTGCGTGCCCTGCGTGCCCGCCGGGGCATGACGCGCAAGGCGGTGGCCCAGGCGGCGGGGGTGTCGGAGCGGCACCTGGCCAACCTGGAGTATGGCGAGGGCAATGTGTCCATTCTGCTGCTGCTGCAGGTGGCGCAGGCGTTGCAAAGCACGCTGGCCGAGTTGCTGGGCGATGTCACCACCCAGTCTGCCGAGTGGCTGCTGTTGCGCGAGTTGCTGGAAAACCGCGACGACGCCACGCTGCGCCGCGTGCGCATGGCGGTGTCGGATTTGTTGGGGGCTCAAGCCGGGCCGCAGCCTGGCAAAAGCACGTGCATTGCCCTCATTGGTTTGCGCGGTGCGGGCAAAACCACGCTGGGCCAGATGCTGGCCGACGACCTGGGCTACCCCTTTGTGGAGCTGAGCCGCGAGATTGAGAAATTTGCCGGCTGCAGCGTGTCGGAAATTCAAGGTTTGTATGGGCAAAACGCCTACCGCCGCTATGAACGCCGGGCGCTGGAAGAGGCCATTCAGATTTACCCCGAGGCCGTGATTGCCACGCCCGGTGGCTTGGTGTCGGACGCCGCCACGTTCAATTTGCTGCTGGCCCACTGCGCCACGGTGTGGCTGCAGGCCGACCCCGAGGACCACATGAACCGCGTGCGTGCCCAGGGCGATTTGCGCCCCATGGCCGCCAGCGCCGAGGCCATGGACGACTTGCGCACCATTCTGGCGGGCCGCTCGGCCTTCTATTCCAAGGCGCAGTACCGGTTGGATACCAGCGCCCAACCGCTGGCCGAAACCTTTGGGTTGCTGCGCACCATGGTGCGGGGTGCATTGGATGTGAAACCGTAATGTGCAAAAAAATGCATGCTGCGCTTGACGGAAATCAAATGCATGCAGTATGATGCACATCACTTCATCGCCCCTTGTTGCAATTTCTTTCCTGAAAGCCCCCAATGACCACCGCACCCCAAGTCAATTACGAAACCCACCCTTCCAAGTACCGCCACTGGAAACTGAGCTTCAATGGCGCAGTGGCCACCCTGGGTGCCGACTTTGACGAAAACGCCGGCCTGCGCCCTGGCTACAAACTCAAGCTCAATAGCTACGACCTGGGTGTGGATGTGGAGTTGAACGACGCCATCAACCGCATCCGCTTCGAGCACCCTGAAGTGCGCACCGTGGTGGTCACCAGCCTGAAGGACCGGGTGTTCTGCTCGGGTGCCAACATCTTCATGCTGGGCGTGTCCAGCCACGCTTGGAAGGTGAACTTCTGCAAGTTCACCAACGAAACCCGCAACGGCCTGGAGGATTCTTCCGAACACAGCGGCCTGAAGTTCCTGGCCGCCGTCAACGGTGCCTGTGCCGGCGGTGGTTACGAACTGGCCCTGGCCTGCGACGAAATCATTCTGGTGGACGACCGCTCCAGCGCCGTCAGCCTGCCCGAAGTGCCGCTGCTGGGCGTGCTGCCCGGTACCGGTGGACTGACCCGCGTGACCGACAAGCGCAAGGTGCGCCACGATCTGGCCGACATCTTCTGCACCACCAACGAAGGCGTGCGCGGCAAGAAGGCGGTGGAATGGCGCCTGGTGGATGCCATTGCCAAACCCGCCCAGTTTGCCGAAGCGGTGCAAACCCGCGCTCTGGCGCTGGCCGAAAAGAGTGACCGCCCCGCCAACGGCAAAGGCGTGGAACTCACCCCGCTGAACCGCACCATCGCTGCCGACGGCCTGACCTACGGCAACGTGACCGTGGACATCGATCGTGCCAAGCGCGTGGCCACCTTCACCGTCAAGGCGCCCGCCGGTGCCCAGCCCACAGACGTGGCGGGCATCGAAGCCGCTGGTTCCAACTGGTACCCCCTGGTGCTGGCCCGCGAGCTGGAAGACGCCATCCTGCACATGCGCACCAACGAGCTGGACATTGGCATGTGGCTCATCAAAACCCAGGGCGACAGCGCTGCCGTGCTGGCCATGGACGCCGTGCTGGCCGCCCACCAGAACCACTGGTTCGTGCGCGAAACCACTGGCCTGCTGCGCCGCACCTTCAGCCGCCTGGACGTGAGCAGCCGCAGCCTGTTTGCACTGGTGGAAGCCGGTTCCTGCTTTGCCGGCAGCTTCCTGGAATTGGCCCTGGCCTGCGACCGCATCTACCACCTGGCCCTGCCCGACGACGAAGCCAACGCACCCAAAATCACCGTGGGTGAACTGAACTTTGGCACCTACCCCATGGCCACTGGCGAAAGCCGCCTGCAGCGCCGCTTCTACAGCGAAGAACCTGCCCTGGAGGCCGTGCGTGCCAAGGTCGGCCAGCCGCTGGACGCCGATGCCGCCTTTGCCGTGGGCCTGGCCACCAGCAACCCCGACGACATCGACTGGGACGACGAAGTGCGCATCGCCATTGAAGAGCGCGTGGCCATGAGCCCCGACGCCCTGACCGGCATGGAAGCCAACTTGCGCTTCAACGGCAAGGAAACCATGGCCACCCGCGTGTTCGGTCGCCTGACCGCCTGGCAGAACTGGATCTTCCAGCGCCCCAACGCCGTGGGCGAAAAGGGTGCCCTCAAGGTCTACGGCAAGGGTGACAAGGCCGCATTCGACTGGAACAGGGTTTAACCATCGTTTGACGTTGTGCAGCGCGTTCCTGGCGGGGCGCTGCAACCGCACTTCAACCGCCGAACTTGTTTGAATTCGGAGACCGAGCATGTCCTCTATTGACTACAGCGAAAAAATCCCCAACAACGTCAACCTGGCCGAAGACCGCACCCTGAAGCGTGCGCTGGAGCAGTGGCAGCCCAACTACCTGGACTGGTGGAACGACATGGGTCCGGACGGCAGCCAAGGTTTTGATGTGTACCTGCGCACCGCCATCAGCGTGGATCCACAAGGTTGGGCCCAGTTCGGCCATGTGAAGATGCCCGACTACCGCTGGGGCATTTTCCTGAACCCCGCCGAGGCCGACCGCAAGATCCATTTCGGTGACCACATGGGCGAAAACGCCTGGCAAGACGTGCCTGGCGAATACCGCGCCAACCTGCGCCGCATCATCGTCACGCAGGGCGACACCGAGCCAGCCTCTGTAGAGCAGCAGCGCCACCTGGGCCTGACCGCCCCCAGCCAGTACGACCTGCGCAACTTGTTCCAGGTGAACGTGGAAGAAGGCCGCCACCTGTGGGCGATGGTGTACCTGCTGCACAAATACTTTGGCAAGGACGGCCGTGAAGAAGGCGAAGCCCTGCTGGAGCGCCGCAGCGGCCAGAAGGACAACCCCCGCATCCTCGAAGCCTTCAACGAAGAAACGCCCGACTGGCTGAGTTTCTTCATGTTCACCTACTTCACCGACCGCGATGGCAAGTTCCAGCTGTGCGCCCTGGCCGAGTCGAGCTTCGACCCGTTGGCCCGCACCACCAAGTTCATGCTGACCGAAGAGGCGCACCACATGTTTGTGGGCGAATCGGGCGTGGGCCGCGTCATCAACCGCACCTGCCAGATGATGAACGAGCTGAAAACCGACGACCCCGCCAAACTGCGCGCCGCCGGTGTCATCGACCTGCCCACCATCCAGCGCTACCTGAACTTCCACTTCAGCGTCACCATCGACCTGTTCGGTGCCGACGAATCTTCCAACGCCGCCACCTTCTACAGCACCGGCCTGAAGGGCCGTTACGAAGAAGGCAAGCGCACCGACGACCACCAGCTGCGTGGCCAGAGCTACCGCGTGCTGGAAGTGCGCAACGGCCAGCTGTGCGAAAAAGAAGTGCCCATGCTGAACGCGCTGAACGAAGTGCTGCGCGACGACTACATCAAGGACAGCGTGGGCGGCGTGGAACGCTGGAACAAGATCATCGAAAAAGCCGGCATCCCCTTCCGCCTGACCGTGCCGCACAAAGCCTTCCACCGCAACATCGGTGCGCTCAAGGCCGTCAAGGTGGCTCCAGATGGCCGCGTGGTGAGCGATGCCGAATGGCAAGCCCACTGCGACCACTGGCTGCCCTCCGAAGGCGACCGCGCGTTTGTGGCCAGCCTCATGGGCCGCGTGGTGGAGCCAGGCAAGTTTGCCAACTGGATTGCACCTCCCGTGCTGGGCATCAACCGCCAGCCCGTGGACTTTGAATACGTGCGGTTCAATTGACCCACCCCTGCGACGCGCCCTGATGGGCGCGTCACCCCGTCAAGGGGGCATCGCCTGCGGCCTGGCAAAGCCAGTTCCGCGGCGATCTTGAAAAAAGCCTGACCCCTACCCAATGGGCGGCACCTCGGAGACCACGCCAAATGAACGCCATTGCAGAAGCCGCCATCGTCAAGCAGCACGTCATCGACCCCGAAATCTGCATCCGCTGCAACACCTGCGAATCCATCTGCCCGGTGCAGGCCATCACCCACGATTCGCGCAACTACGTCATTGACGTCAACATCTGCAACTGGTGCAACGACTGCATTTCGCCGTGCCCCACCGGCAGCATCGACAACTACCGCCGCGTGGTCAAGGCCAAGGCGTACAGCCTGGAAGAACAACTGAGCTGGGACGAACTGCCCGCCGAGCTGTCGGCAGCCGAGCTGGCCGAAATGGGCGCAGAAGCCGGTGGGGATTCCGGTTCAACAGAGCTTCAATCGACCGCCGCCCAGGCAACACCCGCCGAAGGCATGGCGTCTGCCGGTGCTGAAGCGGTGTTCAACAGCGCGCAATTCGGTGCCACGGTGGCACCGTGGTCGGCCGCACATCCCTACACCAACCTCTACGGACCCAAGGCCCAGCACAAAACCGTGGCAGCGACCGTCACCGGCAACCTGCGCGTGACCGAGGTGGGCAAGGACTACGACACCCACCATGTGGTGCTCGACTTTGGCAGCATGCCTTTCCCAGTGCTGGAAGGGCAGAGCATCGGCATCATTCCGCCGGGAGTGGATGCCAACGGCAAACCCCACCACGCCCGCCAGTACTCCATTGCCAGCCCCCGCAACGGCGAGCGCCCCGGGCACAACAACCTGTCGCTCACCATCAAGCGCGTGCTGGAAGACCATCAGGGCAACCCGGTGCGTGGCGTGGGCAGCAACTACATGTGCGACCTGCAGGTGGGCGACAAGGTGCAGGTCATTGGCCCGTTCGGCGCCAGCTTCCTGATGCCCAACCACCCGCGCAGCCACATCGTCATGATTTGCACCGGCACCGGCAGCGCCCCCATGCGTGCCATGACCGAATGGCGGCGGCGGTTGCGCGCCAGTGGCAAGTTCGAGGGCGGAAAGCTCATGCTGTTCTTCGGTGCACGCACGCCGCAGGAGCTGCCGTACTTTGGCCCGCTGCAAAACCTGCCCAAAGACTTCATCGACATCGAGTTCACCTTCTCGCGTGAAGCCGGCAAGCCCAAGCGCTATGTGCAGGACGCCCTGCGCGAGCGTGCCGCCGATGTGGCGGCACTGCTGGCCGACCCGAATGCCTGCTTCTACGTTTGTGGCCTCAAGGCCATGGAAGAAGGCGTGGTGCTGGCGCTGCGCGACATTGCCACCCAGGCCGGGCTGGACTGGGACACCGTGGGCGCTGCACTCAAGGCCCAGGGTCGCTTGCATTTGGAGACGTACTGATGTCCTTTGCCACGTTGACGGTCACCACCCGCGCCCCCGGCGTAGCTCAAGTCACCATGAACCGCCCGGCGGTGTTCAATGCCTTTGACGAGGCCATGATTGCCGAGCTAGACGCTGCCTTTGCAGCACTCGAATCCGATGCGGCGGTGCGCGTCATCGTGCTGGCCGGGGCGGGCAAGCACTTCAGCGCCGGGGCCGATTTGCAGTGGATGCAACGCGCCTCCCAGGCCGACCGCGACTGGAACGTGGCCGACGCCCGGAAATTTGCCGGCATGTTGAGTCGCATCGAAGCCTGCCCCAAACCCACCATTGCCCGCGTGCAGGGCGCAGCCTTGGGTGGCGGCGTGGGCCTGACGGTGGCTTGCGACGTGGCCGTGGCCGCCGACAACGCCAGCTTTGCCGTCAGCGAGGCCAAGTTCGGCATCTTGCCCTCGGTCATTGGCCCTTACGTCACCAACGCGGTGGGCAAGCGCCAGGCCAAGCGGCTGGCGCTCACCGCCACGCGCATTGGCGCGGTCGAGGCGCTGGCCATGGGCATGGTGCAGCAGGTGGTGCCGTTTGATGCCGACTTGCAGGCGCTGGACGCGGCGGTGGACGCCGTGGTGGCCGAGCTGCTGGTCTGCGCCCCGCAGGCGCAGGTGGAAATCAAGCAGCTGTTCGGTCAGTTGGAAGTGGGGTCCATCACCCCCGAGGTGCGCGAACTCACCGCCCAGACCATTGCCCGCGTGCGCGGCACCGACGAGGCCCGCGAGGGCTTTGCCGCATTTTTGGCCAAACGGCCCGCCCCCTGGATTCCGCAAGCATGACCCTGTCCACTTCCGTTTCTCTGAACCAGACCCCGGTACTCGTCGTCGGTGCCGGCATCATGGGCGCGGGCATTGCCCAGGTGGCTGCCCAGGCCGGCCACCCCGTGTGGCTGTACGACACCCGCGAGGGCGCCGCAGCCCAAGCCAAAGCCCAGTTGCAGGCCACGCTGGAAAGCCTGGCCGCCAAAGGCAAGCTCACATCCGATGCGGTGGCCGCCACGCTGGCCCGCATCACCCCCGCTGCGGTGCTGGCCGATGCCGCCCGCGCCGGGTTGGTGGTGGAAGCCATTGTGGAAAAGCTGGACGCCAAGCGCAGCTTGTTCCGTGAGCTGGAAGGGCTGGTGTCGGCCGACTGTGTGCTGGCCACCAACACCTCGTCCATTTCCGTCACGGCCATTGCCAACGGTCTGCAGCGCCCGCAGCGCCTGGTGGGCATGCACTTTTTCAACCCCGTGCCACTGATGAAGTTGGTGGAGGTGGTGTCAGGCCTGCAAACGGCACCCGAGGTCGCGCAAGCCATTTTTGATTTGTCCAAGGTGTGGGGCAAAACGCCGGTGCACGCCAAGTCCACGCCCGGCTTCATCGTCAACCGCATTGCCCGGCCCTATTACGCCGAAACCCTGGCGCTGCTGCAGGAGCAGGCGGCTACTCCAGCGGTGCTGGACGCCTGCCTGCGCGCGGTGGGTTTTCGCATGGGACCGTGCGAGCTGATGGACCTGATTGGCCACGACACCAACTTCTCGGTCACGCAGTCGGTGTACGAGGCCAACTTTTTCGACAAGCGCTTTGTCCCCTCGCTGGTGCAGCGCGAGCTGGTGGATGGCGGGCTGCTGGGCCGCAAGAGCGGGCAAGGCTTTTACCGCTACGGCGAAGGCGCTGCCAAGCCCGCTGATAGCGTGCCCGCGTTCGAGCCTGACGTCTGGCCCGATGCGGGGCACGGTGCTGTTCAGGTGCTGTCGGTGGTGCTGGCGGGTCAAGGCCCGGTGGCCGACTGGCTGGCGCAGCGGCTGGACCATGCCCGCACGGCGGGTGGTCACGCGCCGGTGTTCACCCGCGACCCGTCCGCAAACTGGGTGGGCCTGGAGCTGACCCACACCGCTGGCGTGCTGCGCCTGGCCCTCACCGATGGCCGCCCCGCCACCCTGTGGCCGCAGCCCGACACCGTGCTGTTCGACCTGCCGCTGTTTGCGGGTTCTGCCACTGCGTCCGGTGCATCAACCGGCAACGCCACGGGTGTTCCCGTCGGTGTGGCTTTGGCCTGTGCCGCGTCACAGCGTGCCAGCCATGCCGCGCAGGAACTGGCCTGGCACACCTTGCGCGCCTTGGGCGTGCTGCCCCTGCCGCTGGCCGATGTGCCCGGGCTGGTGGTGGCGCGCACCCTGGCCATGCTCATCAACGAGGCGTCCGACGCGGTGCACCAGGGCGTGTGCACACCCGAAGGGGCCGATGCCGCCATGAAGCTGGGCGTCAATTACCCCGCCGGACCATTCGAATGGCTGGCCCGTTGGGATGCAGCCGCCGTGGTGCACCTGCTCGATGCGCTGGACGCGCACTGCCGTGGCGAGCGCTACCGCGTCAGCCCTGGCCTGCGTTTGCGCGCGGCGGTTGCGGTGTGATGGTGGCGGCTATTTTCGTGAACAAATTGGCCTTTTTCGCATGAAAGGCGTCATGTATAGCTATGAAATTTGCTAACTTCAAGGCTGGCCAGATCATCGAAGCCGGCCCTTATTTGCTGCCCGAGGCCGAGCTGCTGGCCTTTGCCAACCAGTGGGACCCGCAGTGGTTCCACACCGACCCCGAGGCCGCAGCCCAGGGGCCGCACGGCGGGTTGATTGCCAGTGGCTGGCAAACCTGCGGCATTGCCATGCGGTTGGCGGTGCAGGTGGCACTCGAAGGTTCCGAATCTTTTGCCTCCCCGGGCCTGGCCTATGTGAAATGGAAGCACCCGGTGCGCGCGGGCGATGCCCTCAGCCTCAAAGCCACCGTGCTCGACACGCGCCGCTCGGCCAGCCAGCCCACACTGGGCATCCTGCGCTGGCGCTGGCATCTGTTCAACCAGGCTGACACCGAGGTGCTGGACCTGGAAGCCACCAGCTTGTTCAAATTGCCCGCCTGATTCCAAGCAGCCCCGGCCAGTCAACCTGGCATGGCAGGAAATTCTTCAAGAAAAAACGCCACCGCCGCTTGTTCCATCCATATTGTCAGTTATTCATTTCAATGAGGAGACCGTCATGCCCCAAGCCTTCATCTGCGACGCCATCCGCACCCCCTTCGGCCGCTACGGCGGTGCCCTGAGCAGCGTGCGCACCGACGACCTGGGCGCCATCCCCCTGCGCGCCCTCATGGCCCGCAACCCCAATGTGGACTGGGCCTCGGTGGTGGATGTGCTCTACGGCTGCGCCAACCAAGCCGGTGAAGACAATCGCAACGTCGCCCACATGAGCAGCCTGCTGGCCGGCCTGCCCATTGACGTACCCGGTGCCACCATCAACCGCCTGTGCGGCTCCGGCCTGGATGCGGTGGGCACCGCCGCCCGTGCCATCAAGGCCGGTGAAGCCGGCCTGATGATCGCCGGTGGTGTGGAAAGCATGAGCCGTGCACCCTTCGTCATGCCCAAAGCCGAAAGCGCCTTCAGCCGTGCCAATGCGGTGTACGACACCACCATCGGCTGGCGCTTCGTCAACAAGCTGATGAAAGCCCAGTACGGCGTCGATTCCATGCCCGAAACGGCCGAAAATGTCGCCACCGACTTCCACATCGAACGCGAAGCGCAAGACCTCATGGCCATGAACAGCCAGCTGCGCGCCGTGGCGGCCATTGAAGCCGGGCACCTGGCCCGCGAAATCTGCCCCGTCACCATCCCACAGAAGAAGGGTGACGCGGTGGTGGTCGACACCGACGAACACCCCCGCAAAACCAGCCTGGAAGCCCTGGCCAAACTCAAAGGCGTGGTCAAGCCAGACGGCACCGTGACCGCAGGCAACGCCTCCGGCGTGAACGACGGTGCCTGCGCCCTGTTGCTGGCCGACGAAGTCACCGCTGCCAAAAATGGCTTGACCCCCAAAGCCCGCGTGGTGGGCATGGCCACCGCAGGCGTGGCCCCCCGCATCATGGGCATGGGCCCCGCACCCGCCACCCAAAAAGTGCTGGCCCAAACCGGCCTGACGCTGGAGCAACTGGATGTGATCGAACTGAACGAAGCCTTCGCCGCCCAAGGCCTGGCCGTGCTGCGCGCCTTGGGCCTGAAAGACGACGATGCCCGTGTGAACGCATGGGGCGGCGCCATTGCCTTGGGTCACCCACTGGGTGCCAGCGGCGCCCGCCTGGCCACCACCGCCATCAACCGCCTGCACCACACCGGTGGCCGCTATGCGCTGTGCACCATGTGCATTGGCGTGGGGCAGGGCATTGCG
>Ga0228698_1000514_pt1 | contig 28504 bp, 30 predicted proteins | sample McNCre117_Aug_MG_FD_178015 | JGI IMG/M metagenome (GOLD analysis project Ga0228698, IMG submission 178015) | Freshwater microbial communities from McNutts Creek, Athens, Georgia, United States - 1-17_Aug_MG | ecosystem: Environmental > Aquatic > Freshwater > Creek | place: USA: Georgia...
TTGTTCAAAGTCGCCACGGTACTTGGTGCCAGCCAGCAGGGCACCCATGTCCAGCGAGAACACGGTGGATTGCGCCAGCACATCGGGCACTTCACCCTGCGTGATGCGCCAGGCCAGGCCCTCGGCGATGGCCGTCTTGCCCACACCGGCCTCGCCCACCAGCAGCGGATTGTTCTTGCGGCGGCGGCACAGGATCTGGATGACGCGCTCGACCTCGAAGTCGCGGCCGATCAAGGGATCGATCTTGCCGTCCTTGGCCTGTTGGTTCAGGTTCTGGGTGAACTGATCCAGGGGTGAGCCCTTGCCTTGCTCGCCGCCGTCGTCTTTCTCGGCCTCGTTGCCAGGCGATTCGCCGCTGGACTTGGTGGGCTCGGGAGGTTCACTCTTCTTGATGCCGTGCGCGATGAAATTGACGACATCCAGGCGCGTGACGCCCTGCTGGTGCAGGTAGTAGACGGCGTGCGAGTCTTTCTCGCCAAAGATGGCCACCAGCACGTTGGCGCCGGTCACCTCTTTCTTGCCGGAGCCCGTGGACTGCACGTGCATGATGGCCCGCTGGATCACCCGCTGGAAACCCAGCGTGGGCTGCGTGTCCACTTCTTCGGTGCCACCCACGGTGGGCGTGTTTTCCTTGATGAAGGTGGTCAGGCTCTTGCGCAGGTCATCGATGTTGGCCGCGCAGGCCTTGAGCACTTCTGCCGCAGAGGGGTTGTCCAGCAACGCGAGCAGCAGGTGCTCGACGGTGATGAACTCGTGGCGCTGCTGGCGCGCCTCGACGAACGCCATGTGCAGGCTGACTTCCAGTTCTTGCGCAATCATGCGGCCTCCATAATGCACTGCAGCGGATGCCCGGCGCGGCGAGCCGCGGCGAGTACGAGTTCAACTTTCGTGGCGGCGACGTCCTTGGTGAACACGCCGCAAATGCCACGTCCTTCGTGATGAATCTTCAGCATGATCAGGGTGGCTGCTTCAAGATCGAGCCTGAAGTATTGCTGCAGCACCATGACCACGAACTCCATCGGGGTGTAGTCGTCGTTGAGCAACACCACCTTGAACATCTGGGGAGGCTTGGTTCGAGCCAATTGGCGCTCGGCCACCACCGCGCCATCGTCGCCGCGACGAGGTTGAATGGGCGGCTGTGGCGGTGGAACGGGCGGATCGTCCTGGGGCATGGTTCATTCTATAGAGCAACGCTGAGGGCCATGGGTGTCACCTGGATATTGCGCCTGTTTGGCAAAGGACAAGCCGTGAAAAGCGCCGCACCGGCACCTTTGATGAGAAGACGCTCACCCGCATCGCGCCCCATGCCGTGACCGCACCTGGCAACAGCCCTCAGTATCAATTCGATACAAACGACAAGTCCAATGTAGGGGAAACATGATCCCCTTCCATCCAAGTCTCCGCCTTGTGGCGAAACCCCATCGATTCTCAAAATAAATCACATCCTCAGTAGGCGAGGATTCTGGGAGTTGATGATGTTGGTTGGAACTGTGAAATGGTTTAACGACGCCAAGGGTTTTGGCTTTATCGAACCTGAAGAGGGTGGCGCGGACGTGTTCGCACACTTCTCGGCGATCGAAATGGAAGGTTTCCGCACCCTCAAGCAGGGCAGCAAGGTGACCTTCGAACTGGTCAAGGGCCCCAAGGGCGATTTGGCGCAAAACATTCGCTCACTGGTTACCCAGGAAGCTTGACGCCTCAGGCGTGATGAAAGGCGCTGGCCAGGCAACTGGCCGGCGCTTTTTTTTGGCCCGAACCCCTCAATGGTTCACCCGCTGCATCAGCCAGTGATCCAGTGACCATCGGCCCGGGCCCCGGGCAACAATCAGCAACAGCGCCGTGGCCCAGGTTGCGTGCGTCACGAACGCACCGGGGTAGACCAGCAACTGGATCACGGCCGTCATGCCCAGCAGGCCCAGTGCACCCAGGCGACTGGCCAGGCCCAGCACCAACAGCAGCGGCAAGGCATGCTCGGCCAGTGCCGCCAGTGTCGCGGCCCACTCTGGCGGCAGCAGGGGCAATCGGTATTCATCACGGAACAGCGTGATGGCGCTGTCGCTGACATGCGGCCAACCCAGCTGAAATTCGCCGGTGACCGGGTTCAAGGCCAATCCTTCAATCTTGGTCTGTCCCGATGTCCAGAACACCAGTGCCATGGCGATGCGCGCCAGCAAGGCCAGTGCGCTGTAGGGAATATTTTCGAGCCTGCTGCGAATCCGCCAGGCGATGGCGATGGGTGTTTGCATACCTTGTGAAATCATGATGTTTCTTCCATGTGGTTCATGAGGCCGATCAGCAGGCCCTGGCGCTGCATCCAGCTCAAGAGCCCGACAGCATCGACGTGGGTGGATGACGCCGCAGCCAGGTGTTCGGCCCTGGCCAGGGAATGGCCGGCTTGAAGAGCCTGCAAGAAAGTCAGCTCGGCAGGCACCAGGGCCTGCACCAGGACCTGATCGTCCAAACGCCAGATGCAGGCCTGTTCGGGCCGCTGCCAGTCCAAATTAGCCAGTGCAAGCGCCGGAGTCTCGGTCTGGTGAGCCCGCCACACGGACACCGCCGCATGGTCTGCAGCCAGACACGCCACGGACGGATGGAGCAAGGCGGCGGTGTGCTGCAAACCCGGATCGAGCCGTGCAAGATCCAGCGGGTCGCGGAGTCGGGCCCGTTGCGCAGCAGCCGGCGCGTCGGCTGCATGCAAAGCCACTTGCCTGCACCACTCCAACTGCGCCACGTCTGCCAGATAGGGCAAGGCAGCAGCCGGCTCGAACTGGCGGATGAACGCAGGCATCGCAGCACCGTAGTGCAGCATCGGCGACTGTGGAGGGTGAAGCCGCACGAACTGCGCAGCCATGGCGCGAAAGAATTCAACACCCACCAGCTGCTGCACCACATCAAAGCTGTCCGCCAGCACATCGATCAGCCCGGAGAGCACGTTGTTGCGGTGCACGGACAGCCCCGTCTGCCCCCGGACCGAACCGGGGCCGTGCAGGTGGGCAGGCCGGCTTGCCGAGGGGTCCAGCAAGGCCTGCGCCCATTGTGATGGCCAGCCTGGATCCGCGCTCGTTGAGTTCAAGTCAGGCATGGCTGCATCGCCTCCAGGGTCTGCCCAAGCGCAGCATCGGCCAGGGCTGCCTCAGCCACCAGCACGCGCAGTTCGGGGATGTCGTGATCTCGCTCGATCAGGGTTGGCACAGCACCCAGCCGGGCACACACCCACCGGTGCAACTGCCACACCGCCTGGTGCACTGCAGACCCGTGGTCATCGATGCACAACAGCCCGCCATCGGCTGCCAACTCGGTGGCAAAGCCCGCCAGATGCATCTGGCCAACCCGTTGCAGGGGCAGGGCATTCAGGTAGGCCAGCGCATCAAAGTCCAGGTTGCTGGCCGAGACCTGCACATTGCACAGATCCAGCAGCAAGCCGCAGCCGGTGCGACGACACACCTCCGACAGGAAATCCGCTTCGGCCCAGCTTGAGTCGGCCAATCGGAGGTAGCTGGACGGGTTTTCCAGCAGCATGCAGCGTTGCAGGCGGTCTTGCACCTGGTCGATGTGCGCGCAAACCTGCAGCAGCGTGTCGCCGTTCAAGGGCAGTGGCAGCAGATCGGCGAAAAAAGTCTGGCCATGGGAAGACCAGGCCAGGTGCTCGGAGAACACCATGGGCTGGTAGCGCGCCACCAAGCCGGCCAGACGATCCAGGTGAGCCTCGTCCAGTGGCTGCGCACCGCCGATGGACAGGCCCACCCCGTGCAGCGTGACCGGGTAGTGTTCGCGCACCCGATCCAATCCGCGCAGCAGCGGCCCGCCATCGACCATGTAGTTTTCGGCGTGCACTTCAAAGAAGCCCACGGCGGGGCGCTCTTGCAGCACCTGGTGCACATGTTGCGGCTTCAAGCCCAGGCCACAGGCTGGCTGGGCCCCCTGACCATGCCAGGCAGACATTGATCGCTCCTGCATGCTGGGCCGGCGATCAGGCTGCCTTGGGCTTGAAGGCCTTGGCCTGGCCAAAACCGGTGGGCGACGTCTTGGAAGCCGTCTTCAGGCAGGTACCCTTGGGCACGAGGGACCAAGCATCACCCTGGTGGTCCACCTTGGATGTGCCTGCGCAGCTGGTGCCGGCGCCGGCTGCACAGTCGTTCTTGCCCTTGAGGGCCACGCCAAAACACTTTTCCTTGTCGGCACCGGCGCCCGAAGCGGCTTGTGCAGAGGCCTGCGAAGGCAGCATCGCGGCCGTCAGGGCCGTTGCCAAGGCCAGTGCGGACAGGCGGGTGGTGGACATTTGCGACATGAGAATCTCCTGAATGAAGGTGTGGCCGACAAGCCCGCCAGCTTCTGGCCGGGCTACCCGCAAACGCTGCGGATGCCACTTCAGTCGATCCGTCGTCGTGTTCCTTACACCCTGATGGACGATTGGGCGGACACCGGCTCGCGCGCCCCTGTCAGGGCCGGTGTGCGCGAGTCATCGGTCAGGGTCATCAGCATGTCGGCATACCACGCGCAATTGAGCCCCAGCGACTCATCCTGCTCTCGATCACGGTTGGCCATGTCCAGCCGGGCCGAGTGAACGCCCAGCAAGCGCCAGGGCAGATCACCCAGCTCGGCGGCATGGGCCACATCGTGATCGCGCATGACCACCGGCGCGCCGCTGGTGCCCCGGTGCGTGAGTGCATCGGTGAGAAAGTAGCCTTGCCCCTGGAAGCGCAGGCCGAAGGCCGAGGCGATCACGGCCTGGCGAACCACTGGCAGGTGATGCAGGGTGTCGTGAAACCCCAATGGAAAGCCGACGATGAGCACCGAGCTGCCCACTTCGACCGGTTCGCCGACGCGGCAAAGGTGTTCGGGTGTGAAAGCACGCACCAGGGCCGAGGGCGGCAGCGCCGCCCGGTCCAGTTCCAGCACGGCCACATCGATGTCGCCCGACGCGTCGCATCCCTGGTGCCACTGGCTTTGGCCATCTCTGAACAGCAGCACCGAAAACCGCACTGATTTGGCCAGATCATCGACATCGGTGTGCAACTCGATCTCGATGCGGTTGGGGTGATGGCCGCTGGGTTCATCCACCAGCACATGGCGGCTGGTCACCAGGTACAGGCGGGCGTCGCGCTCAAACAGAAAGCCGCTGGCGTGGGTGAGGCTGCGGGCCGGCTCGAAGGTTGAAATGCGGCACGCAGCCAGCAAGAGGGTGTCGATCACGGTGGGGCATGGTCATGGGAGTGGCCCATCCCACCCGTCACGCGGTTGAAGCGACGGTGCAAGAGTGCCGATCAGCCGGATCGACGGGGTAGCCGATCACGATAACACCGGCAACTGCCATCGCGGCCACAATGCCGCGATCACCGGACAAATCCTTGCGGCCCGCACTTCGCATCTACACCGCCTTTTTTCTGTACGCCGCAGCGCTGGGTGGTTTTTTCCCGCGCCTGGGTGATGTGCAGGCGCGCCTGGGCAGCGACGAATTCAGCCTGGGTCTGGCCCTGATGGGCACGGCAGCGGGCACCTTCGTCTCATTGACCTTCGCAGGGCCGCTGATCGAGCGATGGGGCCATCGGCGCACGCTGTTGCTGGCCATTCCTGGCACGGCAGGCTGTTATGCCCTGGCCAGTTGGGCCCACTCGCCTGTCCAGCTTTTGCTGGCCCTGCTGCCCGCAGGCCTGTGCATCGGTGTGGTCGAGATCATCGTCAACCTGGAGGCCGACCGCCTCGAACACCAGACCGGCCAGCGCCTGATGAGCCGCGCCCACGCCTGCTGGAGCATCGGCTTCTTCGCCTCGGGCTTGCTGGGCGCGGCGCTGGCGCAGTGGGGATGGTCGGCTCCAGCACACCTGATGGCTCAGTTCGGCCTGGTTGCGGCGCTGTGTCTGGCTGCGCTGTGGTCTTTTGAGCCCGCTGCGGTTCGGCCCAGCACGCACTTGTCTGCGGCAGGCCGCGTCGGGCCGTCAAGCACCACCTGGATGCTGGTGGCAGCTTGCCTGGCGGCCATGCTGATGGAAGGCGCCAGTGCAGACTGGTCGGCCATCTACCTGCGAAAGAGTTTTGATGCCGAGCCCGGCCTGGCCGGTGCAGGCGTGACTTTGGCTGCCGGCGCCCAGGCCTGGGCCCGATGGCACGCCGACCAGATCATCGACCGATGGGGTGCCACCCGCGTCGCCCGCGGCCTGTTGCTGGCGCTGGGTGCCGGTTGCCTGCTGGTGCTGCTGGCACCGTCCCCGGCATGGGCGCTGGCCGGTTTCGCGGCGATGGGACTGGGCACCAGCGCCCTCTTCCCCTTGGCCATGTCGGCCGCAGCGCAGTCACCCGATCGCTCAGCCCACGTCAATGTGGCAGCCCTGGCCCAGCTGGCCTTCATGACTTTTCTGGCCGGGCCGCCCATGTTGGGCTGGGTGGCCAGCCACTGGGGGCTGCGCTGGGTGTTCGGCCTGGGCCTGCCCCTGGTCGCGCTGGGATGGTGGGCAGCCAGCAGCCTGGCGCCCGCCGTGGCCAGGCCCCCAAAAGAAAGCCCCTGACGCCACAGGTGCGCAGAGGCTGCCGGACAGGCCGGCCGCCGAGGCGGCCAAGGCTCACATGTTGTCGATCATCACCTGGCCGAAACCCGAGCACGACACCTGCACAGCACCTTCCATCAGGCGTGCGAAGTCATAGGTGACCTTCTTGGTCGCGATGGCCCGCTCCATGGAGGCCACGATCAGGTCGGCGGCGGCTGTCCAGCCCATGTGGCGAAGCATCATCTCGGCCGACAGGATCTCCGAGCCCGGATTCACGTAATCCTTGCCTGCATACTTGGGCGCCGTACCGTGGGTGGCCTCAAACAGGGCAATCGAATCAGACAGGTTGGCGCCGGGCGCAATGCCGATGCCGCCGACCTGCGCGGCCAGGGCGTCAGAGATGTAATCGCCGTTCAGATTCAGCGTGGCGATCACCGAATACTCGGCCGGGCGCAACAGGATCTGCTGCAGGAACGCGTCAGTGATGGCGTCCTTGATGGTGATGGTCTTGCCCGTCTTGGGGTTCTTCAATTGACACCACGGGCCACCATCGATGGGCTGCGCGCCGAATTCACGCTGCGCCAGGGCATAGGCCCAGTCGCGGAAGCTGCCTTCGGTGAATTTCATGATGTTGCCCTTGTGCACCACCGTGACACTGGGCTTGTCGTGGTCGATGGCGTACTGGATGGCCTTGCGCACCAGACGCTCGGTGCCTTCACGCGAGACGGGCTTGACGCCCAGTGCCGAGGTATCCGGGAAGCGCAGCTTCTTGACGCCCATTTCCTCGACCAGGAACTTGATGACCTTCCTGGCCTTGTCGCTTTCGGCTTCCCACTCGATGCCCGCGTAGATGTCTTCGGAGTTCTCGCGGAAGATCACCGTGTTGACCTTCTCGGGTTCACGCACGGGAGACGGCACGCCCTTGAAGTACTGCACCGGGCGCAGGCACACGTACAGATCCAGTTCCTGGCGCATCGCGACATTCAGTGAACGGATTCCGCCACCAACCGGGGTGGTGAGCGGGCCCTTGATGGCCACCAGGTACTCGCGCAAGATGGCCAAGGTCTCGTCGGGCAGCCAGACGTCGGGCCCATACACCCGGGTCGCCTTCTCGCCGGCGTAGATCTCCATCCACTTGATCTGCTTGGCACCGCCATAGGCCTTGGCCACGGCCGCATCAACCACCTTCAGCATCACGGGCGTGATGTCGATGCCCGTTCCATCGCCTTCGATGTAGGGAATGATCGGTTGATCAGGCACGTTGAGGGAAAAATCGGCGTTGGCAGTGATCTTCTGACCGCCTTCGGGCACCAACACGTGCTGATACATGGACATGGGCTCCGCGCAATGCGCTTCGGTTGCAAAAAATTTTTTTGAGTTTATGTCAACGGCCTGTCAACCGACTTGCACGCACAGGCGTTTCGGGATGGCTTGCCCAATGTAGGCATGCGTTTTTCTTCCAACTTCTAGGACTACTTCCATGAACAAGATCCTCGCCGCCCTGATCGCCGCCGCTTTCGCCACCGCTGGCGCTTTCGCCGCTGACGCTGCTTCGAAGGCTGCTCCCGCTGCTTCGAAGGCTGCTCCCGCTGCCGCCGCTTCGAAGGCTGCCGCTCCTGCCGCTTCGGCCAAGAAGTAATCTCGGCTTTTTGCCGAGTGATGGCCGGGTTCGGTCATCGCTTCTCGAAAACGCCCGGTTCTGCCGGGCGTTTTTCTTTTGTGCACCGTTTTTGTGCGATCCTCAAGCGACGCACCAGGCCCATACGCGCATCCAGAGGCCGTGCCCCAGGGCCCATGCTGACGCCGCGGCCAGCGCAAGGCCAGCCAACCGAACAGCCAGGGCCGGTGAAACAGTCATCCTGTTACCGGTGGCTCCGGTCAGGCGCCACCACAGCTTGGGGCCAATGGCCAGGCCGAGCCCCGAAGCGACTGCAAACGCCGCCATGACGGCTGCCCCGCTGGCCGGGGTGTTGGCCAGGGCTGCCACCAGCAGCGCCGATTGCAGCAGCCCGCAAGGCCAAGCAACCCATGCCAGGCCAGCCATTCCGCTTCGGGCCGGCAGGCGCAGGGCCTGCCAGGCGCTGGATGGGCCGATGACGGTCTGGGCAGGGCGGCGCACGCGGCCCATGCTTTCCATCCAGGCCGGCTGTCGACCCCGCCACACCAGGTAAACACCCAGAACCAGTGCCGCCATGTGCACCAAGGTCCAGAATGGGCGCAAGGCCGCAGCCGCCTGGCCGACCTGTGCCAGCGTGCCCATGCTGGCAGCGGCCAGTGCGCCTGCCGCGGCATAGGCCAACAGGCGCCCGAAGTGAAACGCGCCCAGTGACCACGTGCGGCCGCCCGTGACCAGGCCGCATGCTGCGCCACACATGGCCAGGCAATGGGGGGTGCCAGCCAGGCCCATCAGCAGGGCCGACACCATCAAGGTTTGATCCATGGCTCGACCCTACACGGTCTGGCAATGCCCTGCGGGCAACTGGGCGCCAGCCGGGTCAGATGATGCGGGAGAAGCGCTCGCGCACTTGATCGGCACGCAGGTGTCGATCAAAGACCATGGCCACGGCCCGCACAAAATACCAGCCGGTGGCCGTGACGTGCACCGCGTCGGGCGAGAGCGTCACCAGGCCGAGATCCTGCAGCTCGTTCAGGTCGTCGAGTTCGGCCTTGAAGTAGTCGCGCATGCGGATCAGGTGCGCCAACTCGATGGATTCAAACTCGACCCGCCCCTGGCACATCAAGGCCATCACGACCGCACGGCGAACCAGGTCGTCGCGGGTCAGGGCCAGACCACGCACGATCGGGAACTGCCCCTGGCGCACGGCGTCGTAATACTCTTCGAGCGTCTTGGCGTTCTGGCTGTAGGTGGCGCCCATGCGGCCGATGGCCGACACCCCCAGCGCGATCAGATCGCAATCGGGCTGCGTGCTGTAGCCCTGGAAATTGCGGTGCAGACGCCCCTGACGCTTGGCCGCAGCCAGTGAGTCATCGGGCAGCGCAAAGTGGTCCATGCCAATGTAGGTGTAGCCGTGGCCAATGAAGCCGGCGATGGCGTTGCCCAGCATCTGCACCCGGTGATCCGGGGGCGGCAATTGTTCGATGATGATGCGGCGCTGGGGCTTGAAGCGCTGCGGCAGGTGGGCGTAGGCATACAGCGCGATGCGGTCAGGTCGCAATTCAGCCACTTGCGAAATGGTGCGCTGAAAGGACTCGGGCGTTTGCTTGGGCAGGCCGTAGATCAGATCGGCATTGATCGATTCAAACCCGATGGCACGCGCTGCCACCATCAGATCGCGCACCGATTCGAAGGACTGCACGCGGTGCACCGCCTTCTGCACGTCCAGATCAAAGTCCTGCACACCGAAACTGAGCCGGTTGAAACCCATGGCCCACAAGCGCTGCAGACGCTCGGGTGACGCCGTGCGCGGGTCGACCTCGATCGAGACTTCCGCGTTGGCCGAGAGCTTGAACGACTCCTGCAGCATCGCCATCAGCGAGGCCAGTTCATCGTCGTTCAGAAACGTGGGAGAGCCGCCACCCAGGTGCAGCTGCGACACCACCTGCCCCTTGCCCAGCACGGCGACGTTCAGCGCGACTTCCTGCTTGAGCACCTCGAGGTATTCAGTGGCCTTGTCGTGGTGCTTGGTGATGACCTTGTTGCAGGCGCAGTAGTAGCAGACCGATTCGCAGAACGGAATGTGGATGTAGAGCGACAGTGGCGGCTTGCCACCCACGGTCGCACCGCTGGCGCGCTGGCTCAGTGCCTGGGCGTATTCCACCGGGCCGAACGCCTCGACAAAGCGGTCGGCGGTTGGGTAAGAGGTGTAGCGCGGGCCAGGACGATCCAGGCGACGCAACATCGCTTCGGTGAGTACAGGCGCTTGTTCGACAACGGTATTCGGCATGGTGGCAACTGTGCCTAAGCGCGAAGGGTGCGTCTTGATCTGGCTCAATTTGCAACGCCGCCACCGCGCAAACAATCGGTGCTGATCAAGGCACAGGCAGCCATGCGACTCGTCCGGCGTGGCAAACCTGTCCTGAGCCGACAACAATTGACCGCCGAGGAACGCGAAGTGCCGATAATGCAGGCCATGAGCTCCACCCCTGATACCAGCAAGCTCCGTCTTGAACCCTTCAAGGTGGCCTGTTCAAGTTGCAATCTGCGCGAGCTCTGTCTGCCCGTGGGATTGACGCGCGACAACCTTGATCGACTGGACACCCTGGTGGCCACGCGCCGCACCGTCGAGCGCGGAGACACGCTGTTTCGTGCCGGCGATGAATTCCAGTCCTTGTACGCGGTGCGCACCGGCTTCTTCAAGACCTGCGTGTCGTCTGAAGACGGCCGAGATCAGGTCACCGGCTTTCAGATGGCCGGCGAACTGCTGGGGCTCGATGGCATTGGCACCGACAGCCACACCTGCGACGCCGTGGCGCTGGAAGACTCCCAGGTTTGCGTGATCCCCTACAGCCAGCTTGAAGGCTTGTCGCGCGAATTCACCGAACTGCAGCATCAGTTCCACAAGATCATGAGCCGCGAGATCGTTCGCGACCATGGCGTGATGTTGCTGCTGGGCAGCATGCGCGCTGAAGAGCGCCTGGCGGCCTTCCTGCTCAACTTGACCCAGCGCCTGCAAGCGCGGGGGTTTTCAGCGTCTGCGCTGGTCTTGCGCATGACGCGCGAAGAGATCGGCAGTTATCTGGGCCTGAAGCTTGAGACGGTGAGCCGCACGTTCAGCAAGTTCCAGGACGACGCCATCCTGGAAGTCAAGCAGCGGCAAATCCGCATCCTGGATCAGGACAAGCTGCAAAGCCTGGTCAACGGGGCCAATTGCTAGCGCTGCGACGCGGCCTGGCGTTGAGGTCGTCAGGTGCCATCTGCAGCAATTGCGTCAGGGCGCCGGCCGTCGCGATGACGGCCCAGAACACCATGAAGGCCAGGGTGTAGACACCCGAGGCCGACATCTCGACCTGCTCGGCGCCAAACCAGCGCAAGGTGCCGGGATCGACCAGCGAGAACACCAGCATCTCAAGCACCCCCGCCATCAGGAATGCGGGCCACAGGATGGCCATGGCCCGCACCTTGAAGCTCAGTGCCGACGAACTGGCCATGGCAGCCAACCTTATTGATCGGCAGCCGCAGTGGCAGCGTGGTTACGCGCCGTCATGGCGGGCGTTTCACTGGTAGGACGAACCGGCAGGATGCGCGCCGACGGCGTGTTCACCAGCACCTCGTCGGCACCTCGATAGGCCACCACGGCGGTCACCAGACTGGCCACCACCACGGCGGCAGGGCCCCCGATCACGAGCCAGACCATGCCAATGCGCCAGGCCGGTGTGCTCGGCGCGCCTGCCTTGGCTGCAGAATGATCACGGTTTGTTTCTTGAGTCATGCGGGCTCCGCTGAACGGTTCAGACTGCGGGGGCAGCCTTCAGTGATCCGAAAGGGCCACCTGCCCTCTCGCCGGCAGGGCCAGCACCAGAAGGTGCCCGCAGAACCGACAAGAGTGGGTGGCTTGAATTCACTTGGCGGCCACAGCCGTCGACTGCGACAGATTCCAGACGTAGGCTGCCAGCACCTGGATCTGCTCCGGGCTCAGGCGCTTTTCGAACGGAGGCATGACGTTGGTCTTGCCGTTGTTCACCATGGCCATCACCGCGTCTTCACCCCAGCCGTGCAGCCAGATCTTGTCGGTCAGGTTGGGGGCACCCAGGGCCTGGTTGCCCTTGCCGTCCGGGCCGTGGCAGGCCGCGCAGGCCGCAAACTTGGGCTTGCCCAGTTGGGCTGCCACGTTGTTGTGCGGGCTGCCCGACAGGCTCAGCACATAGTTGGCCACGTTCTTGACGTCTTCACCGGATCCCACGGCCGCAGCCATCGGGGGCATGATGCCCTGACGACCATTGGTGATGGTCTTGGCGATGTAGTCGGGGCCCGTGCCACCCAGCCAGTCGTTGTCGGTCAGGTTGGGAAAGCCCTTGCTGCCGCGTGCATCTGCGCCATGACACTGGGCGCAGTTGTTGACGAACAGGCGCTCACCGATGCCCATGGCCTGCGGATCCTTGGCCAGATCGGCGGCCGACTTGCCGGCGAACTTGCCATAGACCTGTTCCATGGCCGTGTGCGCCTTTTGCTGTTCGGCTTCCCACTGGCCTGCGCTGGTCCACTTCAAGGTGCCAGGGTTGGTGCCCAGGCCTGGGTAGAACGTGAGGTAGGTGGCGGCAAACACCACCGTCAGCACGAACAACCAGGCCCACCAGCGCGGCAGGGGGTTGTTCATCTCGCGCAGGTCTTCATCCCACACATGGCCGGTGGTGTTGTCGTTGGCCATCACCGTCCGCTTGCTGGCCACCAGCAAGATGAAGATGCAGAAGACCAACCCTGCCACCGTGATGCCGGCAACCCAGAGGGCCCAGCCACTGTTGACAAAATCACTCATTGTTTCTCTCCTTGTGGGGCCGCCGATGGCGTCTCATCCATGAAGGGCAGTTGAGCGGCCGCGTCGAAGGACTGGCGACGCTTGTCGGCCAGGGCCCAGACGACGATCCCGACGAAGACCACGAACATGAACAGCGTGGTCACGCTGCGAAGGACATTGACATCCATTGAAGGCTCCCGGATGACTGGTTACTTGCGGGCCGTGCCCATCACCTGAAGGTAGGCGACGACGGCGTCCATCTCGCTCTTGCCCTTGACCTCGTCGCCAGCCTTGGCGATGTCGGCATCGGTGTAGGGCACACCCACGATGCGCAGGGCCTTGAGCTTGGGCGCCATGTCGGCCGGGTCGAGCATGCCCTTGTTCAGCCAGCTGTAGGCGGGCATGTTGCTCTCGGGCACCAGGTCGCGCGGGTTGTTCAGGTGGATGCGATGCCATTCGTCGCTGTACTTGCCGCCCACGCGATGCAGGTCAGGGCCGGTGCGCTTGCTGCCCCACTGGAAGGGGTGGTCGTACACGAACTCGCCGGCCACCGAGAAGCTGCCGTAACGCAGGGTCTCGGCACGGAAGGGACGAATCATCTGCGAGTGGCAGTTGTAGCAACCCTCGCGGATGTAGATGTCGCGACCGGCCAACTGCAGCGGCGTGTAGGGCTTGAGGCCTTCGACGGGCTGCGTGGTGCTGCGCTGGAAGAACAGCGGAACGATCTCGACCAAGCCACCGAAGACAACGGCCAGCAGGATCAGGACGATCATCAAAAAGTTGCTGGTCTCGATCTTCTCGTGACCGGCAGGGGCATGGTGATTGCCATGGTGTTGTGCTCCTTGTGGCGTCAGGCGTGAGCCGGCACCAGGGGAATGGTGGCGGTGGCGGCCTTGCCGTTCGCAACCGTCATGACGGTGTTCCAGCCCATGATCAGCATGCCGGTCAGGTACAACAGGCCGCCGCCCAGGCGGATCACGTAGAAGGGATAGGTGGCCTTCACGCTTTCAACAAAGCTGTAGACCAGCGTGCCATCGGGGTTGACGGCGCGCCACATCAGGCCCTGCATCACACCGGCGATCCACATCGCGGCGATGTACAGCACGATGCCGATGGTGGCCACCCAAAAGTGCAGCTCGACCGCACGGGTGCTGTACATCTTCTCGCGGCCGAACAGGCGCGGGATCAGGTGATAAAGCGAACCCATCGAGATCAGGCCCACCCAACCCAGGGCACCCGAGTGCACGTGGCCGACCGTCCAGTCGGTGTAGTGAGACAGCGCGTTGACCGTCTTGATCGACATCATCGGGCCCTCGAAGGTGCTCATGCCGTAGAACGACAGGGACACGATCAGGAACTTCAGGATGGGGTCGTCACGCAGCTTGTGCCAGGCACCCGACAGGGTCATGATGCCGTTGATCATGCCGCCCCAGCTGGGGGCCAGCAGCACCAGCGAGAAGATCATGCCCACGCTCTGAGCCCAGTCGGGCAGCGCGGTGTAGTGCAGGTGGTGGGGGCCCGCCCACATGTAGGTGAAGATCAGGGCCCAGAAGTGCACGATCGACAGGCGATAGCTGTACACCGGGCGGCCGGCCTGCTTGGGAATGTAGTAGTACATCATGCCCAGGAAGCCGGCCGTCAGGAAGAAGCCCACGGCATTGTGGCCATACCACCACTGCACCATCGCGTCCTGCACGCCGGCATAGGCCGAGTAGCTCTTGGTCAGGCTGACCGGAATGGCCGCGCTGTTGACGATGTGCAGCAGCGCCACGGCGATGATGAACGCGCCGAAGAACCAGTTGGCCACGTAGATGTGCTTGATCTTGCGCGTGCCGACCGTGCCGAAGAACACGATGGCGTAGCACACCCAGACCACGGCGATCAGGATGTCGATGGGCCATTCGAGTTCGGCGTACTCCTTGCCCTGGGTGATGCCCAGCGGCAGTGTGACCACGGCCAACAGGATCACCAGGTTCCAGCCAAGGAAGGTGAACATCGCCAGCTTCGGCAGGAACAGCCGGGTCTGGCAGGTGCGCTGCACCACGTGGTAGCTGGTGGCAAACAGCACGCAGCCACCGAAGGCAAAGATCACTGCATTGGTGTGCAGCGGCCGCAAGCGGCCATAACTGAGCCACGGAATGCCCAGGTTGAGTTCGGGCCACGCCAGCTGAGCGGCGATGACCACCCCCACCAGCATGCCCACGATGCCGTACACAACAGCCATCAGTGCAAAACCACGCACGACGGTATCGCTGTAGACGGGCTGGGTTGTTGTGGAGCTGCTTGTCATTGAGACTCCTCCTTCCAGGATTTCAAGATGAACCAGACTGAATATTTCTCGATTGTTCGGGCGTTGACTGACTGGCAACTTGATCACCGTCAACCGCCAACACATCGTCTTGCAGAATTCTTGAGCCCTCGCGCTCGACATCGTCGAACTGGCCCTTGTTCAGCGCCCAGCCGAAGATGCCCATGATGGCCAGCACGAGCACAGCCGACAGCGGGATGAGCAGGTACAGGATGTCCATGGGCGCCGCGCTCAGTCAGCCTGGCGCAAGGGTCGCGCCAGACGCATCGAATTGAGGATCACCAACAGCGAGCTGCTGGCCATGCCCAAGCCCGCAGCCCAGGGCGGCAGCCAACCCATCATGGCCAGCGGGATGCAGGCGCCGTTGTAGACCGCCGCCCACAACAGGTTTTGGCGGATCACGCCCACCGCCTTGCGGGCGATCTGGTGACCCAGCAGCACATCGCCCAAGCGGCCCGATGCCACCACGGCATCAGACTGGGCCTTGGCGATCAGCGCGCCCTGCCCCATCGCGAACGACACATCGGCGCGGGCCAGCACGGGGGCATCGTTGATGCCATCGCCCACCATCGCCACGTGCAAACCCCGGGCCTGCGCGCGCACGATCTCGACCAGCTTGGATTCAGGCGTGGCACCGCCGATCACCTGAAACCGGCGCTCAGCAGCCGCTGACCAATCCGGTGATTTGCGAAGTTGGCTCAACAGCCGCTCACCCAGGCGGGCAGCGCGATCAGGGTGATCCCCCGACAACAGCACGACATCCAGGCCTCGGCTCAACAGGCCGCCCATCGTGGCCACCGCATCGGGGCGCAGGGACTCGTCAAAATCAAACCGTGCTACCGCGCGCCCTTCGCAGGCCAGCCACACCGACGCGCGAACAGCCTGCTCAGGCATGCCAGCCTCGGTGTCAGCCCATCGGGCCTGGCCCAGTCGCCAGACCCGGCCTTGCACGTCGGTGGCCTGCATGCCATATCCGGCCACTTCATGCAGGGCGGTCCAGGCCCAGGGCGCTGCGGAGGCTGGCAAGGCCAGCGCCAGGGCACGCGACAAGGGGTGGGCCGATGCGGCCGCCAGACTGGCTGCCACGGCTTGCAAATCGGCATCAGGCAAGCCCGCGCTGACAGCAGCCAGGCGCTGCCAGCCTTGCCATTGCAACCGTTCATCGGTGAGGGTGCCGGTCTTGTCGAAATAAAAGCGCCGCACCCGGGTCAGGCCTTCCAGGGCATCCAGGCGTTGCAGCAGCACGCCACGGCGCGCCAGGGCGCTGGCAGCCGACAACAGGGCCGACGGCGCGGCCAGCGACAGGGCACAGGGGCACGTGACGATCAGCACCGACACCGCCACCCACACGGCGCGCGAAGGATCGATCACGCTCCACACGGCCGCCGCACCGGCAGCCAGCAGCAGCACGGCACAAAGGAACGGCGAAGCCCAGCGGTCGGCAGCCTTGGCCGCATCAGGGCGCTGGCTCATGGCGTCACGCATCAAGGCCACGATGCCTTGCAGCCGGGTGTCACCCCCTACCCTCTCGACGCGCATCACCACCGGTGTGGCCAGGTTCAGGCTGCCAGCCACCACGCCGGCACCACAGGGCTTGTCCACCGCCTGGCTTTCGCCGGTCAGCAGCGATTCATCGACCTGTGTCTGGCCATCGGTGATCACACCATCGGCCGGAAACGCCTGGCCCATTGGCACACGCACGCGATCACCCACCACCAGGCGCCGCACGCTGATGGTCTCGGCTGTGCCATCGTCCCGCAAACGCAGGGCGGTTTCGGGCATGCCGTCCAGGGCTTCTTCCAGCACTTGCGCCACGCGGTGCCGCGCGCGGGTTTCAAGGAGCCGCCCGCCCAGCAGGAAACTGACGAACATGGTCAGTGAGTCAAAGTAGACGTCCTGCCCAAAGACGCCGGCAGGGTCGAACGTGGCACCCGTGCTGGCCACAAAGGTCACCAGCACACCCAGGGCCACCGGCACATCCATGCCGATGCGGCGCGACTTCAGGCTGCGCCAGGCCCCGCTGAAGAACGGCCCGGCCGAAAACACCATCACCGGCAAGGTCAGCAGCCAACTGCCCCAGTTGAGCAACTGCCGCAGGTCGGGCTCGAGCTCGGTGCCGTGGGCCACATAGCTGGGCGTGGCCATCATCATCACCTGCATGGCACAGAAGGCCGCCACAAACACCCGCCACACCGCCTGCCGGTGCTCAATCTTGCGGGCCTCGCGAGCCTCTTGCGCCAGATCAGGCGTGGCGCCATAGCCGGCCCCTTCAATGGCCGCCACGATGTGCGCCAGGCGCCCGGCGTCGGGACGCCAGCGCACCAAAGCTCGCTCACCGGCGGCGCTGACGGACACACCGTCCACCCCCGGCACAAGCGCCACCGCAGCTTCGATCAGGCCGGCGCACGCCGCGCAATGCATGCCTGAAATGCGCAGGGACGACTCGGCCAGCCGCGCACCATCGGCCCGGGTGGACAAACGCGAAAAGCGCTGCAACTCGAGTGGGTCATCCAGCACGGCCACCGCTGCGCGGCCAGCGTGATCAGCGGGCGCACCAGCGGCATCGAGGCGGTCGAGGGCGGCAGAAGACGTGGGGGGCATGTTGAAATGTCGTCAACGCGCTCTTCGACAGGCCCACGTGCCCGATCGAAGCCGATGACGGCTGCGCTAATCTAGTGGTCTTCCCGAGGTTCTCACATGATCTATGTCAAGACGCACGCTGTGCGTGGTTTTTTCTGTCGGGCGATTGGCCTGGTCTGCGCGGGCTTGTTGACATCTGGCCTGGCTCAGGCCCAGGGCGCCGAGGGCCAGCCCCAGCGCCTGCAGGCCATCACACTGACGGCCGGCATGCACAACATCAAGGCCGAAGTGGCCATGACGGCCGAGCAGCGTCAGATCGGACTGATGTTCCGCCGTGATCTGGCCACGCACGAGGGCATGCTGTTTGTCTTCGAGCAGCCGAGCCAGCAGTGCTTCTGGATGCGCAACACGCCGACGCCGCTGACCATCGCCTTCCTCAACGATGACGGCAGCATCGTCAACCTGGCCGATATGAAGCCCTTTGACGAGTCTTCGCACTGCTCGGCCAGGCCGGTGCGATTTGTGCTGGAGATGAACCAGGGCTGGTTTGCCAAGCGCGGCATCAAGGCCGGCTTCAAGCTGGGCGGCGCCCCGTTTGCCCATTGACCGGCCCGCAGATCGAGCACCCCACAAACAAAAAGGGCCTCGCGCACATGGCGTGAGGCCCTTTGCTTGCCAGCGCCCGATGGGCGCGGCAGGCTGAACAATCAGGCGAAGTTGGCTTCGGCGAAATCCCAGTTGGCCAGCGAGTTCAGGAAGGTCTCGACGAACTTCGGGCGGGCGTTGCGGTAATCGATGTAGTAGGCGTGCTCCCACAGGTCGATGGTGAGCAGCGGCTTGTCGGCGGTGGTCAGCGGCGTGGCGGCATTGCTGGTGTTCACGATGTCCACCGAGCCGTCGGCCTTCTTAACCAGCCAGGTCCAGCTGGAGCCGAAATTGCCCACGGCCGACTTGGTGAAGGCCTCCTTGAAGGCAGCGAAGCTGCCCCACTTGGCGTTGATGGCCGCGGCCAGCGCGCCCTTGGGCTCACCACCACCGGCGGGCTTCAGGCTGTTCCAGAAGAAGGTGTGGTTCCAGACCTGGGCGGCGTTGTTGAACACCGGGCCCGACGACTTCTTGATGATGTCCTCCAGTGACAGGCCGGCGAACTCGGTGCCAGGCACCAGGTTGTTCAGGTTGGTCACGTAGGCCTGGTGGTGCTTGCCATGGTGAAACTCGAAGGTTTCGGCAGAGATGTGGGGCGCCAAGGCGTCGGTGGCGTACGGCAGGGCAGGCAGCGTGAAACTCATGTCGTGTTCCTGGCAGGAAGGGCGCGGGGCGCCGGGGTTGCAAAGCGGGCGTGCGAAGGCACCCCCACGGGATCAGGCGCATTGTAGGCAGGCCGGCAAAGACCCGACATCATGGATGGGCAGTGTCGTCGACTGCCAGCACCTGCACCTGGGCGCGGCCATCGTGCCACTGCGCAATCAAGTGCGTGCCTGCGCGCACGGCAGCCGCGCTGGTCACAGGCTGGCCGGCCTCGTCGCTCAGCCAGGCATAACCGCGCGACAGCACATGGCGCGGGCCATTGGCATCGAGCCTCAAGGCCAGACGCGACAAGCGTTCGGCCTGAGACTGCTGCTGACGAGCCAGGGCCTGCGACATGCGCTGCGACAGCGCATCGAGTTGCCGGCCATGCGCCTGCACCACCAGCGGCATGGCACGGGCCAGGCGCGTCGACAAGCCCTGCACACGTTCAGCCTGGGCGCTGATCAACCGGGCCGGCCGACCCATCTGAAGCGACAGGCGATCCAGCCGTTGGGCATGTTGGTCCAGACGGCGCCGTGCCGCCGCCTGCATGGCCTGAGCCAGGTCGTGCAAGGCGGCCAGTTCATCGGCCTGCACCGGCGTGGCCAGTTCGGCAGCGGCGGTGGGCGTGGGCGCGCGCAGGTCGGCCGCCATCTCAGCCAGGGTGAAATCGGTTTCGTGGCCGACACCGCACACCACGGGAAGCGCGCTGCCCGCCACGGCACGGACCACGGCTTCGTCATTGAAGGCCCACAGGTCTTCCAGCGAACCGCCCCCCCGGCAGACGATCAGGGTGTCGACCTCCTGGCGCTGGTTGGCAGCAGCAATGGCCGCCACGATCTGCGCCGGCGCTTCGGCCCCTTGCACCAGACAAGGGTAGACGACCACCGCCACATGCGGCGCCCGACGGGCCACGGCCGTCAACACATCTCGCAAGGCTGCGGCGCCCAGCGAGGTGACCACACCGATGCGGCGCGGGTAGGCCACCAGGGCACGCTTGCGGTCAGCGTCGAACAAGCCCGCCGCTTCCAGGCGGGCCTTGAGCTTCAGGAACAGCTCAAACAGCGATCCGGCGCCCAGCGGCTGCATGGCCTCGACCACACACTGCAACTCACCCCGGGATTCGTACACCGTCACCCGGCCTCGCAACTCGACCTGCTGACCATCGGCAGGCCGGAATTCAAGCAGGCTGGCGGCACGCCGAAACATTGCGCAGCGCAGCAGCGCCGCCTGGCCTTCGCTGTCCTTGAGCGTGAAATAGCAGTGCCCACTGGCGGCCCGCGTGAAGCCTGATATCTCACCTCGGATGGTCACCGCCCCCAGGCGAGCAGCCAGTGCATCGGCCACTGCCAACAGCAGGGCGCCAACGCTCCAGGCTCGCCCTTGAGCCGGCTCAAGTTGCCGATTCATCAACTTTTTCCATTCGTAACGTCTGGCGCCCAACTGCCTAAAATTAAGGCAACCCAAGGGATCGCACGCAAATTCGCGGGTTTGGGCAGGCCGCAAACGGCTTGCCCACAAAGTTATCCACAGATGCAGTGGATTGTTACGGCCTCGTGACAGCCGGGAGGCCGCGTCGAAGCCGGCATCGCGCACGGGCTGAGGCCTGCAGCAGGGTCATAATCCGCCCCAAGGTGCTTGACCCCCGCACTGCGCACCGTGCTCCAACCCACAGAGGCCCCTCGTTGCTGTCGATCATACAAGCCGCCGGTTGGCCCATTTGGCCCCTCATCCTGTGCTCCATCGTCGGGCTGGCACTCATCATTGAACGCCTGTTCAGCCTGCGTACCGCCCGCATCGCGCCCGCTGCGCTGCTGGACGAGGTGATCGGCGTCAGCCGCACCAGCCTGCCGGCCATGGACGTCGTCAACAAGCTGGCCGAGAACTCGGTGCTCGGTGAGGTGCTGGCCTCGGGCATGCGCGCCGTGATCGTGGAGCCCCGTATCACCGAGCGCACCTTGCGCCAGACCTTTGAAAGCGCCGGCCGGGGGGCCGCGCACCAGCTTGAGCGTTACCTCAATGCCTTGGGCACCATTGCTGCCGCCGCGCCGCTGCTGGGCCTGCTGGGCACGGTGGTGGGCATGATCGAGATCTTTGGCTCGCAGGCACCGACTGGCGCGACCAACCCTGCTGCGCTGGCGCACGGCATCTCGGTGGCCCTGTACAACACGGCCTTTGGCCTGATCATCGCCATCCCGTCGCTGATGTTCTACCGCTACTTCCGTGGCCGGGTGGACGAACACCTGCTGGCCCTGGAGCAGGCGGCCGAGCGCATGGTGCCGCACCTGATGCGCTTTGCCGTGCGTGCCCAGACCACACCGCAGCGCTGACCGCACGGGGCCGCCATGGACTTTCGCAAGCGCCGCAGCGAAGAACCCGAGATCAACCTGATCCCGTTCATCGACGTGCTGCTGGTGGTGCTGATCTTTCTGATGCTGTCGACCACCTATAGCCGGTATTCCGAATTGCAGATCAACCTGCCGGTGGCCAATGCCGAGCAGATGAAGGACCGGCCCACCGAGATCCTGGTGAGCGTGGCGGCCGATGGCCGTTATGCCATCAACCGCAATCCCCTGGATGGCCGCAGCGTCGAGCTGCTGGCCGCCGCGCTTCAACAGGCCGCTGGTGCGCCGGGCAACTCGCCGGTGGTGATTGTCTCGGCCGACGCATTGGCCGCCCACCAGGCCGTGATCAATGTGCTGGACGCTGCACGACGCGCTGGCCTGCCCCGGCTGACTTTTGCCACGCAGATGCCCAACGACGGTGGAGCCCGCTAACCGCACCGGCAGCAGTTGGCTCACCGATGCCTGGCAAGGCCCGCGCATCACGGCCACCGCGCAGTGCCTGCGGCCCTTGTCCTGGCTTTATGGGGGCCTGGCCGCCAGCCATGCGGCCCTGTATCGGCTGGGCTTCTTCAAGCGCCAACGGGCACCTCGCCCGCTGCTGGTGGTGGGCAATCTGGTGGCCGGTGGCGCAGGCAAGACGCCGGCGGTCATGGCCATCGTGCGTCTGTTGGCCGAACAGGGCTGGACACCCGGCGTCATCTCTCGGGGACACGGCAGGCGCAGCGATGCAGTGCTGGCCGTTCGCCGCGACAGCGCAGCACAGCAGGTGGGCGATGAGCCCCTGCTGATCCACCTGCGTACCGGCGTGCCTGTTGTGGTCGGGCGCGAACGCGCGCGGGCCGCTCAGGCGCTCTGCGCAGCCCACCCGGATGTGGACATCCTGGTGGCCGACGATGGCCTGCAGCATCACCGGCTGCACCACGACATGGCCGTGTGGGTGTTTGACGACAGGGGCGCCGGCAACGGCCTGCAACTGCCTGCAGGCCCCTTGCGCCAGACAATGCCCGAACAAGTGCCGCCGCACGTGCGGGTGCTGTACTCGGCCGGTCGGGCCAGCACGGCCCTGCCCGGCTTCGTCGGCCATCGCCGCCTGGCAGGCCTGCAGCCCTTGCAGGACTGGTGGACCCATCCCCAGCGCTCACTGAGCGACACAGGCTGGGCCAGTCTGCTTGAGCCAGGACGGGCCGCCATCGTGGCAGCGGCCGGCCTGGCGCGCCCCGAGCCGTTTTTTCGCATGCTTCAAGGCCTGGGATTGACCATCCAGCCTCTCGCACTGCCTGATCACCACGCATTTGATGTGCTGCCCTGGCCCGAGGGCACGGCCCGGGTGGTGGTGACCGAGAAAGACGCCGTCAAGCTGTCACTGGCCGCCATGGGTTCCACCCAGGTGTGGGTGGCCCGGCTAGACTTCGACCCCGAGCCCGCCTTCGGCGAGGCCTTGCGCCAGTTGTGCGCCCCCTACAAGACTTGAGCCATGAGCCTGGATCACCGCCTCATCGACCTGCTGGTCTGCCCCCTTTGCAAAGGCCCTCTGCAGATGGCCCGGGACGAGCAGAACCGCCCCACTGAACTGCAATGCACGGCCGACAGCCTGGGCTTTCCCATCCGCGACGGCATCCCGGTGATGCTCGAAGCCGAAGCCCGCTCGCTGTCGCCCGCCGCGCCGTCGGCAAGCGGCACTGCCTGACCAGCCGCAGGGGCCCGCTGTGCGCTTCACCGTCCTGATCCCTGCGCGGCTGGCCAGCAGCCGTTTGCCCGACAAACCCCTGGCCGACATCGCCGGCTTGCCGATGATCGTGCGCGTGGCCCTGGCCGCGCGTCGCAGCCAGGCGGCCCAGGTGGTGGTGGCCGCCGACTCTCCCAGCATTGTCCAGGCCTGCCAGGCCCATGGCGTGCAGGCGGTGCTCACGCGGCAAGACCATCCCAGTGGCAGTGATCGCCTGGCAGAAGCCTGCGAACAACTGGGCCTGGACGGCCAGGACATGGTGGTGAATGTGCAGGGTGATGAGCCCCTGATCGCCGCAGCCATGATCGACGCTTGCGCCCGGTTGCTCGATCAACGCCCCGATTGCGTGATGTCAACCGTGGCGCACACCATCGACGACGTGGCCGAGTTCACCAACCCCAATGTGGTGAAGGTGGTGCTCGATGCAGATGACCGCGCCCTGTATTTTTCGCGTGCACCCATTGGCTGGTGGCGTGATGGCTTTGCCCAAGGCATCACCCGGCTGCCGCAGCATCCCGCGCCGCTGCGGCATGTGGGCCTGTACGCCTACCGGGCTGGTTTCCTGCGGCGCTTCCCGACCTTGAGCGTGGCCCCGCTTGAAACGCTGGAGTCGCTGGAGCAATTGCGGGTGCTGTGGCATGGCGAGCGCATCGCCGTGCACGTCAGCCCCGAGCGCCCCGGCCCCGGCGTGGACACCCCCGAAGACCTGGCCCGTGTTCGCGCCCTGTTCGCAGCGCCCTGAGACGCCGCCAGCGTCAGTTTGGCGCAGGGCGTAGCGTGCTATTCTCAATTGATCCCTGGGTTGTCTGGTGACGCTCGCGCGTGCCAGGCCGCCCACTCAGCAACCCCCACAAAACATGACGAGGCAAGGATGAGACTGATCCTGTTGGGCGCGCCCGGCGCTGGTAAAGGCACGCAAGCGGCCCAAATCTGCCAGAAGTACGGCATCCCCCAGATCTCTACCGGCGACATGCTGCGTGCCGCCGTGAAGGCTGGCACCGAAATGGGCGTGGCCGCCAAGAAGGTGATGGACGCCGGTGGCCTCGTCAGCGACGACATCATCATCGGCCTGGTCAAGGAGCGCCTTGCACAGCCCGATTGCGCCAAGGGTTTCCTGTTTGACGGTTTCCCCCGCACCATTCCCCAGGCCGACGCCATGAAGAACGCAGGCGTCAACCTGGACGTCGTGCTCGAGATCGACGTGCCCGACGACGCCATCATCGAGCGCATGAGCGGCCGCCGTGTGCACCAGCTTTCGGGCCGCAGCTACCACGTCAAGTTCAACCCGCCCAAGGTGGCCGGCAAGGACGACGTGACCGGCGAAGACCTGATCCAGCGTGACGACGACACCGAAGCCACCGTGCGCAAGCGCCTGGATGTCTACCAAAGCCAGACCCGTCCGCTGGTCGACTACTACGCCAGCTGGGGCGCCCGCGGCGAAGCCAATGCACCGCGTTATGCCCGCATCTCGGGCACCGGCGCCGTTGAAGAAATCACCGCCCGCGTGATGCAAGCCCTGCAGGGCTGAGCGACACCAGGCTTCGGCCTGCATCAGCGTGCCTTGAAACGGCCATGCCACACAGCATGGCCGTTTTGCTTGGAAGGCCGGCTCGTCAGGCCGTGGCCGGGCGGCGTTTACCCCCTCTCCTCGCTGGCGGCAAATTGGGTGAAAATCCACGCCGCAATTGACGTTTACGTCAACGTCAATCAAAACCCTCAGTTCCCCTCCACCACAAGGAATCCACATGGACATCGCAGGCAAGGTATTCATCGTCACGGGCGGCGCTTCGGGCCTGGGCGAAGGCACGGCACGCATGCTGGCGCGCGAAGGCGGCAAGGTTGTCATCGCCGACCTGCAGGCCGAGAAGGGCCAGGCCCTGGCGGCCGAATTGGGCGGTGCCTACGTGCAGTGCGATGTGAGCCAGGAAGCCGATGGCCAGGCCGCCGTGGCCAAGGCGCTGGAGCTGGGCAAGTTGGCCGGCCTGGTGAACTGTGCCGGCATTGCACCGGCCGCCAAGACCGTGGGCAAGGACGGTGCCCATGCACTGGCCCTGTACAGCAAGGTGATCACCGTCAACCTGATCGGCACCTTCAACATGATCCGGCTGGCCGCCGAGGCCATGTGCCGCAACGAGCCTGAGGCCACGGGCGAACGCGGCGTGATCGTCAGCACGGCCAGCGTGGCCGCTTACGACGGCCAGATTGGCCAAGCCGCTTACGCCGCCAGCAAGGGTGGCGTGGTGGGCATGACCCTGCCCATCGCACGCGACCTGTCGCGCAACGGCATCCGCGTGATGACGATTGCACCGGGCATCTTTGGCACGCCCATGCTGTTCACCATGCCCCAGGCCGTGCAGGATGCCCTGGCCGCCGGCGTGCCCTTCCCCAGCCGCCTGGGCACGCCTGCTGATTACGCCAAACTGGTCAAGCACATCCTTGAAAACGACATGCTCAACGGTGAGGTGATTCGGCTGGATGGGGCCATCCGGTTGGCGCCCAAGTAAGCACACCGTCCGGGCTGAAGCTGGGCCAGGTCGGCAGCAGTGGCTGCAGCCTCTTTCCGGATTGAAAACAAAAAGGGGCGAGTTGCAACTCGCCCCTTTTTTTGATCAACCCCTGCCAGCAAGGGTTGGTCAAGACCTCACGGCCATCACTTCCAGCTGTAGGTCAGGCCCACAGCCACGGTGCGGCCGCGCGGGTCACCATACTGCGGGTCGTAACCAGCCTGGAACGAGGTCTGGCCACCAGCGTTCGAGTACGGCGGCGCCTTGTTGAACAGGTTCTTGATGCCGCCCTTCAGACGCAGGTTCTTGATGCCGTTGTAGCTGACAGCGAAGTCGTAGGTCTCATAGGCAGCAACCCGACGATCAGCGCCAGTGATGGTGCTTGGGAGGTCATCGTAGCCAGCCTGGAAACGCTGGGCCAGGGTGTAGTCCCAATCGCCGCTGGTCAGGTTGGCACTGAGGTAGTGCTTCCAGCGGATGATGGCGCCACCGGTGTTCGAGTTGGCAGAACCGATCACGTTCGAGAAGGAACCATCCAGGTTTTCCTGCTCATCCTTCAGCAGGTAGGTGCCATTGAGCGCAATGGTGAGCTTGCCCAGGTCCATCAGCTTGAACTGAGCCTTCGCGTCGATGTCCAGACCCGACATGTGTTCTGCACCCACGTTCAGGTTGGTTTGCAGAATCGACACGATGGGACCAGGCAGGGCCGGGAAGGCAGGGTCGACGGCGCCGCGGCGGATCAGATAACCGTACTTGGCCTGGTCGTCGAGGATGACGGAGGCCGGAATGCCGTTGTTGATCTCATCCTTGAGGTTGATGCGCCAGTAATCCAGGCCCAAGGACATGCCAGCGGCCGGTTCGAGCACGAGACCCAGCGAGAAGTTGCGCGACTTTTCGGGCTTGAGTGCCGTGTTGCCGCCATTGACCGTGGAGAACTGGGTCGCGCAGTCATTGCTGCTGCCGGTGGTGGGGCAACGGGCCGAGTCGCTCAGACCAGGCGTCGTCACACCCTGCGTGTTCGGCAAGTACAGGTCTTGCAGGCTGGGTGCACGGAAGCCATTGCTGATCGAGCTGCGAACCAGCAGCGCCTTGCTGGGCTGCCAGCGCAAGCCAACCTTGGGGGTCACCGAGTTGCCCACGCCAGCGTAATGGTCGTAGCGAACCGCGGCCATCAGGTCAAAGCCCTTGGCCAGGGGTGCGTTGGTTTCAACAAACACCGCACCAATGCTGCGAGACTTGTCGGTCGTCAGGAAGTTGCCGCCATAACCGGAGATGTCGCCGGTCTGGATCGTCGGGTTGGGATCCCAGAGCAAGGACTCCTTGCGCTCTTCAACGCCGACCGCCACCGTTGCCATGCCACCGGCCATCGCAAACAGGTCGCGAGAACCCTTGAAGGTCAGGCTTTCCAGTGTGGAAGTGATGTTGAAGGCATCGCCAACGAAGCCGGAGGCATTGACGGCGGCGATGGTGGCCGCGTCATTGGAGCCGAACAGGTTCACATTGCCCGAATTGAGCAAGGGCAGGATCTTCGACTGAGCCGGATAGCCACCATTGACGTGTTCACGCACCTTGCTCTGCGAGCGCAGGTAGGTGGTTTCCAGATCCCAGCCTGCGGCCGAGCCGGTAAGACCCAAGGTGATGCGGGGCGCCGTCGAGATGTCGCTGAGATCCCGGTTGCCGGTGATGGCGGAACGGTAGCGCACGGCGATGTTGGGCAGCGGATTGCCTGCGCCCACCACGCTCTGCATGTAAGCCGTGGGGTAGTACTTGTCATTGGGCGACAGCACGATGGCTGCGAAGCCCGGGGTCAAACCAGTCGGCTGGCCGGCCAATGCGCCGAATCGTGCCGGGTCATTGGGGTAGTTGCCGTTGTACGGTGCCAGGTTGAACAGCGGGTTGTTGGACGGCAGTGCAAACTGGTCTGACAGCGGCACCGGCTGGATAACGGTGTTCTGGGTGTTGTGCGCCCAGGACACTTCACCGAAGGCTTCCCAATCGCCAGCGAGCTTGACGTGCAGTGCGCCCATCAGGTTGAGGCGCTCGGTCTTCGGCAGCAGGGTAACCAGCGGCGACGGGTCGAAGCGGCAACGCGTGGTCGGATTGTTCAGCGGATCGATGATGGCGTACGGCGCCGGGCAGGTACCAGCGGCCGGGTTGCGCGTCTTGCCAGCCAGCGCACCATTGAGCAGGAACACGTTGCCGGGGAACACGTTGCCCGAGGACACGTCGTTGCCCGTGGCCACGTTGATGCCAGAGCTGGCAAAGGAGCGGTCGCGGCCGAACAAGGGCTTTTCGGACTGGATCAGTGCCGTCACCATGAAGTTGTAGCGGTCACGATCCAGGTCGCCTGCGCCGTAGGTGGCACCGAAGCGCGAGGTGCTGCCACCACCTTGCGAGGTATCGGAGTAGTCGACCGAGATCTCGCCGCCGCGCACGTCCTTGCGCAGGATGAAGTTGATCACGCCGGCAATGGCGTCCGAGCCGTACACGGCCGAGGCGCCTTCCTTGAGCACTTCAACACGCTCCAGGGCGGACACGGGGATGCTGTTGACGTCCACCGACACCGAGTCACCGGTGAAACCCTGGCCATAGGGGGCGATGCGGCGGCCATTGAGCAGGATCAGGGTGCGTTGCGAACCCAGGCCACGCAGCGACACCGCCGAGATACCGCCGGTGGTAGCGCCCGAAGCGGACGAAGCCGTCAGGCCTTGCGAGCTGGATGACACGCTCAGCTGCTGGATCAGTTGCTCAACGTTGACCGCGCCCGAGCGTTCGATTTCCTTGCGCGTGATCACCTGAACGGGCAACGCGGTTTCGCCATCAATGCGCTTGATGGCCGAGCCGGTGATTTCAACCCGT
>Ga0228698_1000515_pt1 | contig 28356 bp, 28 predicted proteins | sample McNCre117_Aug_MG_FD_178015 | JGI IMG/M metagenome (GOLD analysis project Ga0228698, IMG submission 178015) | Freshwater microbial communities from McNutts Creek, Athens, Georgia, United States - 1-17_Aug_MG | ecosystem: Environmental > Aquatic > Freshwater > Creek | place: USA: Georgia...
ACTTGTCATTCACCTTCACCGACACGTTAAGATCGGTGGTGATGTAGCGCGGCACGCGGCAACCGGTCGGGCTGTAGCCGGGGTTCAGGCTGCAATCCATATAGTCGCCGCCCTGATCCTGCGCCGACAGGTCATAACCACCATAATAGTTGATGGTGTTGGTCACCTTCACCTTGCCGTTGAAGTCCAGCGCGTTGACCCAGGTGCCCTTCCACTTGGGCGTACCCGAACCGGCGGTCAGGTTATAATTGCCCAAGGTGCCATCATAACGCTCGACCGTGCCATCGGGATAAATGGTTTCCAGCTTGATGATGTAGCTGGCTTCCAGATTCGAGGTCCAGGTGATGCCTTCCCACAGCTTCTTCTTGATCTGCGCGCCAAAGTCGAGGCCGGAAACGGTCTGCGTGTTGGCGTTCACCAGCTGCGCCTGCACAAAGGCAACGCGCGGCGTGGCGGTGGGGAAGTTCACGTCAGGCGCATCGGCGATCACCGTGTAACCTGCGGGGATAGCCGCACCCGAGTAATAGGCCGCCAGCGCCGGAGCGTTGGAAGGCTGGGTGATCACGCCGGTCTTCTTGATGTGGTAATAATCCACGGTGAAGGAGATCCAGCGAGCCGGTTCGAACACGGCGCCCAGCGTGATGCTGCGCGACTTTTCAGGCTGCAGGTTGGGGCTGGCCAGCGAAGTCTGACCATAGGAACCGGACGTAATATAGGTGGGGCAAGTCGAATATTTCGCCTTGGAACAGCCATATTGCGCCAGGAACGCATCGGTGAACACGCTGGACGTGTTGGTGACATAACCCGTGGTAGGCAGAGCATTGGCTTCACCGAAGGACGGGATACGGAAGCCCTTCGAGAAGGTACCACGCAGCAGCAATTCGGGAACCGGCTTGAACTTCACGCCGAACTTGGGCGAGAAGGAGGCCTGACCGCTCGAATAATGGTCCCAACGGCCAGCGCCCGACAGGGTCACCTGCTTGATGATCGGGGCTTCGGCTTCACCATAGAAAGCGGTGATGCCGCGGCTACCGACAGTACCAAAAGCGTTGATGGTGTAATAACGCTCGGTCGGGCCGTTGATGTCGCTGTTGGCGCTGGGGGCGTTCACAGCTTCATAACGCTGCGAGGCGCCAACCGCCCATTGCAGCGGACCACCGGGCAGGTCGAACAGCTTGCCGTTCATGGTCGCTTCCACCTGGAACTGGTCCGAAGTGGCGGTCTTCACATTGGTGGGCTTCACGTAATCCAGAACCGACTGCGAGGTCTTTTCCGGATTGACGAAATTGTAGCTGCCATCGGCAATCGCATCCAGCAGGTGCTGGATGTAAACATAGCCCTTGTAGGTGCGGCGCAGGTTGGTGTGCATCGCGGTGGCGCCGATGTTGAAATCAATGCCATCGGTCAGCTTGCCACGCAGGCCGCTGGCCACGCGGAACACGCGGTTGCGGGTTTCATTCGTGGTGGGCGTATCCAGATCGCGGCCGACCAGACGCGCGGTGTAGCCTTGCGCGGCGAAGGGGTTGTTGGGGTTCAACGTGCCGTTGGAGGCACTACAGCCCGGCACGGTGGGAACGCCATTGACCATCACCGCCGACGCGCCATTGCGCGCGCAGACATAGACCGGCAGCGCCAGCACGCCCGAACCGGTGGCATAGTTTGCACCCGAGGCCGAGGTGTTGAATTGCTTGTAATAGATGCCGGTGGGCGCAGAACCGCGGATCACAGCCGGATTGCCGGTGTAATAGGACGAGGACTGCATCACGTTGACTTCGACATAGCCTTCCAGCGAGTCCGTGAACTTCGCCGTAGCCTTCATCGAGCCGCCCAGACGGGTGATTTCAGGCTGGATCACGCCATAGCTATTGGCATAGTCCACCTGACACACGCCAGCAGTCGGCGTGGTGGCATTGGAGCTGGACGCCAGTTCGGTGGCGGTGGGCACATAGGTGCTGGCATTGCACTGTCCAGCGTTCAGCGCCTGATAGCGCGAGCCGGAAATCACCGCCGAGTTGGTGGCAGTGGCAGGGCGCACATAGAAGATCGAGGTGGTAGGCGTACCGGCGTTGTACACGCCCGAACCGCTCACGCCACCGACGACACCATTGGTGGAGCTGCCCAGAGCGGTCCAGTTGTCGGTGTTATAGGGATAGCCGCGCTGGCTGTTGTAGAGCAGGGCGCTGTGGTAATAGAAACCACTGGCGTAGATGTTGTAACCATCCTCGTCGATGTCGCCCTTGCCCACGGTCACGCTGAAGCGTTGGCTGGGAGCGTCACCACGGCTGGAAATGCCGCCTTCGCCCTTGACCGACACGCCCTTGAACTGGCGCTTGGTCTTGACGTTGACCACGCCCGCAATAGCGTCAGCACCATAGGAGGCCGATGCGCCATCGCGCAGCACTTCCACGTTTTCCACGATGTCGTCGGGAATGGTGTTGAGGTCGACGAAGTTACGCGAACCATCGTCCGCCAGCGGATAGTAGGCGGCGCGCAGGCCGTCGAACAGCACCAGCGTGGAGTTGGTGGACAGGCCGCGCAGCGACACGGCCGATGCACCCGCTGCAAAGGCGCCATTGGCCGAGAAGCTGTTGGTCAGCGCCGGGCCATTGTTGACGGCCAGAAACTGCAAGCCGTCCTGCACGGTGGAAACGCCGCGTGCGTCCAGCGCTTCGGTGCTGAGCACCGAGACGGGCGATACGGTTTCCTTGCTGGTACGACGCAGCAAAGAACCCGTCACAACGATGGTCTTGCTATCTTCACTTGCCGCCGGAGCGGTCTGGGCCATGGCCTGCACCGACATCAAAGCCGTGCCAAGAACCATCGACGCCACACCTGCCCGCAGAGCGGTCTGGTAAGTCTGCTTCATGCTTTGCCCCTTGTTGCGGAGCGACGGCCCCCCGCCGCTCCGTACTGTCTTCCAACGGGGGAAAGGGCGGTGCGGACGATTGTTTTGCCGTCACCAACCCCGGCCTCTCGCCGGATCGATGACACTTCATGGCCGAGCGAAGGGGAGGCGGTAAAGATGCTGACATGAATGTCAGTTAATTATTGCGGCAATGTGGCACTTTTGTAACAGGTCAAAGGGAAAATTAACAAACAGGCAACTTTCCACAAATAACGCCTTTGAGACAGAAAATTTCATTTCCTGGGCGAGATCACGCTAGATAGCGATAATATGCCGCCATTATGCCGAAATTTTCGCAAAAGCCAACCGTCTGGTGGTTAATGCCTCTTTCCCCATAGGACAAAGCCAAAAGCTTAAAAAATGCTGCGCGACTCAGAAAGCGCCTACGCAAAATAGCGTAGGATCGAGCCGCGTTTCGCGCCAGCGCATGCCCCAATGCAGATGGGATCCGGTAGCTCGCCCCGTCATGCCGACCAGACCGAGGGGCTGCCCCTGCGCCACGCGGTCGCCCTCCTTCACCAGCAGCGCCGAGGAATGGAGGAAAGCGCTGATCAGGCCCATGCCATGGTCCAGCATCAGCAAATTGCCCTCCAATGTGAAGGGATGGTCTGCCGCCAACACCACCACGCCAGCGGCAGGAGCGTTGTAAACCGCGCCTTGCGGCAGGGCGATATCCGTGCCCGAATGATAGCTGCCCGGCACACCCTGATAGATGCGCTGCGATCCGAACTGGCCGGACAGGCGCCCCTTAGCGGGCCACATGAATTTCTGCTGCCAGCCCTCGGCCTGTTCTCCCCGCGAACGGGCAGCATTGATTCGCGCCACTTCTTGGCCCCGCAATTTGGCATAGGCTTCATCGGGCAGGGATGGCGGGCGCAGGGGCGTATCCACCTGCTCGATATGCCATGCCCGCGGCGCAATGGTCAGCTCGCGGGTGATATTCTCGCCCGATGGCAGGCTGGCCGATAGCACCGCTTTGGGGCCAGCATCGCGGTCAAAGGCAATCAGAAAGCGCCCCTGCTCCACGGGCAAAGGCGCGCCATCCAGAGTCACCAGCGCGCCCAAAGGCACGCGGCCAATGGCCCAGCCACCCTGCGTCAGCGCGCCTTCCACCGTCAAAGGCGGCGCAGCAGCCAAGGCGCGACTCGCAAAGCCCGCCGCTAATCCACCCAGAACCAAACGGCGGGAAAGCTGGATCAAAGCCCAAGCAGCCTTTTCGTCGCCAATTCGGGCGAAGCATAGGCTTCCTGATGCTCCACGCTCCAATAGCGCAGGGATTCAAGCGGGATCATCTCGCCAGATACGGCGCAGAGCACAAATTTGCCGCGCGTCATCATGGTAAAACCATTAGGTTCATAGCGCAGCACGGCGGGACGGTCGGGAGAGTTCATCAACATGGGGGCTTTCTATCAGGATCCGCCGAATAAATCATCCTGTTGCTTCACAGGCGTTGCCCGCTTGGCTTTGGCGCGCGGAGTGGTGGCTGCAACAGGCGCCGCAGCCACCGGCATCGGGCCATCGGCAGGCGCCACCTGCAAAGTGCCATCGCGGAAATGCAGCAGCAGGCCCGCGTGAGTCGCGGCGGCGCTGGCATCCATCACCGTGCGGCCATCACCGCCGCTCACCCGCGCATAGCCGCGTTTGAGCACATTATCAGGGTTCAGACTGGCCATGATGCGGGTGATGCTGTCCAGCCTCTGCCGGTCGGCGCGGATATGGCTTTGCAACAAGGCGGGGTTGAGCCTTTGCGCGGAAAGCTGCGTCTGGGCCTGCCGCAAACGCCCCGCCAGCAAGGCAGGCGTCAAAGGCCCGCCACTGCGTTGCAGGCGCAGGGCCGCGCGTTGGGCCACGCCTGCCAGACCGCGCCGCAAACGCTCGCTGGCCTCGTCCAGAGCCTGCGCCTTGGCGGCGATCAAATCCTCGGGCGCGGGTAGGCGCTGCGCCCTTGCCTCCAGCCTTTCGCGGCCCAGCACCACAGGACGCACCACCGCACGGCGCGAACGCAGGCCCAGCTCGGCCACTTGCGCCAGCAATTCCTCGCGCACGGGCACCGCCATTTCCGCCGCCGCCGTGGGGGTGGGCGCGCGCATATCGGCGGCAAAATCGGCCAGAGTCGTGTCCGTCTCATGCCCCACCGCGCTGATGGTGGGGATGGTGCATTCGGCCAAAGCGCGCACCACCACTTCCTCGTTAAAGGCCCAGAGATCCTCGATCGAGCCGCCACCACGCCCCACGATCAACAGATCAGGGCGAGGCACCGGCCCATCCTCCGTCAATTCGGAAAAGCCGCGCACAGCCGCTGCCACTTGCTCGGCTGCACCCTGCCCCTGCACCAGCACCGGCCACAGGATCACCCGACTCGGGAAACGGTCCGCCAAGCGATGCAGAATATCGCGGATCACCGCGCCGGTGGGGCTGGTCACCACGCCGATCACGCGGGGCAGGAAAGGCAGGCGGCGTTTGCGGCGCGGGTCAAACAGACCCTCCGCCTCCAGCCGCGCCTTGGTCTTGGCCAGCAGGGCCAGCAAAGCGCCCTCGCCCGCAATCTCCATCCGCTCGATCACGATCTGGTAATTGGAACGCCCCGGATAGGTGGTCAGCTTGCCGGTGGCGATCACTTCCAGCCCGTCTTCGGGTTGAAAGCCAAGGCGGGCCACGCTGCCCTTCCACATCACGCCATCCAGACGCGCGCCTTCATCCTTCAACGCCAGATATAAATGGCCCGAAGCGGCGCGTTTCACCCCCGACAGCTCGCCCCGCACCCGCACAAAGGCAAAGCGATCCTCCACCGTCCGCTTCAGAAGCGAGGAAATCTCGGTGATGGAGAGCGCAGCCTGATTGTCGCCAGCCTTCTCCTTCGCTACCAGCCCGCCAGAGATCAGATCATCGGAATCGAAAGAGGCAGGCATGAATATCCTTTTGCTGGGTTCGGGCGGGCGTGAACATGCTCTGGCGTGGAAACTTTCGCAATCCTCTCTGCTTGCAAATGGTGGAAAGCTGTTTGCGGCCCCCGGCAATCCGGGCATCGGGCAAGTGGCCCAACTGGTCGCGCTGGACGCCACCGACCATGCCGCCGTGCTGGCTTTTGCCGAGGCGCAAGCCATCGGGCTGGTGGTGATCGGGCCGGAAGCACCCTTGGTGGACGGCTTGGCCGATTCGCTGCGCGGTGCGGGCGTGCCGGTGTTCGGCCCCAGCAAGGCCGCCGCCCAGCTCGAAGGCTCCAAGGGCTTTACCAAGGATCTGTGCCAGCGCGCCAATATCCCCACCGCAGGCTATGAACGCGTTTCCAGCCTTGATGCTGCCAAGGCCGCTCTGGCCCGTTTTGGCGCGCCGGTGGTGATCAAGGCCGATGGCTTGGCCGCAGGCAAGGGCGTGACCGTGGCCATGACCATGGGCGAGGCCGAAGAAGCCGTGAACGACATTTTCGCCGGTCGCTTCGGCGAGGCTGGTGCCGAAGCCGTGATCGAGGAATTTATGGAAGGCGAGGAAGCCAGCTTCTTTGCCCTGACCGATGGCGCCACCGTGCTGCCCTTTGCCAGCGCGCAAGACCACAAGCGCGTGGGCGATGGCGACACCGGCCCCAACACCGGCGGTATGGGCGCCTATTCGCCCGCCACCGTGCTGACGCCTGCCTTGCAGGCCGAAGTGATGGCCAAGATCATCGCCCCCACGGTAAAAGCCTTGGCCGATGCTGGCACGCCTTATTCCGGCGTTTTGTTTGCAGGCCTGATGCTGACGGCGGAAGGGCCGAAGCTGATCGAATATAACGCCCGCTTTGGCGATCCCGAAACACAGGTGATGATGGCGCGGCTCACCAGCGATCTGGGCGAATTGCTGCTCGCCTGCGCAGAAGACCGTCTGGGCAGCATCGAACCGCCCCATTTCTCGCCCGAACCCGCGCTGACCGTGGTGATGGCGGCAGAAGGCTATCCCGGCACGCCCAAGAAGGGCGGCTCCATCACCGGCATCGAGGCGGTGGAAAATGACAAGCTGAAAGTCTTCCATGCAGGCACGGCGCTGGTCGATGGGCAATTGGTGGCCGCTGGCGGGCGCGTGCTGAATGTGACGGCGCGGGGCGCCAATGTGACCGCAGCCAAGGCCGCCGCTTATGAAGCGCTGGACGCGATTGTCGCGCCCGATTTGTTTGCCCGCCGCGACATTGGCTATCGCGAAGTGGCGCGTGAGGCGAAGGCCTAAACCCCGCCCCAATAAAAACCCCGAGAGCAGGTCCCGAACCCTGCTCCCGGGGAAATAGTCTGATCGGGATTTTCTTTGATCAGGCGTAGACCGTAACGCTTGCGCCCAATTGACCTTTAGGCGGGCTGGCCAATTGCCCTTGCCCGTCCGAACCACCCTCGGATTTGCCCGTGGCCAAAGCCACAGACGCTTGCGCGAGTTTACCCTGCGCTGCCGTGTTGGCCTGTACGGCGATGGGGGCAGCGGGCGGATTAATCGTCATGCTCATGGTGTGCTCACTTCCATAGCTGATGATCAGGCGTAGATGGATATCCCGCTAACCCCATCCGTGGCGGGCCGTGGCTCGGTCATGGATGGATCATAGCGGCTCGGCAGTTGCGCCTCCGGTGTCGTCGTGGCTTTTTGCACCGATGGTGAAATCGGCGTGGGGGCGTAGGCCGTGCGGCCTGCGGGAGTGCCCACAACCTGCGGGGCGACCGGGGAAACACCTGCTGTCATACATCTGCTCCGTATCGGGATGTGCGCGCCGCCTTTGGCGCGCATACGTCAGGACGGTTGACCCCCTCACGTATTAAGGGGGCCAGTGAAAAAAATATCACCGACCCCCTTAAAATTCCGGACCAAGATGCTGGTTAACACCGCGCCCCGCATCCATGGGGCTTTGCACGGGTGGCGCTTAAGCTTTACCCAAGCTTTTCAGCCACCAGCGCCGCCAGATCCACCTCGGGACGGGGGCCATAGTGTGAAATAATTTCCGCCGCACAGATGGCGCCCAGCGTTAAACATTCCGCCAGAGCCTTACCGCGCACATGGCCGAAAAGGAATCCGGCGGCGAACAGATCGCCAGCGCCGGTGGTGTCCACCACACGCTCGATAGGCTGGGCGGGCACATGGGCCTGTTCGCCCTTGCGGATGGCATGGGCGCCCTTTTCGCTGCGGGTTACCACCACGCAGGGCACATTCTTGGCCAATTGCTCCAGCCCCTCGTGGAAGTCTTCCAGACCGGTCAGCGCGGCCAGTTCATGTTCGTTGGCAAACAGGATGTCGATCTGCCCTTCCGCGATCAGCGCGCGGAAATCATCGCCATGGCGGGCGATCACAAAGGCGTCGGACAGGGTGAAGGCCACTTCGCGGCCAGCGGCGCGCGCGGCGGCAATGGCGCGGCGCATGGCGCGGCGGGGCTCTTCGGGGTCCCACAGATAGCCTTCCAGATAAAGCACCTTGGCATTGGCAATCGCGGCATCATCCAGCGCTTCAGCAGGCAGGAATTGCGAGGCGCCAAGGAAAGTGTTCATCGTGCGCTGGCCATCGGGGGTAACAAAGATCAGGCATTGCGCGGTGGGCATGCTGGAATCGCGGGTGGGCGTGTCAAAGGCAATGCCGCCGGCGCGGATGTCATGGGCGAAAACGCGGCCAAACTGGTCATCGGCCACTTGCCCGATAAAGGCGCATTGCGCGCCCAGCGCGGCCAGCCCAGCCAGCGTGTTGGCCGCGCTGCCGCCCGACACTTCCTTGGCGGGCCCCATCGCGGCGTAAAGCTGCGCCGAACGCTGCGCATCCATCAGCGTCATGCCGCCCTTGGCCAGACCAAGTTGTTCGATCAGCGCCTCGTCGCAAGGGGCGATCACGTCAACAATGGCGTTACCAATGGCAATAACGTCGGTGGTGGGCTCGGTCATGATGGCGAAGGGCTTTCTGCTATGGGGAAAGGTTCAAATAAGCCCCTGCCCTAGCCAAGCGGGCTGGTGGCGACAAGAGCGGCGTTTGTGCTTCACGCGCTGTGGGCGGTTGACTTGACCCCAAGCTAAGGCAATCACCGCGCCCATGTTGCGCCGTTGGATCCTCCTCACCCTCACGCTGGCCTTGGCCGCTTGTGGCGAAGGCCAGGGGCCGGTGGCCAGCCTGCCCCGCGCCATTCCCGCGCCCAGCCAAACATCCAGCCCAGCGCCCGCCAAACCGGCGTCCCGCCCTAAAGTGCCGCGCGCGCCTGCCAAAGCGCCGCCGCCACCTGCGCCGCAAGTGTTGCGCGCGGCGGGGCTGGAAGCGGTGATTGGCGCGGGCAGGAATGATCTGCTGCGCCTGCTGGGCAAGCCGCGACTCGATGTGGCCGAGGGCGATGCGCATAAGCTGCAATTCTTAGGCGAGGCTTGCGTGCTCGATGTCTATCTCTACCCTCAGGGCAAGGACGGTGCCTTGCGCGCCACCTATGCCGAGGCGCGAAATCCGGCCGATGCCAAGCCGCTGGACCGCGCCACCTGCATCGCGGCCTTGCGCAAGGGATTAACGCCCTAACCACCCGTCTCGTCTGAATTTTCGGTTCATTGGGCGGTCAGCCAGCCAGAGCCACAAAGGCCTGCATGGGGGCACCCACCTTTCCCAAGGAGGCCCATATGACCAACAATGACTATACGCCCGTTCCCGATGCACGCCTTTGCCATGACGATGCCGAGGCCTTGCTGGCCATCAATGCCAGCCTGCATTCCCCCTCGCCGGAATGGGTGCATTTCCTCAGCGAGACTTTGTCGCATTGGCTGGTGGAGCAACGCGCCCCGCAAGGCGTGGTAGATGAGGCCAAGGCGCGCTGGCTGATCGAGCGGATCGACGAAGGCGACCGCCGCCCGCATCCCGCCGCGCTGGCCGTATTGCGCCGTTGCTGTGTGATCGCGCGGGATGTGCCGCGCCAGATGCTGCAATATTTGCGCATGCAGGAGGCGCGGCCTGCTTGATGCAAGAAGCGCCGGAACTTGGGCATGGGTTCCGGCGCTTGTACTTAGACCGTAAAGCTCTCGCCGCAGCCGCAGCTACCCTTGGCATTGGGATTGGCAAAGGTGAAACCGGCGGTGAAATCATCCTCCACCCAGTCCATCGTGCTGCCCACCAGATAGAGTACACTGGCGCTGTCGATGAAAAACAGGCCGCCGGGCGTCTCGATCTTTTCATCCAGCGGGCTGGCGCTTTCCACATAGTCCACCGAATAGGCCAGACCCGAACAGCCACGGCGCGGGGTGGACAGCTTGACCCCCACCGCCCCTTCCGGCGCGCTGGCCATCAAATGCGCGATGCGCGCCTCTGCGCTGGGAGTCAGCGTGACAGCGGCGGGGCGGGGCTTACGGGTGGTGGTGGTCATGTCATAGCATCCCCAGTTCAAGGCGGGCTTCATCGCTCATCTTGGCCGGATCCCATGGCGGATCCCACACCAGATGCACTTCCGCATCGCGAATGCCCGGCACGGACGAGACGCGCAATTCCACCTCGCCCGGCATGGATTCGGCCACAGGGCAATGCGGCGTGGTCAGCGTCATAGTCACGCTGGCCGAGCCTTCAGGCGTCACTTCCACGCCGTAAATCAAGCCCAGATCATAGATATTGACCGGAATCTCCGGATCGAAAATATCCTTCAGCGCGTTGATCACACCTTCATACAGCTCACCGCCCGGTTCATGGGCCACAAGGCCGGTGGGCTGCTGGGCCAGGAAACCTTCAAGGTAATCCTTCTTGCGCGCCACCTTCTCGGCCAGCTTTTCGATCTCGCCATCCGCGCCCAAAGGCGGGGCAGCGGCCACATCCACACGGGCGCGCGGCGGGGGCGTTGCCGCCTCCACCTCTTCCACGGTGAAGCGCGGGGTTTCGTTCGGGGTCGTTTCGCTCATCAGCCGAAGATCCTCTTCGTGCGTTCAATGCCGGCGATCAGCGCGGCAATATCGCTTTCATCACTATACAGGCCAAAACTGGCGCGGGCGGTGGCGGGCACGCCCAGATGGTCCATCAAGGGCTGGGCGCAATGGTGTCCGGCGCGGATGGCCACACCCGCCTCGTCCAGAATCGTACCCAGATCATGCGGGTGGACGCCTTCCAACGCGAAGGAGACGATCCCCGCGCTATCTTCCGGGCCAAACAGGCGCAGATCATTCATCGCCTGCAACGCGCCGCGCAACTGGCGCACCAGCCCCGCCTCATGCGCGTGAATGGCGGGCAGGCCGATGGACTGCACATAATCCACCGCTGCGGCAAAGCCGATGGCTTCGACAATGGCGGGGGTGCCAGCCTCGAAACGGGTGGGGGCAGGCGCCCAAGTGGTGCGCTCAAAAGTCACGCGGTCGATCATCGATCCGCCGCCCTGCCATGGCGGCATAGCGTCCAGAATCTCGGCCTTCGCCCATAGCGCGCCAATGCCCGTGGGGCCATAAAGCTTATGCGCGGAGAAGGCATAGAAATCCACGTCCAGCGCCGCCACATCCACGGGAAGGCGCGGCACAGCCTGACAGCCATCGACCAGAATTTTCGCGCCCACGCTGCGGGCCAAAGCCACCGCGCGCGGTACATCCAGCACGCTGCCCAGCACATTGGACACATGGGCCAGTGCCACCAGCTTGTGCGCAGGCGTCAGCATCCGTTCGGCGGCGTCCAGATCGATCTGGCCATCCTCGGTCAGCGGGCAGACATCGATCTCCACGCCGGTCCGGTCGCGCAACATCTGCCAAGGCACGATGTTGGAGTGATGCTCAAGGCGAGAGAGCAGAATGCGGTCGCCCGCCTTCAGATGCGCCCCGCCCCAGCTTTGCGCGACAAGGTTGATCGCCTCGGTCGCGCCACGGGTGAAGACAATCTCACCCTCCTGCCCGCCGATAAAGCCCGCCACGGTGCGGCGCGCGGCTTCATAGGCCAGAGTCATATTGGCGCTGCGGGCATAAACCCCGCGATGGACGGTGGCATAATCGCGGCCCATGGCATTTGTGCAAGCATCGATCACGGCTTGCGGCTTTTGCGCGGTGGCGCCGGAATCGAGGTAATGCCAACCGCCCGCGAGGCCGGGAAAATCAGCGCGGATTTTGGCGAGATCAAGGCTCACAGCAAAGCCTCCAAAGCCGCTTGGGCCGCTGCCTGTAGATGGTCCTCATCCTCCGCCCCGTCAAAGGCTTCGGCGATAAATGCCTGCAGCATCAGCGCCTTGGCGCGGGCCGGTTCGATGCCACGCGCGGCCATATAGAACAGGCCATTGGCGTCCAATTCACCAATCGCGCAGCCATGGGCGCATTTCACATCATCGGCGTGGATTTCCAGCTCGGGCCGCGCATTGGCGGTGGCGCTGCGGTCCAGCAACATGGCGCGCATCGATTGCTGCCCATCGGTGCCATCGGCGCCCTTGGCCACATAAACCTTGCCCAACACGCTGGCCGTAGCGGTGCCAGCGGCCACGCTGCGCAGGATCTGGCGGCTGTTGGCACTGGGCTCCATATGGCGCACCGTGGCGACGATTTCCGCCACTTGCGCGCCGCTGGCCAATTGCACCCCGCCCAGCGTGAAATCCGCGCCCTCATGCAGGGTCGCCTCGATCTCGATCCGCGCATAGGCATCGGCGCTGTTCAGCACATGGACCGCAGCCTTTGCCCCCGCCTCCAGCGTCAGGCTCAGCCGGACCACGCCGCCCTTGTTGACAATGGCGCGGGCAAAGCTGTCACCCGCCGCCACCGTGATGCTTTCCGCATCGGGCAAAGGCCAGAGCTTTTCCAGCGCGGCCAGATCGGCATAGCGCCAATCCTCGGCCTTTCTGGTCGGCAGGTTGCTCATGCCACCACGCCTTCGTAGCCTGCTTCCTCCAGCTCCAGCGCCAGTTCCGGCCCGCCGCTTTTCACAATGCGGCCATCGGCCAGCACATGGACGAAATCGGGCTTCACGTAATCCAGCAGGCGCTGATAATGGGTGATCAGCAGCACGGCCTTGTCGGGCTTACGCATAATCGCATTGATGCCCTCGCCACAGATGCGCAGGGCGTCGATGTCGAGGCCGCTGTCGGTTTCATCGAGGATGGCCAGCTTGGGGTTCAGAATGCCCATCTGCACCATCTCGGCGCGCTTCTTCTCGCCGCCGGAAAAGCCGACGTTGACGGGGCGCTTGAGCATTTCCATGTCCATCTTCAGCAGCGCGGATTTCTCCTTGGCCAGCTTCAGAAACTCGCCGCCGCTCAGGGGGGGCAGGTCATGGAATTTGCGCTGGCTGTTCAAAGCCTCGCGCAGGAATTGCAGGTTGGACACGCCGGGGATTTCCACCGGATACTGGAAACCCAGAAACAGGCCAGCGGCGGCGCGCTCATGCGGTTCCAGTTCGAACAGGTCTTGCCCGTCAAACGTGGCGCTGCCTTGCGTCACTTCATAGCCCGGACGCCCGCCCAGCACATAGCCGGTGGTGGATTTGCCCGCGCCATTGGGGCCCATGATCGCGTGGATTTCGCCCGCGTTGATGGAAAGGTTCAGACCCTTGAGGATCGGCTTGTCCGCGACGGAGGCGTGGAGGTTATTGATTTTAAGCAATTTTTTTCCCCAATGCCCTTAAGTGTAACATAAATTCCAGTTCGTCATCAAAGGTCGTGACCCGATAACTTTTTAGCAAACCAAACCTTCCCACAGAGATTACATGCCAATCTATTGAAAAATAATCGAAAGCGTCATCATCTAGGATCGCTTGCCTTTCAGACTGATTGAACAGGTAAATGCTCACCCCACGCTCCCTTCCAGCGAGATCCCCAACAGCTTCTGCGCTTCCACCGCAAATTCCATCGGCAGTTGCTGGAGCACTTCCTTGGCAAAGCCGTTCACAATCAGCGCCACCGCGCTTTCCTGATCCAGCCCGCGCTGCATGGCGTAGAACAGTTGGTCGTCGGAAATCTTGGATGTCGTCGCCTCATGCTCGATGGTGGCGCTGGGGTTGCGCACCTCGATATAGGGCACGGTATGCGCGCCGCATTCCTTGCCCAGCAGCAGGCTGTCGCATTGGGTGAAATTGCGCACGCCTTCCGCCGCTGCCCCCACGCGGACAAGGCCGCGATAGGTGTTTTGCGATTTGCCCGCGCTGATGCCCTTGGAAACAATGGTTGAGCGGCTGCCCTTGCCATTGTGGATCATCTTGGTGCCGGTGTCGGCCTGCTGGTAATTGTTGGTGACGGCGACGGAGTAGAACTCGCCCACGCTATCCTCGCCGTTCAGCACACAGGACGGGTATTTCCACGTGATCGCGCTGCCGGTTTCCACCTGCGTCCAAGAGACTTTCGAGCGCTTGCCCTGACACAGGGCGCGCTTGGTGACGAAATTATAGATGCCGCCCTTGCCATTGGCATCGCCGGGATACCAATTTTGCACAGTGGAATATTTGATCTCGGCGTCGTCCAGCGCGACCAGTTCGACCACGGCGGCGTGAAGCTGGTTCTCGTCCCGCTGGGGCGCGGTGCAGCCTTCCAGATAGGAAACGTAAGCGCCCTTGTCCGCCACGATCAGCGTGCGTTCAAACTGTCCGGTGTTTTCCGCATTGATGCGGAAATAGGTGGACAGTTCCATCGGGCAGCGCACCCCTTCAGGGATGTAGACGAAGGTGCCGTCGGAAAGACCGCGCAATTGAGAGCGCTGAAATAATTGTCGGCCATGGGCACAACCTTGCCCAGCCACTTTTTCACCATATCGGGATATTCGCGGATCGCCTCGCTGATCGAGCGGAAGATCACGCCTGCCGCTTCCAGCTCCTTGCGGAAGGTGGTGGCCACGGACACCGAGTCGAACACCGCATCCACGGCAATCTTGCGCGCGCCTTCCACGCCTGCCAGCACCGCCTGCTCGGCCAGCGGAATGCCCAGCTTTTCATAAACGCGCAGGATTTCGGGGTCGACCTCGTCCAAGGACTTGGGCCCGTCCTTCTTCTTGGGCGCGGCCCAGTAATAGGCTTCCTGATAATCGATCGGCGGAATGTTCAGCTTGGCCCAATCGGGCATGGGCATGGTCAGCCAGTGGCGATAAGCCTTCAGCCGCCATTCCAGCATCCATTCCGGCTCGTTCTTCTTGGCGCTGATATAGCGGACCGTGTCCTCGTTCAGCCCCTTGGGGCCAAACTCCTGCTCGATATCCGAAGACCAGCCATGCTCGTAATCCGCCACTTTAGCAGCGGCGTCACGGGCGGCCTGATCCTTGATCTCGATATTCTCGGTCATGCTACGCTTTCCATCATCATTCCATTGCCCGCATTTTTAGCGGCAGGAGGCGCCAGCAATTGCGCCAGCTTCACCCCTGCCAGCGCCCCGCGTAGCGCCGCATTCACCACCGGCCAGTGCGGCCGCACGCTGCACCCGCTTTCCATCCCGCAATCATGCCGCCCCGCCTCGACACAGGGGGTCAGCGCAATCGGGCCTTCCACCGCCTCGATAATATCCACCAGGCTGATGGCCGCCGCCGGACGCGCCAGTTTCAAACCACCGCCCGCCCCGCGCGTAGAGGCCAGCAAGCCCGCCCCCACCAATCGGCTAACCAGCTTCTGCACCGTGGGCGCAGGCAGGCCGGTTTCCGCCGCCAAGCAAGCCGCGCTGGTGCGCGTGCCCCCGCAATGGCGCGAGGCAGCCACCATCACCACAACGGCATAATCGGCCATGCTGGACAGGCGCATTGCAACAAGGCTCCCCTGCCGAAAAACGAATCATCGGGCAGTCGATGGTCTAGGCTTAAATCGGAGTGATTTCCTCCGATTTCAACCCTCCCTTAGGCACATGGGGCGATTCTGGCAATGGGAGCTTTTAGTCTGGGTAGATCCCCAGCATTTTGCCAGTGCAGCTTCTATTTTCAGCGCCATTGGCAAGCATAGGTTTGCATTTCACAAGTCGGGCTTGAAAATGATTTCGATTTCGCTCAGTAAAATTTCAGATTGTGGTTGGAATTTTGCCGCAAGCATTTGACAATTCGCAAATTGAAGCTATTGAAAAACAACAAAAAAGCGGCCCCCTCGCTTTCGGAGGGAGCCGCCAAAGTTCGAGAACTCGTCAGCCTAGGCCACGAGCCCTTCGGGTCGCATTTCTTGGTTATCGCAAAGCGGCGCAGAAAAATTGTAAATTTGCGCCACGCGTCACCTTTTTGTTCCTGACATCAATCGATTGCTTGTACGACAATTGACGCAATGACCGAAAAATCGCGCCTTTGTCGACAAAGCGCCCGAGTCTTGGCATAGGCGCGCCATGAGCTACGCCCTGATCCGCCCGTTCCTGTTCCGTCTGGACGCCGAAACCGCCCATGGCCTTGCGCTCAATGCGCTGCGCTATCTGCCGCTGGCTGGCACGCCTGCCGCCGCCGGTGGCCCGTTGACTAGTAAAGTGGCGGGGATCACCTTCCCCAATCCGGTAGGCATGGCGGCCGGCTTTGACAAAGACGGGCAAGTGCCCGACGCGCTGCTGGGCCTTGGCTTTGGCTTTGCCGAGGTCGGCTCGATCACGCCCTTGCCCCAAAGCGGCAATCCCAAACCGCGCCTGTTCCGCCTTGTGGAGGATCAGGCGGTGATCAACCGCATGGGCTTTAACAATGGCGGGGCAGAGGCGGCCTACGCCCGCCTGCTGGCGCGAAAGAGCCGTGGCGGCGTGCTGGGTATCAACATTGGCGCCAACAAGGACGCCAGCGACCGCATTGCCGATTATGCCACCGGCGCGCGCCTGTTTTCGCCGCTGGCCTCCTATCTGGCGGTCAATATTTCCAGCCCTAACACGCCGGGCCTGCGCGCTTTGCAAGATCCCGCATCGCTAGAAGGCCTGCTTGATGGCGTGATCGCCGCACGAGATGAAACCGGCTATCAACCGCCGGTGTTCCTGAAGGTCGCGCCCGATCTGTTGCCTGCCGATATTGATGCGATTGCCCGCATTGCCATCGAGAAGAAGCTGGGCGCGCTGATCGTCAGCAACACCACCATCGAGCGCCCCACGCTGGCCAGCCCCCATGCGGGCGAAACAGGCGGCCTGTCGGGCGCGCCCTTGCGCGATATGGCGCATCAACGCATCGTGGATTTCCGCCGTGCCACGGGCGGCGCCGTGCCTCTGGTGGGCGTGGGCGGCATTGCCAAACCCGAACATGCCTATGCCCGTATCCGCGCGGGCGCCAGTCTGGTGCAGCTTTATTCGGCGATGGTTTATGAAGGCCATGGCATTGCCCGCGCCATCACCCGTGGCCTGACCGACTTGTTGGCGCGCGATGGCTTTACCAGCATCGAACAGGCCGTGGGCGTCGATACGCCGCTGTAAGCGGATGGCTTGCCCGCCCCGCCTTTCCCGCCTAGCATCGCCTTCACGCCACAGGCCGAGAGGATAAAAATCCCCGTGCAGATTTCCGATATTGAAACCAGCCCCAATCTGGTCTCGCTGTTCCTTGCCCGCGCCGATGCGCTGGGCGACAAGCCTTTCCTGCATGCCAAACAGGGCAAGCAATGGGAGGCGATCAGCTGGGCCGAGGCGGCGAGGCGCGTGGTGCTTTTGGCGCAATCGCTGGTGGCCATGGGCTTTCAACGCGGCGAGCGTATCTTGCTCGTATCGGAAAACCGCCCCGAATGGTGCATCGCCGATCTGGCGATCATGGCGGCGGGCTGCATCGCCGTGCCCGCCTATATTACCAACACCGAGCGCGACCATCTCCATGTGCTGGAAAATTCCGGCGCGCGGGGGGTGATTGTCTCCGGCCCGAAACTGGCGGGGCCGCTGCTGCCCGCCGTGCTGCGCTCGGGTCAGGCCGAACATGTCATCGCCATGGAGCCTTTGGCCGTGGCGCAGGCCGGCGCTCTGGAATATCACGATTGGAACGCGCTGGTTGCGGACGATTCAGCGGCGGCACGCGCGGCGGTAGACCTGCGTCTGGCCGGTATCCAGCGCGAGGACACAGCCTGCCTCATCTATACCAGCGGCACTGGCGGCGCCCCGCGTGGGGTGAAGCAGCACCATGGCGCCATCCTGCATAATGCCGCTGGCGCCTGCCGCGTGATTGCCGAGGATTTCCATTGGGACACCACGGGCGCTACGCAGGATGTGTTCCTGTCCTTTCTGCCTTTGTCGCACGCCTATGAACATTCGGCGGGGCAATTCCTGCCCATCGGGCTGGGCGGGCAGATCTGGTATTGCGAAGGGCTGGAAAAGCTGGCCAGCAATATCGAGGAAGTGCGCCCCACGGTGATGGTGGTGGTGCCGCGCCTGTTTGAAGTGCTGCGCGCGCGGATCATCAAGCAAGTGGAAAAACAGGGCAAACTGGCCCGCACCCTGTTGCAGCAAGCGGTCGCGCTGGAGGCGCGCAAGGCGGCGAGCCATTATGGCCTGCTGGACCGCGCGCTGGACGTGGTGATCGAACGGCTGCTGCGCCCCAAGATCCGCGCCCGTTTTGGCGGGCGCAACAAGGCAATGGTGTCGGGCGGCGCGCCGCTTAACCCCGAGATCGGGCGGTTTTTCCAGGCCGTGGGCATCACCATGCTGCAAGGCTATGGCCAGACAGAAAGCGGCCCCATCGCCGCCGTCAACCGCCCGCGCACCGGTATCAAGATGGACACGGTGGGCACGCCTTTGCATGGCACCGAAATCCGCATTGCCGCCGATGGCGAAATCCTGATCCGTGGCGAATTGGTGATGCATGGCTATTGGCGCGCCGAGGCCGAAACCGCCCGCGTGCTGAAGGATGGCTGGCTCTATACCGGCGATATCGGCCATCTGGACGAGGCGGGGCGGATCGTCATAACCGACCGCAAGAAAGATATGATCGTCAACGACAAGGGCGACAATATCTCTCCGCAGAAGGTGGAGGGCATGCTGACCCTGCAACCCGAAATCGCGCAGGCGATGGTGGTGGGGGACAAGCGCCCCTATATTGTCGGCCTGATCGTGCCTGATGCCGAGTGGGCCGAAGAATGGGCCACCGCCAATGGTCATCACCGCGCCGATATGCGCGCCTTGCAAGCCCTGCCCGCTTTCCGCAGCGCCTTGCGGGCGGCGGTAGATCGGGTGAATGTCGATCTGTCGGTGATTGAAAAGCTCCGCCAATTCACCTTTGCCGACGAGCCTTTTGCGATTGCCAATGAGGAAATGACGCCCTCGCTGAAAATCCGCCGCCATAAGTTGAAAGAGCGCTATGGCGACAGGCTGGATGCGCTTTACAAAGGCTGATCCGAAACGCGAGATTTGGGCAAAGAAAAAGCGGCAGTCACCTGCCGCTTTTTCCCGCATCCTCTCCAAGATGCTCTTGCCTGTCGGGCTTGTTATTCGCCCATCTTTCTCAGGCTGGTTTATTCGCTGTCTTCTTCAGTCTTATCGCCACGGCGGATAGAAGCAAGCGCCAATTGCGGGTTGCCTTCGCCCGACAGATAAGGAACCGGATTAACCGCCACGCCTTCGACGCGGACTTCATAATGCAGATGGGGGCCGGTGCTGCGACCGGTGGTGCCCACATAGCCGATCAGATCGCCCTTGCGCACCTGCTGGCCCTCGGCCACGTTCAGGCGCGAGAGATGGCCATAACGGGTTTCCAGATCGCCGCCATGTTCGATCTGGATGTAAAGACCATAGGAGCTGAACCAGTCAGCGCGGCCCACCACGCCATCGGCGGTGGCGAAAACCGGCGTGCCGATCGGGCTGGAAAGGTCGATGCCCTTGTGCATGCGGGCGCCACCCAGAACGGGATGAATGAGCATGCCGAAATCTGAAGAGAAATGCAGCCCTTCCAGCGGCGAACGCGAAGGGATCGACATCACGCGGGCGGCAATATTGGCCAGACCCGAATTCTTGGTGCTGCTGGCGGCGGCGAAATTATTGCCGCCTTCGCTGGCGCGCCAAGAAGTGAAGAGGTTGCGGAACTGCTGGTCGCCATTATCCTGCGCGATGGGCGCGGACTGGGCGGCGCGAAGCGGCGCGGCAATATCGGCGTTGGCATTGTTGGCCAGAGCAGGCTGGCTCACCACAGCGGCCAAGGCGCTGATCATAAACTTGGCAGACAAACGAAGCGCGACCACTCCAAATTACCTTTATTCTTGCGTTGCCCCACCTTTCCCCAAAGGAAGGTCAACATGGGAAGGCCACCGAAAAATCCGGCGGTTGGTTTTTGTTGGAGAAGGTCGGATCCCCCCGCCGTCTCGTGGCATTTGCGTAGCCGTTAGTTTCCCATAGATGCAAGGGCCAGATAGGCAGGGCGCGACAAACCGGCTGCCTGACGCGCTGAGTCGTTGAACGGAGGCTTAACCTTACCTCGGAAGTAACGCGTAACGAGGCTTTGCCACAAGGAATCAGGCGAATCACCAGACTGGTGAGCGAGTCGTGCAAAATGCTCCGCACCGAACCGCACATGGCGGATTTCATCGTTCAAAATGCGGTTAAGAATGCGGGCGCCGCGATGATCGCCGCTGACTTCCACCCGTTCCAGAGTGGCCGGCGTCACGTCCAGCCCGCGCGCCTCCAGCACCATGGGCACAATGGCCAGACGCGCCGCCAGATCATGCGCGGTTTCGCCCGCCGCTTCCCATAAGCCATCATGGGCGGGCAGATCGCCATAGGTCGCGCCCATGCTGGCCAGATGGCGCTGAATAATGGCAAAATGCATCGCTTCATCAGCCGCCACACGCAAAAAATCATCGACGAAACCGCGCGCGACAGGCTCGTCAAAGCGGCGCTCCATCTCCGCGCCAAACCGCCCCGCCATATCCAGCGCCAGATCAATGGCTACAAATTCGATATGGGCCAGCGCATGCCACAAGGCGATGCGTTTGGCCTGCGATCCGCCCTTGCCGCGCTTGGGCATCTGGCCGGGGGAGAGCAATTCCGGCTTTTCCGGCCGCGCGGGCCTTTCGGGCATGGCACAGGAAAAGTCCCATGCCAGCCGCCCCAAACGCCAATCGCGAACCACCGCACGGGTGCGCATGGCCTTGGACCGCGGGTCGGCGGTGTTCAGCGCGGCGGCAATAGCTTGGGATAGAGGAGCAGTCATCCGCGCCGCCTAATCCAAAGCGACGCGGATGGCGAGAGGCGTCAAACCCGCTTTAGCCCTTCACCGCCGCCAACACCTGCTCGGCATGGCCCTTGACCTTCACCTTGTTCCACACTTGCGCAATCACACCCTTTTCATCAACCAGATAGGTTGTGCGCTCCATGCCCATATAGGTGCGACCATACATGCTCTTTTCGGTCCACACGCCCAAGGCATCGGACAATCCGCCCTCTTCCGCATCCGAGGCCAAAGGCGCGGTTAGGCCGTGCTTTTCGATAAATTTGGCATGCTTTTTTGGCGGATCTTTCGACACGCCCAGCAATGCCGCGCCAGCCGCCGCAAATTGTTCGGCCAGCTCGGAAAGTCCTTGTTTTCCGTTGTGCAGCCGGGCGTGTCATCCTTGGGATAGAAAAACACCACCAGCTTGCGCCCCGCAAAGTCCGAAGGCTTTACCGTGCTGCCATCAGGCGCCACCAATGCCACATCGGGGAATGCATCGCCCACCTTGGGAAAATCCGCCATCACGCTATCTCCAGTTTCTGGCCAAACAATGCAGCCCATGCTCGGGCAATAGAGCCCCGTGCCGCGCCGATCGCTGCCAACAGGCTCTCTCCATCCTCAAAGCCGCAGGCCTTGGCAAGAGTGGCCCATGGGGCACCATCAGGCACTTGGCCATCGGGCGCCAGCAAACGCGCCGCTACCAACAGGCGGGATAGCAGGGCAAAGGCCGGTTCCACCTCTGCAGCCAACAGGCCAGCCGCCACCAGTTCCCGCAAGGCCCCAGCCATATCAGGCCGCAGCGCCAAGCCTCGCGTCAATTGCAGCGCATGGGTGATGAATTCGGCATCCACCAGCCCGCCGCGCAGCAATTTGCCATCCAGCGCGCCCTTGGGCGGCTTATGCGCGGCCATCTTGTCGCGCATCTCGCGCACTTCGTTCAAGGTCTTGGCGCGGTCCCTCGGTGCGGTCAGCACCTCGCGCATCACCGCCTCCACCGCCGCACGCGCCTCTGCCGAACCGAAGATCACGCGGGCGCGGGTCAGGGCCATATGCTCCCAAGTCCATGCCTCGACGCGTTGATAAAGCGCGAAACTCTCCAGACTGACCGCCAGCGGGCCTTGCGTGCCCTGCGGGCGCAGACGGGTGTCCACTTCAAACAGGGCGCCTTCGGCTGTGGGCACCGACAAAGCCGCGCTGATCCGCTGGGCCAAGCGGTTGAAATAGAGCGTGGCACCCAAGGGCCGCCGCCCGTCACTCTCGGCGGCAAAATCGCCGGTGAACAGATAGACCAGATCCAGATCGCTGGCATGGGTGAGACTGCCCCCGCCAAACCGGCCCAGCCCCAGAATCACCAGTTCCGCCCCTGCAATCCGCCCATGGGTGGCTTCAAATTCGGCCATAGTGGCACGGGCCAAAACCTCCAGCGCCGCCTCGGCCACGCGGCACAGGCCCGCCGAAATGGCCAAGGGGTCCTGCGCGCCCTCGATCAATTGCACACCCAGCGCGAAACGACGCTCGCTCACCTTGCGGCGCACCAGATCGAGCAGGCGCTGGTAATCATCCCCCGCCTCCACCGCGCCAAATTCCGCCGCCAGCGTGCCCACATCGGGCGGCAGATCATAGGCGCTGGCGTCAATCAGCGCGTCCAGCAAATCGGCCCGCCGCGCCAAGGCATCGGCCAAAGGCGGGGCCAGCGAGAGAACGCGCACCATCACTTCCAGCAATCCGGGCCGCGCCTCCAACAGGCGGAACAGGTTGACCGCCGAGGGCAGGCTGGCCATCATCTGCTCCCAACGGGTCAGCGCCTTTTCGGGCGCGGGCGCATGGGCCAAAGCCGCCAGAAGCGCGGGCTGCACCGCATCCAAAGCCGACAAAGCCGCCTCGCTGCGCAACACGCGCATATTCCCCCCGCGCCAGCCCTCGATCCTTTCGGCCAAAGCGCTGGCATCGGCAAAGCCCAACTTCTGCAACTCACCGGCCAAGGCCTCGCCCACCAAAGGTTCACCGCGCGGCACAGCCACACTCGTGCCTTCCCCCGCGCTGGCGGCGATCAGGGAATCATATTTGGCCCCAACCTCTTCGGTAATCTGCTGCAATTCCTCGATCAGCGCGGCAGCATTGGGCAGGCCATCCAGCGCCGCCACATTGGCAATGCCCGCCTCGTCACGCGGCAGGACATGGGTTTGCAGGTCGGACACTTGCTGCAAGCGATGCTCGATCTGGCGCAGGCGTTCATAGGCCGCACCCAACATCGCCGCTTCCTCCGCCGCGATCAGGCCAGCCGCTGCCAAGGCATCCAAAGTCGCCCGCGTGCCGCGCTGGCGCAAGGCGGGGTGGCGCCCGCCATGGATCAGCTGATGCACTTGCGCGAAAAATTCCACCTCGCGGATGCCGCCCCGCCCGCGCTTTACGTCAAAGCCGGGGCCGATATTTTCCACCTTGCCATGATGGGCGCGGATGCGGCGAGTCAGCCGCCCGATTTCGGCAATCGCGCCAAAATCCAGACTTTTGCGCCACACGAAAGGCCGGATAGCATGCAGGAAACCCTCCCCCATCGCCACATCACCCGCACAGGCCCGCGCACGGATGAAAGCCGCCCGCTCCCATGCCAAAGCGCTGGATTCATAATGGGCCAGCGCGCCTTCCAAGGGTATCGCCAAAGGGCTGATCTCGCTGGCGGGGCGCAGGCGCAGGTCGACGCGGAACACATAGCCATAGGCATCCACCTGCGAGACGATGCGCAATATCTGCCGCGCAATATGCTGGGCGGCCTCCTCCGGCTCGTCACGCGGGCGGCGGGGCAGGGTCTGGGGATCGTAAATCAGGATCGGGTCAATGTCGGAGGAATAATTCAGCTCCCTCGCCCCCTGCTTACCCAAGGCCAGCGCGACAAAACCAGCAGGTTCGGCATCGGGCACGCGGCTGCGGATGGCATGGGTAATCGCCGTATCCAGCGCGCGATCGGCCAGCGCGGTCAGCTCCCCCGTCACACGCGCCAGATCAAAAGCCCCCGCCAGATCGCCGACGCCCAGCGCCAAGGCCAGCGCCAGCTTCTCCTTGCGCAGGGCAATGGCGGGATCAGCTTCCTTCGCCCCCGCATCCCGCGCATAGGCCAGTGCCGCCTCACCCTCGCCAGCCGCCAACAAAACCACCAGATCGGGCAACCGCCCCATGGCGCGCGATAGAAAGGGCGAATGGGCCTCTGCCCTTGCCAATGTGCCTTGCCAGTCAGCCATCATCACTCCTCGCTCTCCACCCCAACCCATGGCCCGACAGCGCCCCTTTCCGCAAGTCCGGTAAGACGCTAAAGGCGGCACCCATGAGCAATTGGCACTTCCCCCCCGAATGGTATCCGCAGGACTGGCTGTGGATTGGTTTCCCCCATGATGCCGAGGAATGGCCCGGTTTCCTTGAGGCGGCGCAAGTGCAAATGGCCGCTTTTGCCAGCGCCGTGGCCGACAGCGGGCAAGAGGTGCGCCTGTTGGTGCGCAACGAGGCAAACGAGGCCCGCGCCCGCGTCCTGTGCAGCAGCGCAGTGACCATTGAACGCCGCGCCTATGGCGATGTCTGGCTGCGCGACACCGGCCCCTTGGTCATGCGCGATGGCGCGGGCGGGCGGCAGGCGCGGCGCTTTGGCTTTAATGGCTGGGGCGGCAAATATCTGATGGAAGGCGACCAGACGATTGGCGCGGAAATCGCGCAGGATGCGGGCCTTGCCATCCAGACCGGCGACTGGATTCTGGAAGGTGGCGCGCTGGATATGGACGGCACCGGCCTTGTCGCCACCACCGAGCAGTGCCTGCTCAACCCCAACCGCAACCCGCATCTGACCCGCGCCGATCTGGAGGCGCGTCTGGCCCGCGATCTGGGGCTGGACCGCGTGCTGTGGCTGGGCGATGGCCTCATCAATGACCATACCGATGGCCATGTCGATAATCTGGCCCGCTTTGTGGCGCCCAATGTGCTGGCTTTGCCTATGGCCACCGGCGCGGATGATCCCAATGCCGCCATCTATGCCGATGCCAAGGCGCGGGCCGAGGCGATGGGCGTGGCGGTCAAAAATGTGCCCAGCCCCGGCCGCGTGGAGCGGGACGGGCGGATTGAACCGGCTAGCTATATGAATTTCGCCATCACCAGCCATCTGGTGGTGGTGCCCATCTATGGCACGGCGCATGATGCGGATGGCGTGGCGGCGATTGGAGAGCTTTTCCCCGATCGGCCCACGGTGGGGATTATGGCCGATGCCATTCTGGCCGGTGGCGGCTCTTTCCACTGTTCCAGCCAGCAGATGCCCAAGGCCTAAAAGGCTTTTCGGGGGAGCGGCGGCGCCCTCCCCCATGCGTTAAGCTTTTGGCGATGATTCGGGCGCAAGCTCGGCCTCATGAGAAAAGCCCGCGCCATCGCCATCGCCCGCACGGTAGACCGTAGTGTTGAGGTCCTCCGCGTCCTGCTCGTCACCGCCAGCGCCATGGCGCTGATTATGGCGGGGCAGCACTGGCCTTTCTAAGCGCGCAGCCCGACTAGCTCAAAACCCATTGCCCATGGGCCAGCCTTGGGCCATGAAGCGGCCATGTCTATTCTTTCCGACAAATGGATCCGCACCGCCGCTCTTGAACAGGGCATGATCGAGCCTTTTGTAGAGCGCCAGCATCGCGATGGCTGCATCTCCTATGGCCTGTCCTCTTACGGCTATGACGCGCGCGTCGCCGACGAGTTCAAGATCTTCACCAATGTCGATTCCGCCGTGGTGGACCCCAAGAATTTCGACGCCAACAGCTTCGTCGACCGCAAGACCGATTGCTGCGTCATCCCCCCCAACTCCTTCGCTCTGGCCCGCACGGTGGAATATTTCCGCGTGCCGCGCGATGTGCTGGTCATCTGCCTTGGCAAAAGCACCTATGCCCGCTGCGGCATTATCGTGAATGTCACCCCGCTGGAGCCGGGCTGGGAAGGCCATGTCACGCTGGAATTTTCCAACACCACTCCGCTGCCCGCCAAGATCTACGCCAATGAAGGCGCCTGCCAGTTCCTGTTCCTGAAGGGCAATGAGCCTTGCGAAGTGTCCTATGCCGACCGCGCGGGCAAATATATGGGCCAGTTGGGCGTCACGCTGCCTAAGCTGTAATCAGGCTCGGTTTTTCACCAAGGAGTGCCTTCTATGTTCAGCCATATCTTCGTTGGCTCCAATGATCTGGCCCGCGCCAAGAGCTTTTATGACGCCCTGTTCGCCTCCTTTGGTGGGCCGGAAGGCAAGCTGGACGAGGTGAAGCACCGCGTTGCCTATTTCCACAAGGGCGCAGCCTATATCATCGCCCAGCCGCTGAACGGCGAACCCGCATCGGTGGCCAATGGCGGCACCATCGGCTTTGGCCTTGCCAGCGCGGAAGAAGTGGACGCATGGCATGCCGCTGGCGTGGCGGCGGGCGGCACCAGCATTGAAGACGCGCCCGGTTTGCGCGCGGCGGCGGGCCTCTATCTGGCCTATCTGCGCGATCCGGATGGCAACAAACTTTGCGCACTTTATCGCCCTTCCTGATTCAAGCATGATCAACGCGCCCGAACCCCTGCCGCCCATGGCCCTGCGCCAAGGCAGAGTGTTCGGGCGCGACGGCCAAGCCCGTGACGGTCACCGGTCATGGGTGCCCGAAGTGCCGGTGGCGCTGGAATTTAACGGCCTTGCCTATGCGGTGATGATGGCCACGCCCGCCGATCTTGCCGATTTCGCCACCGGCTTTGCTCTGTCCGAAGGGCTGATCACCAGCGCTGCGCAAATGGGCGAGGCGGCTATCGCGCAAGTGGATCACGGCATCATCCTGCGCGCCACACTGGCAGGGCTGGATGCGGGGCGTTTGCAGGATCGCGTCAGGCGGCGGGTGGCGGAAAGCTCTTGCGGGCTTTGCGGGATCGAGAATCTGGAAGCGATTGCCCAGCCTCTTCCCCCTGTCTTCGCGCATAGCCGAATCAAGCCAGAGGCCATCTTTGCCGCGCTAGACGCCTTGCGCCCGTTGCAGGCCTTGGGACAGGCCACCAGCGCCGCCCATGCCGCTGCTTTCTGCTCGCCCGAAGGCGCGATTCTGGCCCTGCGTGAGGATGTGGGGCGGCATAATGCGATGGACAAGCTGATCGGCGCCGTGGCGCGGGGGGGCCAATCCATGGCGCAGGGTTTTGCGCTTTCTACCGCCCGCTGCTCCTATGAAATCGTTGAAAAGGCGGTGAAGGCTGGCGTCACCAGCCTCGTCACCATCTCGCTGCCCACCAGCATGGCGGTGGAGCGTGCCGCCAGCGCAGGCCTCTCGCTATGGGTGCTGGCGCGGGGGGATAGCGTGATGCTGGCCCATGATGCGGCCACCATCGGCTAAATTTTCGTGAGCCTGCGTCAATCGCCGGTGGACGGAAACGCCCTGCTTGGGGCATGGGCAATAGCTATGTGGCAGCTTTATCAATTTCCCCTTTGTCCTTTCTCCCGCAAGGTCCGGCTCGTGCTGGGCGAAAAGGGGATCGCGCATGAATTATGGCGCGAAAACCCGTGGGAAGGCCGCGCCGAATTCTTCGCGCTGAACCCTGCGGGCCGCACGCCGGTGCTGCATGATCCGGACAAGGGGCTGGCCCTGTGCGACAGCCGCGCCATTTGCGAATATCTGGAAGAAACCACCGAGCGCGTGCCACTGATTATGGGCACAGCGGCAGCCCGCGCGGAAATCCGGCGTCTGGTGGCCTTGTTTGACGAGAATTTCTTTGCCGATGTCACCGGCCCGCTGCTGCATGAAAAGATGAAGAAGCGGCTGATCCTGCGGCAGGCGCCCGATTCGCGCGTGCTGCGTGAAACCATGCGTCTGGCGCATGAGCATCTCGATTATATCGACTATCTGGTCGACAATCGCCCATGGCTGGGCGGGGCCACCCTGTCCCTGGCCGATCTGGCGGCGGCGGCGCATCTGTCAGTGGCCGATTATCTGGGCGGCATCGACTGGAACGGGCATGAACAGGCCCGCGCATGGTATTCGGTGTTCAAAAGCCGCCCCAGCTTCCGCCCCTTGCTGGCCGAGCGAATGGAAGTGATCCAGCCGCCCAGCCATTATTCGGATGTGAACGCCTGAAGATGCGCGCTCAATAACGCGCCATCCAGCGGTTGAGGAACAGGCCCAAGGGGTGGGGTGCCATGCCCAGCGCGGCAAAGCCCTGCGCGCCTTCGCCCACCACACTGCCCGCTTTGAGCAGGGTGATCTGGTCCGCGCTGATCGGCGTCATGGGCAGGGCGGCAAACAGGCCCGCCGCCCAATCGGACATGGGCAGCAGATGGGGCGATTTTTTCACCGCCGCAGCGATACGCCGGTTTAGCTCCAGCATGGACAGCACTTCCGGCCCGCCCAATTCATAGGTCTGCCCGCCGTGGGCCACCGGATCTTGCACCGAGGCGAGAATAGCCTGCGCCACATCCTCCACCCATACCGGCTGCAACAGGCCCTCTGGCACAAAAACCGGCATGGCGCCGCGAATGGGCAGGCCCCCCATCAT
>Ga0228698_1000516_pt1 | contig 28326 bp, 24 predicted proteins | sample McNCre117_Aug_MG_FD_178015 | JGI IMG/M metagenome (GOLD analysis project Ga0228698, IMG submission 178015) | Freshwater microbial communities from McNutts Creek, Athens, Georgia, United States - 1-17_Aug_MG | ecosystem: Environmental > Aquatic > Freshwater > Creek | place: USA: Georgia...
GCCGGGCGACAACTGGCCAATACCGGCCACCATCACCTGCTGATCGACACGCCGCTGCCGATGAGCGTCACCGACAAGATCCCCTTCAGCGATTCGCACAAGCACTTTGGTGGCGGGCAGACGGGCACCATCGTCAAGCTGCCGCCGGGCCAGCATCGGCTGCGCCTGCTGTTTGCCGACCACGAGCACCGGCCCTACTTTGTGTACAGCAAGGAGCTGAAGATCAACGTGGCCGGTGAGCGCAGCACGCAGCCGCTGGCCATTGATCCCAGGCGTTTTGACGAGACCTGCGAAGCCTGGTACCAGGACGAGGTCAGCCGCCCACGCAGCCCCGGTGACTGGCTGGGCGTGACCAATCTGCGTGATGGTGAACCCGTGGTCAGCCCTTTCAGCGTGCACCTGGGCGTCGAGGGTTTTGGCATCAGCGCCGAGGGCCACAGCGGGCCCAAGCTGGGGCACTTCATGGTGCAGGTGCTGGCAGCCAAGACTGTGGTGCAGAGCCAGAACCTGAGCAACGGCGCCACCCAGGCCACCTTCACCATGCCCAACGGCAGTTATGTGATGCGGGTGCGGCTGGTGGAAAGCGGCACCGGCCGCGACATGCTGCCACCCTCTGACCACAATCTGGTGGTGGTGGGGCAGGAGCGCCTGTAGCCATGGCCCTGAGCCGGGTGCTGGTCACGGGCTTTGAGCCCTTTGCCGGCGAGGCCATCAACCCATCCTGGGAAGTGGCCCGTGCCCTGAACGGCCGGGTGCTGGCCAGTGCCCGGGTGCGGGCCGTGCAACTGCCCTGCGTGTTTGCCACGGCCCTGCCAGTCCTGCAGGCTGCCCTGGCGCAGCACCGCCCGCAGGCTGTGTTGTGCCTGGGCCTGGCAGGCAATCGCTCGGCGGTGTCCTTCGAGCGGGTGGCCATCAACTGGATCGATGCCCGCATTGCCGACAACGCCGGCCAGCAGCCCCAAGACCAGGCGGTGTGGCCGGGTGGCGCGCCGGCCCACTTCACCCGTTTGCCCATCAAGGCCCTGGTGCAGCGTTTGCGGGCACAGGGCCTGCAGGCCGAGGTGTCGTTCACCGCTGGCAGTTTTGTCTGCAACCAGGTTTTTTACCTGTTGATGCAGTTGCTGCGCCGCCGCCCGCGCGTGGCGGCAGGATTCATCCACCTGCCGCCCTTGCCTGAACAGGCCGGGCGCCACGCGGGCAGCCAGCCCATGGCCCTGGCCGATCAGGTGCGGGCGATCGAGCAGGTGGTGCTGGCGTTGGCCGAAGGCGTGGTGGACGGTGAGGCGGAGGGGGCGGGCGTGGGCGGCAGCCTGTCCTAGGGCAAGCTCATTCGCGGTATTGCCGCCAGCTGTCCATGGCCTGCTTCATGAAGCGCGATTGATCGCGAAAGCGACGGCAGCCGTCGCAGATCAGCCAGTGCATGCGCAGGGACATGGATTCCAACGGGCGCAGCGGCCGGTCCTGGCTTTCCAGCACCAGGCGGGTCACGTCGCGGCAGGATCGCATCAGTTTCATCGTGGGCCTCAGGCAGGGGTGGCCGGCCGGCCTTCAAACCAGCGTTGCTGCAGGCATTGGCGAAGGCGCAGGCGGGCGCGGTGCAGCAGCACCCACAGGTTGGTCGGCGTGATCTGCAATTCCTTGCAAATTTCTTCGGTGTCCAGCTCCAGCCACTCGCGCATCATGAACACGCGGCCCTGCACCGTGGGCAAATGGTCGCAGCAGGCTTGCAGCACTTCAAAGAACTGGCGTTGATCGAGCTGGGCATGCGGGTTGCCCCAATCGGCCGGCATCTCGCGCCAATGGCCGTCGGGCTTGAAAAGCTGTTCGTCCAGGTCTTCGCCATCGTCCTGGGTGAGCACGGTGGCTTCGCGGGTGTGGCGCCGCAATTGATCGACCACCTTGTGCTTGAGCACACCCACCAGCCAGGTTTTCAGCTGCGACAGGCCGGCAAAGGCGCTGGGCTTTTCAAGCGCCGCCAGCACGGTGTCGCTGACGGCGTCTTCGGCCCAGGCGTCGTTGCGCAGCTGGCTGCGTGCAAAACGCAGCAACTGCGGCCGCAGGGATTCAACCTGGGAAGAAAAATCGGGGTCCGACATGGGCAGGCAGATCAGCGTGGGGGCAACAGGCGCAGGATGCGTCCGTCGGCATTGTCGGTCAGCAGGTACAGCAGGCCATCGGGGCCCTGGCGCACATCGCGGATGCGTTCATTCATGGTTTGCAACAGGCGCTCTTGCGACACCACCTTGTTGCCGGCCAGCTCGATGCGGATCAGGGATTCGCCGCGCAGCGTGCCCATGAACAGGTTGCCTCGCCAGCCCGGGTAACGATCACTGGTCAGAAAGGCCAGCCCGCTGGGTGCGACCGACACCGGGCCCCACCAGGCCAGCGGCGGCACCACGTCGGCACGCTCGGTGCCTTCGCCAATCTTGGTGCCGGTGACGTAATTGCGGCCGTAGGTGATGACCGGCCAACCGTGGTTGCGTCCGGGCAGGGTGAGGTTCAGCTCATCACCGCCCTGGGGGCCGTGCTCGCAGGTCCACAGGTCGCCCGTGACCGGATGGATGGCGGCGCCCTGCACATTGCGGTGCCCCCAGCTCCAGATTTCGGGCTTCACGCCGGGCTTGCCCAGCATGGGGTTGTCGGCGGGCACACGGCCATCGGCTTCGATGCGCACGATCTTGCCCAGGTGGTTGTCCAGCACCTGGGCATCGTCCTTGCGCGAGAAACGCTCGCCCAGCGTGATGAACAGGCGCCCATCGGCAGCAAAGGCCAGGCGCGAGCCGAAGTGCAGGCGGCTGGCCACCTTGGGCAGTTGCCTGAAGATCACCTGCACATCACTCAGGCGCTCTTTGCCGGGTTCGCCATCCAGCCGGGCGCGGGCCACGGCGGTGCCATTGCTGCGTTCGCCATCGATGGGCTCGCCGGCTTCGGCATACGACCAATACACGCGTCGGTTGCTGGCAAATTGCGGGTCGAGCACCACATCCAACAGGCCGCCCTGGCCTTCGGCCACCACGGGTGGCAGGCCCGGCAGTGGTGGGCCCAGCTTGCCATCGGCGGCCACGATGCGCATGCGGCCGGGTCGCTCGGTGACCAGGTAGCGGCCATCGGGCAGAAAGGCCAGGCCCCAGGGGTTGACCAGGCCGTGAGCCAGCACCTGCACCTTGGGCGCGTCGCCCCCGGCGGCATCCACCGTGCCGGACAGGCACAGCGCCAGCATGCAGGCGGCGGCGTGCAGCATCCAACGGCGTGACAGCAAGGACTTCATGCGGCGCAATCCTCGGCGGCTTCGACCACCATCTGCAGGCGTTGCTGGCCCTGGAATTCGTCCAGGTTCAGGCGATAGGCCAGGCGCACCTGGGGCGGCAGCGGTTCGGCATGGCCAAACCAGATGGCATCGCGCAACTGGCCGGCATGCCGCACCCGCAGCTTCAGGTGCTTCTCGCCCACCAGGCGTTGCTGCACCACATCCACCTGGTCGCACCACACCGGCGCTTCAAAGCCCTGGCCCCACACCTGGGCGTCGAGCGCTGTCACGGTGGGAATGTTGAAGTGTTCGACACCCAGCGGGCCATCGGTGGCCAGCCGCTGCTGCAGGGCTTCGGGATGCAGCCATTCCTGGGCAATGGCCTGCAGAGCCTGGTCAAACAGGGGCCAGTCGGCTTCAGCCAAGGTGCAGCCGGCAGCCATCGCGTGGCCGCCAAAACGCCGCAGCAGGCCCGGGTGCCGCTTGCTGACCAGATCCAGCGCATCACGCAGGTGAAAGCCTGCGATCGAGCGGCCCGAGCCCTTGAGCCAGCCATCCTGCCCACGCGCCAGCACAAAGGTGGGGCGATGCAGGCGGTCTTTCAGGCGGCCGGCCACAATGCCCACCACACCTTCGTGGAAGTCCGGGTCATACAGCACCAGGGCCGGTGGTGGCAGGCCTGCGCTGTGCTGTGCCAGCAGGGCATCCACCAGCACTTCGGCCTGCATGCGCATGTCGGCCTCCACCTCGCGGCGCTCGCGGTTGATGGCGTCCAGCTGCTGGGCCAGTTCGGCGGCGCGCTGGGGGCTGTCGGTGCACAGGCATTCGATGCCAAGGGTCATGTCCGACAGGCGCCCGGCCGCGTTGATGCGCGGGCCCAGTGCAAAGCCGAAATCAAAGGCCGAAGCCCGCTGTGCCGAGCGGCCCGCCGCGCTGAACAAGGCGGCCACGCCGGCCTGCATGCGGCCGCTGCGCAGGCGCTTGAGGCCTTGCGCCACCAGGCGCCGGTTGTTGGCGTCGAGCCTGACCACATCGGCCACGGTGCCCAGGGCCACCAGGTCCAGCAGGGCATCCAGCCGGGGCTGGCTGGCCGCGTCGTACAGGCCGCGCTCACGCTGCAGGGCGCGCAGGGCCAGCAGCACGTAAAACATCACGCCCACCCCGGCCAGGGCCTTGCTTTCAAAGCTGCAGCCCGGCTGGTTGGGGTTGACGATGACGTGGGCATCGGGCAGCTGCACCTGGCCCTGCTCATCGACGGCTGGCAGGTGGTGGTCGGTGACCAGCACCTTCAGGCCCAGGGCCCGGGCATGGGCCACACCGGCGGTGCTGGCAATGCCGTTGTCCACCGTGACCAGCACCTGCGGCCGCTGGGCCATGGCCAGATCCACGATGGCCGGTGTGAGCCCGTAGCCATGCACCGCGCGGTCGGGCACCACATACCCCACCTGATCGGGCCGGGCGCCCAGCATCACCAGGCCACGCAGGGCCACGGCGCAGGCGGTGGCGCCGTCGCAGTCGTAATCGGCCACCACGCACAGGCGCTGGCCGGCGGCAATGGCATCGGCCAGCAGCGCGGCGGCCTCGGGTGTGCCTTTCAGGGTGGTGGGCGGCAGCAGGCGGGCCAGGGCGTCGTCCAGCTCATCGGCGGTGCGCACGCCGCGTGCGGCAAACAGGCGCGCCAGGAGCGGGTGCACACCCGCCTGCTCCAGCGCATAGGCGGCGCGCGGGGGCACGTCACGGGCCAGGATACGGGGGGTGGCCATGGTCAGAGGGTCTCCAGGTGGCGCTGCACATCGCTGCGCCGCCACAGGCCAGCCAGGCGGGCCCCCATGCCTTGCGGCACGGTCTGGTAATGCACGGCCTGGCGTTCGCCGCACAGGGTCAGTTGCACCGGAGCGCGGCTGGCGGCCAGCTCGGCCAGCGGGCCGGCATCCAGGGCGCGCCAGGCTTCGCACCAGGCCGCCCAGTCTTCAGTGAGGGCGGGGCGGCGCAGGCGGTCATCCAGGCGCACGCTGGCCGCAGCGGGCGTCGCGGCCGGCAGGGCCCCGGTGCCGCTGAGCCAGAACGAGTTGAGCGTCAGCTGCCCGGCCGCCTCGCGGGCGTCGTTCAAGGGGTGCGTGTAGAGCAGCATCTGCGCCTCGTTTTGCAGGCGCCGCAACAGCCGGGCGCTGCGGTGGTCGGGCAGCCAGGGGTCGACATTGCGGCCGATCACCCGATCGAGCGAAGCCGTGCTGAGCGACTCGAACATCGGGTGGCGAGCCAGCCACGCATCGGGCGCAGCCCAGTGCAGGCTGAAGCCTTCGGTGTCAAACAATGGGCGCAGCACATCCAGCCACTGGCGCGAAGCGGCTTCGTCCAGGCCCAGGACGGCAGGGTCGTTCAGGCTGACCTGATCGGTGCCCAGGTGCAGGTGCACCGGGGTCAGCAGGCCCCAGCCGCCTTCGTGGCCGGGCAGGCCCAACTCGTTGGCGCGTTGGGCCGCCCAGGGCAGGGCCTGGTGGGCCAGGGCGCTGTCGTCGGTGCTCCAGCCCAGGGCCCGGGCCAAGGCCTGTTCGTGGGGGGGGTTGGGGCTCATGGCATCGCCCCCCAGGCGGCCAACCTGGCGCATGCGGCCCAGCAGGCGTTCAAGATGGGGCAGGTGCAGCGATTGCCGGGCCTGCAGGCCAGCGGCCGAGTCGGTGCTGGCAAAGGGAACGATCAGGTGCGTGCTCACGCGGCTGATTATCCGGGTGGTGGACGCCGCACGGTGCAAAGGCCCTGTGGCAGGGCAGGGCCGCTGTTAGCATCGCCGCCCATGAAATGGCCCCCCTCCTGGCTGTCTGCCTGGCCGTATGAATGGCAGATCGGTTGGCGCTACACCCGTGCTGGCCGGGCTGGCCGCCGCAATGGCTTCATCTCGTTCATCTCCTTCGTGTCGATGCTGGGCATCGCGCTGGGTGTGGCCGCGCTGATCATTGTGCTCAGCGTGATGAACGGCTTTCAGAAGGAAGTCACCGACCGCATGCTCAGCGTGGTGGCGCACATCGAGGTGTTTGATGTTCAGGGCAACGCGCTGGCCGATTGGCGGGCCACCGCAGCCACCGCCAAGCGCAACCCGCAGGTCAAGGCGGCGGCACCGTTCATCAGCGCGCAATCACTGATCGCCCGGGGCGAAGACATGCGCGGGGCCATCGTGCGGGGCATCGATCCGGCTGAAGAAGCCCAGGTCACCCCGCTGGCCGGCCAGCTGAAAGACGGCGTGCTGGCGCAATTGCAGCCTGGTGCCTGGCGCATCGTGCTGGGGGCCGAACTGGCCCGTACCCTGGGGCTGAAGGCCGGTGACTCGGTGACGCTGGTGGCCCCGGGCGGCCAGGTGACGCCCGCCGGTACGGTGCCGCGCCTGAAGAGCTTCACCGTGGCGGGCACCTTTGACGCTGGCCACTACGAATATGACAGCGGCCTGGCCCTGATCAACATCGACGACGCCGCCCGCCTGTACCGCACCCAAGGCCCCACGGGCGTGCAATTGCGGCTGGCTGACTTGCACCAGGCGCGGGGCGTGGCCCAGCAACTGGTCGACACCCTGCCGCCGGGCCTGCTGGTGCGCGACTGGACACGCACCAACCGCAACTGGTACGACGCCGTGCAGCTTGAAAAACGCATGATGTTCATCATCCTCACGCTGATCGTGGCGGTGGCGGCGTTCAACCTGGTGTCCACGCTGGTGATGACGGTGACCGACAAGCGCGCCGACATCGCCATCTTGCGCACCCTGGGCGCCAGCCCGCGTTCGGTGATGGGCATTTTTGTGGTGCAGGGTGCGGCCAGCGGCGTGATCGGCACGCTGGGTGGTGTGGCCTTCGGCCTGCTGGTGGCCTGCAACATCGGCACGCTGGTGCCGGCGCTCGAACGCCTGCTGGGGGTGGCCTTCCTGCCGCCCAGCGTGTACCTCATCAGCCGCATGCCCAGTGATCCGCGCATGAGCGACGTGCTGCCCATTGCCATCATCTCGCTGGTGCTGGCCTTTGTGGCCACGCTCTACCCCAGTTGGCGCGCCAGCCGTGTCAAGCCTGCCGAGGCACTGCGCTATGAGTGAACCCGTGTTGAGCTGCCAGGGCCTGGGCAAGCGCTTTGCCGAGGGCGGCCTGGACGTGACCGTTTTGCAGGGCGTTGACCTGCAGGTGCGGGCCGGTGAAACCCTGGCCATCGTGGGTGCGTCGGGCTCGGGCAAGAGCACCTTGCTGCACCTGCTGGGCGGGCTGGATACCCCCAGCGCGGGCAGCGTGCAGCTGATGGGCCGCGACCTGCACGCCCTGGATGCTGCCGCCCAGGGCGCCTGGCGCAACCAGCACCTGGGTTTTGTGTACCAGTTTCACCACCTGCTGCCCGAGTTCACGGCACTGGACAACGTGGCCATGCCCCTGCGCATCCGTCGCCAGGGCGTGCCCCAGGCCCAGGCCGCCGCGCAAGAGGCCTTGGCCGCGGTGGGCCTGGCACACCGTGTCGGCCATCGGCCGGCGCAGTTGTCGGGCGGCGAGCGCCAACGCGTGGCCATCGCCCGCGCGCTGGTCACACGGCCGGCCTGCGTGCTGGCCGACGAGCCCACCGGCAACCTCGATCGTGCGAGCGCCGATGCCGTGTTCGAGCTGATGCTGGCACTGGCCCGTGAACGGGGCACGGCCTTTGTGCTGGTCACGCACGACGCCAGTCTGGCCGCGCGCTGCCAGCGGGCGCTGCGCCTGGACGCTGGCAGGCTCGTCGGCTGATCGACATCAGCGCCGTGGTGCCGGCGTTTCTCGCGCGCAGCTGGCCCCTGGCCCGTGCTAAAACCGTGGTTCAAGCCTGCACGCCGTGTTCAGTTGTGCTGCAGTGCGCCCTGGGCCCCTGGATGACGTTCGTGACCCCCTTTCGCCACGCTGGCCTCGTCGCCCCTGAATCCACCACGGTCGGGAGCCCGTGGCCATGATGCGGCTTCGCCGGCTTCCCATGTTTTGGCTGGCTGTGGGCCTGCTGGGCATTGCGCTGCTGTCGGGCCTGGGTGTCAAGCAGCAGCTGGCCTTGCGCCGCGAACTGGCGGCGCAGAATCTGGCCCTGCAAGCCACGTTGCGGCAAGCCGAGATCCAGGCCTGGGCCCAAGGCGACCCACAGTCGCCGCGCGCCCCGGGCTTGCCCAGCCGCCCCTGGCAGGCTCTGCCCGCCTGGACGCCACGGTCGCCAGGTCTGCCACTGCAATCGCAGATCTGGTTGCAGCTGGGCCAGCAACTGGTGTCGCCGGTTGGGCTGGGCGCGGTGGCTGGCGACCTCAGCGGCCCCTTGAGCGAGCAGCGCGAAGACGCACAGACCAGCCAGGCGCCGGTGGCCTTGGCGGCGCGCGGTGCGGTATTGCCGGGCCGTGTCCTGGTGGTGCCCGCACCCAGTGGCCAGGTGAACCTGGTGGTGGTGTTGCCATTGCAAGGTGGCCAACCAGCCTGGCTGCAGGTGCAGACCGATTGTGGCCAGGTGGATGCCCGCGCCTGGCGTGACACCCTGTGGTGGTTGCTGGCCACCCTGCTGGCACTGGGCCTGGGTGTGGCCGGTGCCTGGATGCATGCCCGCCAGCGCCGGGCGCTGGATGCCGCGCTGCGCGAAAGCCAGGCCCAGCGTGAGCGCCTGGGCACCCTGGCCGTGCTCGAGGCCATCGCCGAGCACTCGACCGACCCGATCTTCGCCAAGGATCTGCAGGGCCGGTACCTGATGTTCAATGCGGCGGCTGCGCGCCTGGGCAGCTTGTCGGTGCAAGAGGTGCTGGGCCGCACCGACGCCGATTTTTTGCCGCCCGAAGCCGCTGCGCGCTTGCAGGCCAACGACGCCCAGGTGCTGGCCGCCAACGAGCCACGCAGCTTTGAAGAAACCCTGGGCCATGGCGAGAAGGCGCGCACCTACCTGTCGATCAAGGGCCCCTTGCGTGATGCCAGCGGTCAGATCGTCGGCCTGTTTGGCATCTCGCGCGACATCACCGAGCGGGCCCGGCTGCGGCATGTGCTCGAGCAGCAGCGCGAGCAACTGGAGCAGCAGGTCAAGGCCCGCACGCAAGAGCTGCAGGTGGCCCATGACTCGCTGGCCGAAGCCGAGCATTTCATCCGCACCGTCAATGACAACCTGCCGGGTCGGGTGGCCTACTGGGATGCCGAGCAGCGCTGCCGGTATGCCAACCGCACCTGGCTGGATTGGTACGGCCTTCAGCCCGAGCAGGCGCTGGGCCGGCACATGCAGGAGGTGCTGGGCGACGAGCTGTATGCGCTGGCCCGAGGCTCCATCGAGGCGGCCCTGACCGGCCAGGAGCAACACTTCGAGCGCGCCACGGTGCGCGGCGGTGGGCAGGAGGTTGTGCACCAGGTGCACTACCTGCCGGATGTGCGTGACGGCGTGGTGATGGGCGCCTTTGCCATGGCCTTCGACATCACCGCGCTGAAGCAGGCCCAGGCCCAGCTGTTGCAGTCGCGTGATGCGGCCGAATCCGCCAGCCGGGCCAAGAGCGCCTTCCTGGCCAACATGAGCCACGAGATCCGCACGCCCATCAACGCCATCATCGGCCTGTCGCACCTGATGCGTCGAGACAGCCGCGACGCGCTGGCCCGTGACCGCATCGACAAGCTCACCACCGCCGCCCAGCACCTGTTGCAACTGATCAGCGACGTGCTGGACCTGTCCAAGATCGAAGCCGGCAAGCTGGCCCTGGAGCAAACCCCCTTCAATGTTGAGGCCCTGCTGCAGCGAACCTGCGAGATGGTGGGTGAGCGTGCGCGGCACAAGGGCCTTGAACTGGTCATCGCCAACGACCACCTGCCCAAGTACCTGCGCGGTGATCCCACCCGACTGTCGCAGGCGCTGCTCAACCTGTTGTCCAACGCCGTGAAATTCACCGAGCAGGGTTGGGTGCGTCTGACCACCGAGCTGCTGCAGCTCAAGGGCGAGCGCGTGCTGGTGCGTTTTGAAGTGCAGGACACCGGCATCGGCATCGATCCAGCCCAGCAAAGGCAGCTGTTCAATGTGTTCGAACAGGCCGACAGCTCAACCAGCCGTCACTATGGCGGCACGGGCCTGGGCCTGGCACTCACCCGCCACCTGGCGCACCTGATGGGTGGGGAGGCGGGCTTGTTCAGCAAGCCAGGGCAGGGCAGCACCTTCTGGTTCACCGCCTGGCTCGAACTGGATCAAACCAGCGCCGACGCAGCCAAAGGTCCGGCGCTCCATCATCTGCGTGCGCTGCTGGTGGATGATCTGCCCGACAGCCGCGCGGTGCTGCGTGATCAACTGGAAGCCCTGGGCCTGCAGGTTGACATCGAGGCCTCGGGCGAGGCCGCACTGGAACGCATGCAAAGGGTGCTGGTACGCGGTGAAGCCTACGATGTGCTGCTGATCGACCGGCACATGCAGCCCATGGATGGCCTGGCCACCCTGCAGGCCTTGCGCCAGCTCACCGGCGCCGCCTGCCCGCCTGCCCTGCTGCTCAGCGCCCGGGACGAGCCTGATCTGCGGGTGCATGGTGCCGGGGTCGGGTTCCAGGCTGCGCTGGTCCAGCCGGTCAGCCTGGCCAGCCTGCAGGAGGCCTTGCTGGGTTTGGTCGAGCGCGAAGGGCCGGTGCTCGATGCCGACGCCAACCCGCCCGGCCAGTCCGAAACCGAATTGCGCCGCCGTCACAGTGGCGCCCGCATCCTGCTGGTGGACGACAACCCGGCGAACCTCGATGTGGCCGCCGAGCTGCTGCGCAGCGTGGGCCTGCAGGTGTCGCTGGCCGCCGATGGCCAGCAGGCCGTGGATGCCGTGCGCCGCACCGCACCCGACCTCATCCTGATGGACGTGCAGATGCCGGTGCTGGATGGCCTGGCCGCCACCCGCGAGATCCGCCGCCTGCTGGGCCGCGGCTTGCCCATCCTGGCGATGACGGCCAACGCCTTTGGTGCCGACCGCCAGGCCTGCCTGGATGCCGGCATGGACGACCACCTGCCCAAGCCGGTGGATCCTGATCGCCTGTACGCGGCGCTGCTGCGCTGGTTGCCCCGGCCCCTGGCGCCCGCCTTGCCGCCTGCAGCCATCCTCGAATCCAGTTCACTGGCGCAGCGCCTGCACGGCGTCGAGGGCTTTGACGCCGCCGCCGCGCTGGCCCGCATGGCCGGCAAGGAGACCATGCTCAGCCGCGTGCTGCGCAACTTTGTGCGCCAGTACGCCGAGGGGCTGAGCGCCCTCACCCAAGCGGGCGTGCCCCGCCTGCTGCGCGTGCAGGCGGCGCATTCGTTGCGGGGGGCTGCCGCCACGGTGGGGGCCACCGGCCTGCAGCGCACGGCGCAGGCCTTTGAAGACCTGGTGCACGGCCAGGCCGATCTGGCCGATGAGGTGCTGCACGCCCAGGCCCAGGCCCTGAACCAGGCCTTGCTGGTGCTGGTCAGCCAACTCGACCAGGCGCTGGGCCCGCCGCCCCAGGCCTGAGGCAGCGGCTGACCGTGTCAAGCGTGGTGCAACATGGCCCCATGAGCTGGATCGACACCCATTGCCACCTGGATGCGCCGGAGTTCGACGCCGACCGCCTGGCTGTGCTGGCCCGCGCCCGGGCTGCCGGTGTGCACCAGATCGTGCTGCCGGCCGTGGCCGCCGAGCACTTCGAGGCGGTGCGGCAGCTGGCGCACCAGCACGGCCTGGCCTATGCGCTGGGCATCCACCCCTTGTATGTGGCCCAGGCGGCCGGGCACGACCTCGACCGCCTGGAGCAGGCGCTGCAACAACACCGCAATGACCCGCGACTGGTGGCCGTGGGCGAGATCGGCCTGGACGGTTTTGTGCCCGGGCTTGATCCGGCCCTGCAGCAACAGTACTACCTGGCCCAGCTGAAGCTGGCGCGGCGTTTTGAGCTGCCGGTGATCCTGCATGTGCGACGCTCGGCCGACGGCCTGCTGCAGGGCTTGAGGCGCCTGCCCGTGGTGGGCGGCCTTGCACACGCCTTCAATGCCAGCGACGAGCAGGCCAGGCGTTTTGTTGACATGGGTTTTCGCCTGGGATTTGGCGGCGCCATGACCTTTGACCGGGCCTTGCAGATCCGTCACCTGGCTGCCAGCCTGCCGGCCGATGCCCTGGTGCTGGAGACCGACGCCCCCGACATCCCGCCCCACTGGCTGTACCGCACCGCCGCGCAGCGCCAGGCCGGCCAGACCAGCCGCAATGAGCCCGCCGAATTGCCCCGCATCGCGCAAACTCTGGCCCAGCTGCGCGGCTGGAGCCTGGACGACACCGCGCGCCACACCGCCGACAACGCCCGTGCGGCCCTGCCCCGATTGGCCGCGCTGTGAAGCCCGATGCGCCCAAGCCGCTGCTGCAGGGCCTGCCGCCGGTGGCCGGCCCCGGCACCCGCCTGCTCTTGCTGGGCAGCTTTCCGGGGGTGGCATCGCTGCAGGCCCGGCAGTACTACGCCCATCCGCGCAACCAGTTCTGGCCGGTGCTCGGTGCGATCTGGGGCCTGGACCTGATGGCCATGCCCTACGCGCAACGCCTGGCGGCGGTCGTCGACAAGGGCTTGGGCCTGTGGGATGTGTACGCCCGTTGCCGCCGTGCAGGCAGCCTGGATTCGGCCATCACCGACGCGCAACTCAATCCGCTGCCGGCCTTCATTGCCAGTTTGCCGGCCTTGGCGGCCGTGGCCCACAACGGCGGTGAATCGGCCCGCGTGATGCGCATCACCCGCCAACTGGGCCTGCCGGTGTACCGCCTGCCATCGACCAGCCCGGCCAACGCCAGTTGGACCTTCGAGCGCAAGCGCATGGCCTGGGCCGAGGTGTTCAGGCAGCACCAGTTGGCCTGACAATCCGGCCCCATTCACGATAGCTGCCTCAGGCAGCAGACAAAGCAGTCAGGGAGAAACCATGCATCCAGCCCAAACACGTCGCGTCGCAGCGGCCTGGTGGACGCGCGCACTGTCGTCGGCCCTGGCCGCGCTGGTGCTGGCGGCCACCTGCCCAGGCGCTGCCCAGGCCCAGGCGGCCGCCAAACCCCAGCCCGCGGCCAGCCGTGCGGGCGCGGCCAGGCCCCTGTCTGCCAAGCCTGCCAACGCCACGCAGGCCACACCCGCCGCGTCGCCGGACGCGGGCTACACCACCGGCCCCACGCCTGCCTGGGTGCAGCCCGGCACCGCCGGCCCGGTGCCGGCCGAGTTGCCGCGCGCGCCCATGGTCTTTGTGCTGGTCGAGCGGCAAACGCGGCTGGAACCGCAAGGTGCGCACCGCTACTTCCACGCCGTGCGGCATGTCCACGAAGCCGCCGGCCTGCAGCAGGCCGCGCAGATGGAGGTCGAGTTCGACCCGGCCTACCAGCGCCTGGTGGTGCACCAGATCGACGTGGTGCGTGATGGACAGCGCATCGCCAAGCTGCCCGGCCTGGTGGCCGGCAAGGGCATCAAGCTGCTGCACCGCGAAACCAATCTTGAGCGGCAGATGGTGGATGGCCGCATGACCGCTTCCATCGTGCTGGACGATGTGCGTGTGGGCGACCGGGTGGATTGGTCGTATTCGCTGGTGGGCAGCAACCCGGTGTTCGGCGGCAAGTTCGTCGAGATGGACTGGTCGGTGGCGCAAAGCCCCATGTCGCTGTACCAGTACCGGCTGCTCACGCCGCCTGAACGCACGGTGCGCCACCAGTTGGGCGATCCGGCGGTCACTGTCAGCACCCAGATGCAGGGTGCCTGGCGCGAGACCCTGTTCCAGCGCCGCCTGGCGCCGCAGTTTTCCTTCGATCCCAATTTGCCGGCCAGCGTGTTTCTGCGCGATCAGATCCAGATGAGCGAGTTTGCCGATTGGGCCGAGGTGTCGGCCTGGGCCGACAAGCTCTTCGCGCCAGCCACGCAGGCGGGGCCCGAGGTGAAGGCCAGGGCCGCGGCACTGGCTGCGCGCAGCACCGATACGGCCGAGCGCCTGCGCCTGGCCCTGGATCTGGTGCAAACCGAGGTGCGCTATTTCGGCACCGAGATTGGCGCCAACTCGCACCAGCCTGTCGGCGCCGAAACCGTGCTCAAGCAGCGTTTTGGGGATTGCAAGGACAAGACCTCACTGCTGACGGCTGTGTTGGGCGCCATGGACATGCGGGCCACGCCCCTGCTGGTGTCCACGCGTTACCAGCGCCATGTGCAAACCATGCTGCCCAGCCCGCTGGCCTTTGACCACGTGATCGCCGGCGTTGAACTGGGTGGCAAGACCCTGTGGCTGGACAGCACACGATCCCTTCAGACCGGGGCCGTGGCCAGCCGTCAGAGTGTGGGCCTGGGCTTTGGCCTGCCTGCACGGGCTGGCAACACGGCGCTGCAGGCCTTGCCCAGCCCGGTTGAGGAATTGCGCCTGGTGGCCGAAGACACCTTCCGCTTCACCACGCTGGCCGAAGACGCGGTGCTCGAGACCCGCCACACGTACCACGGCGACATGGCTGAATGGGTGCGCGGTGTGCGCGCCTCTCAACCGGCCGCTGATTTCGAGCGCCAGATGGCGGCCGAGTACAACCGCATGTACCCCAGCGCCGCGGTGGCCAGGCCGCTTGAAATCATTGAACTGCCTGACCGCAATGCCTTGACCGTGGTGCAGCAGTTCAAGCTGGTGGCGCCGTGGCGGTTTCCGCAGCAAAAGCTGCTGCAGACCGATTTCGCGATGCCCGTGCTGATGAGTGCCCTGCGTCTGCCTGATCAATCGCCGCGCACCCAGCCGCTGCGTCTGGCCATGCAGGGCGTGTACCGCCAGACGCTGGTCTTCCAGTTCGGCGAGCCCATGTTCGCCCGCACCAACTCCAGCCGTTTTGACGAAACCAATGGCCAGTTCAGGTTGGCGGTGCGCTCTGAAACCGCCAGCGACACCATGCGCCTGGAGGGCGAGCTGACCATGCTGTCCGATCAGCTGGAGCCCGCTGACTGGTCGCGTTACCGTGAGCAGCTGATCAAGGTGTGGCCGCGTCTGGGCAACACGCTGCAGGTCAGTGCCATGAGCCCGGCGCAGTTCGACAAGCTCAAGACCACCTTCGCCCAGCTCGACGATGACCTGCGCCGGGGTCGGATCAAGGCCAGCACCGCCGTGCAGCGTGAGGCCTGGGATCGGCTGGCCGTGCTGGACGAACAACTGGCCAGCAATCGCCTGTCGCCCAAGCTGCGCGCCGAAACCCTGGTGGCCCGAGGCGAAAACCTGGATCACCTGGGGCGGCTGGCCGAGGCCCAGAAGACCTTTGAGCAGGCCGTGGCCCTGGATCCCACCAGCAGCGAGGCCCGTTCGGCCGCCGCGATCAATGCCCTGCTGCGTCGTGCCGATGCACAGGCCATCGAACATGTCGAGGCCGCGCTCAAACTCGCGCCGTCCGAGATGGGGCCACGCTACACCCGAGGCCATGCCCGTTACTTCCAGCAGGACTGGGCCGCAGCGCGCGACGAGTTCACGCAGATCCTGGCCCAACGCAGTGAAGTTGAACGCAGCTATGCCACCGTGTGGCTGATCCTGTCCAGCCGCCGGGCAGGCAGCAGCGCGCAGGATGTGGCGGCCTTGGCCGCGCGGTTCGCGCCCACCTCGGCCAAACCCGGCTGGCCCCACCCCATCACGCGTTATCTGGTGGGCGACATCAACCTGGACGAGGCCCTGCTGGCCAGCCGCGATGCCAACAAGCCCGACCCCGGCCGCCTGTGCGAGCTGTACTACTACGCCGCCGAAAAAGCCCTGATCGACGGCGACAAGCGCCGCGCCAGGCAATTGCTGGTCCAGGCCATTGACACCGGCGTGATCGAGTTCAACGAGCACGCCATGGCCCGCCGCGTGCTGGACAAGCTCGATGCTGGCGACTTCTGGCGCTGACCCGGCATGAGCAACACTTCTCGCAAAAGCGGCAAGGCCCGGGTGCAAGGCCTGGCAGGCGCCACCATCAGCGAATTCGACGGCGTGCGCTACCTGCACCTGGGCACTGACTGGGTGCAGGGCGCCATGCGCATCCGCAAGCCCCGCCAGCTTGAGCTTGAGTACATCCAGCGCATGATGGCCTGGATGCTGTGGCTGCCCACGCCCGCACTGGCCCAAGGCCGTGCGGTGCAACTGGGCCTGGGCGCGGCAGCCATCACGCGCTTCACCCACCAGGCACTGCGCTGGCACACCACGGCCGTCGAGATCAACCCCACCGTCATCGACGCCTGCCGGCTGTGGTTTCACCTGCCCGACAACGACGAACGCCTGCAGGTGGTGCAGGCCGACGCCGGCCACTGGGTGGCACAAGACGCGCAACTGCAATGCGCCGATGCCTTGTGCGTGGACCTGTACGACCACGAGGCGGCCGCGCCGGTGCTCGACGACGAGGCCTTTTATGCCCATTGCCGACAGGTGCTGGCCCCCGGCGGCGTGATGACCGTCAACCTGTTCGGCCGCGACGCCAGCTTTGATCAAAGCGCCCGGCGCATCGCGGCCGCATTTGGCAGCGACCAGGTCTGGCAACTGGTGCCCACCAAGGAAGGCAACACCGTGCTGGTGGCGGCCCGGGGCGTGCAGGTGCCCGACCGCGACACCCTCACCGCCCGTGCAGAAGCCATCGAGGCGGCCTACGCCCTGCCAGCCCGCAAATGGCTGCGCATGGTCAAGCCCTGGCGCCCGGCGCCCTGATGCCTGTTGAGTCTTGACATTCATCAAGTCCCGAAACGCCCGGGCTAGGGCATGTTCCTAGCTCACAAAATGAGTGGGCGCCGCACAATGCACTTTGGTGAATCTTTTGTGATTCAACTGTAGTGCCCGGTGCCGACGCAGCACGCGCCACCGGGGTAGTGGGCAGTGGCGGTGGTGGTGGTGATGCGCAGGGCAATCGGTGGTGGTCTGGGTGTGTTGGTCTTGCTGGCCCTGGCCTTGCCGCCACAGGTCATGCAGGTTCTCCACCGGCATGACAGCACCGTGGTGCAGTTCTGGCTGCCCAGCCTGGTGCAGGCCGACGACGGCTGGTTCAAGCTCGCCACCTCGGTCACCGTCCCGGACAGGCCCAAGGCGGCCGATTGGTCCTGGGATCACCTGCGCGGCGGCCGCTTCTGGTGTGGCCGCCAGCCCTGTCCGCGCACGGTCAACCCGGTGGCCCAGGCCTGGCTGGCCGACGAGCAGGCGGCCCTGGCCTTGCTGTCGGCAGCGGGCGGCCGCGACAGCCTCGATGCACCGGCCCAGGCCCGTCTGGCCGCCTTGCGCAGCCACCAGCAGGCCCTGCAATCGCAGCAGCAGGCGGTGGCCTACCGGCATGCGGTCGCGCCGCAGGCGGCCACCGTTGAAGGCGGCGCGGGGCGCTGACAGCAGCCCGGGCAGCAGGGCTCAGTCCAGCCCCCGGCCACCACCCACCTTGCCGCGCAGCGCCTTGGTGGCACCGCGCTGCACCTTGCCCTCCACACGGCGTCGTTGTGATGCGCGGGTGGGTCGGGTGGCCCGCCGCGTCTTGGGCACATGGGCGGCGGCCGCAATCAGCTCGGCCAGCCGCTGCAGGGCGTCCGCGCGGTTGCGTTCGGTGCTGCGGTGGTCCTGGGCCTTGATCACCACCACGCCGTCGCTGCTGATGCGCTGGTCACCCCAGGCCAGCAGCCTGGCCTTGACGGCTTCAGGCAGGCTGCTGGCTGCGATGTCGTAGCGCAGTTGCACCGCGTTGCTCACCTTGTTGACGTTCTGGCCACCCGCGCCCTGGGCGCGGATGGGCACGAACTCGCACTCGTCTTCGCGAGGGTGCGTGCTCAGGCTGGGCGTGGGGGCTGGCATCATCGTGGCCTGGCGTTCTCAACAGGGGTGGGCAGATGTTCGGTGTGGCCGATTACGGGGCTTTTGTGCTGGCTGTCATTGTGTTCCTGGCCATCCCGGGCCCGGGCAATCTGGCCTTGATCACCTCCACCAGCAAGGGTGGGGTGCTGGGCGGCCTGGCCGCCACGCTAGGCGTCATCGCCGGTGACCAGGTGCTGATGTGGCTGGCGGTGGCCGGCGTGGCCGCCTTGCTGTCGGCCTCTCCCAGCCTGTTTGCGGGCCTGCAATGGCTGGGCGCGGCCTACCTGGCCTGGCTGGGCTGGCGCATGGTGATGGCCAAGCCCGGCGCTGCCCCGGTGCTGCAGATCAAAGTGGGGCACTACTTTCGCCAGGCCATGATGATCACCCTGCTCAACCCCAAGGCCATCATGTTCTACATGGCCTTTTTCCCGATGTTTGTCGACCCGACCCGGCACCGGGGCCTGCTCACCTTCGGTGTCATGGCCGCCACGATTGCCACGCTCACCTTCTTGTATGGTGCGGTGGTGGTGGTGCTCACCAAGGTCTTCGCCGACCGCCTGCGCGCCAACCCGGTGGTCAGCCAATGGCTCAACCGCGTGGGCGGCATCATGCTGGTGGGCTTCGGCCTGAAACTGGCCCTGTCGCGCTGAGCCCACCGGCCTGTTCAACACACCCTCTTCAGGACCCTGATGGCTTCCAGTCTGCTTGCCCTGCTCGATGACATCGCCGTTGTGCTGGACGACGTGGCCCTGCTCACCAAGGTGGCGGCGCAAAAGACGGCAGGCGTGCTGGGTGATGACCTGGCGCTCAATGCCCAGCAGGTGGCCGGGGTGCGCGCCGAGCGTGAATTGCCCGTGGTGTGGGCGGTAGCCAAGGGCTCGCTGCGCAACAAGGTCATCCTGGTGCCCGGTGCCTTGCTCATCAGTGCACTGATGCCGGCCCTCATCACCCCGCTGCTGATGGTGGGCGGTGCCTACCTGTGCTTTGAAGGCGTCGAGAAGTTGGCCCACAAGCTGTTCCACGGCCCGGCTGAGCAGGCTGCCCATGAAGCTGAACTGATGCAGGCGCTGGCCGATCCTGGCGTCGATCTGGCGCAAGTGGAACGAGACAAGATCCAGGGTGCCGTTCGCACCGATTTCATCCTGTCGGCCGAGATCGTCGCCATCACGCTGGGCACGGTGGCGCAGGCGCCCTGGCTTCAGCAGTTCACGGTGCTGGCCGGTGTGGCGCTGCTCATGACCGTGGGCGTTTATGGGCTGGTGGGCGCCATCGTCAAGCTCGATGACGCCGGCCTGTGGCTGATGCAGCGCCCGGCCTCAGGCTGGCAGCAGGCCCTGGGACGTGCCCTGGTGGGCGCAGCACCCCGATTGATGAAGCTGCTGACGGTGGTGGGCACCTGGGCCATGTTCCTGGTGGGCGGGGGCATCCTGGCGCACGGCTGGCCGGCCTTGCACCATGCCACGGCCCATGTGGCCGAGGGCTGGCCGCCCCTGGCCGCCTGGTTGTGGCCTTTCATCACCGATACCGTGCTGGGTGTTGCAGCCGGTGCCGCCGTGCTGGCGCTGGTCAGCTTCGTGCACAAGCTGCGAAGGCCGGCAGCATGACGCCGGCCTCCGCACGGCTGCCCCGGGCCATCTGGATGCTGGGCCTGGTCAGCCTGCTGATGGACGTCTCGTCCGAAATGATCCACAGCCTGCTGCCGCTGTACATGGCCACCACGCTGGGTGCCAGCGCCCTGACCATCGGCCTGGTGGAGGGCCTGGCTGAGGCCACGGCCCTGGTGGTCAAGGTGTTCTCGGGGGCGCTCAGTGATTGGCTGGGCCGGCGCAAGCCGCTGGCGGTGCTGGGTTACGGCCTGGGCGCCTTGAGCAAACCGCTGTTTGCACTGGCCGGCGGCATGGGTCTGGTGCTCACGGCGCGCCTGCTTGATCGGGTGGGCAAGGGCCTGCGGGGCGCACCCCGCGATGCCCTGGTGGCCGACATCGCACCGCCCGCATTACGCGGCGCGGCCTTTGGCCTGCGGCAATCACTGGATACCGTGGGCGCCTTCGCCGGGCCCTTGTTGGCGGTGGGCCTGATGCTGCTGTGGGCGGGTGATTTCAGGGCCATCTTCTGGGTGGCGGTGCTGCCCGGTCTGGCCTCGGTGGCGGTACTGGCCTGGGGTGTGCAAGAGCCCGAGCAGGCCCCTCGCGCAGCGGGCGCGGCCCGCGCCAATCCCTTGTCCAGGCAGGCACTGTCGCAGATGGGGCCCGCCTTCTGGCGGGTGGTGGGCCTGGGCGCCTGCTTCACGCTGGCCCGTTTCTCCGAGGCCTTTCTGGTGCTGCGGGCGCAGCAATCGGGCCTGGCCCTGGCCTGGGTGCCACTGGTGATGGTGGCGATGAACGCGGTGTACGCCGCCTCGGCCTACCCTTTTGGCAAGCTGGCCGACCGCCTGCCACACCGGCGCCTGCTGGCCTGGGGCCTGGCGCTGCTGGCTGCGGCCGACGCCGTGCTGGCCACGTCCAGCCACCTGGGCGTGGTGCTGGCGGGGGTGCTGCTGTGGGGCCTGCACATGGGCCTGACCCAGGGTTTGCTGGCCGCCATGGTGGCCGATGTGGCCCCAGCGGCCTGGCGGGGCACGGCGTTTGGCATCTTCAACCTGGTCAGTGGCGGTGCGCTGCTGGTGGCCAGTGTGCTGGCCGGCTGGCTGTGGGACGGCTGGGGTGCGCGCTACACCTTCGTGGCCGGTGTGCTGCTGTGCGGCCTCACGGCTTGCTGGCTGCGCTGGCTGCCGGCGCCGCAGGCACGCCAGCCGGCGCACTGAGCAGCGCCTGGCGCGCCTGCGCCACCGCCTGGCCCAGTTCGATCACGCCCAGGGCGTAATAGGCCGACCAGTTGTAGCGCGTGACCGCATAAAAGTTGTCGGTGCCCGCCACGTACACCGGCTCGGCATCACCCATCTGCAAGGTGACCAGGGCCAGCTTGCCGGGGTGCTCACGGCCGGCAGTGGCCAGCTCGGCACCCAGTTCGGCCAGTTGGGCGGGCGTGAAGCTGGGCTTGATGTCGGGCGCCTGCAGCGCTTGCAGGCCCGGGCTGCCGGCAGCAGGTGGCACCACCGCAAAGTGGGTGGGCAGGCCGCGCTGCCAGCCGTGCTCGGCCAGGTAATGGGCCACGCTGCCGATCACGTCGGCGGCGCTGCCGGCCATGTCGATGTGGCCATTGCCGTCAAAGTCGACCGCAAAGCGGTTGATGCTGCCGGGCATGAACTGCCCCAGGCCGATGGCGCCGGCATACGAGCCCTTGACCGACAGCGGATCGATCTGCTCACGATGCACCAAGGCCAGGTACTGGCCCAGTTCATCCTGGAAAAACGCGCTGCGATCCGAGCGGCCCTTGGGAAAGTCGAGGCTCAGCGTGGCCAGCGCATCCAGCACCCGAAACTGCCCGGTGATGCGGCCATAAAAGGTCTCCACACCGATGATGCCCACCACCACCGAAGCCGGCACGCCGTAACGCTGCTCGGCCTGCGCCAGCCAGGCCTCGTTGTCCTGCCAGAAGCGCACACCGGCCTGCACCCGCTTCGGCTCGATGAAACGGTCGCGGTAGGCCCCCCAGTTTTTGGCCACGCCCACCGGCGGCGGCATGATCAGCTGGGTGACCTGCGCCACGAAGTGGGCCTGCGCCAGTTGTGCACGCGTCCAGGCGGCGTCCAGGCCATGCACCTGGGCCAGGCGGTTGGCCAGGGCCACGGCATCGGCACGGCGGCCATAGGCCTTGCCCAGCACCGGCCTGCCCGCTGCACGCTTGCTGCCGTGCTTCTTGCTGGCGGCCTGTGCAGGCAGCGTGCCCATCAAGGGGGTCAGGCCTGCCAGGGCCAGGCTGGCCAGGCGGCGTCGGGTGAGCATCAAGGGCATCGGCCGATTATCGGTTGGGCAGGCGGCGCAATGCCCGGGCCACCTGCGGCCACCACTGCCGGCCGGGCAGGCGCTGCCCACCCGGCGCATAACGCTGTCGTTCCAGGTCTTCCAGCAGGGTGGCCAAGGCCTGGCCGGCCTCGCCATGCACCTGCCGCACCAACTCGGCCAGGGCGCGAGGCCCCAGGTGGGCCGAGGCCGGCACACCCACACCCTGCAGACGCTTGCACAACCGGCGCTGCAGGCGCTGCCAGGGATCCTGCCGCCGCCGGTCCCAGGCCGCCCAGGCGGCGCCTGCCACGGCTGCTGCCGAGAACACGATGACCAGGGCCCGCGACACATCGGCCCAGTCGGGCTCCTTCACGCCCACTTTCTTGAGCAGGTCGAACTGGTCACCTCGTGAATACGTCATCACCCATTGCGACCAGCGGCTGTCCATCAGCTCCCAGGCCTGGCGCAGGCGGGCCAGCAGAGCCGGGTTCATGCTTTGCAGCGCACCGGCCACCAGGCCCGGGGGCGCCACCAGGGCCCGGCTGGTGCGCACCCGCTCGGGCGCCACCGCTGCGGTGGGGTCGGCCCGTTGCCAACCGGCGCCGGGCACCCAGTACTCGGCCCAGGCATGGGCATGGCTTTGGCGCACCACGCGGTAGCCGTCGGCGTCGGGCTGCTCGGCCCCCTGGTAACCGGTGACGATGCGGGCGGGCACGCCCAGCGCCCGCATGATCACCACAAAGGCCGAGGCATAGTGCTCGCAGAAACCTTCGCGGCGATCCAGCCAGAAGCTGTCGATGGCATCGTTGCCGTACAGGCCCGGCTGCAGCGTGTACACGTAGTTGGCCTGGCTGATGTGGGCCATCAGCGCCGCCGCCACGGTGCGTTCGTCCACCGGCCCCAGGCGTTCGCGCAGGGCCTGCGCCCAGGCCAGCGTGCGCGGGTTGAAGCCCGTGGGCAGGAAGCGTGAGGCCTGCAACTCGCGCAGATTGGGCGTGACGCCCAGCGCATGGTGGGGCCAGGCCTGGGCGGTGAGGTGCAGCCGCATCATCACCGGGCGCTCGGTGCGCCACATCATGTCGCGGCCAAACCAGGGCGTGTCGTCCACCAGCGGCGGATCAAAGGTCGGCAACATCGGCGTGGCTTCGAGCAGCGGGATCAGCGCCATGCGCGGTGGCTCCAGCAGCATCTCGTAGCGAACCGGGGTGCCGGTGATGCGCAGATCCAGCGGGCGGCTGGGATCGCGGTCGGTGGCAAACAGCGAGGCCTGCCACTCCTGGCCGTCAAAGCGGGTGAGCACAGGCCCCCGGAAATACAGCGCCTCGGACGGCGGCGGTGGCCCCTTGAAGCGCACCCGAAACGCGATGGTGTCGTCCATGGCCAGATCGGCCACACCGCCCATGCGCAAGGTGCCCGACAAGCCGCTGCGGCCCTGCGCATCCTGCGGCAGGCCCCACAGCGGCCCGATGCGCGGGAACAGCAGAAACAGCGCCGCCATCACAGGCAGGCCCAGCAGACTGGTGCGTGCGGCGATGCCGGCCGCCCTGGCCAGCGCGGGCCGCCCCACCGGCATGTTGGCCATCACCAATGCCGTGAGCAGGCCCCATGCCGCCACCACCATGCCCAGCGCACTGGCCAGCGACTGGCTGTAGAAACACTGCGTGAGCACGATGAAGAAGCCCAGAAAAAACACCACCATGGCGTCGCGTCGGGCGCGAAGCTCCAGCGTCTTGAGCGCCACCAGCAGCACCAGCAGCGTCAGGCCAGCCTCCTTGCCCATCAGCGAACGCTGGGTGTAGGCCGTGAGCGCCACGGCCAGCACCAGCACCCCCACCACCATCCAGCGCGCGGGCAGCTTGCCCTGCACCAGGGCCAACTGGGCCCGCCAGATCAGCACCACGCAGGTCAGGGTGCTGCACCACAGCGGCACATGGGCAAAGTGGGGCGCGGTGATCCAGGCCACCACGGCCAGCAGAAACAGCACGTCGCGGGTCTCACGCGGCCATTGGCGCCAGGCCCAGGGGCTGGCGGCGGGCAGGCTGCTGGTTTCGATCATGCGCGCACCACCTGCGGCCACAAGGCCAGCGCCTGCAGGGCCTGCGGGGCCTGCTCATCGGCTGGCGCCGCCGGCAGATTCAGCCCGGGCAGCACGAAGGCGAAGACCTGGCCCTGGCGCTGCGCCTGCAGCACCCAGGCGGTCAGACGCGACAGCCTGGCCTCGACATCGGCCAGCCCGGCATCGGCCGCGTCGATGCGAATGGCCCTGCTGGCGCTGCCGGCGTCTTCGCGGCTGACCAGCTCACCGGTGCGGGCCACCTTTTTCCAGACCAGCTGCCGCAGGGCATCGCCCCGGCGGTAGGCGCGCACGCCGTCAAATTCGCCACTGGCGCCGCGCCGCGCCGGCCACTGGCCATCGTGGCCGCCGGTGCTGGCCGGCAGGGGTGGGGCATCGGGCTCGGGTGCGGGGTACACCAGCATCGTGGCTGCGGGGCGCCACACCGTCCAAGTCCTGAACAGGCCCAGTGGAAAGTGCGAGGCCACCACCACGGTGGGCAGGTTCAGCAGGCCCCGGCGCGGTGGCGCCCAGCGCAGGTGCACCATGGCCTGGCCCTGGGCCGGCACATCACAGTAGGCGATTTCCTGGCGCGGGCCGTCGTGCCAGCCCAGGCCGATGCCAAACCGCTCGCCGTGTGCGTTGTCCAGCACCACTTCCAGCGTGGCTGATTCGCCTGCAAACGCCGGCGCCGGGGCCTTGATGTGCAGCACCAGGCGGCGCAGGTTGCCGTGGGTCTGGTGCATCGACACCAGGGCGGCCCCCCCCAACAGAAACGTCAGGCCGTAGCCCAGGTTGAGCTGGTAGTTGATCGACGCCAGCAGCATCACCAGCAAGGTGCCACAAAAGCCCCAGCCGGCAGCCGTGGGCAGGATGTACAGGTTGCGCTGCGTCAGCACCCAGCTGTCGCTGCGCGGCAGGCGGTTTTCGAGCCAGGCGCGAAGTCGGGAACGCATGCTGGCGTGCCGGGATGGGGCGCGAATCAGGGCAGGCCCACGGCCTCGATCATGGCCCGCACCTGCTCGACGCGCCCGCGCCGGGCCTGGGCCACCGGCACCAGGCGGTGCGCCGCGGTTTGCGGCAGGATGGCCTGCACGTCTTCAGGGGCCACGTAGTCGCGGCGCGCCATCAGGGCCTTGGCCCGGGCAGCGCGCAGCACGGCCACGCCGGCGCGGGGGCTCAGGCCTTCGACAAACCACTGGCCCGAGCGCGTGGCGGCAATCAGGGCCTGGAGGTAATCGAGCAGCGAGTCCGATGCATGCACCCGGCCCACTTCCACTTGCGCGGCCAGCAGTTCGTCAGGGGTCATCACCGGCTGCAACTGGGCCACCAGCTTGCGGCGGTCTTCACCCGCCAGCAAGGCGCGCTCGCTGGCGCGGTCGGGGTAGCCCAGGGTGATGCACATCAGGAAGCGATCCAGCTGGCTTTCAGGCAGCGGGTAGGTGCCCAGTTGCTCGCTGGGGTTTTGCGTGGCGATCACGAAGAAGGGGTGGGGCAGGGCGCGGGTTTCGTTGTCCACCGACACCTGGTGCTCTTCCATGGCTTCGAGCAGCGCGCTCTGGGTCTTGGGGCCGGCGCGGTTGATTTCATCGGCCAGCAGGACCTGGGTGAACACCGGGCCTTGATGAAAAGCAAAGGCATCGCGGCTGCGTTCGAACACACTGACCCCGATCAGGTCTGAGGGCATCAGATCGGCCGTGAACTGAACCCGCGAGAACCGCAGGCCCAGCGACACCGCCAGGGCCTGCGCGAGCGTGGTCTTGCCAACGCCGGGCAGGTCTTCGATCAGCAGGTGGCCACCCGCCAGCAGACAGGCGATGCAGTCGTCAATCTGCGGCTGTTTGCCGACAATGATCGTGCTAATCTGGCCCGATAGCCGAGACAGGCGCTGCGCAAGGTTTGAATCAGACATCGGGCGCACGATACCGGAAAACAACATGAGAGTGCAGCATGTCCACCGCCATCTATAGCCACGCCGAGTGCCGATTGCACGATATGGGCGCCGGCCACCCCGAATGCCCGCAGCGGCTGGATGCCATCGCCGACCAGTTGCTGGCCTCGGGCCTGGACATCGCCCTGGAGCACCGTGAAGCGCCCCAGGCCACCATCGAGCAGATCGAGCGTGCACACACGGCGCATTACGTCACCCAGTTGCGTGATTTTCTGGAGCAGGTGCAAAACAGCGGTGAATCGCGCCACCTCGACCCCGACACCCTGGCCTGCCCCGGCACCTGGCGCGCCGCCTTGCGCTCGGCCGGTGCGGCCGTGGCGGCCACCGAAGCCGTGTTTCGCGGTGAAGTTGAAAACGCCTTTTGCGCCACCCGCCCGCCCGGCCACCACGCCACGCGTGACGAGACCATGGGCTTTTGCTTCTTCAACAATGTGGCCATTGCTGCCCGCCATGCACTGGATGTGCTGGGCCTGCAGCGCGTGGCCATCATCGATTTTGATGTGCACCACGGCAATGGCACCGAAGACATCATCGCCGGCGATGAACGCGTGCTGATGGCCAGCTTCTTCCAGCATCCGCTCTACCCCAACAGCGGCGCCGTGCCGCTGGGCACCAACATGGTCAATGTGCCGGTGCCGCCCTATACCCGGGGCATGGAGGTGCGTGAACTCATCGACGTGATGTGGATGCCGCGCCTGGAAGAATTCAAGCCCCAGATGCTGTTCATCAGCGCCGGCTTTGACGCCCACCGCGAAGACGACCTGGGCCAGATGGGCCTGGTCGAGGCCGATTACGAATGGATCACCCGGCGCCTGAAAGACCTGGCTGATCGCCACTGCGGTGGTCGCATCGTGTCCTGCCTGGAGGGCGGTTACGCGCTGTCGGCGCTGGCGCGCAGCGTGGTCACGCACCTGCGGGTGCTGGCCGATGTGTGATCGCGGGCGGGCGGGGGTGCGGCTGTGAGCGGCGCCGATTCTTTAGCCGAGTTGTGGCAGGCCCTGCTGCAACCGGCTGCGCTGGTTGAGCTGGCCGTGCTGCTGGCCTGCCTGGGCCTGGCCTGGGTGGCGTGCCGGCAATGGGCTGCGCACCTGGCCCGGCAGGCCACCGAGTCCGACACGCCGTTGGGCAGCATCTGGCTGGGGCGTCGCGGCTTTGATGGGCTGATGTTTCCGTTGCTGGCGCTGGCCCTGGCCCTGCTGGCCCGGGCGCTGATGCAGGGTCACCACAACGCCGCCGTGTTCAGGCTGGCCGTGCCGGTGCTCACCAGCCTGGCCCTGATCCGTGTGGCGGTGCGGGTGCTCAAGGCGGCGTTTCCCAGCTCGCAGCTGGTGCGCGCCACCGAGCGCACCCTCAGCTGGGGCGTTTGGCTGGCCACGGTGCTCTGGATCACCGGCCTCCTGCCGGTGGTGCTCACCGAGATGGAGGCCATCAGCTGGAAGATCGGTGGCAGCCCGGTGACACTTCGCGCACTGGTCGAGGGCAGCATCAGCGCCGTGACGGTGCTGATTGCCGCCCTGTGGCTGTCGGCCACGCTCGAAGCGCGCCTGATGCGGGCCGAGAGCGTCAACATCAGCGTGCGCAAGATGGCCGCCAACGTCACCCGTGGTGGCCTGCTGCTGGTGGGCCTGCTGATGGCCATGTCGGCCGCCGGCATCCCGCTGGGTGCCCTGGGCGTGCTGGGCGGCGCCATGGGCGTGGGCATCGGCCTGGGCCTGCAAAAGCTGGCGGCCAACTATGTCTCGGGCTTTGTGATCCTGGCCGAGCGTTCGCTGCGCATCGGCGATGTCGTCAAGGTTGATGGCTTCGAAGGCCGCATCACCGACATCACCTCGCGTTACACCCTCATTCGCGCCCAGAACGGCCGCGAATCCGTTGTGCCCAACGAGATGCTGATCACCCAGCGCGTTGAGAACTGCACCTTTGCCGATCCCCGGGTGGCGCTCACGTCCAGCGTGCAAGTGGCCTATGGCACCGATGTGCCCGCCCTCACGCCGCATCTTGTGGCGGCCATGCTGGCCGTGCCGCGGGTGCTGCCTGACCCAGCCCCCGCGGTGCAACTCACCGCCTTCGCGGCCGACGGTCTGGAACTGACCCTGGTGTTTTGGATCGGCGATCTCGCCAACGGCCAGGGCAATGTGCGCAGCGATGTCAACCTGGCCTTGCTGCGCGCCCTCACCGAGCAGGGCATTGAGATCCCGTATCCGCAGCGCGTGATCCACGGCAGCCTCACCGGCCCGGCAGCCCGCTGACGGCCCATCGCGGCCGGTCGGCGCAGGGCCCTGAAAGGCTGCGCTTTTCGCGGGTTTGCCAGCCCGGCCCTGGCTGTGAAATGGATCACGCCAGCGCCGCATTTGGCAGCCTCTGCGGCTGGCACCGGCCCGGGGGCTGCCGATAGATCAGGGAATAGCCTGCGCCGGCGGCTGTGCACGCCCGGCATCAGGCCCATCCTGAAGCGCCGAGCC
>Ga0228698_1000517_pt1 | contig 28289 bp, 33 predicted proteins | sample McNCre117_Aug_MG_FD_178015 | JGI IMG/M metagenome (GOLD analysis project Ga0228698, IMG submission 178015) | Freshwater microbial communities from McNutts Creek, Athens, Georgia, United States - 1-17_Aug_MG | ecosystem: Environmental > Aquatic > Freshwater > Creek | place: USA: Georgia...
ACCCGCTCAGACCCACCGCAGCCAGGGCCTCTTGTACCCGGTGCTTTTGGGTGGGGCTGAGTTGGCCGATGGCTCCGGCTTCGTGCCACAGGCCCATGGCCACCATGTCGGCCACGTTGATGGGAAAGCTGCGGTCCATTTCTGCCTGCTGGGGCAGGTAGGCCACCCGGTTGGCCTTGGGCTTGTGGAGTCCCCAGGAGCGCCAAAAACGCCAGGAAGGTGGCGGCAGCAACCCGTCTACATGGCCTTGCATGGGGTGAAGCAAACCTGCCAGCGCCTTGACCAGGGTGGATTTGCCCGCGCCGTTTGGCCCTACCACTGCCACCATGGCACCCGCTGGCAGCCCCACGCTGACATGGTGAACGGCCGGATGGCGCTCGTACCCCAGTGTGAGGTTGTAGAGCCTGATGGGCTGTGGGAGGGTGGCGGGTACCATGAAGTGCAAAAATATGGCAACTGAGTTGCAATAGATCGCCATCATAATGCAACCTGGTTGCAATAAGCATTGTCGTTCCTGCCATGTCCACCCCTGAAGAAGCCCTGCAAACTCCCGTGCTGCCCGAGCTGGACGCCTGCCTGGCCCAGGCCGGTCTGCGCCGTACCCGCGCCACACTGGCGGTGGTGGGGCTGTTTGCCCGCCAGCCGGGGTGGTGGGCGGCTCATGCCGATGTGGAGCAGGCCATGATGGGCATGGGATTGGAGGTCAACCGGGTGACGTTGTATCGCTTGCTGGATCGCCTGGCCCATGCGGGGCTGCTCAATCGCCGTGCTGACGACCCGACCCGTACCTGGCGTTTCACGCTGTCGCCGGGCATCGTGCCGCATGCAGCCCTGCCCGCAACCGCGGAGCCACAGGGCGGCGAAGTGGTCCCCCGGTTCGAATGCGATGCCTGCCATTGCCAGTTTGACCTGGTGGATGCCAGTCCACCCACCCAGGCCGTGGCGCAGCAGTTGCTGCAGGCCTTGGCATCGTTGGGGCACCATGGCCAGCGTGTGGACTTGGCTGTGCACGGAACATGTGCCGAATGCGCTCACCCGGACGAGGGGAGCAAGGCATGAACTGGCAAGCGGCGCAACCGGTGTGGGCCTCACTGGCTCCGGTGTTTTTGCTGATTGGTGCGGGTGTGGTGGCGGGGCGTATGCAATGGGTCCGTGAAGGTGCCATTCAGGATTTGTCCAACCTGTGTTTCATGCTGCTGATCCCATCGCTGCTGTTTCGCACCATGAGCGGCGTGCGGGTGGAAGAAGTCGATCTGCTCCCGATTGCGGTGTACTTCCCAGTTGCGTTGAGCGTGTTTGCCGTGCAGGTGGTGTGGTTTGGCTTCACGGCCGAGGGCATTGTCAAAGCACTGGGCGGTACGTTTGCCAACATGGTCATGATCGGCATCACGCTGGTGGAGTTGGCCTATGGCAAAAGCGGGCTGGTGACGTTGCTGACGCTGGTTTCTGTCCACGCCCTCATTGTGTTGACGGTTGCCACCATTGCGTTGGAGCTTGCTGTGGCTCGGCAGACGGGCCATGCGAATCCACGGCAACCAAGGCGTGGGTTGTTGACAACTGTGATCCGAGGCTTGAAAGGCTTGCTGTTGCACCCCATTCCGCTGCCCATCATGGCCGGGCTGCTCTTTGCACAAACGGGTTGGACTTTGCCCGATCAGGTGGACAGGCCGTTGGCCCTGCTTGGGCAAGCGTTTGGCCCTATTTCCCTGGTGCTGATGGGCGTGACACTCGCAGGCCAGAACCTGCGCTCCAACTGGAGGCCTGTGCTGGCGGTGGTGTTGTTCAAAAACCTTCTGCTGCCTCTGGCTGTGGCTGCGGTGGCTTGGTGGGTGGGGGTCAGAGGCTTGACTTACACCGTGATGGTGGTGGCAGCCGGGTTGCCTGTGGGGGCGAATGCCTTCATTTTTGCCCAGCGTTACCGGGTGGCGCAGGACATCACTACCTCTGCCATGGGCCTTTCTACCGTGCTGGCGCTGGTGACCTTGAGCGCCCTCATGTTGCTGCTGGCCTGAATGCTGCTCATTTCCCGCTGACCGGTGGCAGTGGTTGATCGGGTACCTGGCTCAGTGCCTTGGCCGCTTCCACCTGGTACTGAAAATAGTGCTGAAAGCTGAATGCCAAGCTGCTCATGAAAGCCACTGCACTACCCATCAGGGCAGCAATCAGAATGCCAATGGTGAGTGGTGTGGTCCAGCCGGCCGGGTGATCTGGGGCGGCGCCCGGATTGTGATGCGCGTTCCATTTCTCTTTGGTAGTGAGTGCGTACACCACCGCCGTCAGGCCCGCAGCGGCCAGCGTAAAACCCAGCAAGGGAATCAGTACCCAGGCCAGTTGGTCATCCAGCCCCAGGTTTCTGGCCCTCAGAACCCCCAGGATGCCCAGCGCAGAGGGGAGGGGAAACAGCCAACCTACCCAGTCTTTGAACCCATGCAGGTAAAAACGATGCAAGCCCAAAAAACCACCCAAGGTGGCGATGGCCGCTGCCAGTGTTTTGTTGCGGTTGGTGCGGCTCATGCTTTTTCCTTGAAGGTGCGGTGCGTTCATGGGTTGTGGAGGGTGATGCGCTGATTGTCGCTGGTCGTTCTGTGGCCAGCGACACCCGTACGACGCGGGGTTCATGCCTGTTGGGCGGTGGAGTTCCGTTGCATATAATGCTGGGCTTTGCCGCGTTTCGCTGACCGGGTGGTCAGTCGGTGTCTCAAACGATGGCGAAAGTCCCATCGGGCTTTGTGTGCGCCGCAACAATGGCAAAAGCCCCTCACCGAAGGAAACAACATGGTCGTGATTCGACTCTCCCGTGGCGGCGCCAAAGCCCGTCCGTTTTACAGCATCGTGGTGGCTGACAAGCGCGACCGCCGCGACGGCCGTTTCATCGAGCGCATCGGCTTCTACAACCCGATTGCCAAAGGTGGCGAAGAGTCCCTGCGTATTGCTGCCGATCGCTTGACCTACTGGCAAGGCGTGGGTGCTCAGGCATCCGACACCGTCACCCGCCTCATCAAGGCTCAGGCTGCCAAAGCAGCGGCCTGATGCGGTTGCAGATGTCGAACCTGGTTCGGCATCTGCGGCAGTTTTTGGCGCCCAGTGGCCTTTGGCCCCGGGCGCTTTGTTTTTTCTGAATCCAACTCTGTAACGCGCCATGACTTCCGACGGCTGGAAACCCGGTTCACTTCCTGAAGATGCTGTTGAGCTTGGGCGTCTGGGCGAGGCATGGGGCATCAAGGGCTGGCTCAAGGTTCACCCCCACAACGCCGACCCTGAAGCGTTGTTGTCGGCCTCCACCTGGTGGTTGGAGCCACCTGCTGCGCCCTACGACCGAGGTTTCAAAACCTTCTCGGGGGCGGTGAGTGTGGCCGTGTCGGACATCAAGCCCCATGCCGATACGTTGGTGGTTCGCCTGGAGGGTGTGGCTGACCGCACGGCTGCCGAGTTGTTGCGTGGTGTGCGTATCAGCGTGCCGCGCAGCGCGTTCCCGGCCCAGTCTGACCCGGACGAGTTTTACTGGGTGGATCTGGTGGGTTTGGCTGTGGTCAACCGCGAAGGCATGGCTTTGGGCACCGTGACGCACCTGTTGGCGACGGGCCCTACTTCGGTGTTGGTGGTGGGGTATCCGCTGGAAGATGGTTCCGGCAAGGATGGCGAGCGCCTGATTCCGTTCGTGTCGGCCTATGTGGACGAGGTGGATCGCCAGGCCAAACGCATCACGGTGGACTGGCAACCCGATTACTAAGAAACTGCTGGGCTCTGACGGGTCAAGCCTGCACGAGCGTCTTGCAAGCCGGTTCAATTTCCACGCCATGCGTTTCGATGTCATCACCTTGTTTCCGGATTTGTTTGCGCCATTTCTGACGCAAGGCATCAACCGTCGGGCGTTTGAGTCCGGGCAGGTGCAAGTCAAGATCTGGAATTTGCGTGACCATGCAGACGGCAACTACCGCAGGGTAGATGACAGGCCGTTTGGGGGAGGCCCGGGCATGGTGATGATGGCCGAACCGTTGGCCCGCTGCCTGAAGGCCGTACGCACCGACCGGCAAGACCCTGTCGATGCGCAGGCTCCGGTGGTGCTGTTTTCTCCCATTGGCCAGACGCTGCGCCATGCTGCTGTGGCCGAATGGGCTGAGAGTCAGGGGGCGGTGCTGGTTTGCGGGCGCTACGAGGGAATTGATCAGCGCTTCATCGACACCTGCGTGGACCATCAAATCAGCCTGGGTGACTTTGTGTTGTCGGGCGGGGAAATTGCCGCTCTGGCGTTGCTGGATGCGGTCACCCGGCTGCAACCCGGCGTGCTGAACGACGCCGGTAGCCATCAGCAGGACAGTTTCAACCCGGCACTGGATGGCTTGCTGGATTGCCCTCACTACACCCGCCCAGAGGCATGGGAGCACGATGGGCAAGTGCAGGGCGTGCCGGAGGTGCTGCTGTCTGGCGACCATGGTCGCATTGCACGCCACCGGCGGCAACAAAGCCTGATGGTGACGGCCATGCACCGGCCCGATGTGGTGGAGCAAGCCCGCCAAGCGGGCAAGCTGACGACCCGGGATCAGCAACTTTTGCGCGAATTCGTGAACGAACAAGCCCCCCAAATGGGCAGCAAGGCCTGAGGAGCACTGATGTGTTGATGCATCCCCAAATCGATCCAGTAGCCCTGCAGCTGGGCCCGGTGGCAGTCCACTGGTATGGGCTGACCTATCTGGCTGCGTTTGGATTGTTTGTGTGGTTGGGGACCCGTCGTTTGGCGCATCCGCCGTTTGACCGTCTGGTGGCTCAGGGCATCTGGAGTCCACGGGATGTGGAAGACATTCTGTTCATGGGCGTCATGGGCGTGGTGGCTGGCGGGCGTTTGGGGTACTGCCTGTTTTACAAACCGCTGTACTACCTGGCGCATCCGCTGGAGGTGTTGGCGGTTTGGCAGGGTGGCATGAGTTTTCATGGTGGCATGCTGGGTGTGGTGGTGGCCATGGCGTGGTTTGCCCGTTCGCGCCAGCGGCCCTTTTTGCAGGTGATGGATTTGGTGGCCCCTTGCGTGCCCACCGGGCTGGCTGCTGGGCGAGTGGGCAACTTCATCAACGGCGAACTGTGGGGACGTTTGGCAGACCCCCAGTTGCCCTGGGGCATGGTGTTCCGGGGAGCGGGCGATTTGCCCCGGCATCCGTCACAGGTGTATCAGTTCCTGCTGGAAGGCTTGCTGTTGTTTGTGCTGCTGTGGTGGTATGCCCGGCGTGAGCGGGCACCTGGCCAGGTGGCATCGGCCTTTTTGTTCGGGTACGGTGTGTTCCGGTTTGTGGCCGAGTATTTCCGAGAGCCCGATGCCCATCTGGGCCTGCTGGCGCTGGGGTTGAGCATGGGACAGTGGCTGTGTGTGCCCATGATCGTGGGCGGCGCGGCCATCTGGTGGTGGTGCGGCAAACAACGTGCATGAGGTGAGGTCATGGTCGGTCAAGTGACGTGGACAGTGCAGGGCGCTTTGGCTGAAGTGGTCATTTCGCATCCAGGCAAATTCAACGCCATGTCGCGCGCCATGTGGGGCATGCTGCGCCAGGTGTTTGGCGAATTGGCTCAGCACCCCACCGCGCGTGCGGTGTTGGTGCGGGGCGATGAGGGGCACTTCTGTGCAGGTGGCGACATTGCTGAATACCCAGGCTTCCGGCACGATCAGGATGCCTTGACCCATTTTCATGAGCAAGAAGTGTGGGGCGGACTGAATGCCATGTTGCAGTGCGATTTACCGCTGGTGGCGGCTTTGCAAGGCAACTGCATGGGGGCTGGCATGGAAATGGCCAGCTGCTGTGACTTGAGGGTGGCCGGACAGAGCAGCCGTTTTGGTGCACCCATTGCCAAATTGGGGTTTCCCATGGCTCCGCGCGAAGCAGCCCTGGTGGCCGGTGCCGCAGGGATTTCCACTGCCCGGGAAATGCTGCTGGGCGCGGCTGTTTTGGATGCCACTGCGCTGGCACAGCGCGGATTTGTGCACCGTCTGGTGCCCGATGCGGATGTACTGAATGCCGCCCGACAGTGGGCGCATCAAGTGGCCACCCTGAGCCCTCTGGCAGCCAGGCTGAACAAGCAAACCCTGCGTGCCTTGGAGGCGGGGGCTACACCCAGCGAGCTGGTTGCCGGTGCCTACTGCTACGCCAACCATCCAGAACACCAGGAAGGCATTTCTGCCTTTCTGGCCAAGCGGCAACCGTCTTTTTAATTTAATAGCAAACTATTAACGTAAATCAAACGGTAAGGGCGTTTTTTATCTCAAAACCAGCACCGGAATGTGTGAGTGCGTCAGCACCTGTTGGGTTTCGCTGCCCAGCAACAGGCGTTTCAGACCGCGGCGTCCGTGGGAGGCCATCACAATCAGGTCGCATTTGTGGCGCTTGGCGGCGGCAATCAAGGCTTCAGCAATCAAGTCAGACTTGACGGTGGTGGCCTTCACCTTCACGTTGTGCAACTGGCCTTTGGCCTTGACGGCGTTCACCGCCTCCAGCGCCTCGTCGTTCCACTGCTTTTCAATCTTGGCGATTTCATCCGCGCTCAGGGCAACGCCGCCCTCAAAGTAAGTTTGGGGGTAGCGTGGAACCACCTTCACGGCCACCAGTTCAGCACCGGTCAGGTCGGCCAGCATCAAACCGTGATGAACGGCTTTTTCAGACAATTCGGAACCATCGGTTGCGACCATGATGCGTTTGTACATGTTGCATTTCTCCTCAAAGTCAAATGGGGGATGCGAAAGTCAATTCCAGCCGCCTCAACGGGCTTTTGGATTGACTTCAGCGCCTGTTCCATTAGGCTACCCCGTTGCCGCAGGGGCAGGTTGACTTAAGTCAACGGTTGCTTTCCCGGGCTGAAATACCCTCGCCGCCATGCATTCCACCGACCCTGTGGTGCCGCAGCCATCACCACCCGGTGGCGAACTGCGCCGTACCGTACCTGCTACCAGTGCCGTATCGTCTGTCAGCAGTCACCCGTTTTCTTTGGATCGCCCAAAAGGCCCCTTGGTGGTCATGGACGACTTTGCAGTGCTGGACGATCCGGTGGAGCAGACCGAATTCACCACATGGACGGAAGAAGCCAACGGACGGAGGGCGGTTTCGGTGCTGATGGTGCAGGGCATGTACTGCGCAGCCTGTGCCGATACGGTGGAGGGCGCACTGTGCAACATGCCCGGGGTGCTCAAAGCCGAGGTGCATGCCGCCACCCGCCGTTTGACGGTGCGGTGGGACCCTGCGCAAACCCGGGTGTCGGCCATGGCCCAGGCAGTGGGCCAGAGTGGCTATCGGTTGCTCCCCATGCGGGAAGCGTTGGGCATCGGGCAGCGCCTGAAGGAAGGGCGTCGCGTGCTGTGGCGCCTGTTTGTGGCAGGTATTTGCATGATGCAGGTCATGATGTATGCATGGCCCGCCTACATCACCGACCCGGGTGATATTCCGCCAGACATTGAGCAGCTGCTGCGCTGGGCCAGCTGGGTGCTCAGCCTGCCTGTGGTGCTTTTTGCCAGTGGTTCGTTTTTCACGGGAGCCTGGCGTGATTTGCGTGCAGGCCGGGTGGGGATGGATACGCCGGTATCCATCGGCATTCTGGTGACCTTCGTGGTCAGTTCACTGGCGACTCTGGACCCCTCAGGTCCTTGGGGGCATGAAGTCTGGTTCGATTCCCTCACCATGTTTGTGTTTTTCCTGATGGGGGGGCGCTACCTGGAGTTCAAGGCCCGCGCCCGCACGGCGGGTGCGTTGGACGACCTGATGAGCCGCCTGCCCGAAGTGACCGAACGCTTGCGTCCGGATGAGGTGTTCGAGTCGGTTTCTGTGCGCAGGTTGGCGGTGGGTGACACCGTGCGGGTGCATGCCGGGCAGGCTTTCCCGGGCGATGGCACGCTGCTCAGTGCCGCCGCCAAAGTGGACGAGGCGCTGCTGACGGGGGAATCCGACCCGGTACAGCGCCTGGCCGGTGAAACCGTGATTGCAGGCAGCTTCAATTTGGCAGGGCCTGTGCAGGTGCGGGTGGACCGGTTGGGGCGCGACACCCGCTTTGCCCAAATTGTGGCGCTCATGGAAAAAGCGTCTACCGACAAGCCCCGTCTGGCCGTGCTGGCCGACCGGATTGCCGCCCCATTTCTGGTGCTGGTGCTCATTTCTGCTGTGGTGGCGGCTCTGTACTGGTGGCAGGTGGATCATTCGCGGGCCTTGGCGGTGGCCGTGGCGGTGTTGATCGTCACCTGCCCCTGCGCGTTGTCGCTGGCCACGCCGGCGGCCATGCTGGCTTCTGCCGGAGCGTTGGCTCGCAGGGGGTTGCTGGTCAGGCGGTTGCAGGCGTTCGAGGCGCTGGCTTCGGTGGATACCGTGGTGTTCGATAAAACCGGCACGCTCACGCACGACCGGATCAAGGTGACTTCGGTAGCCGTCAGGGAAGGGGTTTCGGAGCATGCTGCCTTGCAACTGGCGGCAGCGCTCGCAAGTGGCTCCATTCACCCGGTTTCCAAGGCCGTGACCGCTGCGGCAGAAGCACAGGGGCTGCAGGCCCTCCGGAGTGCGGCGAGCGAGTTGTCCGATTTGGTTGAGGTGGCCGGGCAGGGGATGATGGCCACCAGTGCGGCACACGGTTTGGTGCGTCTGGGGAATGCCACATTTGCCGGTGTGGATGCCGAAGCCGGGGACCCCCAAAATCAAGCCGATGGCCAAGCGGGCAGCCAAGCTGAATGGAAGGGGCCTAGCGTGTATTTGTCGGATGCAACGGGATGGTTGGCCACGTTTCACCTGGATGAAGGCTTGCGAGCCGATGCCGCCCAAGCACTGGCCCGTCTGCGGGAGTTGGGAGTGGCGACCTGCCTGCTGTCTGGCGACAAGGCTGAGGCCGCACAGCGCATTGCTGGCAGGCTGCACATCCAGCAAGTGGTGGCTGGTGCAACGCCTGAAGCCAAACTCACTCATTTGTTGGCCCTGGAGGGGCAAGGGCGGCGTGTGGCCATGGTGGGGGACGGCATCAACGATGGCCCTGTTCTGGCTCGCGCGCATACTTCGTTTGCCTTGGGTAATGCGGCCCCTTTGGCACAGGCTCAGGCCGACTATGTGGTGCAGTCGGGGCGTTTGACTGACATTGCCGATGCCCTGGTACAAGCCCGACAAACCATGCGCGTGGTGCGGCAAAACCTCCTTTGGGCGGCTGTGTACAACGCCGTCAGCGTGCCCCTGGCCCTGGCCGGGTACATGCCGCCTTGGGCGGCGGGCTTGGGCATGGCCATCAGTTCATTTTGGGTCATTGGCAATGCTTTGCGGCTCAATGCCAACGGTGGCCAAACGGTGAATATCGAACAGGAGTGACCTGATGGAAGTGCTCTACATCCTGATTCCGCTGTCGGTGGCCATTGTGCTGGCCATCATCGTGATCTTCTGGTGGGCGTTGGAGTCGGGCCAACTCGACAACATTGATCGCGAAGGCGAGCGCATTCTTCGGGGCGATTGACTTAAGTCAAGGTAGAAACCCTAGGCTGCAAAGACACTCCACTCAGAATTTTTCTGATAGGAGCTTTCTGTATGGCAGTAACGACAAATGCCAGTCAGGCGGCGGTCTACAACGACACCGTTGTACGCCAGTTCGCCATCATGACTGTGGTGTGGGGCGTGGTCGGGATGCTGGTTGGCGTGATCATCGCCGCCCAGCTCGCCTGGCCCGAATTGAACCTGGGAATCTCGTTCCTGAGCTACGGCCGCCTGCGTCCGTTGCACACGAATGCGGTTATTTTTGCGTTTGGTGGTTCGGCTCTGTTTGCCACCAGCTACTACGTGGTGCAACGCACTTGCCAAACCCGTCTGTTTGCACCTGCACTGGCTTCCTTTACCTTCTGGGGTTGGCAGTTGGTCATTCTGTTGGCGGCCGTCTCTCTGCCCCTGGGCTTCACCACTGGAAAAGAGTACGCTGAGCTGGAGTGGCCCATCGACATCCTGATTGCGGTGGTGTGGGTTTCTTATGCGGTGGTGTTCTTTGGCACCGTGGGCACCCGCAAGGTTCGCCACATTTACGTGGGCAACTGGTTCTACGGGGCGTTCATCATTGCGGTGGCCCTGCTGCACATCGTCAACAGTGCGGAACTGCCTGTGACCTTGACCAAAAGCTACTCCGCCTATGCTGGTGTTCAGGATGCCATGGTCCAGTGGTGGTACGGCCACAACGCCGTGGGTTTCTTCCTGACTGCGGGCTTCCTGGGCATGATGTACTACTTCATTCCCAAGCAGGCTGGCCGTCCGGTTTACTCCTACCGCCTGTCCATCGTCCACTTCTGGGCGCTGATCTTCACCTACATGTGGGCGGGCCCACACCACCTGCACTACACCGCGTTGCCTGACTGGACCCAGTCTGTTGGCATGGTGTTCTCCCTCATCCTGCTGGCCCCCAGCTGGGGCGGCATGATCAACGGCATCATGACCCTGTCTGGTGCATGGCACAAGCTGCGTGACGACCCCATCCTGCGCTTCCTGATTGTGTCCCTGTCGTTCTACGGCATGTCCACATTCGAAGGCCCGATGATGTCCATCAAGACCGTGAATGCTCTGTCGCACTACACCGACTGGACCGTGGGTCACGTGCACTCCGGTGCGCTGGGTTGGGTGGGCCTGATCACCATGGGCTCCATCTACTACCTGATCCCCCGTCTGTTCGGGCAGAAGCAGATGCACAGCATCAAGGCCATTGAAATTCACTTCTGGGTCGCCACCATCGGCATCGTGCTGTACATCGCCGCACTCTGGATTGCCGGTGTGATGCAGGGTCTGATGTGGCGCTCCGTCAACCCAGACGGTAGCCTGACTTACACCTTTGTGGAGTCGGTCAAAGCTTCTTACCCCTTCTATGTCATTCGTCTGCTGGGTGGTTTGCTTTACCTTGGCGGCATGGTCCTGATGTTGTGGAACGTGCTGGTCACCGCCACAAAAGGCCGTGCCACTGAAGTCACCATTCCTGCCGTGGCCGCACACGCCTGAGGAGAACCAACATGGCACAACAAGAAATCAAAGGTTTTACCCACGAGCGGATCGAGACCAACAACTTCCTCATGATCATCCTCATCACCTTGGTGGTGGCTGTGGGTGGTTTGGTGGAAATTGTTCCTCTGTTCTTCCAAAAGTCCACCACGCAACCGGTCGAGGGGTTGAAACCCTATTCGGCTTTGCAGTTGGCAGGGCGTGACATCTACATCCGTGAGGGTTGCTACAACTGCCACTCGCAAATGATTCGTCCCTTCCAAGCCGAAACACTGCGTTATGGCCATTATTCGCTGGCTGGCGAATTCGTTTATGACCACCCATTCCAGTGGGGCTCCAAGCGCACAGGCCCCGATCTGCATCGTGTGGGCGGCCGCTACAGCGATGAATGGCACCGTGTGCACCTGATCAACCCGCGTGATGTGGTGCCCGAGTCGAACATGCCTGCCTACGCTTGGCTTGAAAAGGCACCGGTTGACCACGCCGTCATGCCCGCCAAGCTCAAAGCCATGCGCACGCTGGGTGTGCCGTACACCGATGAAGAAATTGCCAAGGCATCTGACGATGTCAAAGGCAAAACCGAACTGGAGGCCGTCATTGCGTACCTCCAGAACCTCGGTACCGCTGTCAAATAACCCAACCTTCGAGGTGCTCTATGGACATCAATGACTTGCGCAGCGCGGTCACGGTCGTCAGTTTGCTGACGTTCTTGGGGATTGTGGTGTGGGCCTGGTCCAGGCGGAACCAGTCTTCCTTCGAAGAAGCGGCACAGCTGCCCTTTCAAGAAGACTGACCTGAAGAGCTGAAGAAAGAATCATCATGAGCGATTTCACTAGCAATTTCTGGTCGATGTACGTGGCCATTGCCACGGTCGTCAGCATCATTGCCTGCGTCATTTTGTTGTGGATCTCTGGAACCACCAAAGTGTCTCCTGCCGCAGACAACACCACAGGCCATGTGTGGGACGGCGACTTGCGCGAGATGAACAACCCGTTGCCCAAATGGTGGGTGTATTTGTTCGTCATCACGGTGGTGTTTGGTTTCGTTTACGGTGCGATGTACCCCATGTTTGGTGCCTTCCAGGGCCAACTGGGCTGGTCTTCACAAGGTCAGCACGCCGCAGAAGTGAAAAAAATGGAAACCAACATTGCTCCTGTGTACGCGGAGTTCGTGAAAATGGATGTGGCCGCCCTGGCCGCAGATCCCAAGGCCAAGGCCATTGGCGAGCGCCTGTTCATGAACTACTGTGCGCAGTGTCACGCTTCAGATGCCCGTGGTAGCCAGGCATTGGCAGCGCCCAATCTGACTGACAAAGACTGGTTGTGGGGCGGCACACCCGAGGCCATCAAGGAAACCATTTCCAATGGCCGCAACGGCGTCATGCCTCCCATGGCTGCCGCGGTGGGCACGCCTGAAGACGTGGCCAACCTGGCGCAATATGTTCTGAGCCTGTCCGGTAGCCCACACGATTCTGCCAAAGCATCGCTGGGCAAAGACAAGTTTGCTGCCTGCGCGGCTTGCCATGGTGCGGATGGCAAAGGCAATACGGCCATGGGTGCGCCCAACCTGACTGACAACGTCTGGTTGCACGGTTGGGGTGCCGACATGATTGTCAAAGCCATCAACGAAGGTTGGAACAATGCCATGCCATCGCAAAGCCGGTTGCTGAATGAAGCACAAATCCACGTGCTGGCAGGCTATGTACTCAACCTGTCCAACAAGGGCAGCAATTGATAGCAAAACCTTCTTACCGATAAGGCGGTAAATGGGGGTTTGACCCCCATTTTTGTTGGGCTGACTCGCAGAGGGAAATCCACTACTGCAAACGCCCGTGTGCTGTGATTCAATTCTCCGAGACCTTTCACCATGAACGCCACAATGACGACTTCTTCGCCCATTTCAGCTCACCAGGGAAAGCCTTGGTGGCGTGAAGCCTTCGTGTGGTTGGTGATTGGTGGGCCATTGGCCGTGGTGGTCGCTGGGTTGGTGACGGCCTACATTGCTGTGACCCATCCTGATCCGGTCATTGATCAGTCTCATTATCGGAAAGAGGCCGTCACCCGTGCCCAAGCCGATGGTGTGCTCACCACCTCAGAATTGGCGGCTTTGCAACCGGCGCAGAAAGGGCGTAACCACGCTGCAGCGCCTGTGGTTCCAAAGCCAGCTGCCGATTGATTTCTTGGAGAGAATCATGCTTGCCCAACGCTTGATGTGGATTGCTTGGCCCGCCTTTTTGGTGGCTGCGGTGCTGGAAATGGTGGTTTTTGCGTTCATTGACCCCACAGAGCTGCATTGGGGTGGCGCACATTTGGAGTGGTCGCGTGAGGCCATTTACACCGTGGCGTTCTTTGTGTTTTGGCTGTTCACGCTTGTATCCAGCAGTTTGACCACATTGCTGTCTGTATCGCCCTTCGAGGTCAACCGTTGCCCAGTGCCATGCGATCTGCGGCCAGAGGGCTGCTCCAAGGTGGGTGGCTGTTCTAGCTGAACGGGGCCCTGCCAGCAAGAGCCTGAAGCTCCTTCGGGGCGCTGGTCGTTGGTCAAAGTGCGAGGCCTAACGCATGCGCGCAAGGCTTGGGCGTGTCTGTTTACAGGCAGCTGGGCTGATTGACGATTTTCTTGAGCGCCTCGGTGTTTTTGATGTGTACATAACGCTGTTTCACATCCACGATGCCATCTTCCACGAACTTCGAAAACGTGCGACTGACCGTTTCCAGCTTCATGCCCAAGTAGCTGCCAATTTCCTCTCGGGTCATTCGCAGCACCAGTTCAGACTGAGAAAATCCCCTGGCGTGCAAACGCTGCACCAGATTCAGCAAAAACGCTGCCAGACGTTCCTCGGCCCGCATGCTTCCAAGTAACAACATCACACTGTGGTCGCGCACAATCTCACGGCTCATGATCTTGTGAACATGGTGCTGCAGGGTGGTGAATTCGCGCGATAACTGCTCCACTTGGTCAAATGGCATGACGCAAACTTCTGCGTCTTCCAGAGCCACCGCATCGCAGGTATGGTGGTCGCTCACAATGCCATCCAGTCCAATGATCTCGCCTGTCATTTGGAAGCCGGTGACTTGATCCCGGCCGTCGGCGGTCGTGACGCAGGTTTTGAAAAAACCGGAGCGCACGGCATACAAAGACGTGAACTTCTCTCCTGCGCTGAACAATGGCGTTCCGCGTTTGACCCTTCTCCGGGTGGAAATGACGGTGTCAAGCTTTTCCAGTTCGTTGGAGTTCAAACCCATCGGGAGACACAATTCCCGCAGGTTGCAGCTTGAACAAGCAACTTTGATGCTGTTGATATCCATGGCTCACCTTGAATCCGACCAAGCTTAACCCAGTTTCCCGTCATGCACCTGCAAGCTTGGCTTGGCGCGATTGCTGACCGGGTGTATGAACGGGTTGCTGCAGATCCATCAGGCCGAATTGGTGGTTCCATTGACGCACGTCAAGCGCCGCACCTTGGTTTGGCGGCACAGTTCGCCCCATTACGGAGTGTGTTGTGAGTCACGTCATTTCTGAACAGCTATTGAAGCGCTTTGACATCCCGGGGCCACGGTATACGTCATACCCCACGGCAGATCGGTTTGTCGAAGCGTTTACCGAGACCGAATATGTCCAAGCCCTGGAGCAGCGGCGGGCGGGTTCGATGGCTTTGCCGTTGTCTATCTACGTGCATGTTCCGTTTTGCGAGTCGGTTTGCTATTACTGCGCGTGCAACAAGGTCATCACCAAGCACCACGACAAAGCAGCTGAATATCTGCGTTACCTCACCCGCGAGGTGGACTTGCAAGTGCAGCACCTGGGACGTGGGCAAGCGGTATCGCAGTTGCATTTAGGAGGGGGAACCCCTACTTTCTTGTCGGATGCCGAGCTGGACGATCTCATGACCATGCTGCGGCGCAGCTTCAAGCTGGTGCCTGGTGGGGAGTACTCCATTGAAGTGGACCCTCGCACGGTGACCGAAGAACGTTTGCGTCACCTGTACCAGTTGGGCTTTAACCGTCTGAGTTTTGGGGTGCAAGACTTTGACCCAGCTGTACAAAAAGCGGTGCACCGCATACAGCCTGCTGAACAGGTGTTCAAGCTGGTGGATGCGGCTCGCAGTATCGGCTTTGAATCGTTGAATGTGGATCTGATCTACGGGCTGCCCATGCAAACCCCGGAGTCATTTGCACGAACCCTCACACAGGTCAACACCCTCAAGCCCGACCGCATCGCTTTGTATGCGTATGCTCACTTGCCAGCCCGCTTCAAACCACAGCGACGCATCATTTCGGCAGAGTTGCCCAGCGCTGCAGACAAGCTGTCCATGTTGTCGGCTTCTTTGGATGCGTTTTCTGAGAGTGGTTATGTGTATGTGGGCATGGACCACTTTGCCCGCCCGGAAGATGCCTTGGCCGTCGCCAAGCGCCAGGGTCGACTGCACCGGAACTTCCAAGGCTACAGTACCCACCCCGATTGCGACCTGATTGCATTGGGCGTGTCGGCCATTGGCCGCATTGGGGCAACATACAGCCAAAACGCCAAAACCCTGGAAGAGTATTACGACGCGCTGAATCAAGGGCGATTGCCCATTGTTCGCGGCATGGCCGTGACTCGCGAAGATTTGTTGCGCCGTTCGGTCATCATGGCCCTGATGTGCCAAGGACAACTGCACTACGAGTCCATTGAGCTGGGGCATCTCATCGACTTCAAAACCCACTTTGCACGGGAGTTGGAGGTGTTGAGCGAGCTGGCCAAGCATGGCCTGGTTGAGCTGGATGACACCGGTATCACCGTCACTGCCACTGGGTGGTATTTGGTGCGCGCCATTGCCATGGTGTTCGACCGCTATATCCAAGCAGATCAGGACCGCGCCCGGTTTTCCAAAATCATCTGACCCCTCCGGTCGGATCAGATCGATCATCCCGGCAACCCCGGTACAGTGCCGCCATGCAAGAAATTTCCATGCTGGTGTCGGCATTTTTCATGGGTGTAGTCGGTGGTCCGCATTGCGTGGCCATGTGCGGCGCTGCCTGCGCTGGCATGGGCCGCATGGCTGCACCGCAATCTACGCGTGCGCTGGTTCTGTTTCAAGTGGGGCGCTTGCTCGGTTACTCGGTACTGGGGGCGGTGGTCGCCGGTTCAGTGCAAGCATTTGCCTGGATGGGGAGCAACACGGCTGTGTTGCGGCCAGTTTGGACGGCGTTGCATGTTTCAGCCCTTTTGCTGGGGGCGTGGTTGCTGATCCAAGGCCGCCAGCCTTATTGGGTGGATGGATTGGCGCAGCAGGTTTGGCGACGTGTGAAAGGCCAGCTGCAAACGCCCAGCAGTCGTGCGCCTGTGGCGCTGGGGTTGGCATGGGCTTTCATGCCATGCGGCTTGTTGTATTCCGCGTTGCTGGCCGCTTCACTGTCTGCGACCGTTTGGGGAGGGGCACTCACCATGGCGTCATTTGCTGCTGGCAGTGGTTTGCTCCTGGCCATTGGCCCTTGGTTGTTGTTGCACCTGGGACAAATGGGGGGCAGGGCAGACTGGGGTATTCGCCTAGGGGGCTTGATGCTCGCAACCACTTCAGCCTGGGCCATTTGGAACGGCTTGACGCATCCCACGGGGTTGTGGTGTGCATGATGGGTCAACATTCCCATTGGTGCAACATAATTTCATATTGCAAAAATTATCCATTGGATTGATGTTTGATTTTCTGTGGATATTGCTCTTCTTGATTTTGGATTGAGAAATTTGTTTTTAACATGTTGTTTTTATTGTTATAAAATAATGGTCATCTATAAGACATAAGACAAGCATCACTCTTATAGAAGACTTAAAGTAGAGCCTGTGCAGCGTTCAAACGCCGTCAATCATTCATCAACCTTGAAGGAAGCCGTCATGACCAAACTGACCCGCGAACAACAAATTGCCGCTCTGGAAAAAGATTGGGCCGAAAACCCACGTTGGAAGCTCGTCAAGCGTGGCTACAGTGCCGCCGACGTGGTTCGTCTGCGCGGCAGCCTGCAGCCTGAGTACACCCTGGCCAAGAATGGCGCTGAAAAGCTGTGGGACAAAGTGAACGGCGGTGCCAAAAAGGGCTATGTGAACGCATTCGGTGCCATCACTGCTGGTCAAGCCATGCAACAGGCCAAAGCCGGTTTGGAGGCTGTGTACCTGTCTGGCTGGCAAGTGGCCGCTGACGGCAACACCAGCGAAACCATGTATCCAGACCAGTCGCTGTACGCCTACGACTCCGTCCCCACCATGGTTCGCCGCATCAACAACACCTTCAAGCGTGCTGACGAAATCCAGTGGAGCCGTGGCGTGAACCCCGGTGACGAAGGTTTTGTGGACTACTTCCTGCCCATCGTGGCCGATGCAGAAGCCGGTTTCGGTGGCGTGTTGAACGCTTTCGAACTGATGAAGAACATGATCGCTTCCGGCGCAGCTGGCGTTCACTTCGAAGACCAACTGGCAGCTGTGAAGAAATGCGGTCACATGGGCGGCAAAGTGTTGGTGCCTACCCAGGAAGCTATTGAGAAGTTGATTTCCGCTCGTTTTGCCGCTGACGTGATGGGTGTGTCCACCATCGTGTTGGCCCGTACCGATGCCGAGGCCGCCAACCTGATCACCTCCGATCATGATGCCAACGACAAGCCCTTCCTGACTGGCGAGCGCACGCAAGAGGGTTTCTACCGTGTCAAAAACGGTCTGGAACAAGCCATCAGTCGTGGCGTCGCCTATGCACCCTACGCCGACTTGGTGTGGTGCGAAACCGGGGTGCCAGACATTGGCTTCGCCCGCGAATTCGCCCAAGCTGTGCACGCTGCCTGCCCTGGCAAGCTGCTGTCCTACAACTGCTCGCCTTCTTTCAACTGGAAGAAAAACCTCAACGACAGCCAGATCGCTTCCTTCCAGGAAGAGCTGTCCGCACTGGGCTACAAGTACCAGTTCATCACGCTGGCCGGTATCCACATCAACTGGTACAACACATTCCAGTTTGCACACGCCTACGCTCGCGGCGAAGGCATGAAGCACTACACCGAAATGGTGCAAGAGCAAGAATTTGCTGCCCGTGACAAAGGCTACACCTTCGTGTCGCACCAGCAAGAAGTAGGTGCAGGCTACTTCGACGACGTGACCACCGTCATCCAGGGCGGCTCTTCCAGCGTGAAGGCCCTGACCGGTTCCACCGAAGAAGAGCAGTTCCACTGATCTGAAAACCTACCCTGGTGCCCGTGAGGGTGCTGGGGGTAGGGTTGCTGAAACCACCTGATGCTTCGGCGTTGGGTGGTTTTTGTCTTTGTGCCTGATCAAATTGTCGGGCTGACGGGGGGGATCCTCTTGGGCGGTGCCAACTGAGGCAGTATCCGGCGTTCAACGTCTGCGATCAACGCCGATGGATTGGTATCGAGTGCATTGCACCGCTTGAACACCATGCGAACGCATGTTGGCCGCTTGATTGCTCTGGTCAATCGTTGGCGCTGCATCGGGAGTTTGTCTGACCCGACGGAGCCGGAGTCGAATAGCTGCGGCGTAGATCAGGTGGGCACCAACGCATTTCACCCAGCTTCACCTGTCCGTTACCCATTCCTCTTCCTGTAACCCTTTCTGCGCTTCGGGCCGCCAGGTTTGTTCCTGAAACCTCCATTGAAATTCCGGCATGCCTTGTGTGGTCCGCGCGACCGACAACACCGCGCTGGTCCGGGTGCCGTAGCCTGAGGGGTGGTTCACCCAGATGGCCGACAGCGCACGTTCCCATTCCAGCGGAACCTGGGTTTGGGGCAGCTGGTCGTCTGGCCACACATGCGGATCGGCCAGCACTTGCCACAGCGGCTCTGTCGCATCCAGTGCATGCGGCTGCCCAAAGCGGTCTGGGCATTCCCAGTCTGCAACGGCAGTGGCCAATGCCTGTCGCAGCGCCACTGTTTTGGGCCACGGGGTGTTCAATGCGGCGTTGGACAAACCGTACACCCCCGGCGGCAAGGCTTGGGTGTGCAGCACGGTTTGATGCCTGGCATCGCGGTTGGTCAGCCAATGCCATTGACCGGTGGCCAGGTCGCCCACCACCAGATTGAACGCGCCGTAGGCGGCGGGGTCCATGTGCTGAGTCAGCTCAGCCAGTGCCATGCCGTCCAGCCAGAGCAGGGGCAGCTCGCCCCGGCTGCGGGGCCAGCGGGTGGTGTCGCGGCCATGGCGCACGTTGGTCAGCATGGCCACCCGGTGGTGCTTGGCACCCGGGCCGGTGGTGGCCAGCCAGGTGCCGCCATCGCGCTGGTCGCGCCCGCCCATCACCGGGGTGCCGTTTGGCGTGGTCCAGGGGTGAAGGGGGAGGGTGGGGCGATCCAGCGCTTCGTCGCGGTTGCCCGCCAGCAGAAGCGCCAAGTCAGGCGTGGGTTGAATGGCAAAGGCGATGAGGCACATTTATCAATATGAATTTGCCCACTACCGCTTTATTTTCAATGCTTTTCAGCTACTGTTTCAGATGTCTTCCAGCAAGGCATAAGGCAAGGTTTGCACCATCAGTTCTGTGCCTTCTGCCGCCTGGGTGTGGAGGCTGCCGGTTTGCGTGGTCGCAATTTGGAGGGAAGCCAAGGCTTCCCAGCCGTTGCCGCCCGGGTGCGGCGCTGCAGTCACCACCGTGCCACATGGCTGTTCGGCATCGCTGCTGTGAAACAGTTCCTGTCCCGCTGTCAAGGCTTGGGCGCAGGTCAGGCGATAGGTGCGGCGTTTGAGCGTGCCCCTGAATTGGCTGCGCGCAACCACTTCCTGACCGGGGTAGCAGCCTTTCTTGAAATTCACCCCGCCCACACTTTCGTAATTCAGCATTTGTGGGACCAGGGTGTCCGCCACTGGCAGTGTCACCGTGGCCACACCGCTGCGCACTTCCAGCCACTGCCATTCGGGCAGGGTGAGGGCTGGCACCACGGTGGCGGAGGGTGCGACTTGAGCGGCGGGGGCGCAGACCAGCAAGCGGGCAATGGGGTTGCCCTGGTCGTCTGTCGCAGGGGGCAGGCGCACCACCGTGGTTGCAGAACCTGCCGCTTCGTCTGTCCCCGTGCTCCACCCCAGCGCAGCGGCGTCGATTTCTGCTTTGGCCCAGGTGTCGGAACCCAGACGGGCCTGCTGGGCCAGTTGATGGGCCGCTTCACCCGCCACACCCCACAGTGTGTGGGTGGCTGTGGCATCGGACAGCTTGCACTGGGCGCGCATCACAAACATGGAAAGGCGTTTTAGGGTGGCTGGCAGCAAGTCGGCACTGCAGGCCAGCAGCACGGTGGGGTCTTCGGCATCGGCTTTCCAGCCCACAAAACTGGCCAGCAATCTGCCTTTGGGGGAGCAATAGCCGGCCAACCGTGCGGTTTGGGTGGTCAGAAGCGCAAAGTCGTGGGTCAATTGACCATGCAAAAACTGGGGTGCATCGGCACCTTGGGCGGCAATCACCCCCCAGTGGGTCAATGGCACCAGCCCGCTGAGTGCATGTGGGCCTGAGCGGGAGAAAGAGCCTGCGTTTTCTTGCGAAGAATGGGCCGGTTGCAGGGCCGGGGCTTGGGCAGAAGGGTTGGCAGCGGTTTCAGACATGCCGGAATTATGATCAGCCAGATGCGTCCTGCCCGTTCAAGCCACACCAAGTCCCCATGCCCGTCATGGCGCATGCACCGGCGCCAGCGTGGGGGTGGGCGGGGTGTGCCGCAGGGTTTCACATTGCATTCAGGGTCTCGTTGGGAGAAGGGCGCCGCCACCACCAAGCTGCTGCTGGCGGTTCTGGTGGGCCTGGCCATGGTGGTGGCTGCCCTGCTGGGGTGGTGGCCGCAGGCCCCTCTGCGTTTGATGCTGGGGCCCCAACAACAGGTGCTGGATGTGCAGGTGCGCCCTGGCATGTCGGCTGACCGGGTGGCTGCTGAAGTGGTGGCTGCAGGTGTTTCAGAGCCGGTGTGGCTGTTGCAGTGGACGTTCCGGCTTTCTGGCAAAGGCCATCTCATCAAGGCGGGCAGTTATGAACTGGAACCTGGCATCACGCCGCAGCGCCTGCTGGACAAACTGGTCAAGGGTGAGCAGGCCACCCGCAGCGTCAAGCTGCTGGAAGGTTGGACGTTTGCCCAATTTCGCCAGGCCCTGGCGCAGGCCGAGCACCTGAAACCAGAAACCCAGAAGTGGTCCGCCAGCGAGCTGATGCAAGCCTTGGGTCGCGCCAGCGTTCCGCCGGAAGGGCGTTTCTTCCCCGATACCTACGTCTACCCCAAAGGCAGCAGCGACACCGATGTGTGGCGCAAAGCCCTTTCTGCCATGGACAAGGCATTGGCAGAAGCCTGGAATCAGCGAGAAACAGGGCTGCCTGTGCGCTCCCCCGACGAGCTGCTGACCTTGGCCAGCCTGGTGGAAAAAGAAACCGGGCAGGTGGCTGACCGCCCCCTGGTGGCAGGTGTGTTTGTCAACCGCCTGCGCATGGGCATGCGCCTGCAGACCGACCCCAGTGTGGTGTACGGCGTGCTGAATTCGCCACTGGCCAGCCGGTTCGATGGTCGGCTGCGCCGCATTCACCTGGACACCGATACCCCCTTCAACACCTACACCCGCGCTGGCTTTCCACCCACGCCCATTGCAATGCCAGGCCTGGCGGCACTGAAAGCCGCCGCCCAGCCCGCAGCTACACGGGCGTTGTATTTTGTGGCGCGGGGCGACGGCTCCAGCCAGTTCAGCGAAACCCTGGCCCAGCACAACGAAGCTGTGCGCCGTTACATCCTGCAGCAGCCATGAACCCCACATCCGGTGCCGCACCGCTGCCCCAATCCTTCCCATCTGGCCAGTCAGGCTGGTTCATCACCTTCGAGGGCATTGATGGGGCGGGCAAGTCCTCGCACATCGGTGCGGTGGCCCAGTTGCTGCGCAGCCAGGGCCACACCGTGGTGCTGACCCGCGAACCCGGCGGTACCGAACTGGCCGAGAAGCTGCGCGCCCTGGTATTGGCCGAGCCCATGGACCCATTGACCGAAGCCTTGCTGATGTTTGCCGCCCGGCGTGAGCATCTGGTGTCGGTCATCGAACCCGCGCTGGCCAGGGGCGAGGTGGTGATTTCCGACCGCTTCACCGATGCCACGTTTGCCTACCAGGGCGGCGGCCGAGGGTTCGACTGGCAAGTCCTCACCCAGCTGGAGCACATGGTGCAGCAGGCCGTGCCGGGTGCCGCCATTCGCCAACCCGACCTGACGCTGTGGTTCGACTTGCCCCCGGCCGTGGCCGCTCAGCGCTTGGCTGGGGCACGCGCGCCCGACAAATTCGAGGCCGAGTCCGCCTCCTTTTTCGCCCGAGTGCAAGCGGGCTATGCCCGCCGCGCCACTGAACAACCGCACCGGTTCACGGTCATTGCGGCCGATCAGCCGCTGGAAGCGGTGGCTGCATCGGTTCAGCACGCGATTCAGCAGTCCCTACAGCTGGTATTTCAGCCAGCGGTGTCGCTCACGGCCGCCAAGGTGTGTTCCACATGAGCGGGCCAACTGACGCTTCCCCCCCCCATTGCGCACCCTGGCTGCAACGCCAGTTGGAGCCCTTGTTGGCCCAGCGTGGTCATGCGTTGTTGTTGGCAGGCCCTTCCGGATTGGGCCAATACGAGCTGGCCTTGGCATTGGCCCGGGCCTGGCTGTGCGACCAACCCACGCCGCATGGCGCGTGCAACCAGTGCACCAGTTGTCACGCGGTGGATGTGCGCACCCACCCTGAGCTGCTGGTGCTCATGCCCGAAATCATGGCCCTGGAGCGCGACTGGCCCTTGGACGAAAAAACCCGGGACCGGATTGAGAAAAAAGAAGTCAAACCCAGCAAGTGGATCCGCGTGGAGGCCGCCCGTGCCGTGGTGGGCTTTGCACAAACCACCCGCTCCCGTGGTCGGGTCAAGGTGGTGCTGGTGTTTCCGGCGGACCGGCTGAACATGGAATCCGCCAACACCCTGCTCAAAACCCTGGAAGAACCTCCCGGTGATTTGCGGTTTGTGCTGGCCACTGAAGCCGCCCACCTGTTGCCCGCCACCGTGCGCAGCCGCTGCCAGACGCATGTGCTGCAGTGGCCCCAGGCTGGAGAGGCCGAACAATGGCTGCTGGCCCAGACGCCTGGTGCCCCAGCCACGCAAGCGGCCACCTGGTTGAAAGCGGCTGGTGGTCGACCCGACGATGCCCTGGCCTGGGCCCAGTTGGGCCTGCAGCCCCAGCAATGGAGCGCTTTGCCCAAGGCGATGGCCAAGGGCGATGCCAGTGCCCATGCCGCATGGGAGCCGGCACGCTGGCTGGATGTGCTGCAAAAACTCGCGCATGACCTGCTGGCGGTGTCTGCCGATGGGGCTCCCCGTTACTTTGCGGCCACCGATCTGCCACCGCTTCCGCCCATGGGGGCTTTGCAGCAATGGGTCTGCGACCTGAACCAGGCGGCCCGCAGTGTGGAGCACCCTTACCACGCGGCCTTGTTGCTGGAGGCCTGGATGGCCCGGGCCCAGCAAGTCTGGGGCAAGCCCGCCGCACATCAGGTGGGCTCACGGCCTAAACTTGCACTCTAAACTCACACCATGTCCGAGCCCAACGTTCCTTCTTCTTCGCCAGTTGGCCATGCGCTGCCTGTGAATCCGGTCGGTGCGGCAGGTGCTGGCACCGGTGTTTCAGGCGTGCCTGCTGCCTCTGCAGGGGCTCGGCCCAGCGTGATTCAGTTGTCCATCAAGGAAAAAGCGGCGCTGTACGCCGCCTACATTCCGCTGTTCAGCGACGGAGGGATTTTTGTACCCACCACCCGCGAGCACCGTCTGGGTGACGACCTTTATCTGCTCATCACCCTGCCCGACGACACGCAACGCTACCCGGTGGCAGGCAAGGTGGCTTGGATCACCCCCGCCAGGGCACCGGGTGGTCGTGCGCAAGGGGTGGGCGTGCGCTTTCCGCCAGACGACATTTCTGTGCAGCTCAAAATGCGCATCGAACAAATTCTGGGGGCCAGGCTGGCTTCTGACCGCCCCACCCAAACCATCTGATGGTGCTTGTTTTTACCTGTATTCAGGTAAAAAATTCATTTATATATAGCAAACTATCGTTTATTGAAAAGCGATAGAGTCATTTTTATATGTTCACCGATTCCCATTGCCATCTCAACTTCCCAGCGCTGGTCAGTCAGTTGCCCGACATCTTGCAAGCCATGGAGGTTGCACAGGTTTCCAGAGCCATTTGCATTGCGACCACGCTGGAAGAGTTTGGTGCCGTGCACGGTCTGGCCATGGCCCATCCCCACCTATGGGCCACGGTGGGTGTTCATCCTGACAATGAAGATGTCCAAGAACCCACGTTGGTCGATTTGCTCCAACGCGCCGCCTTGCCCAAAGTGGTGGCCATTGGTGAAACCGGGCTGGACTACTACCGGTTGAACGGCCGTACCGTGGCCGACATGGCCTGGCAGCGTGACCGGTTTCGCACCCACATTGCAGCAGCCCGTCAAACCCATTTGCCGCTGGTGATTCATACCCGCAGTGCGTCAGATGACACCTTGGCACTGCTGCGCGAAGCCGGTGGAGTCGGGAGCCCGGGCTCTGCGGATGGTCAACCACCAGCCACAGGCGTGTTCCATTGCTTCACAGAAACCCGCGAGGTGGCCCGAGCCGCGCTCGACATGGGTTTTTACATTTCGTTTTCAGGCATCCTGACCTTTAAGAATGCAGCAGACCTGCGAGAAGTGGCCGACTTTGTGCCGCTTGACCGGTTGTTGATCGAGACCGACAGCCCTTACCTGGCTCCTGCCCCCCATCGCGGTAAAACCAACACACCGGCGTTGGTGCCGCTGGTGGCACAACAAGTGGCTCAAATCAAGGGCTTGCCGGTGGAAGAAGTGGCTCGCCTCACGGCGGACAACGCAGACAGGTTGTTCCCCCGTTTGGTGGCCGCAGTCCCTTCTTCCGTCAAAACGGAGGCGGCATGAAGCGCAGAGTGGCCATTCTGTGCAGCTTGGTTGGACTGGCTGGCTGGGTGCCTGCTGTTCGGGCTGGCTCATTTGAAGATTTTTTCAACGCCATTCGGCAGGACGATGTGAGCACGCTCAGTCAACTGGCCGCACGGGGTTTTGACCTCAATACCACCGACCCCCATGGGCAGCCTGGTTTGTTGCTGGCCATCAAAACCGGTTCCCCCAAGGTGGCGGACTATTTGGCCGGTCATCCCAAAACCAAGGTGGATTTGCGCAACCCTCAGAACGAAACACCGCTGATGCTGGCGGTACTCAAAGGCCAGCTCCAGCTGGCACAAAAGCTGGTGTCTCGGGATGCGGACGTCAACAAAGAAGGTTGGGCGCCCTTGCATTACGCCGCCACGGCCACCGAGGGGCCTGTGGTTGAACAACTGCACTGGTTGCTGGAACAACATGCCTACATTGACGCCGAATCGCCCAATGGCACCACCCCGTTGATGATGGCAGCTCAGTATGGGCAAGAGGAAACCGTCCGCGTGCTTCTGCAGGAAGGTGCCGATGCCACCGTTCGCAATCAGCTGGGCCTGACGGCCATCGAATTTGCACAGCGTGCCGGGCGGCAGCATGTGGTTAACTTGATCACAGCCCATGTGTCCGCCCAAGCACAGGCGGAAAAAGCTGCTGTCAAACGAATGGCCGAATCCGCAGAACGCTCAGCCTCTGCGCAGGGTAGCGAGGCGTCTGGTTCTGGTATACCCGGTCAAGCCCATGTCGGGGTGGAACCGTCCGAGACACCAGACTTGCTGCCCAAAGCCAATGCCGTGTCGGTCCCCCTGCCAACAGCAGAGGTGGCTTTGCAGCCACTGGGGATGCCTGCGTCGGTTGCACCGTTGAACAAAGCACCCATTTCCTCTCCAGCGCTTCCAGTCACCGGTAAATGGTGAATATAATGCTGGGTTTTCCCTTGCCGTAATCCGTCCGACGCCGGACTCGGCTGACCGGGTGAGTGCCCAGGCAACTTGCCCACCAACCACAAGGAGTGTGTATGCGTCATTATGAAATCGTCTTGCTGATCCATCCGGATCAAAGCGAGCAGGTTCCAGCCATGCTGGAGCGTTACAAGGGCATGATCACCACTGGCGGTGGCAAAGTCCATCGCGTGGAAGACTGGGGCCGCCGTCAGCTGGTTTACCAAATCAACAAGCTGAACAAAGCCCACTACCTGTGCGTGAACATCGAGGCCGATCAGGCCGTGATGGCCGAGCTGGAGCATGCCTTCAAGTTCAACGATGCCGTGTTGCGTCACCTGAGCGTGAAGAAGAAGAAAGCTGAAACCGGTCCTTCCGCCATGATGAAATCCGTCGAGCGCGAAGAGGCCCGCAAGGTCGCCGCCCAGCAGGAAACCGCAGCCTGAATGCCCGTTGACCGGGCCGACTGAACCTCACACCTGTTGAACGAACTGCACCTGTCGGCGAACATCGCCCAAATTCAGCCCTTGCGCTACACCCCCGCCGGTTTACCCGCGCTGGATGTGATGCTGGAGCATGAATCCGATGTGACCGACGCAGGCACACCACGCAAAGTCAAACTTTCCCTTCGGGGGCTGGCTTTTGGCACGCAGGCAGAAGCCCTTTCCAGGGCCGATCTGACCGCACAGTGGCTGTTCAAGGGTTTTTTGGCTCAGGCCCGCAACGGCAAAGGCGTCGTTTTTCACATTCAGGACATCCAACGCATTTAAAGGAGTGCCCATCATGGCCGCACCGAAACGTTTCAACAAAGACAAGCGCCCCAAGCGCAACACCCAGTCGCTGCTGTTCAAGCGCAAGCGCTACTGCCGCTTCACCGTGGCCAACGTCGAAGAAGTTGACTACAAAGACATCGACACCCTGCGCGACTTCATTGCCGAAAACGGCAAGATCATTCCCGCTCGCCTGACCGGCACCCGCGCCATCTATCAGCGCCAAGTCAACACCGCCATCAAGCGCGCCCGCTTCCTGGCCATGTTGCCTTACTCTGACCAGCACCGCGTCTGAGCGAAGGAGAACACAACATGCAAATCATCCTGCTCGAAAAAGTGGTCAACCTGGGTGCACTGGGTGACGTGGTCAAGGTCAAAGACGGCTATGCCCGTAATTTCTTGATCCCATCTGGCAAAGCTCGCCGCGCCACACAAAACAACATCGCCGAATTCGAAGCCCGCCGCGTCGAGCTCGAAAAAGCAGCAGCTGCCAAGTTGGCCGAATCCCAGGCTCTGGGCGAAAAGCTGGCTGGCATCACCGTCAAAGTCAGCCAGAAGGCTGGTGTGGATGGCCGTTTGTTCGGTTCTGTCACCAACCACGACATCGCTGACGAACTGGTCAAGATGGGTCATGCCATCGTCAAGGCTCAGGTTCGCATGCCCAATGGCCCTTTGAAAGCCGTTGGCGAGTACACCGTGGCCCTGTCTCTGCACACCGATGTGCATGTGGACATCAACGTCACCGTGTTGGGCGAAACCGCCTGATTGCGTTGCCGGCCCTCCAGAGCGCGGCTCTGTGGGGGTCAAACAAAAAGCCGCTTGATGCTGCCATCAGGCGGCTTTTTTGTTTGCAGGCACACCGTGGTGGTTATCCATATGTCATCCTCATACTTGTGCGATGACAGCACAGGCCGCCCCACTTAACATCTGCTGTCTTGATGGATTTGCCACACATGGCTTCTTCGGTTTCCACCACTTTCGATCCCTTGGAATTGAGCGACGAGCGGCCTGATCCGCAAATGGCGCAACTCCGAGTTCCCCCACACTCGCTGGAGGCCGAATCCAGCGTGCTGGGTGGCTTGTTGCTGGACAACGGTGCATGGGACCGGGTGGGAGACCTGGTTCAAGAAGACAACTTCTACCGCGCCGAACACAAGCTGGTGTACGGAGCCATTTCGCAGCTGATCAACGCCTCCAAGCCAGCTGACGTGATCACGGTGTTCGAGCATTTGCAAAGCAAAGGCCGTTCGGACGATGTGGGCGGGTTGGCCTACTTGAATTCCCTGGCGCAGTACGTTCCCAGCGCGGCCAACATCCGCCGCTATGCAGAAATCGTGCGGGAGCGGTCCATCCTGCGCAAACTGTTGACCGCCAGCGACGAAATTGCCACCGCAGCGTTCAACCCGCAAGGGCGTCCGGTGGATCGCATTTTGGATGAGGCCGAGCAAAAAATCTTCCATATTGGGGAAGAGGGCTCGCGCATGAAGCAGGGCTTCCAGAGTCTAGACAACTTGGTGGTGGGGCTGATGGACCGCGTGCAGGAAATGGCGGACAACCCCAATGACGTAACCGGTGTGCCCACCGGTTTTTACGACTTGGACCGCATGACGGCGGGCCTCCAGCCAGGTGACCTGGTGGTGTTGGCCGCACGGCCCTCCATGGGTAAAACGGCATTTGCTGTGAAC
>Ga0228698_1000518_pt1 | contig 28200 bp, 25 predicted proteins | sample McNCre117_Aug_MG_FD_178015 | JGI IMG/M metagenome (GOLD analysis project Ga0228698, IMG submission 178015) | Freshwater microbial communities from McNutts Creek, Athens, Georgia, United States - 1-17_Aug_MG | ecosystem: Environmental > Aquatic > Freshwater > Creek | place: USA: Georgia...
GCAGATTTGCCACGTTGGCAGCACCTTGTATCCGCAGCCTGGTTGGCCGATTGGCTTGCCGGGCTGGCAGTGCCTGCTGCACCAGAAGGGCACTGCTGCTTGCTGGAGGTGGGGTGCGACGTACTGCAGGATTTTTTGAGCGGCCACATTCCAGTTGCACGCTATCTGAACACCCAAGCGCTGGAGCAACTGCCCCACTGGAACAAGGTGCCCGATGCACAGTTGCAGGCCGTGCTGCTTGCATCGGGTATTCAAGCGGACTCCTGTGTGCTGCTCTATAGCCGCAACCCGCTGGCCGCCGCGCGTGCAGCCCACCTCATGCTCTACGCCGGTGTGCGGGATGTGCGCCTGCTGGATGGCGGCATGGCCGCATGGCAAGCGGCCGGTGGTGCGCTGCAAGCCGGGCACGCGCCAGAGCACGTGCCAGCATCCACATGGGGCGCACCCTTTCCAACCCGGCCCGAATTCTTGATCGACCTCAACACGGTCCGCACCTGGGCAGATGCACCCGGCTACGCGCTGGTCAGCATCCGCAGCCAGGCTGAGTTTCTGGGGCAGACCTCGGGCTACGACTACATCCCGCGGCGTGGCGAGATACCGGGCGCGCTGTGGGGCCACGCGGGTAAAGACGGCGATGTGCAGGGCATGCAAAGCTTCCACACGCCAGAGGGCCGCATGCGGCCAGCTAGCGAAATTGCAGACATGTGGGCGCAGGCGGGCATCCATCCGTCGCTGCAGCTGGCCTTTTACTGCGGCACTGGTTGGCGCGCATCGCTGGCGTTTTTCTATGCCTGGCTGATGGGCTGGGAACGTATTGCTGTGTTCGACGGCGGCTGGATGGAGTGGAGCACCCACCCCGAGCTGCCGGTGGCCCTGCGCACGCTCTGAGTGGCTCAGCCGTGGGCGGACTGCACCCGCCCCTGTGCCTGCGGACGCAGGCCCAAGGTGATCAGCAGCATGCCCGCCATCAGCACCGCAACGACCGCGTAGGCACGGGCAAAGCCATCGGCACCGCCGCCGCTGAAATCGGCCAGCGCACTGATGGTGGCCGCCGCCACCAGCGTGCCAATGGAGGTGCAGATGTTGATCAGGCCCTGTGCGGCAGCGCGCACGGATTGCGGTGCTTCGTCAATGGCAATGGAACGCAGCGCGCCACCTACCACAATGCCCACGCCCAGGCCCACCGGCACCGACGCCAGCAAGAAGAACCACAGCCCCAGACCGGTGATGGCGGTCAGCCCGTAGCCCAGTGCCAGCATGGCAAAGCCCAGCAAAATCATGGTGCGCGCACCCAGACGGTTGAGCAAACGGCCACCGCCGCCCGAGCCCAGCATGGAGCACAGCACCATGGGCAGCAGCACAAAGCCCGCGTTGTGTGCGGTCACGCCATAGGCCTTGGTGGCAATGGAGGTGAGGAAGATCACGCTGCCCATGCCATAACCCGCGCCGGTGGCCAGCAGGTAGGTGATGGCCAGCTGCCGGTTGCGAAACAGGTGGATGGGAATCAGCGGTGCGGGCACCTGGTTTTCCAAGCGCACCAGCGCGGTCAGCAGCAGCGCCACGGCCAGCAGCAGCCAGGGCCACAGCGTGGTGCCGAGCATAGGGTCCACCAGCGGGTCCAGCACACGGGTAATGCCGAGCACCAGCGCAGACAGCAGCGTGAAGGTCAACACGATGCCCGTGATGTCCAGCGGCGCCTGCACGGGTGCTGCTGTACGTTGCGGCAATACCTTGGCGCCCGTGAACAAGATGACCGCAGCAATCGGCATGTTCAGCAGAAAAATCCAGTGCCAGCTCAAGGCCAGCATCAGGGCGGATGCAAGTGGCGGGCCGAGCACAAACGCCATGCCGTAGGTGGCGCCAATCAGGCCCAGCATCTTGCCGCGCTTCTCGGGGGCAAACAGGTCGCCCACTACGGCACTGGCCGTGGGCGTGATGCCACCTGCGCCCATGCCTTGCACCGCGCGGCTGGCCACCACCATCCAGAAGCTGGGCGAGAGCGCAATCAACAAGGAGCCCAGCGCAAACAGCGACACGCTGGCAAGGTACACGGGGCGGCGGCCGTAGCGGTCGCTCAGGTTGGACATGAGGGCGGTGCTGCACAACGAGAACAACACAAATACGCTCATCACTAACCCTACAGCGCGGTTGTCCACGGCAAAGGTTTCGCGCAATACAGGGATGGCCGGGCCGACGATGGCGGTATCGAGTGCCGCCATGAAAACCCCGGTGAAAAGCACGGGGATCAGGCCCTTGGGCGGTGTATCTGCATCCGATCGTGCTGTGACTGACATGTACTTCCCATTGGTGAGCGTTGCGCACCATAGGCGGCACGCCAGCGATTATAAAAGCCGGCGAATGCGCAAGCGGCGTGCCACCAGTGACGGCGCCGCTATTGATGGCTAAGGCAGGAAGGTCACCGTGTCGGCAATCAGCACGCCATTGGTCACCTGTGAGCCCACCACGGTCACCTTGCCCGCTGCAGCCGTCAATTGGGCTGCGGTGCCGCCGCTGAACGTGACCGAGCCGCCGCTGGCATTTACCTGTTGCCCTTGCACTTTGAAGCTGGCGGCCGATACGAAGCTCGTCACGGGCCCGGTCGCGGTGAAGCGTGCCGTGCCCGGGGTGCCCTGTATCTGCCGCAGCGCCAGCTTGGCGGCAACTAGCACGCCGTTGTGCAGGGTGCCGGTGGCTTCCACCTTGACGCCATTGCCCACTGCGCTCAATGGTCCACCTGTCAGCTGGGCAGTTGAGCCGTCGATGGCGTAGCCCAACACCTGGAAAGAGCCTCTGCTCAGGTAGTTGGTGATGAGGCCGTCCACGCTGATAGGGGCCGCTTCGGTCGTGGGCAGGGGATACCACAGCTCCAGGCGGCTGGCGGTCAGCAGCGAGCCAGTGGGGCCAGTGCTGCTGCGCACCCGCACCACCTGGCCGTTTTGCAGCGTGCCTGCGCTGAGCGTACCGCCAAAGCTGGCCGAGCCGTAGGCAACGGTGTAGTTGCCCAGTGCAAAGGTCTGCTGCGCAGTGTTGAGGCCGCTGACGGCGCCACTCAACACGCGGGTCGCGCTGGCACTGATTTTTTCGATGCGGCTGGCACGCAACTGGCCTGCGCCCCAAGCCTGGCCATAGACCTTGACCCAGTCACCGTTGGCAAGCTGCGCCAATGCGGTAACACCGTCGAAGATGGTTTCTGTGTCGGTGCTCACGCTCAGGCCCTCTACCGAGAACGTGCCGGCGGCGGCATTGAGGCTGCTCACCTGGCCCTGTGCCTCGGCTTGCGACTCCACGCTGCTGGCAGTGCCTGTGCTGCTGTCTGCACTCACCGTGCCCAGCACCTTGACCGACATGCCCAGTTTGAGCGCCGAGTCGTCCACCACATTGAGGCTGGCGCTGCCAATCTCATAGCGGATGCCGTTGACATAAATACTGCCAAACCCGGCTACGTAACCCACAGTGCCGCCGGTAATGCCTGTGCCGCCCGAACCTACGCCACCTTCACCGGCCAATGTAGAACCACCGCCGCCGCAGGATGCAAGCCCCAACAACACCAGCGTGTACAACGCAACAAGGGCTTTACGCATGGGGACTCTCCTTGGGTTCCGACAGCGTCGGCATATCTTCAAACAGGGTGTACACACCCACCTTGATGCGGTGTGTGCCTTGTGGGGAGCGGCTGACCGCCAGGGTGAGTTCTTCGACCAACTCTTTGTGCAACGCCTTCCAGCGCAGCCTTGCCAACGCGTGGATGCGATCGCATTCCTGCACAGTCAGGCCATCGGCGTAGACCGCCTGCTCCAGCATCTTTGGGGCATCGCTAAGCACGTTGTGCACCGCGGCCTGCAGGTGGTCCGCGGTGTGCTCGGCCAGGAAACCGAGCATGTATTGCAGGTCTTGCGCGGGCACAAACTGGGCTGCCTCGAGTTCCACAAAACCATTGCTCTCAGTCGCCATGCCCAAGCGCAGCAAGTCGTCCACCAGCGTGCGGTGGTGCACATTGCCACGGCTGGCCTGCGTCGCCAGTTCTTCAAAGCTGGGCGATCCGGCACTGGCACTCAGTGGCAAACGCAGCAACGCGGGGTCTTGCGATGCCAGGTGCATCCAGGCTGTCAACACTTGGGCAGACGGAGGCAGAGGCGGGGCGGAGGGGACGCTGGCTGCATCGGCCAAAGCTGCCAGGCGCGTGGACACCTCTTTGCGGTGGATGCCGGTTGCAATCGACAACTGGCTGACATTGGCTTTGGCCGCGTCAGTCAATTGAAGCAGCGTCTGGGCTTCTTCCAGCAGTACGGTGCGCAAAGCATGGTCCATCTGCTTGTGCTTGAGCCCCATGCGCAGTGCCAAACGCACGAGCGGGCGCAGCACGCGAATGAACGCACTGTTGGCCCAGCTGAATTGCTTTTGCATCCGGTAAATCTTGTAGTTGGTAGTGAATTATCGCCAAGGCCACATCGCGCAGGCATTGCACCGTGCTTTCTCAGGCAAAACGCATCGGTCCCACCCATCCGCCGCGAATGGCCATTCGTCGGCATTCCTTACAGTTTCCTTTTTTCGAACTAGACTCGCATCATGTAGTGTGAAATTTTCACATTATTTGCTTGACGACACACCTGTGTCCAATGTTCGGAGTGCCCAAAGTGCGCAAGTACCTCAATAAAAATGCCCGGGGTTTTACCCTGATTGAGTTGATGATTGCGGTAGCCGTCATCGGCATCCTGGCGGCGGTGGCCTACCCGTCTTACCAGAGTGCCATGGCCAAGAACCGGCGCGCAGCAGCCCAGACGGCGCTGATCGACATAGCCCAGAAAGAGCAGCAGTATTTGCTGGACAACCGTGCGTACACGGCCAGCCTGAGCACGCTGAACTACACCGTTCCCAGCAACGTTTCGAGTTACTACACCACGGCGGTGACGGTAGGGACCGCGGCCGTGCCTTCCTTCACCGCCACGGCCACGCCCATCACCGGTAGCTCGCAAGTCAGCGATGGCACCTTGAGCATCACCAACACCGGCGTGAAGTCTCCCGCTGACAAGTGGTGAGCACCGCCTGCATAGCCTGACGGACACTGACCATGCCTTCGCGTTGCAACTTCCATCGACAGCGTGGCTTTACGCTGATTGAGCTGGTCGTGACCTTGGCCGTTGTGGGGGTGCTCGCGGGTCTGGCCGCACCTTCGCTGGCGGGTCTGATTGCGGGGCAAAAAGTGCGCACGCTGGCGGCGGACCTGCACCTGGCCATGACCCAGACTCGCTCCGAAGCCATCAAGCGCAATGCATCGGTCACGCTGAGTGCCACCGGAGGCAACTGGGCTGCGGGCTGGACCGTACTGGACCCGGCCAACCCCACGGGCACGCCGCTCTATACCCGTACGGTGCGCAGCATTGGCACCTCGGTGGTGACCTCGGCAGTGACGCAGGTGGTGTATGCCCCGTCTGGGCGCATCACCGCCACCACCGCGCCCAGCTTTGTGTTCACTGCCTCCAACACCAGCGATGTGCGCTGTGTTTCGGTAGACCCGACGGGGCGGCCCTACACCAACAAGGCTTCGTCATGCTGAAGCGCCATTCCATTCCAGTACCACGTCCAGCCCGGGGCGAACGGGGCGTGGGCTTGATTGAGGTGCTGCTCACCATCGTGATCACCTCGTTTGGCCTGATCGGCCTGGTGGCTTTGAGCGGGCGCATGACGGTGAGCGAAATGGAATCCTTGCAACGCACGCATGCGCTCACGCTGCTCACCAGCATGACGCAGCGCATGCAGGCCAATGTGGCCCTTGCTGGTGACTACGTCACCACTTCCCCAATTGGTACGGGTGACACCCAGCCCACGAGTTGCGCCACCCTGACAACACCCACCATGGCGCAGCAAGACGCGTGCGAATGGAGCAATGCCCTCAAAGGCGCTGCTGAAAAGTCCGGCGGCAATGCGGTCGGCGCCATGTTGGGTGCAAGAGGCTGTATTGAGACCGTGCAGACAACGGACCCATCCGTCTGCAGGCCAGCGGTCTACCGCATCACCGTGGCATGGCAGGGGCTTAGTGCCACTAGCGTGCCCAGCCTGTCTTGCGGATCAACGTTGTATGGCAGCGATGACGCGGTGCGCCGTACGGTGTCTGCCCAGGTTACCCAGCCGCTGTTTGGCTGCTAGAGGCGTGGCAACCATGACCCACCTCGCACCAATGGCTTCAACCACCCGCATCCATCAGTGCGGCCTCACGCTGGTGGAGTTGATGGTGTCCATCGCTATCGGTTTGCTGGTGATCACCGCCATGTCGGCGCTGTATGCCAATGTGAGCAATGGGCGTGCCGAGATTGAGCGCGTCAGCCGCCGCATGGAAAACGGTCGCTATGGACTGTCGGTGCTGGCGGACGACATTCAGAACGCGGGCTACTTTGCTGAGTTTGATCCGCGCAACATCGCCTTGCCCAGCGCCAAACCGGACCCCTGCCTGACCTCCGCCACCGACCTGGCCTTGGCCTTGCGGGTGGCGGTGCAGGGCTATGACAACGCGGCCAGCAATGCCTTGTCTTGCCTGAGCGATGTGAAGGCCGGAAGCGACATCCTCGTGATCCGTCGCCTGAACGGTTGTGCCAATGGCAGCAGCGGCTGCACGGCCTTGGCCAGTGGGGAGGTCGGTTTTCAGGCTTCCTCTTGCAACAATGCCAGTGAACTGGGATCAGGCAATGTGGCCAACTTCTACAAGCTCAGTGCCAGCAGCTCCGCGTTCACGCTGCATTTGCGCAACTGCACCAGTGTTGCAGAGACGCGCAAGATGCTGGTCCGCATTTATTACGTAGCCAACAACGACAAGTCGGGGGACGGCATTCCGACCCTCAAGCGGGCAGAACTGTCTGGCTCAGGTTTTGTCGTGAGTGCGGTGGCGCAAGGTGTGGACACCCTCCAAATTGAATACGGTCTGGACACGGCGGGCACCGGCGTGCCTGCCGTGTACACACCCAATCCAGACACCTACCTTAGCTGCGACACCACTACGACGCCCACCTGTGTTGGGCAGTGGGCCTCCGTTGTGACGGCAAAAATCTATTTGCTTGCGCGCAGTGCGGAGGCATCACCGGGATTCAGCGACAGCAAGACCTACACGCTGGGCCATGCCACGGATGGCTCGGACGTCACGGTGGGCCCTTTTTCTGACGCGTTCAAGCGCACTGTGTTTCAGAGCGTGGTCCTGTTCCAGAACCCTGCCATGCGGTCTTTGTCCTCTACACCATGAGCACCCCATCACGATCGGCGCGCTTGTGCCGGCCCGCCCCAACACGCCAGCGCGGCGTGACGCTGATCCTTGCGCTGGTGATGCTGATGCTGCTCACCATCGTGGTGCTGTCCTCGTACAACCTGAGCGTGGGCACCATGCAAATTGTGGACAACAGCCAGCAGCGTGCGCAGGCCCTGAATGCAGCAGCCGGTGTGGCCGAAACCATCTCCAGCAATACGGCATTCGCCTACACGCCATCAACCGTTCTGGACAACAGTAACTGCCCCAGCAACCTGAGTGCACCCGCCAACAGCACCTGCAAGGACGTCTATGGCGATGGCAAGACGGTGGTGCTGGTGTCACTGGTGAACCCACCCACATGCAAGCAAGTCAAGTCGGTGGACAAAGGGTCTTTGGACCTCACCAACTCCGAGGACGCTGGCTGTTCCATGGGGGAGTCTCAGAACTTCGGGATAGCGGGTACCAGTTCGTCGGGCACCTTGTGTTCCGACAGCCTGTGGCAAGTGGACCTGCAAGCCACCGAAGCCACGTCCAGCACCAAAGCCACGCTGACCGAGGGCGTCAGCATCCGTGTATCGAATGACGCTGTGGGCAGCGCCTGTCCGTAAACCCATCACTTCCAGCGGGGGTCCGCCATGAAAAACCCAGTCAGAACCCATATTGCCCGTTTGCTGCTCGGCTTTGCCATAGCGTGGGCGGGGCCGCTGCATGCGGAAGATATCGACATCTTCACCGCCGGGGGCTCTGGCACGGCGGGGGCTGCCAACATCATGTTTTTGGTGGACAACTCTGCCAACTGGGCGCGGGCATCGCAGAAGTGGCCGGACACGTCCGGCAACCAGGGGGAGTCGGAGTTGCTGGCGCTCAAGAACGTCATGAACTCCACCAGCACCTCGATCCCCTTGAACATCGGCTTGGCGATGTACACGCAAAGCGGCAGCACCTACGGCGGCATGGTGCGCTACGGAGCGCGCGACATATCTGTTACGGCCAACAAGACGGCGTTCACCAATATTCTGGATGGCATCCGCGCCGACGTGAACGCCAGTAACGAAAAGGTGGCGCAGAACTCGGGCGAAGCGGCAGCGCTGTACGAGATGTACAAATACTTCAGCAGCAAGCCCATCTTCCGCGGCGGTTTGCAAACCGGCAATGACCCGGCGTCCAGCTTGGATGTGGCTGGCAACTCGGGTGGTCACACGCCTTACACCACCGTGGGGCAGGGTCTGAGCAGCGGTTTTGCCGTCAGCGGCGGCAGCTATGTGGCCCCCGTATCCGCCACCACCAGCTGCGGAAGCTCCAACTATGTGGTGCTGATTGCCAACAACGCCAACGGTACCTATCCGGCCGGAGACCAGACCTATGAAGGAGTGAGCGCCGGAGCCTCCATCACCGGCACAACCAACAGCTGGACCGACGAGTGGGCCCGCTATCTCTACCGCAAAGGCATTACGGTGTATGTGCTGGATGCCTACAACGCGCAGAACAACGCGGCCTATTCCTCGGTGCTGCGCAGTGCTGCGGTCAATGCCGGTGGCAAGTACTTCCAGGTCAGCAATGAAAAAGCCATCGAAGTGGCGCTGGAAGCCATCTTTGCGGAAATCAAATCCGTCAACTCCACATTTGCCGCAGCCAGCCTGCCCATCAGTGCCACCAACCGCTCGCAAAGCCTCAACCAGGTGTTTATCGGCATGTTCCGCCCCGACCAGGATGCGCAGCCGCGCTGGATGGGCAACCTCAAGCGCTACCAGATCGTCAACTCCGGTAGCGACGTGGACTTGGGCGATGCCTTGGGCACGCCCGCTATCAACTCGCAGACCGGTTTCGTGAACGACTGTGCTGCCAGCTACTGGACCAAGGACACCGGCTCGTATTGGTCTGATGTGCCCATCACCCCCGTGCCATCCAGCGCATGCACCATCTTCCCCACGGTAGATGGCATCACCGGCAGCATCTGGTCCGATTTGCCGGACGGCCCGCGGGTGGAGAAGGGTGGTGTGGCCGAGGTGCTGCGCCAGGGAAATAACCCGACAACCACCTACACATCGCCCACCTGGACTTCCAATCGCACCATCTGGACGCACTCTGCTTCGTCCACCACGCTGACTGCTTTCAGCACCACGTCCAGCGGACTTTCATCCACCATCGTCAATTGGGTCAAAGGCAGTGAGGACGCGACCGCCGCGGTCGAAAAACTCAGCAATGGCGGTACCAACACGCGCCCCTCTATTCACGGGGATGTGATCCATTCCCGGCCCTTGCCGGTGAACTACGGCACCAATGGCGTGACGGTCTTTTATGGCGCCAATGACGGCATGTTCCGCGCGGTGGACGCCTCAACCGGCAAAGAGCGCTGGGCCTTGGTGGCGCCGGAGTTCTACAGCAAGTTCCAGCGCATGCACGACAACTCGCCGCTGGTGAGCTACCCCACCATTGCCACCGACATCACACCGGCACCGGTGGCCAAAGACTATTTCTTTGACGGCTCCATGGGCGTGTACCAGAACGCGGACAACTCCAGCGTCTGGATATTCCCGTCCATGCGGCGGGGCGGACGCATGATTTATGCACTCAACGTAACCGACCCCGCTACGCCCAGCATCAAATGGCGCGTGGGCTGTCCCAATGCTGCCAATGACACAGGTTGCACCACCGGCTTCACGTCCATGGGGCAAACCTGGTCCACGCCCGCGGTGGCGTTTCTCAAGGGCTTCTCGAGCACGGTACCTGCCGTGGTTGTGGGAGGTGGCTACGACAAATGTGAAGATACCGATTCATCCTCACCTAGCTGCTCCAGCCGCAAAGGCAATGCGGTGTATGTCATCAATGCAGATACCGGTGCTAAGTTGGCCAGTTTTTCCACCGAGGGAAGTGTGGTGGCAGACGTGGCAATGTCGGACGTGAATAACGATGGCTCGGTGGATTACGCCTATGTTGTGGACACTTCGGGAAATATCTACCGTATTGATTTCTCCAGTACATCTGGCACCCCGCAAGCTGCGGATGACTGGCGCATGCGCAAAATTGCCAGCACCAGCGGCGGTGGGCGCAAATTCTTGTATGCACCGGCGCTGCTCTACAACTCCGGAAAAATGTACGTGGCCCTGGGTTCCGGTGACCGCGAACACCCGCTGGCCAGCAACTACCCTTATGCCAACTCGGTGGTCAATCGCTTCTATGTGTACATGGATACCTTGTCTGATCCGGCCAGCAGTTCAACGGCGGCCACTGCGCTGGATTCCGATGTGGGCATGCAAAATTTCAGCACGGCCACTATTTGCACCACGGCTGGTGTCACGCCCTCATCCGGCAAAAAAGGTTGGTTCATGGACCTGCCAAACCGGGGTGAACAAGTCATCACCACGGCGCTGATTGCCGGGGGCTTGGTGACCTTCAACACCAACCGGGCCATGCCTGCCAGTACCAACAGTTGCTCGGCATCCCTTGGCAAGTCCAACGGCTATTGGGTCAATCTGCTCAATGCCAGTGGCGCGGTGGGCAGCGATACCGCATCGTGTGGCGCGGACCGTAGCGCCGAATTTGTGGCAGGTGGCCTGACACCTTCTCCCACCATGGCAACCGTATTGGTAGACGGCGTACCCAAAACCGTGGTGATCGGTGCCATCAAGAAGAACAGCGGCGCCAGCTCCGGTATTGCGCCCCAGATCGTCAAGCCCTCCATCAAGTCCCGGCGCAAAGTGCTCTACATGAAGACCGACGCGGCCAACAACTAAAGCGCACCGGGGCCGGGCCTCAAGCCCGCCCCACCCCCGCCAGCGACTGCGCAATCGACCGTTTGAACGGCATCACCTTGTCGCTCACGCGCAGCAGCACCTGGCGCGCCAGCTTGGCGGGCAGGGAGTCGCGGGTGTAGATCTCCACAATCATGCGTGTCATCCAGAACAAGGGCAGGGTGGCGCGCTTTTGCCGGGCCTCGTAGCGTTTAAGCAGGCTGGTGCTGCCGATGTCTGCGTGGGTGTGCAGTGCGGTGTTGATCTCGTGCGTGAGAGCCTCCACGCTGAGCAGCCCGAAGTTGAAGCCATGCGCCGTGACGGGGTGCATGCCCACCGCCGCATCGCCCACCGTGGCAAAGCGGCGCGCCACCAGGCGCTGCGGGTAAACGGCCACCAGCGGGTAGTTGTGGCGCGTGCTGCACAGGCGCATGGCACCCAGGCGGTTGCCAAAGCGCACCGTCACCGCCGCGTTGAACGCGTCCGGCTCCAGGTGCATGAGCGCATCAATCTCGTGACTGGAACGGGTGATGACTACCGAGGCGCGGTGGGCGCCCGTGTCGGGGTGCGGGTTCATGGGCAAGAGCGCCAGCGTCTGGCCGTAGCCAAACCATTCCCAGGCGGCAAAGTCGTGCGGTTTGTCAAAGGTCATGGCACACACCAGCATGTTCTTGCCAAAGTCGTGCATGTGCGCGGCAATGCCCATCATGCGGCGTGTGCTGCTAAAGCGGCTGTCGGCGGCTACTACCAGCTTGGCTTGCAGTGTCTTGCCGCTGGCAAGCGTCACACTGCCTTCGGTGTCGGTGGTGCGCACGGCGGTGACCTGCTCGCCGGGCATGAGCGTGATGTCGCTATTGGCCGCCATGGCCTGCTGCACGCCGCGCCAGGCCGCGTCCCGAATCAGGTGGTTGGACACCAACCAGCCCAGTTCGCTGCGCCCGCTCAGGTCGTGCCCTATGGTCATGGCAAACAGGTTGGGGCCGTCAATGACCTTGGCGTCTTTCAAGGGTGCCTGGTCCTTGTTGTCGATCAGCTCCCACAGGCCCAGGTCTTGCAACAGCTTGGCGGAGTGCTGGGTGAGGGCAATCTCGCGCCCGTCAAAGGCCGGAGCCTCCAGCGTGGCCTGGGGCTGCTGCTCCAGCACGGTGATCTTGAGCTTGCGGCCGCTCAAGGACTTGGCCAGGCACAGGCCTGCGGGGCCCGCGCCCACGATGATGACGTCTGCATCCATGGAGTGTTCTTTCTGTGAGACCCGCGAGGCTAGCGTTTTGGCGTGCGCGGTCTTTGCTCTTGGTCAAGGGCTTTGCAGATGCAGCCGCTATCATCCCGCCATGGCCCGCCTCTTCATCCTCTTTCTGATTGCCCTGCTGCCCCTGCGCGGCTGGACGGCAGAGCGCATGGTGTTTGCGGTGGACCAAGGCGCGCCTGCCACCACACAGCCACACAGCATGGGCATGAGTGAAGAATGTGCGCTGCACATGCAAATGGCCGCGCACCAGACAGAGGCTGCCCAGCACGGGGCAGACCACAGCGCCAACCACGGCACCGAACACAAGGGCTGCCAGTCTTGCCAGCTTTGCATGCCGCTGGCCGCGATGGATGCGCCGGAGATCGTGGCTTTCACACCCATCTCCCAGGCAGTGCCGGTGCCTCGCACCCGTGCCTTTGTGAGCGCCGACACCGCGCGCCACGCCAAGCCGCCCATTTCCTGAGCTTCACGCCCTAGGTGCGTCCGCCGTTTGGCGGTGCGCGTGAACCGGGCCTGCGGGCCCACCCCATCAGGAGACTGTGATGAAACGCTGGTTTATTTCTTTGGCGCTGCTGTGCGCCACTTCCGTCTTTGCTGCCCCCGAATGGGTGCGCGGTGAAATCACCAAACTCGCACCCGAGAAGTCGCAAGTCACCGTCAAGCACGAGGCCATCAAAAGCATGGGCATGGACGCCATGACCATGCCCTACAAGGTGGTGGACGCGGCGGTGCTCAAAGGCTTCAAAGCAGGCGATGCCGTGCGCTTTACCGTCAAGATGAAAGGTGAGCAGATGCTGATCGAATCGCTGGAGCACGCCAAGTGAAGCCCTGTCGCGTGCCGGGCGCGCAGTTGCGTGCGACCTGGCGTTATGGTCTGCGTGCGGGGCTGGGCGCGGTGGCATTGGCAGCCTGGGTTGCCACCGGCGCTGTAGCCCAAACCGCACCCGGTGCCACGGTGGAGTCGCTGCTGGAAATCGCCCGGCAAAACAACCCCGAGCTGGCGTCCATGCGCCACGAAGCCCTGGCCGCCAAAGAGCGCGTGGGCCAGGCCGATGCGTTGCCCGACCCGCGCTTTCGGCTGGAGCTGCAGGACGTGACCCGCATGGGCGCGCAAAACCCCACGCTGTGGCCCGCCGATGTGGGCAGCACGCGATACACCTTGACGCAGGAGCTGCCCTGGTTTGGCACGCGCGACCTGAAAAAAGCGCAGGCCGAATACGCAGCATTGGGCGCAGAGACCACGGCGCAAGGCGTGTGGGTGGATGTGGCTTCGCGCATCAAGCTGAGCTTTGCGCAGTTGTATTTCCTGAGCCGCAGCCAAAAGCTGAGCCAGGAAATTCTGGCCCTGATGCAGCGTCTGGAGCAGATTGCCCAGGTGCGCTACGCCGCAGGCCTGGCACCTCAGCAGGACGCCATCCGCGCGCAGACTGAGCAGACAGCGATGAAGGCCGAATTGATTGGCATGCAAAGCGAACTGCGCCAGGCCCAGACGCGACTCAATGGCCTGCTGGCCCGCCCCATGCAAGCCGAACTGGCCGAGCCGCAAACCCTGCGCGCCTTGCCCGTTGCAGACGCATTGAACGCACAAGCGCTGGAGCAACGCGCTCGCGCCCGCAACCCGCAACTGGCCTCGGATGAGGCGCGCGTAAACGCTGCCGACAAAGGCCAGGAGCTGGCCATCAAAGGCCGCTACCCCACGTTGATGCTGGGCATTGCGCCCACGCAGTTTCAGAACGACTTCAAGACCTGGGACCTGATGCTGGAGATGAACATTCCGCTCTGGCAAGGCACGCGCCGCGCGCAGGAGCGCGAGTCGCTGGCCATGTTGGAGGCTGCGCGCGCCAAGCGTGACGCGACCGCCAACCAGTTGCTGTCGGACCTGAACGAAAACATCGCCGCGCTGCAAAGCGCACAGCAAACCGAAAGCCTTGTGGGTAACAGCCTGCTGCCGCAAGCCGAGCTGACGCTGCAAGCGGCGCTGGTGGGCTACGAGGCGGGCAAGGTGGACTTTGCCACCGTGCTCGACGCGCAGCGCCAGATTCGTCAGGCCAAGCTGTCCCGTATCAAAGCCCAGGCCGAAGGCCAGGCACGGTTGGCGCAAATTGAGCGCCTGCTAGGAGAAGATTTGTGAACAAAAATAGTTCGGTGCTTGTGGGCGCTTTGGTGGTGGCCGGTGTGGCGGGCTTTGCGGGCAACTGGTGGGGTGCACGCCATGCCGCCGTAACCGCAACTGCGAGTGCGGAGGCGGGTGCTTCCGTCACTGCACCACCCGCGCGAAAAATCCGCTTTTACCGCAACCCCATGGGGCTGGCCGACACCTCGCCCACGCCCAAAAAAGACTCCATGGGCATGGACTACATCCCGGTGTACGAGGGCGAGGAAGAAGACACACCCGCCACTGCGAATCAGCTGAAATTCAGCGCCGAAAAAATCCAGAAGATGGGCGTGCGCACTGAAGCGGCTGCCATGCGCGTGCTGGACAAAACCGTGCGCGCATCGGGCCGCATAGAGCCCGACGAGCGGCGCAGCTTCACCATCGCGCCCAAGTTTGAGGGCTATGTGGAGAAGCTGTTTGTCAACGCTACCGGCCAGGCCGTGGCCAAGGGTCAGCCGCTGTTTGAGGCCTATGCGCCAGAGCTGCTGGCCGCGCAGCGCGAATACACCATCGCCCAGCAAGGCGTGCAGACGCTGGGCCAGGCTGGGCCGGAGGCGCAAAAGAGCATGCAGCAACTGGCCGACGCCAGCCTGGCCCGCCTGCGCAACTGGGATGTGAGCGAGGAGCAGATCAAGGCCCTGACCCAGTCGGGCACGGCCAAGCGCACGCTCACTTTCCGTTCGCCGGTGAGCGGCTATGTGTCCGAGAAAAAAGCGGTGCAGGGCATGCGCTTTATGCCCGGCGATGCGCTCTACCAAGTGAGCGATTTGTCTGGCGTGTGGGTTGTGGCCGATGTGGCCGAGCAAGACATTGCGGCGGTGAAAACCGGCGCGCGCGCCAAGGTAAGGATCAACGCCTACCCGGACAAGACCTTTGATGCGGCGTTGACCTATGTGTACCCCACGCTCAACGCCGACACGCGGACCGTGCCGGTGCGCCTGGAGCTGGGCAACCCTGGCGGCCTGCTCAAGCCGGGCATGTTTGCGCAAGTGGACTTGGCCGTTGGCGGCAAAGCCAAGGTGCTGACGGTGCCCGTGTCGGCCGTGATCGACAGCGGCGCGCGGCAGGTGGTGCTGGTGCAAGTGGGCAAGATCGAGGATGGCCGCTTTGAGCCGCGCGCGGTGAAGCTGGGTGCGCGCAGCGACAACTACCTTGAGGTGCTGGAAGGCGTGCACGAGGGCGAGGCGGTGGTGACTTCTGCCAACTTCTTGATCGATGCAGAAAGCAATTTGAAGGCGGCTATTGCGGGCTTTGGCAGCAGCGCGGGCACGGCTACAACGGCCGCACCCGCAGCATCTCCAAGCGCAGGCCACCAAGCCCAAGGCAAGGTGGTGGAAGTCGATGCCAAAGCGCAAACCGTGACCATCAGCCATGGCCCCGTTGCCACGCTCAAGTGGCCCGCCATGACCATGGACTTTGCGCTGGCCAACAGTGCGTTGCTCAAAGGCCTCAAACCCGATGCGCCCATTGCCTTTGAGTTTGTGGAGCGCGGCAAAGGCGAGTGGGTGATTACCAAAATCACGCCGGCAGCCGGGTCTGGGGCGACTGCCCCAGCGGCCGATCCCCACGCTGCCCACAAGCCCTAAGCGAGACCCACCATGCTCGCCAAAATCATTGACTGGTCTGCCCGCAACCGCGTGCTGGTCCTGCTGGCCACGCTGTTCCTCACGTTGGGCGGCATCTATGCGGTGGTGAAAACGCCGCTGGATGCGCTGCCCGATCTGTCGGACGTGCAGGTCATCGTTTACACCGAGTTCCCGGGCCAGGCCCCGCAGGTGGTGGAAGATCAGGTGACCTATCCGCTCACTACTGCCATGCTCTCGGTGCCTAAGTCCAAGGTGGTGCGCGGCTTCTCGTTCTTCGGCGCGTCTTTTGTGTACGTGATTTTTGAGGATGGCACCGACATCTACTGGGCCCGTTCGCGTGTGCTGGAGTACCTGAACTTTGCGTCCAGCCGCATGCCCAAGGGCGTGACGCCTGCGCTCGGGCCGGATGCTACGGGCGTGGGCTGGGTGTACCAGTACGCGCTGGTGGCCAAGAACAAAACGCTGGCCGAGCTGCGCACTATTCAAGACTGGTATTTGCGCTACCAGTTGGCCAAGGCGCATGGCGTGTCCGAGGTGGCGTCCATTGGCGGCTTTGTGCAGACCTACCAGGTAACGGTGGACCCCATCAAGCTGCGTGCCTACGGCATTCCGTTGGCCAAGGTGTCGCAGACCATCCGCGACAGCAACCGCGATGTGGGCGGACGCGCCATCGAGATGGCCGAGACCGAGTACATGGTGCGCGGCAAAGGCTATTTGCGTGGCACCGCCGACATTGAAAACCTGGTGCTCAAAAGCGAGAAGGGCACGCCGGTGCTGGTGCGTGACATTGCCCGCGTGGAGCTGGTACCCGATGAGCGGCGTGGCATCACCGAGTTGAACGGCGAGGGCGAAGTGGTGTCCGGCATTGCCATGGCGCGCTACGGCCAGAACGCGCTGGAGGTGATTGGCAACATCAAGGACAAGATTGCGGAGGTGTCGGCGGGCTTGCCCGAAGGCGTCAGCATCATCCCGGTGTATGACCGCTCAGACCTCATCCACCGCGCTATTGAAACCCTGAAGCACACGCTGCTGGAAGAAAGCCTGATCGTTGCCGCCGTGTGCGTCATCTTCTTGCTGCATGTGCGCTCGGCTCTGGTGGCCATATTGATGCTGCCGGTGGGCGTGTTGATCGCCTTCATTGCCATGCGCTTGCTCGGCATGAACTCCAACCTGATGAGCTTGGGCGGCATTGCGATTGCCATTGGTGCCATGGTGGACGCGGCGATTGTGATGATCGAGAACGCGCACAAGCACATTGAGCGCCTGCAGCCGGGCGAGTCCCGCGCAGAAGCCATGATTGCCGCGTGCAAGGAAGTCGGCCCGGCGTTGTTCTTTTCGCTGTTGATCATCACCGTGTCCTTCCTGCCGGTGTTCACGCTGGAGTCGCAAGAAGGGCGGCTGTTCTCGCCGCTGGCTTACACCAAGACCTTCTCCATGGCCGGCGCGGCGCTGCTGTCGGTGACGCTCGTTCCCGTGCTGATGATGCTGTTCATCCGCGGGCCGGTCATGCCCGAAGCCAAGAACCCGGTAAATCGCTTTTTGATCTGGGTGTACCGGCCCATCATTGCCTGGGTGATGCGCTGGAAAAAACTCACGATTGCGCTGGCGGTGCTGACGCTGGGTGCCTCCTGGTACCCCGCCTCGCAACTGGGCTCGGAGTTCATGCCCACGCTCAACGAAGGCACGTTGCTTTACATGCCCTCAAGCCTGCCCGCCATGTCCATCACCAAGGCGGCGGAGTTGCTGCAGACGCAAAACAAGATCATCAAGAGCTTTCCCGAAGTGGCATCGGTTTATGGCAAAGCGGGCCGCGCCAACACGGCCACCGATCCGGCACCCACCGAGATGTTTGAGACGGTGATCAACCTCAAGCCCGAAAGCGAGTGGCGCCCGGGCCTCACCACCGACAAGCTGATTGCCGAACTGGACAAGGCGCTGCAGTTCCCCGGTGTGTCCAACGCCTGGACCATGCCCATCAAGGCGCGCATCGACATGCTGTCCACCGGCATCCGCACGCCGATTGGCATCAAGGTGTTTGGCAAAGACCTGGCCGAGATGGAACGGCTGGCCAAGGAGATTGAGGCGGTGGTGAAACAGGTGCCGGGCACCACGTCCGCGTTTGCCGAACGCATCACCGGTGGTTACTACATCAACATCGAACCCGACCGCATGGCGCTGGCGCGCTACGGCCTGGCGGTGGGTGATTTGCAGGATGTGATTGGCACCGCGTTGGGCGGCGAAATGGTCACCACCACGGTGGAAGGGCGCGAGCGCTTTGGCGTGACCGTGCGCTACCCGCGCGAAATGCGCGGCAGCCCACAGCAGATTGCCAACGAAATCTTGGTGCCCACCATGGGCGGCGCGATGATTCCCTTGGGCCAGGTGGCCAAGGTGGAAATTGCCAAGGGCGCACCGGCCATCCGCACCGAGAACGCACTCTTGTCGGCCTACATCTACGTGGACATCCGCGACCGCGACATCGGCAGCTATGTGAAAGAGGCGCGCAAGGCGGTCAACGACCAAGTGAAGTTCCCCAGCGGCTACTACGCCACCTGGAGCGGCCAGTTCGAGTCCATGGAGCGCGCCATCGAGAAAATGAAAGTGGTGGTGCCCGTCACCCTGCTCATCATCTTCTTGCTGCTGTACCTCAACTTCCGCCGCATGACCGAGACGCTGATCGTCATGCTCTCGGTGCCGTTTGCGCTGGTGGGCGGCGTGTGGCTGATGTGGGCGCTGGGCTACAACCTGTCGGTGGCTGTGGCTGTGGGCTTTATTGCGCTGGCCGGTGTGGCAGCGGAGACCGGTGTGGTGATGCTGATTTACCTGGATCACGCCTGGGAGGCGGTGCAGGCAGAGTGCCGCGCACAGGGCAAAGAAGCAGGTATGGAAGAACTCTATGCCGCGGTGATGGAAGGCGCGGTGGAGCGCGTGCGGCCCAAGATGATGACGGTGGTGGCCATCATGGCGGGCTTGCTGCCCATCCTATGGGGTAGCGGCACGGGCTCCGAGGTGATGAGCCGCATTGCCGCGCCCATGGTGGGTGGCATGGTGTCGAGCACCATGCTCACCCTGGCGGTGATTCCCGCCCTCTACGCGCTGGTTAAGCAGTGGCGCTTACGGCGCTGACCGGGTTGGCAATGATCTTGCGCAACTCGGGGTAGCTGTAGTCGTCCACGGGCTGGGCGCTGGCCACGGTGGTCAGCGCACCGGCTTCGATTTCGTGGCGGTCAGCGGCGGCAAACAGGTCTTGCGCGAATTCCGGGTCTTCCGACTGGATTTCTGCGGCGTAGCTGCGCAACTGTTCGGCTTCTTCAAAAGCGGTCAGCGGTGCGGCTGCTGCTGCGGGTGTGCGGGTGAACAATGCCACTGCCAGGTGCTTGAATGCCACAGCCACTTCGCCCAGGGCGGTGACGATGCTGCCTTCGCTACGGGGCAGGGAATGAACATTGCTAAGTACGGTGCTGGACATGGGATCCTCCTAAAAAAGTGATCATGTTGCACTGCAGTATAGGGTAAACCCTAGATCAATACCAAGGGTTAACCCTTAACCATGCCGGGCATGAGGGAAAGCTGTTGTGCATTTGCCACTGTGGGCGTTTGAGACGGTTCTGTGCCTGCAACTCGGTGTGGTCCGTGGGGGTATTCGGCAAAAGTATTAAAAATCATCAAAATTTGACTACAATCATTTTTCCCACTGCACTCTATCTGGAGCTTTTTCCCATTTATGCGAACCGGCGGCATTGAAAAATCCTTTTGCACGACCAAGGAAGCATCGACTTTGTTGGGCGTGTCGGTAGGCACCGTGCAGCTGTGGGTCGAAAGCGGCTTGCTGCAGGCCTGGAAAACGGCGGGAGGCCATCGCCGTGTGATGCGTGATTCCGTCGAGCGCTTGCTGCACAAGTCCTCTCCAGCCGAGTTTCCCGTTAGCGCAAGGGCTTCTGTTGCAGCGGTGGAGCCCGTGGCGCCACGGCGCTTGCGCATCCTGGTGGTGGAGGATGACGCCAGTTTGTTGCGTCTGTACCAGGTGCGCATGGCCACCTGGCCTATGGCACCCGAGGTGGATGTTTTCAACAACGCCTTTGGTGCCTTGCTGTCGATGGGGCGCTCCTGCCCTGACATGCTGGTTGCCGACTTGAACATGCCCGGAATAGATGGCTTTGGCATGCTGCAGGCGCTGCAGAAGGCGCCGGAATCGGCGGGCGTGCGTATCGTGGTGGTTACCGGTCTGGATCCGGCAGATATCCAGGCGCGTGGTGGTCTCTCGCCGCAAATTGAGGTGCTGAGCAAACCTGTGCCGTTTGATCGCTTGCAACAAATTGCTGTTGCACTGGCGCAAGAGCGGCGTTTGCAAGGCTCGGACCACACGTTCAACCGGAGTTAGCACCCTATGTCAGCTGCTGTAGAAAAGCGTTCCCAGTTTCACCACCGACAGGTGCTGGCGCTGCTGTGGATGTCTGCGCTGGTGCTGGTCGCCATCACCTGGGGCCATGTGTATTTTCTGGACTCGGAAGGCCGTGCGCGCGAGTTTTCTGTGGCCGAGCGGGACCTGTCCAACCTCACCCGGCTCAGCCAGGAACATGCGGTACGCACCTTGCGCAGTGCCGACCAGGTGATTCGTTTCGTTCAGTCGCGCTACCTGGAGTTGGGCAACAAGCTCGATCTGGCAGCTTTGACGCGGCAAGGCGTGATTGATCTCGAAATTTTCAACCAGGTTGGCATCATTGACCCGAAGGGCATCTACGTCTTGGCCAACCGCCCCATTGAGGGGCGGCTGGACCTGTCAGACCGCGAGCACTTCAAGGTGCATGTGGCCAGCGACAGCGGGCAGCTGTTTGTGTCCAAGCCGGTGATAGGGCGTGCCACCGGGAAGTGGTCCATCCAGCTCAGCCGTCGTATCAACAAGCCCGATGGAAGTTTTGGCGGCGTGGTGGTGTTGTCCATAGACCCCACTTACTTCACAGAGTTTTACGGCGAACTGAACCTGGGCCCGGGCGGGCTCACTTCGCTGTACGGACTGGATGGCGTTGCGCGCATGCGCCGCGTGGGCAACCTGACCGAGTTCGGTGCCGATGCGTCCCAATCCAGCCTGTTCCGTGATTTGGTGCGCCAACAGCCCGCGGGGGCCTACACGCAACGCTCCGTGGTGGATGGCGTGGAGCGCCTCTATTACTACCGCACGGCGCCGCAATACGCGCTGGTGGCCGTGGCCGGGCTGGATACCGGCTACCTGCTGCAGAACCACCGCAAGGCCATGCAGGCACTGTATGCGCAAGCTGCCTTGGTGACGCTGCTGATTGGCGCGTTGGTGTGGGGGTTGAGTCGTTACCTGGTGCAACTGCGATCTGACGCCAACGCGCGTCGACAAAGCCAGTTGCAGCTGGAGGAGCGCCAGCAGCAGTTGGACGCGGTGTTTGACATCAGCCCTGATGGCTTTGTGTCCTTTGACCAGAGTCGCTGCGTGAAGTTTGTGAACCCCGCTTTTGGCCAGATGACGGGCCTGGGCAAGCGCGCCTTGGAGGGCATGAGCGAGCAAGACTTTTCCGCGCTGCTGGCCGGCCTGTGCCTGCCCACATCGCACTTCACGGGCTTGCAGGCTATGCGCCACACCGTGCAAACCGAAGCTACTGAAGCTGTGCAGGTATTGGAGCTCAAGGATGCGGGCCACCGCGTGCTGCAAGTGCAATTGCGCTTGAGCGGCAGCGGCACAGTTTCGCAAATTCTGCATGTGCGCGACATTACCCACGAAACCGAAGTGGAAGCCCTCAAGAGCGAGTTCCTGGCCACTGCCGCGCATGAACTGCGCACGCCAATGGCCAGCATTTTTGGCTTCTCGGAAGTGCTGATGTCCCAAGGCGTGGATGAAGAGTCGGAGCAGGAGTTTCTGGGCATCATCCACAAGCAGTCCAAGCTGATGGTGGACATCCTCAATGAACTGCTGGACCTGGCCCGAATCGAGGCGCGCCGGGGCAAAGACTTCAAGTTTGAGCGACTGTGCCTGCAGGATTTGCTGGCCGATCTGATCAAGGCCTTTCAATGCCCACCGGGACGCGCGCTGCCCAATTTGGAGGTACCAGATGCTCCCATTTACCTCAATGCCGATACCGGCAAGTTGCGTCAGGCCTTGCTGAATGTCTTGTCCAACGCTTACAAGTATTCGCCCGATGGCGGCGCCGTGCACATTCTGGTGGAGCTTTCTGCCGGAGCCACGCCGGGCACCGAGCAAGTGTCTGTCCATGTGGCCGACCACGGTATGGGTATGACGCCCGAGCAGGCCCAGAAAGTCTGCACCCGCTTTTACCGTGCAGACACTTCAGGCCGGGTGCCGGGTACCGGCTTGGGCATGGCCATTACCAAAGAAATCGTGGAGCACCACAAAGGCCATATTTCCATCATCAGCGCGCCGGGTGAGGGCACACAGGTCAGCGTGCACCTGCCTGTTTACGCTGAGGCAGCGAGCCTTCCGGCTTGAGCACACCGATGGAAACAACCGACATTTTGTTGGTGGATGACAATCCGGACATCCGTCGCCTCCTGCACGCCATGCTGGGCCGCGGCCGCCAGATTGCCGAAGCCGAAGACGGCACTAGCGCCCTGCGGCTGATTCGGGAGCTGCGCCCTCGGCTGGTTTTCATGGACGTGATGATGCCGGGTGACCTCAACGGTCTGCAGGTGCTGAGCAAACTGCGTGAAGACCCGGTTCTGCTCACTACTCCCGTCGTCATGGTCTCGGCGCGGGGCCAGGAAGAAGATTTGCGCAATGCCGTGCGCCACGGCGCCGATGGCTATGTGGTTAAACCCTTTGGCCTGAAAGACCTGCAGCCTTGGGTGACAAAGTACCTCGCCTGAGCCCAGGCTTGGTATTCGTGGATTGGCGCTTCAGTGCGTCTTGCCATCCAGCCGGTCACGCTGAGCCAGCGCCGGAAACAGCTTGACCCAGGCGGCAGCCACCAACACGGTGCCAATGCCACCTGACACCACCGAGACCACCGGCCCCCAGCCCGCCGCCACCGCGCCCGATTCAAACTCGCCCAGCTGGTTGGACGCTCCGATGAAGATGGAGTTGACGGCAGACACGCGCCCGCGCATGTCGTCCGGTGTTTCCAGTTGCACCAGCGTGGAGCGCATTACCACGCTGATGCTGTCTGCAGCACCTGACACCAGCAGCGCCAGCAAGCTCACGGCAAAGGAGTGCGACAAACCAAACACCACCGTCGTCAAGCCGAAAATGGCCACAGCCAGCAACAGCGTGCGCCCCACCTTGCGCTGCAAGGGCCAGCGCACCAGTGCCAGCGACATGACCAGTGCACCAACCGCAGGCGCGCCGCGCAGCAGCCCCAGGCCCACCGGGCCGGTCTGCAAAATGTCACGCGCAAAAATGGGCAGTAGCGCGGTGGCCCCGCCCAGCAACACAGCAAACAGGTCCAGCGTGGTGGCCCCCAAAATCACTTTGCGCTGCCACACAAACGCCACGCCTGCCAACACGCTGCGCCAACTGGCTGCGCCTTGGGCTGGGATGTGCGTGTAGCGCACGGTCAGGGCCAGGCCACCGGCTAGCACCAGCAAGCCCATGCTGCAGGCGTACACCAACGCAGGGCCACCGGCATACAGCACGCCGCCCAAAGCTGGGCCAAAGATGATGGCGGCCTGCATGGCGCTGGCGCTCAAGGTGAGTGCGCGCTGCAGCAGGATGGGGGGCACCAGTTGCGGCGTGAGGGCTTGTTGCGCAGGCATCTGGAAGGCACGCGCCACGCCCAGCACCACCGAGATCAGCAGTATCAGTTCGCGGTTGGCAAAGTCACCATAAATGCCAGCCAGCAGCACCGTTGCCGCCAGCGCCTGTCCGAACATGCAGACGGAAAAAATGCGCCCCCGGTGCACCCGGTCCGCCACATGGCCCGCAGGCAGCGTGAACACCAGCGCAGGCACAAACTGAAACAGTCCCACCAGCCCTAAGTCCCAGGCGCTGGAGGTGATGTCGTACATGTGCCAGGCCAGCGCCACCATCAGCATCTGGTTGGCTGTCACACCACCCAGCCGGGCCAGCCAGAAGCGCACAAAACTGCGCTGCGCAAACAGGTGTCGGATGCTGTCTTCGTCCTGCATTGATTGGGGGCTTGCCCTTAGAACGGGGCGTCTTGCGCCGCGTCGTCGGCAGCATCCCCGGCTGCATCGGCCTGGGGCTGGGTTGGCGCTGCCGCCTTGTTGCGCGAATTGATGCTCAGGGTGCTTTGGCGCACTGCCGCTTTTTCACCGGCGCTGGCAAATTTGCTGTGCTTGCCGACCACGCCCACCAACTGCGCATACACGCGCGGGTTGCCTGCCAGGCATTCCTGTTGGTCCAAAAAGTCGGCTTCACCGGAGAAGTTGCCCACAAGGCCACCGGCTTCGGTCACCAGCAGGGAGCCAGCGGCCACGTCCCAGGGCTGCAGGCCCTTCTCAAAAAACGCATCGGTGTAACCGGCGGCCACGTAGGCCAGGTCCAGCGCCGCAGCGCCGGGGCGGCGCAGACCGGCGGTACAGCGCATCACTTCGCCCATCATCACCAGGTACTGGTCAAAGTCGTCGCCCTGGCGGTAGGGGAAGCCGGTGGAGACCAGCGAGTCCTTGAGCTGGGTGCGCTTGGACACGCGGATGCGGCGGTCGTTCAAGAACGCACCGCGTCCCTTGGTGGCCGTAAACAGGTCGTTGCGGGTGGGGTCGTACACCACGGCTTGTTCCACCTTGCCGCGCACGGCCAAGGCAATGCTCACGCAGTAGGTGGGCAGGCCGTGGATGAAGTTGGTGGTGCCGTCCAGCGGATCGATGATCCAGACGAATTCGGAGTCTTTGGCGCCGTGTTCACGGCCCGATTCTTCGGCCCAGATGCCATGGCCAGGGTAGGCCGTGAGCAGGGTTTCTATGATCGCGGCCTCTGCAGCCTGGTCCACCTCGGTGACGAAGTCGTTGGCCTTCTTTTGCGAAACGCGGACGGATTCGATATCGAGGGCGGCGCGGTTGATGATGGAGCCGGCAGTACGGGCGGCCTTGACGGCCACGTTAACCATGGGGTGCAGATTGAGCGACATAGATTGTGGGGGGAAGAACAGCGGGACCGGCTGGCGATGCAGGCGGCGACAATAGCCGGATTTTACCGGTTTCCATGCAGACACGCTTCATCCTCATCCAGACCAGCCACGCAGGCAATGTGGGCGCTGCCGCCCGCGCCATGAAAACCATGGGTTTTGACGACCTGGTGCTGGTGGCCCCGCGCTGGGCCAATGTGCTGCGCCGGGACGAAACCATCCAGCGCGCCAGCGGTGCCCTGGACGTGCTGGAAAAGTGCCGCATCGTGGACACGCTGGACGAAGCGCTGGATGGCATGACCCACCTGTGCGCCACCGCCATGACCCCGCGCGACTTCGGCCCGCCCACCACCACGCCGCGCGAACACTTTGCTCGGCTGGTGGCCGAAATGCGGTCTGCTGTGGCGGGCGCAACGGACGTGGGTGGCGTGGCAGCTGTGCAGCCTGGGGCGGCCCATACCGGCGTGGCCTTTCTGTTTGGCTCCGAACGCTTTGGCATGCGCAACGAAGACGTGTATCGCTGCCACACCTGCCTCTCCATTCCCAGCAACCCGAAATTTGGCTCGCTCAATATCGGCGCGGCCCTGCAAGTGGTGGCCTACGACTGGCGGCTGGCCCTGGGAGGCTTTGTTGATGCGCCGCCCCTGCCGCAAAGCGGTGCCAAGCTGGCCGACGCAGCCCAGGTAAGCGGCATGCTCACGCATTTGGAGCAGGCGCTGGTGGCCCTGGAGTTTTTGGACCCGGCCGCGCCCAAGAAGCTGATGCCCCGCCTCAACGCCTTGTTCAACCGCGCGCAGGTGACGCAAGAAGAAATCCACATCCTGCGCGGCATTGCCAAGTCCATCCTGCAACTGCCCGGCGCCAAAGCGGCAGCACAACAGGTGGGCAAGGCCACCTCGGCGACAGTGGCAAGCCCTGCGGCGCCCTTGCCACCAGAGTCCAGCGTTTAGACTCAACACCATGTTTTCACGCCTGCGCTCCGACATCCAATGCATTCTTGACCGCGACCCCGCTGCACGCAGCACTTGGGAGGTGCTGACCTGTTACCCGGGCCTGCATGCGGTGGTGCTGCACCGCCCGGCGCACTGGTTCTGGACGCACGGTTTTTTGTGGCTGGGGCGCTTTACCTCGCATGTGGCCCGCTTTCTTACTGGTATTGAAATCCACCCCGGTGCCAAGCTCGGCGAGCGCGTGTTCTTTGACCATGCCATGGGCACGGTGGTCGGCGAGACGGCCGAGATCGGCGACGGTTGCACCATTTACCAGGGCGTCACGCTGGGCGGCACCTCGCTCTACAAGGGTGCCAAGCGCCACCCCACGCTGGGACGCGACGTGGTGGTGAGTGCCGGGGCCAAGGTGCTGGGTGGTTTTGAAGTGGGCGATGGCGCCAAGATTGGCAGCAACGCGGTGGTGATCAAGCCCGTGCCTGCGGGAGCCACAGCCGTGGGCATTCCGGCGCGCATTATCCAAAGCAAGGCGGGCGAGAGCGCCGACGTAGTGTCCACCGACAGCAAGTTCTCCGCTTACGGCATCACCAAGGAAGACGACCCGCTGAGCCAGGCCCTGCACGGCCTGATCAACAGCGCGGCCTCGCAAGACCACCAGATTGCGCTGCTGTGGAAGGCGATTGAAACCTTGTCGGAAAGCAAAAGCACCAGCACCGATTGCATGCCCGAAGACGCGGCGCGCAAGGAATGCTTTGAGGCGGAAAAGCTGAACAAGTTGTTGGGCTAAGAGAGGCAGCGCTTGAGCAACGTGTGGCAGATGCCTTTGCTCTGCGCGGGTCGTGAATCAGGCGCCTGATGCAAGCCTCCCCAAAGTAAAACTGGCACCCTCGGGTGCCAGTTTTACTTTCAAGCCGCCGCAGGGCGCGGTGGCCGAATGGCCGTCTTGGGCCTAAAGGCTTTGCACACCGTGTTCACGGTTTCCAGATACGGCCCGCCAATCAGGTCGATGCAATAGGGCACTGCTGCAAAGATGCCGGGTACCTTGCTATTGCCCTCTGCGTCTTTCAGGCCTTCCAGCGTCTCGGCAATCGACTTAGGCTGGCCCGGCAGGTTGATGATCAGCGTCTGTCCGCGAATCACCGCCACCTGACGCGACAGGATGGCCGTGGGCACAAACTCCAGGCTGATGCGGCGCATCTGCTCGCCAAAGCCGGGCATCTCTTTGTCAGCGACGGCCAGCGTGGCTTCGGGCGTTACATCGCGCAGGGCTGGGCCGGTGCCGCCGGTGGTGAGCACCAGCGCGCAGCCTGCATTCACGAGTTCGATCAGGGTTTGGCTGATGCCGTCTTTTTCATCTGGAATCAGGCGTGGCTCGAACGTGATGGGGTTCATCAGCGCGCGGGTCAGCCAGTCTTGCAAGGCAGGCAGGCCCTTGTCTTCGTACACGCCGCTGGAGGCGCGGTCGCTGATGGACACGATGCCGATCTTGACCGGGTCGAATGAAAAATCGTTGTCTGCTGCGCCCATGGCTTATGCGTCCTGCCCGCTGTAGCCGTCTTCCAGCGAGGCTGCGGGTTGTTCTTTGGCGGCGATCAATTGCTCTCGCACCAGTTGAAAAATTTCGCGGTACGAGCGGCCATGGCGCGGCGCCATGCCGGGCTTTTCGGGCTTGGCGTCTTTGCGGGCTTGGCGCACCAGGGCGCGCAATTGCTGGCTGTCGGTGGAGGGGCTGAGGTTGAGCCATTGGCCCAGCGCGTCGTCATCGGCAACCAGGCGATTGCGCCACTGCTCGGCTTCGTGCAAGAGCATGGTCTCTTGAACGGAGGGCATGTGCTGCTCCACCAGTGCTGCGCGAATGGCGTCCAGCGTGGCGGGCTCCAGCTTGCGCATCAGCTTGCCGATGAACTGCATCTGGCGGCGGATGGCTTCAAAGTCGGTGAGGCGCTTGGCCTCGGCCACGGCGTCGATCAGCTTTTCGGGCAGCTCCAGGCGCGTCATCAAATCGGTGCGCAAGGTCAGCAAATCTTCGCCGAGTTTTTGCTGCTCGTCGCTTTCGCGTTTGAGGTCGGTACGTGTGGGCTCGTCAGTGCCTTTGAGCTCGCGCTTGTATTCCAGATCGAGCGCGCTGCCCTCGGCGACGAATTGGCCCTTGACGTAATAGCCTTTTTTAAGTTTGCGTGACATAGCCAAGTATCATAGCCGTCGCCATGAAGAAACACCCATCCGCGCGCGCCGCAGC
>Ga0228698_1000519_pt1 | contig 28134 bp, 25 predicted proteins | sample McNCre117_Aug_MG_FD_178015 | JGI IMG/M metagenome (GOLD analysis project Ga0228698, IMG submission 178015) | Freshwater microbial communities from McNutts Creek, Athens, Georgia, United States - 1-17_Aug_MG | ecosystem: Environmental > Aquatic > Freshwater > Creek | place: USA: Georgia...
TTCGCCAAAACGGCCTCGATTGCCTTGATGCTGGCAACTTCAACATTGGCCACGGACAAAATAACGTCACCTTCACGCAGACCGGCACGGGCTGCGGCATCGTCCGCTTGGACAATCCGCACGCCGCTGCGAATGTCAAGGGCCTTGCGATCGCTGTCGGACAGCTCACCCAAGCCCAAACCCAGTAATTTGCCAGCCAGGCCGGTTGCGGGCTTATCGTCGGGCGCAACATCCGTTTTGTCGGCGACTTTATCGGCATCAAACTCACCCACTTGCACCATCAACTCTTTGCTGGTACCCCGCCGCATGACCGTCACAGCCGCTTTGGTCCCCGGTTTGACCGCCCCGACAATGCGTGGCAAATCAATTGATTTATCAACGGCCTTGCCATCGAAGCGCGTGATGATGTCGCCCGCTTCAATACCCGCTTTGCCCGCGGGCGAGCCCGACTCGACATTCACGACCATGGCGCCAACAGCTTTGGCCAGCCCCAGACTGTCTGCAACATCTTTGGCAACCGGTTCAATCTGAACACCAATCCGTCCCCGGCTGACTTTGCCGCTGGTCCGCAACTGGTCACTCACGCGAACCGCCTCATCAATGGGGATGGCAAAGGAAATGCCCATGAAGCCGCCCGAGCGAGAATAAATCTGGCTGTTCATCCCAACCACTTCGCCCCGCATATTGATCAAAGGACCACCCGAATTACCGGGGTTGATCGCGACATCGGTTTGTATGAATGGCAAGAAATCGCCAGTGTCCCGCTGCTTGGCGCTCACGATACCCGCCGTAACGGTATTCTCCAGACCGAAGGGAGAGCCAATTGCCATAACCCACTCACCCACCTTCAGGCGCGACACGTCTCCCACTTTGACCGCAGGAAGGCCACTTGCCTCAATTTTGACGACGGCGACATCGGTGCGCTTGTCAACACCCACAATTTTGGCCTTGAACTCGCGCTTATCGGTCAGCGTGACCCACAGCTCATCGGCACCGTCGACGACGTGGGCATTGGTCATAATCAGACCATCACTGGTCAATATGAAGCCAGACGCCACGCCCTTGGGTTGCTCTTCGCGAGGAGATGCACTGGGGGGAGTGTTCTTTTTAGGCGCTTGTTTCGGGCTGTTGGGCACGGGCAAACCAAAACGCCGGAAAAACTCCAGCATATCTTCGTCCATTTCAGCACCGCCGGGGCCGCGCGTTGCGACCTTCTCCAAAGTACGGATATTCACAACCGAAGGGCCCACCTGGTCTACCAAATCCGTGAAATCAGGTAACACGCGCACTTGTGCTGTCGCCGCCTGTGGCACCAGCCCAAGCAAAACCACGGAAGTCCCGACTGTGCAACCCGCGCCCAAGGTGATGGCCGCAGTCAATAACCGAAAAGTCTTTGCCATTTGCATAGGTAGCCTCTGTTTCATTCAAAACGATGAAAGTTCGCAGAAAAAAAATCGCTTGGAGCAGATGGGGGATTGCCAGTCAATTACAAGGGCAATTTACCTGCGCTTTACAGCCCCAGTTGGAACGCCAGCGCACGCCGGAGTGCAGGCCAACGCGGCGCATCGGTGCGGCGCTCCAGCCACGCCCACGCCAACCGCCCATCGGCATCTGTGATGCGCACGCAAACACACGAGGCCAGCGCAATCACCGGGGTGACTTGAATCTCTGAATCGGCCGGAAAATCGCTCCAGTGCCAGGTCTTGCCATCCCATAGCAAGCGCTGTGCGGTCGCCCCATGACAAGACCACAAGGCAAACCCGGCGGCGACAAAAGATACACTGCAAACCAAGGCAATTCGGATGACCGACGCCTGCGCAAGCGCAAAAGTCAGCGCACAGAGAATTGCGCAGGCAATGAGGAAGCCCAGCAAGCCATTCAAAGGCCCGCCTACCGGCACCCGCCAAAGAATGGCGGGTGGGCAATCAATGGAGCTTAGATGCGCTTGAATACCAGGCTGCCGTTGGTGCCACCAAAGCCAAAATTGTTCTTCACCGCCACGTCAATCCGCATATCCCGTGCGGTGTTAGCGCAATAGTCGAGATCGCAGTCGGCGTCTTGATTAAAGATATTGATGGTTGGCGGACTCACTTGCTTGTGAATTGCCAGTACGGTCACAACCGATTCCAAGCCGCCAGCACCGCCCAAAAGGTGGCCGGTCATTGACTTGGTTGAGTTCACTACGAGCTGGTGTGCGGCATCACCAAATGCGGCCTTGATGGCATTCGACTCATTCACATCACCCAAGGGCGTAGACGTTCCGTGGGCATTCAAATAATGGACCTGATCGGGATTGACGCCGGCATTGCGCAGTGCGTTGACAATCGCGCGACGCGGGCCGTCCATATTGGGCGCGGTCATGTGGCCGGCATCGGCACTCATACCAAAACCACCCAATTCAGCATAAATCTTGGCACCACGTGCTTTGGCGTGTTCATACTCTTCGAGCACCATAACACCGCCCCCTTCGCCCAAAACAAAACCATCACGGTCTTTGTCCCACGGACGCGAAGCGGTCGCGGGGTCATCATTGCGTGTACTCAACGCCCGCATCGAGGCAAAGCCGCCAACGCCCAGCGGCGATACAGTGGCTTCTGAGCCCCCAGCGATCATGACATCGGCGTCGCCGTACTCAATCATGCGACCGGCTTCGCCAATACAGTGCAGACCGGTCGTGCACGCGGTAACGATAGCCAAATTCGGGCCTTTAAAGCCGTAGCGCATCGACACGTGACCGGCCGTCATATTAATAATCGACGCCGGTACAAAAAATGGAGAAATACGCCGGGGTCCGCGCGCCGTGTATTCAATGTTCATGTTCTCAATCAGCGGCAATCCGCCGATGCCAGAACCAATAATGCAGCCAATGCGGGTGGCCTCTTCCTCACCCAAGGCATCACCGGTGGGCAAGCCGGAATCGGCAACCGCCTGTGCGGCTGCTGCAATACCATAGTGGATAAAGGTATCCATTGCCCGCGCCTCTTTCGGCGGTATGTATGCATTGAGATCAAAACCACGCACTTCTCCCGCAATCTTGCAAGAAAATGCGGACGCGTCAAATTTCGTAATAGCGCCAATGCCAGATTTGCCAGCAACCAAATTGGCCCAGGCCTCTTCAACCGTATTACCAACGGGGCTAACGCAACCCAAACCAGTGACAACTACACGACGACGGGACATAAGAATCTATTTCAAAAATTCGTCAACAACACGCCCCAAAATAAGGCGTACGACACCGCGCAACGCTGGCGCAGTATTTGGCGCAAACAGACAGGGCCTGAGGTTTGTTATTACAAACTTCCAGGCCCTCTGGCGCTCACGCTCAAAAAGACCCGATTAGGCCTTTTGGTGCGCGTTTGCGTAATCAATCGCGTTTTGCACGGTCGTGATTTTTTCGGCGTCTTCATCCGGGATTTCAATTCCGAATTCATCTTCCAAAGCCATCACCAGCTCCACCGTGTCCAGCGAGTCAGCGCCCAGATCGGCCACGAAAGCCTTTTCGTTGGTCACTTGGGACTCTTCCACACCGAGCTGCTCGGCAATGATTTTCTTGACGCGTACTTCGATATCGCTCATGTATTCCCTCTGAGGGTTGTAAAAGAATCCGAGATTTTACCTGTGTTGGAGACATGCTCCAAAACAGGTCGCCGAACGGACCAATCGGCTTGCGCAAATATTACATGTACATGCCGCCGTTTACGTGCAATTCCTGCCCGGTAACGTAAGCAGCTTGAGGGGACGCCAAATAGCAAACAGCATGCGCAATATCCGCGGGCTTGCCCAGATGCCCCATGGGAATCTGCGACAAAATAGCTTGCTGTTGGCCATCATTCAGGCCAGCAGTCATGTCGGTTGCAATAAATCCCGGGGCGACACAATTCACCGTCACATTGCGCGAACCCAATTCACGCGCCAAAGCGCGCGTCATACCCGCCACACCGGCTTTTGCCGCGGCGTAATTGGCTTGCCCGGGGTTGCCAGAAGCACCCACCACCGACGTTATATTCACAATACGGCCGTAGCGTTGCTTCATCATGGCACGCATGACGGCGCGGCTCATCGTGAATACCGCCTTCAAATTGGTGTCCACTACGGCGTCCCAATCTTCATCCTTCATGCGCATGGCCAGCGTGTCGCGCGTGATTCCAGCATTGTTCACCAAAATGTGCAAACCACCGTGTTGCTTAACCAGGGCATCGACCAACTGTTCACCGCTGTTTCCTGCCGTAACGTCAAGTACATGGCCTTGGCAGCCGGCGAATCCGGACAATGCTTCAGAGATTTTTTGGGCGCCAGCGGCCGACGTTGCGGTGCCCGCCACAACCACACCCTGACGGGCAAGTTCCAGTGCGATGGCGGCACCGATACCGCGCGATGCGCCCGTTACCAGGGCGATTTGCCCGGAAAATTTCACTTCTTCACTCATGCCAACAATCCTTTTACGTCTTCCAGGGTCTGGGGGTCATAGAGGGGGGTACCCGTTAATTCGGCATCAATGCGCTTGACCATCCCTGCCAATACCTTGCCGGGACCACATTCGACAAGATGCGAAATAGAACGGGCTTTGATAGCCTGAACCGTCTCCACCCAGCGCACAGGGCCATAGGCTTGGCGCACCAACGCATCGGCAATACGCTGCACGTCGGTTTCGACTGCCACGTCCACATTGTTCACCAAAGGGATTTGCGGCACCATCAGGGTAAGCTCTTGCAAAGCCAGCTGGAGCCGGTCGGCGGCAGGTCGCATCAAACTGGAATGGAACGGTGCCGAAACGGGCAACAACAAGGCACGCTTGGCGCCTTGGGCTTTCAATTCGACACACGCCCGGTCCACAGCCGCTTTACTGCCTGCAATGACGGTTTGAGATGGATCATTGAAGTTGACGGCCTCCACCACCTCGGCACTACCGGGCGCAAAAGCCGCAGTTACATCGCTACAAATGCTGCGCACTTTGGCAGCGTCCATACCGAGGATCGCAGCCATCGCACCAACGCCAACCGGAACCGCCTCCTGCATGGCCTGCGCACGCAGCCGCACCAAGGGCGCAGCTTGTTGCAAAGTCAAGCTGCCAGCGGCCACCAATGCCGAATATTCGCCCAAAGAGTGCCCAGCCACGGCGGCCGGCGCAATCCCGACTTCCGCCATCCAGACGCGAAACGCAGCGACACCCGCAACCAGCATAACGGGCTGGGTATTGGTGGTGAGTGCCAAGGCCTCTTTCGGCCCCTCTTTAATTAGCAGTCCAACATCTTCACCCAGCGCATCGCTGGCTTCTTGCAGCGTCTGCTGCACCAGCGGGTGATCGCCCCAACCATTCAACATACCAACGGCCTGAGAGCCTTGGCCAGGAAAAACAAAAGCAAAAGATTTCATATTACTCAACACACTTCATTGCACCGGATCACGCACCGTACCCGCTGAATTACAACTCAAGCAGGACCGCGCCCCACGTAAAGCCGCCCCCTACACCCTCAAGCATCAGAGTCTGACCCGGCTTGACTTGCCCGGCACGCACGGCGGCATCCAGCGCCAACGGAATCGAAGCAGCGGATGTATTGCCGTGCTGATCTACCGTCACAACCACTTTATCCATGGGCAAATGCAGCTTGCGGGCGGTGCTTTGCATAATCCGGATATTGGCCTGGTGGGGAATCAACCAATCAATATCGGCCTCGGTGCGGTTGGCTTTGGCCAACGTTGCGCGGGCTGCATCTTCCAAAACACCAACGGCCAGCTTAAACACCGCTTGACCGTCCATGGTCAACAACGGAATACCGCTGACCTGACCACCACTGACGTGACCAGGGACACACAAAATGCCCGCGTATTTGCCATCGGCATGCAAGTCACTGGCCAAAATACCCGGCTTGTCGGACGCTTCCAACACCACGGCGCCCGCACCATCGCCAAATAAGACACAGGTAGTTCGGTCTTTAAAGTCCAGCAAGCGCGAAAAAACTTCCGCACCAACCACCAGTGCACGCTTGGCCGCGCCAGATTGAATCATGGCATCGGCAACCGTCAATGCGTAAACGAAACCGCTGCACACCGCCTGTACATCAAACGCCGCGCCGCCACTGGCACCCAACTTGTGCTGCAAGATACAAGCGGTAGAAGGAAACACCATATCGGGCGTGCTGGTGGCCACAATGATGAGGTCCAGATCGGCGGCCTGCACACCCGCCGCCTGCAATGCGTTGCGGGCAGCCTCAAGGCCCAGATCGCTGGAGTGCACATCGGCAGCGGCAAAGTGCCGCGCCCGGATGCCGGTGCGCTCCACGATCCAGTCGTCGGAGGTTTCTACGCCATCGGCAGCCAAGCGGGCGACCAAATCGGCGTTGGTTAACCGCTCAGGCGGCAAAAAACTTCCGGTTCCAATAATTCTCGAATATCTTCTCATGGATGCAATGGCAGACACGCCTCCGAGCTACTCCGTAGCGGACGCCAGCAAAGGCGCCGCATGGGCAAGCCGAGCTTGGACGCGATCAAGCAAGTTATTTGTGGCTGCATCATACGCGCGGTTTAATGCATTAAAAAAGGCGAGTTGGTCTGCAGATCCATGGCTTTTGAACACCAAGCCACGCAAACCCAACAGGGCAGCACCGTTGTATCGACGGTGGTCAACCCGACTCTTAAAGGCATTTAAGATGGGTTTAGCGGCAATAGCTGCCATTTTAGTGAATAAATTGCGCGAAAACTCGGCGCGCAAGAATGTGCCAATCATGCTCGCCAGGCCCTCGCTGGTCTTCAGCGCCACGTTCCCCACGAAGCCATCACAGACCACAATATCCACAGAGCCCTTGAATATATCGTTGCCTTCTACATTGCCAAAAAAATTCAAATCGCCAGCGGCGGCGGCGGCACGCAACAATTCCCCCGCCCTTTTGATGACCTCGTTGCCCTTGATAACCTCCTCACCGATATTCAACAAGCCAACGGATGGGGCTTCCTGATTGTTCAATACCGAAGCCAGCGCAGATCCCATGACAGCGAACTGCAACAAATGATTGGCCGAGCAGTCCACATTGGCCCCCAAGTCCAGGACCAACGTCGCGCCACCACACGCATTCGGAAGCTGACCGGCTATTGCCGGGCGATCGATTCCATCCAATGTTTTTAAAACATAGCGGGAAATGGCCATTAAAGCCCCCGTATTACCAGCCGATACCGCTGCTTGCGCGGCTTTTGACTTCACTTGCTCCAGCGCAAGGCGCATGGAAGAAGCTTTCTTCTTGCGCAACGCAACCTCCAAGGGATCGTCCATTTCGACCACCTCCGTGGCCGGAACAATGACCGCCCGTGGATGCACGAATGACCGCAACGCATCGGGCAAGCCGACCAACAACAAATGCGCATCCGGGTGCGCCGCAAGAAAATCAGCACAAGCAGGAAGGGTCACTGAGACCCCATGGTCGCCTCCCATGCAGTCAACGGCAATGGTGATCATGGATGCATTCGCCTCAAATTGAACACCAGATTTAAGTCTAAAAATGGCGATGAATGAAAGAAAGTTGGCAATAAAAAAGCCCGACGTTGCGGGCTTTTTTGGGTGCGCACAAGCAGGCTTGGCGCAATTTCCGGGCTTACGCTTCGGACTTGGTCTTCAGCACCTTGCGGCCACGGTAGAAACCGGTAGGGCTGATGTGGTGACGCAGGTGGGTTTCGCCGGTGGTCGGCTCAACAGCAATACCTGGCACAACCAAGGCATTGTGCGAACGGTGCATACCGCGCTTGGATGGAGATTTCTTGTTTTGTTGAACGGCCATAGTGGGCTCCTGAGCGTAAATGCCGCATCAGTTGCAGCACGTTAAAGTTGATTAAGGCCGCACTCCCACATTCATTTAAATAAACGGGAAGCGCGCGCGAAGCCCATGATTATAGCCAATTTATTGAAGCTTATCCATCCTTGGACTTCAACTTCTCCAAAACAGCGAATGGATTGGGCTTCTCTGCCGGACTGGCATCGAAATCGGCATCCACAGCCTCGAGCCGAACGGCCTGTGGGCACTGCCCATGCATAGGAACCAAAGGCATTGCCATGAGCAACTCATCTTCAATGAGTTCCTGCAAATTGAAATGCTTGCTCAAAACCAGTACGTCCTCTTCTGATTCTTCATCTTCTACTTCGGCCAGTTCTTCGGTGGCGACAAATCGAAAGCTCCGATTGAACTCCACCGGCAGATCGGCTGGCCCCAGGCAACGTTGGCACGTTAAACGCAAAACGGTGGACGCCTCTAACTGCAACCAGGGCTCATCCATGCCGGCAGCATCCGGCCGCATGGCCGCAGAAACTGCGTACTGAACCCGTGCCTCCGCATTGCTTGATTCCTGCGCCAGGCGATCCAAAACCGCCAAGGAAAGCGCGCCATGCAACGCCCCTTGCTCCTTCGCAAATTGAGACAAAGGGAATCGTTCCAGCGAAATTTCATTTTTCATGCCGCCAGTGTAAGAGAATCGCCCTATGCAAAATGGTGACAACCACAATCTCATATTAGGTTCTACATCCGTATACCGGCGTGAACTCTTGTCGCGCCTGGGTATTCCGTTCCAAGTCGAATCGCCCGCCGTCGATGAAACGCCGCGTGCCGGTGAATCCCCTGCGGCACTTGCTTTGCGCTTGGCCCTCGCCAAAGCAGAAGCCGTTTCCGTTCGTTTCCCCAACGCCATCGTCATAGGCTCTGATCAGGTAGCCGACCTGAATGGAGTCCCCCTTGGCAAACCGGGAAACCATGCCAACGCAACGGCACAACTCCAGCGCATGCGCGGCCAAATGGTGGTATTCCAAACGGCAGTGGCCGTGGTCTGCCAGGCAACCGGCTTCCGACAATCGGATTTAGCCCAGGTACGGGTTCAGTTCAGGAACTTAAGTGATGGGGAAATAGAAGCCTACTTGTGTGCAGAACGCCCCTACGATTGCGCAGGCAGCGCCAAAAGCGAAGGTCTGGGCATTGTGCTTTTGGAGTCAATTGAAAACGATGACCCGACGGCGCTGATTGGGCTACCGCTGATTCGAACGGCCACTTTGTTGCGCGCAGCGGGTCTGCGTTTGCTGGGCAATTAAGCCCATGCAAGCCACCGCCAACCAATCTGACAGGGCCCCGCCGGGTCGCTTGTTTCTGGTGCCTGCGCCGCTTGATTTTGGCTGCACCGAAATCGCGCCCTTGGCCCAATCGATACCACATGGGACCCTGTCAATCGCCGCCAATATCCGAGACTGGATTTGTGAAAACGCGAAATCTACGCGTGCGTATTTAAAACGCATCGCGGAAATAACACCTTTGTGCGCGCCACTGCAAGAGCAAACTTTCACCGAACTGCCGCGGGCCATCCACAAAAAAGGCGACCATAACGGCGACTTTGATGCGCGCTACCTGCTGGCTGCCGCAGCCCAGGGACGCGATATCGGATTGGTCAGCGAAGCGGGCATGCCGGCAATAGCAGACCCTGGCTCGTCGGTGGTGCGTGCAGCCCACAACCTGGGAGTCACTGTGGTTCCCCTGGTCGGACCGGCATCGTTGCTACTGGCCCTCGCTGCAAGTGGACTCAATGGGCAAAATTTCGCGTTTGTCGGTTACGTACCACAAGACCCCACGCAACGCGCGCAACGTTTACGGGAGCTGGAGACGCTGGCGCTGAAATCCGGACAAACCCAACTCTTTATTGAGACGCCCTACCGCAATAGCGCCTTGCTGCAAACCTTGATACAAACGCTCAAGCCCCACACCCGCCTGGCAACCGCAACCGGCCTGACACTTTCCGACGCACGCTGCATCAGTAGCAGCATTCAACAATGGAAGCAACAAAACTGGCAACTCGACAATGCCACGCCGACGGTGTTCGCCATCGGCGCCTGAGTGCCCAAAGAAAACGAAAGATCAGTGTAAATTCGGCGCCGCGCGGGCCGATGCCTTGACCATTGCTTCACCAATTGACGCACCAATGCGTTTTGCAAGGCGCTCAGCTACGTTGTCGCGGCGCGTGTAATCGACAAGATCTTCTGCCTTGACCACCTCACGGGCAACGAAATCGACGCCTCCCAACTGGTCGGCCAAGCCCATCTCAACCGCAGCTTGACCACTCCAGAAAAGACCACTGAACGTTTCTGGTGTTTCCTTCAAGCGCTTGCCACGACCGGCTTTCACCGCATTGATAAATTGCTGGTGAATCTGGTCTAACATGGCCTGCGCATAGGCTTTTTGTCGTTCGGTTTGGGGGCTGAATGGGTCCAGAAAACCCTTGTTTTCACCTGCGGTCATCAGGCGTCGCTCAACCCCTAGCTTGTCCATGAGACCGGTGAAACCAAAGCCGTCCATCAGGACACCGATACTGCCGACGATACTGGCTTTGTCCACAAACACCTGGTCGGCAGCCACCGCGATGTAATAGGCAGCCGAAGCACAGGACTCCTCGCACACCGCATAAATCGGCTTGTTGTATTTGGTCCGCAGGCGGCGAATTTCATCGTTGATCAATCCGGCCTGCACCGGGCTACCGCCAGGCGAATTGATCAGCAATACGACACCCATGGTTCCACTGTCGTCCAGGGCACTGCGCAAGGACGAGTTGACGACGTCGGCGCTGGCGTCGGTATCGGCCGCAATTTCGCCCTTGATTTCAATCACGGCCGTGTGTGGAGCCGAAAACTGGGCAGGTGATTCATTGCGTTCGACCAAAAACCAGCCTCCCAGCACGGCAATTAACAACCAGCCGACCCGAATGCCGTCGCGCCAGCGGCGGGCTTTGCGTTGTTCCGTCAGCCAGCCGCCAACCAACTTCTCCAAGCGCTCCAACGATGACTTCTCCGCAATTAATCCGGAATCTACGGGGCCGGATGCCGTTGGAATTGCGGTTTTCTCAGGGCCAGGGGAATCCGCCGGCGTGCCAGCAGAAAGCGTTGGCTGTTCACTGTCAGTCGGATTGGTGTGATCGGTCATTTAATCTTTTGTCATTTCAAGTTGGGGAGCAGTATGCCAGCGCACCAGCCCGTCTTTTTCTGTGGTGGTTATTTTGATCAGGCCACTGCGGCAGGGACCACTGATGCAGCCCCCCGTTTGCGGCGCGTGCATCGCACCATGGGTAGCGCAAATGAGCCATCGCCCCGTGATGTCAAAGAACTGCCCGGGCACATAGTCCATTTCCATAGGGACATGGCTGCAGCGGTTCACGTAAGCGTGAACATCGCCATCAAAGCGCACTGCAAAAGCGGTGTAAGGCTGGCCACAATAGCGCACATTGAACAATTGCGCCGGGCCACTGTTTTGCAGTGCCTCCGACGGACATAAAACAATGCCGGTCTCTGGATCTGGTGTCACAAAACGATTCAACACATTAGCCCTGGCCCAGCAACCAGTGCTGCAGTTCCCCAACCGAGTGCGCTATATATTGGGGTTTCAAGGCCTCAAATGCCGCATGGTCGTGGGCACCATAACTCACACCAACGCTGTGGCAACCGGCATTCCGGGCCATCTGCAAATCATGGGTAGTGTCGCCCACCATCAATACGCGATCGGGCGCCACGCTGAATTCCGCCATCAATTCGTGCAACATCAGGGGATGTGGTTTGCCTGCGGTTTCATCGGCGGTCCGGGAGCCATCAAAAATGCCGTTCAGTGCTTTGTCATTGAGCACATCATTGAGCCCACGGCGGCTTTTCCCGGTCGCCACCGTCAGGATAATTTGGCGCTCTTTCAAGGCCGCAAGCATCGGCAGAACCCCCTCAAACAAGCTGATGTCATTGCCATGGGCTTCGTAGTGGTGTCGATAACGCTGCCCTAGCAAGGGATACTTTTCGGGCGGCACATCGGGCGCGGCATGCGCCAATGCCTGCATCAGGCCCAGACCAATCACATACGATGCGGCCGCATCGGTCGGCTTTTGGCCCCCAACATCCAACACTGCAGCCTGAATACAGCGCACGATGATGGCGGTTGAATCGTAGAGGGTGCCATCCCAATCAAAGGCAATCAGGTCGTAAGGCCGGCGCCGGGAACGCAAAAGGGACATGAAATTCTTTCTGTGGTCAGGCCGCTGTGGACGGCATGACGTGGTGCAAAAACTGAGACAACTCGGACGGCAATTCTGCCCGCAATGCAATGCGCTCGCCGGTCAGGGGGTGATTGCATTGGAGACTCCAGGCATGCAAAAACATGCGGCGCAGGCCAGGATGCCGGGCCAAGGCCCGGTTGCGATCGAAGTCACCATACTTGTCATCCCCCACAATGGGCATGCCTTGTGAGGCCAAATGCACCCGAATCTGGTGGGTGCGGCCGGTTTTAATGGTTACCTCCAGCAAGGAGTAGCGTTGACCGTCGGCATCCGGTGTGCTGGTGCCACGCACTTTTACCAAGGTCAGTGACGGCATGCCATTCGGATCGTCACGCGAAACCACTTTGACGCGCCGCTCTTCTTGGTCTTTGCCCTCGGCCACCACGTATTTAAACAGGGGCTGGTCCAGTACTTTTCGATTTGCCGGCCACGCGCCCGCCACCATCGCCAGGTAGACCTTGTCGGTGGCACGGTTGCGAAACTGGTCTTGTAAATGGGTGAGTGCGCTGCGCTTTTTGGCAACCAGCAGGATGCCAGAAGTTTCACGATCGAGCCGGTGCACCAACTCGAGGAATTTTTCTTGGGGACGGGACATGCGCAATTGCTCAATCACGCCAAAACTCACACCCGACCCCCCGTGTACAGCAACCCCGGCAGGCTTGTCTACCGCAAGAAAATACGCGTCCTCAAAAAGAATGGCCCATGTCTTGTGTTGCATCGAGGCAACGATTTGTGCCGAAGGCGCCTGCATGGCCTGCTGCTTTTCCAACGCCCGCTCGGACTGCCGGACCGGCGGCAGTCGCACCAGGTCACCCGCTTGCACACGGGTATCGGCACTGGCACGCCCTTTGTTGATGCGCACTTCGCCGCTGCGAATAATCCGGTAGACGTGGGTTTTGGGAACGCCTTTGAGCTCCCGCATCAGGAAGTTGTCCAGACGCTGGCCGGCGAAGTCTTCCTCGACGGTGACTGTTTTTGACTGGGGAATGGCATGGGCCGGATTGCCCCCTATAATGTGTTTCACTAGCGCCGCACTGTAAGTGGTTGATTTAGCTGGAGTTTAGTCCACAGTCACCTAATTGCGGCATTAGTAGGTCGATGCCGCCGTCTGAAAAGACACGCAAATCACACGCCCCCTGCCTGTGATGGCGCTATTTCAGTCGGTTAATCCGACGGAATGAAACCCTGATACGGAATACCCAAAGCATGCCAATCTGCGATTGGCATGCGGATCAAAACGAGATGTTTGTGTTGTGGAGACAAATTATCATGCGCCTGCTGCGCCTTTGCGCGCCAGCAGTCCGTGGCTTTGTGCCCACTAATCGCCTGCCTTCGGTGAAACCAGTCTGCTTACGACAGCCAGGATCGCAAACGCATCCACTCGTTCCCATCCACGCGCCTATGCTTAGACGTCACATTTGACGCCCAAGTTCTCCGGCAATTCCTCCTCATTTCGTTTCGTCAGTCAAGGCACCGTTAGCCCATTAGGGGCATGTACTTACTGAAAAGGATGCAATCCATGAAACGGATGCTAATTAACGCCACCCAGGCCGAAGAACGCCGCTTGGCCATCGTAGACGGGCAAAAACTACTCGACTATGAAATTGAAATCGAAGGTCGCGAACAGCGCAAAGGCAATATTTACAAAGCCGTTGTCACCCGCGTAGAACCCTCTTTGGAAGCCTGCTTTGTCGACTACGGTGAAGAACGCCATGGTTTTCTCCCTTTCAAAGAAATTTCTCGCCAGTACTTTCAACCGGGCGTTTCCGCCGGCAACGCGCGCATTCAGGATGCCATCCGCGAAGGCCAGGAACTGGTCGTTCAGGTAGAAAAAGAAGAGCGCGGCAACAAAGGTGCTGCACTCACTACCTTTATCTCGCTGGCCGGGCGTTATGTGGTGTTGATGCCCAATAACCCGCGCGGTGGTGGCGTTTCGCGCCGCATCGAAGGCGAAGACCGCTCCGAACTGAAAGAAGCCCTGGACCAGTTGGAATACCCCAACGGCATGTCGATTATTGCCCGCACTGCCGGCATTGGCCGCAGCGCACCCGAGCTGCAGTGGGACCTGAATTACCTCCTGAAGCTCTGGAACGCCATCGACGGCGCTGCCAAGAGTGGCAAAGGTGCATTCTTGATTTACCAGGAATCGAGTTTGGTGATTCGTGCCATCCGCGATTATTTCAACGCCGATATTGGGGACATCCTGATCGACACCGACGACGTGTTCGAACAAGCCCAACAGTTCATGGCGCACGTGATGCCTGAGCACGCAGCCCGCGTCAAACGCTACCGCGACGATGCACCGCTGTTCAGTCGTTTCCAAATCGAACACCAAATTGAATCTGCTTACGCGCGCACGGTTCAGCTCCCCAGCGGCGGCGCGATTGTGATTGACCACACCGAAGCCCTGGTATCAGTGGACGTCAACTCGGCCCGCGCCATCAAGGGTGGTGACATCGAAGAAACAGCGACCCGAACCAACTTGGAAGCTGCCGACGAAGTCGCGCGCCAGATGCGCCTGCGCGATTTGGGTGGCCTGATCGTGATCGACTTCATTGACATGGAAGAAAGCCGCAACCGCCGCGAAGTGGAAAACCGCTTGCGTGAAGCCCTGCGCCAGGACCGTGCCCGTGTACAGTTTGGCACCATCAGCAAATTTGGGCTGATGGAAATGAGCCGCCAACGCTTGCGCCCCGCGCTCTCCGAAGGTGCGTCCATCCCCTGCCCGCGTTGCGGTGGTTCGGGTCACATCCGTGACACCGAATCCAGTGCGTTGCAGATTTTGCGAATCATTCAAGAAGAGTCTCTGAAAGACAACACGGCGTCGGTTTTGTGCCAAGTTCCGGTCGACGTGGCATCGTTCCTGTTGAACGAAAAGCGCACTGAAATTGCAAAAATCGAGCTGAAGCAGCGCATCAATGTGTTGATGGTTCCCAACAAAACGCTGGAAACACCGAATTACCGTTTGGAACGCCTGAAGCACGACGATCCACGCCTCGACCACATCGCCGCCAGCTACAAAATGGCCGACGATCTGGACGAAGCCAGTGGTGTTACACGCCGCTCGCAAGAGCCAACCAACAAACAAACGCCGATCATTAAAGGGGTGCTACCGGATGCGCCGGCACCCATCGCTCCGCCCAAGCCCGAAACCAAACCGACCCCAGCTGCTGCGGCTGCAGCGCCTACGCCAGTGCCTGCCGGTGGCGGTTTCTTTGCATGGTTGAAGCGCGTAATCATTGGTGAACCCGTCTCGACCACACCGGCGCCAAGCACCGCAGCACCGGCCAAAGCGGACGAGCGCCGCGATGGCCGCAATGCCAATGGCAACGGCAACGCCCGCAACAACGGTGGTCGCAATGGACGTGGCCCACGCAATGAGGCACGCGGCAGCGAAAGTCGCGGAGACACCCCCAACCGGGCCGAGAACCGCAACGAAGAACGCACGCCACGCAACACACGCGGCGGACGCGGCACCGACCGTCCACAACGCGAGCGCAGCGACGCGGTGGCCAAGCCGCAAGAGGGTCAAACTCCGCAAAACGCCGATGCCAATTCCACTGCCACCGCAGCGGCAGGCCGCAACGAGCGCAATAACCGCAACACCGACCGCGCGCCCCGCGCCGAGCGCAATAACCGCCCCGAACGCGGAATGGACAGCAGCGAACGCAACGAGAACGCCGTTGCAGAACGCGATGCCGTAGGCTTCGATGCAGTCAACTCGGCAGAAACCCCCAGCGGCGAACCCGTCCGCGAAGGCCGTGGCAACCGCAGCCGCAACAATCGCCGTGACCGCGGTGATCGCGGTCCACGCAGCGATGCGCCCGCCAGCGACAACCAACACGACCTCGGTGCAGAGCAGGCAGAAGGCAACGCGGTGGTTGCGGATGCAGCACAAACCACACCGGTAGAAGGTGAAGTACGCGAAAAACGTTCACGTGACCGTTATGGACGCGACCGCAATGCACGCGGTGAACGCCAGCCCCGCCCTCCCCGTGATGCAGCACCGTCGGCTGAAGGCACAGAAACCAGTGACGCCGTTACCGGCAATGACGCAGCACCCACAGCGGTTGCCACGCCCGCCCAACAACCGGCGTTGGAACCTGTCCACGTTGTACCAGTGGCTGCAGAAACAAGCACCGATGTCGCCGCAGCGGTCACTGCAACGGCCCCGACCATTGCAACACCTGCTCCCGCCGCAGTCCATACGGCAGAAGAAACGGGCATGCCAAAGGTTCAGCGCTACGTTTTGCCGGAAGCCTCTTTGCACCAGGTTGCACAAAGCTCTGGGCTGCAGTGGGTCAACTCCGATCCACAACGGGTGGAGGCAATTCAGGCCTTGATCGCGGCCGAGCCACAGCCGGTACACACACCGCGTGAACGGCCTGCGCTGCCGACATTGGATGAAGGCCCCTTGATCTTGGTGGAAACACGCAAAGACCTGCGCGAAAGCGCACCAGCGGCCTAAGCTGGACCGCACGGCAATCGCCGTGCGCTAAGGTTTAAACCCCTCTGAGCCCGTGTGGTTCAGAGGGGTTTTTATTTAAAAAATATCAACCATGCCGCCATTGGCGTTCTCTTTCAGAATACCCTGGCGCAATAACTCCGCATAACTAAAAACTTTATTCCCACCTTGGCGACGTGCATATTCCACGGCACGTTCGGCGCGTTCCAGGCTGGTACTTGGAGAGTCATCGGCTGAAATGCGGGTGAAACCACCGCATGCCGTAACCCGGCCAACCTGCGGGAAATTGAATTTTTCGATATTTGCCCGCAGGCGCTCAAATGCTGCCAGAACCAAAGACTCTTCCGGACAATGCATTAACACTGCGAACTGTTCGCCACCCAGCCGGTACAAGCGGTCATAAGTGCGGAAAGTGTTGCCCAAAATACGGGCAACCAATATGAGCACTTCTTCTGCCAACAGGTGCCCGCTGCGATCACCAAGCAATCCGAAATGATCGACACTGATGCTTCCAAGCCAGTAGTTGGGAGGAACGCGGTGCCGGCGCTCGGGTGCACCCGCAACCCGAGGCCCATTGGCGGGCCCGCCCTGCTCCAACTCATCGAGTACCGCACTGTAAAACGTATCGTCCAGCGACTTGCGATTAAACAACCCTGTCAGGCCATCGCGGTCACTATAGGCCAACAACCGAAACATATTGCGGTAGACGTGCAACACGGTTGCAATCGTCTCCGATTCCAACGCCGACAGACTGGAATCCGAGTGAACTTCCAGAATTCCCTCTTCATCTGAACGGAAACCGTCAAACAAAGGGAAATAGGTAATGCGGGGGCCGTTCGGCCCAGCCCAGGCAATTTCAAGGGGCTGGCGGGACTGTGCACAATGGAAACGGTCTTTGTGATCTTCCACGGCGGGCAAAGAATGAAAATCAACCCGCAGGGGATCGATTACTTTGCCGCCTCCCCGCGCGTCCAGGGAAGCCACATCCAGCCAACGGCTTATGCCCTCTTCATTGAAGACACGGGCAACAATCACGCGCGTCAAGGGCAATAACTGGATGAGTGCTTTCGCTACCGAAAGCTCCAACAAGTCGCGTTCGCGGTGATCGGTCAGCTTAACGAGGTGTTCTGTGAGTGTGGCCATCGGCACATAATAGCCCCGAACACACGCACCGTCACCGAGGGAAAGACATTAGCTGATGTCAGTTTCCGGGGATATCCGGAGCGCTTCCCGATACGCTTGGGTTGCCGTGGCGCTATCTTGCCGTTGTTCGGCCAACTGGGCCAGGGCACGCCACGCATCGCGTCGCAGGCCTGCGTTTTGCTGCAACGTCAGCGATTGTTTCAGCAATTGCTGTGCCTTGCCCCACAAATGCAAACGCATACACACCATGCCAGCCAGGTATTGCAAGGCGTGGTCACGCGGGTTGGCCATTTGGGCGTTTTCAATCAGCGCCAGCCATTCGGCGTCGGGCGGCACATCCGACTGCGAAAAACCCTGCTCCAGAAGGCGAACCATGCGCACGCGTTGTGCGTCGGTCAGCATGTCGGGCGAATCCATGGACATTTGCCAAACCGGCAGTAACCACTGGCGGCTGAGCGGCACCGAACCGCCATGCGCAAGCAAACGCTCGGCTGCCTGCATGGCAACATCGGGCATGCGTTGTTCCGTCATCTCGAGCCGATCCCAGCACCGCTGTACTTGCAATGGGTCGCGGGCACTGGAGACGTACTCTATTGCCAAGCCCCGGGCGATACTTTTCCCGGCCACTTCAGAGAACGCACGGTGCTTGGTTAGCAAACGTGACAACTCCAGGGCCTGCAAGGACAAACCTGCAAGACGGGCGGCCTTGAAACGCAGCCGCAGCGCAATCGTGCGCCGGGCTGCCCCTTGCGGCAACTGGTCCAAAAGCTCAAGCGACTTGGGGGCATCCCGATCATCAAATGCCCAGCGCGCAGCGCGCAACTGGACGCCATCGCGCAGCTCCTGGCCGTCTCGGCTCGCAATGTGCGGCATTGCATCCTGTAAATGCTGGTCGCGTACACCCCGATCTTGCAGTGAATGGGCACTTTCGGCAGCCAGCAAATGGGCAATTGAGCGCAATCGCCCCGCGCCATCGCTTGGGCCGCTCCCTTTGGCCATATCCAATGCGATCACCAACTCAGCCGCCTTGCGGGCGCGAATAAAGCGGCCCGCAAACAAGTGTGAAAGGGACTCCAGTAACGCGGTCTGGATCGCCCGCTCACGTTGTTGCTGCCGCCACTGTCTGGCTTGTTGTGGAATCCGCAGTACCAGTGAGAAGGTACGCAAGGCCAAGTGCAGCACCAGGAAACCAACACCCAGCACCAGCAGGAACAAATTCAAGGACAAATCAATGCGATAAGGCGGCCAAAACAGGGTAACGGTTCCGGGATTGCTACCCGCGAACAGCGCCGCTACCGCAGCCACAGCAAATAAACCCAATAACCACAAGGCGATGCGCATCGTTACCGTCCTGCCGCCGCTGTGGCCAGGGCGGCCAAGGTATCGTCAATGCGGGGGATTTCCAGCACTTGGGCCTGGGTTCGAATTTGTTGCAACAACGCAACAGCCTGTTGGGTGCGGCGCGCGCTGGTATCGAAATAACGCCCCAAATCAGCGGTGGCGACCGACAAGTCCGCACGGACTGCCGCCATTTGGCGCGACAGCAGACCCAATCGCGCATTCAGCAAGCGCAGCTTGAGGTTTTCGTGAACAAAAAATGCCTGCTCGGGTGTCAGCAGTGCAGACTCTGGCGATTCGATCTGGCGCACACGCACCAAACTGCGCAACTCATTGCGGGCGCTCTCCACAACAGCAATCCACCACGCCCATTGTTTTTCCCGCGCACCTGGCTCCGAAGCCCCGCGGTGTGGCATCGCGGCGGGGGTATCTGGAGCGCGGGGGCCTACGGCATTGGTCACCGGTAAATCATCAATTTGCGCGACCAACTCGTCAATCCGAATCAGCAATGAAGGCGTATCGGCCAGCGCCGTCCCTTTGATACGGCCGACGTCCCGTGCAATGGCGCGCTGCAACTGGGCCAAGCGCGGTTGCGCGGCGCGCACAATGCGCGCATCGGCGGTCCGCAATGCCGCCAACAATGGCTCAATACTGCCCGTCAGCTGGGTTTGTTGTTGCGCCAAGCGAATCGACGACTCGATATCAACGACCAAATTCTCATCACGCGAACGCGAGAGGCTCTGCATGAGCTCCTCTAACTGGGTGCGCTGCAGCGCCACTTCGGCCAGTTTGGCTTCGGTCACCGCGAGTTTCGCCGCCGTTTCCATCGCCAGCGCTTCGGCCTGGCGTGCTGACGCCCGGGCTTCACTGGCCTGGTTACCCGAATCGGCACTCTGGCGGGCCAATTGCTGCTGCACATTTGACAACTTTTGCCACACCACCACACTGCCCGCTGCGCCTAAGGCAGCCACTATCGACACGGCAATCAACCAGGCGCGTGGCGCCGATGGGGTATCGGCAGGCGGGGTCAAACCGGGCACAGGTGCCTGCGTTGCATCGCTTGCAGCAGAGATCGATTCTGGGTTCATGACAGTGATTCTATCGACGCAATCACGCTACTGAGTGACGGCCTACTGACAACCACGCGCCCAAACCCCGCGCTCTGTGCCGCCTGCGCAATCCGCGCATGGGTGGCCACCGCACGGGCATCCTGCCAATTTTGCCCCGGCACCAGGTGGCGAAGGTTCTCCACGGCCTCCGAGCTGCTGAAGATCCACACCGAACCATCGCCTGCAGCAACCTGAATCAAGGCAAGGGCATTTGCCGACAAAGCAGGCAACACCCGTTGGTATGCAACCACAAAGGAGCAGCGTCCACCCTGGCCCCGCACCTGCGCGGCAAACCACTCTCGTCCGACCCCGCTCACGGAATCTTGCGAAAGACCTGGGGCGTCCCCCCGCACGATGAGCACGTGCATGCCCGCACGCCACTGCGGTGCAATGCGATGCCACAGCGCCTCCGAATCGAATTGTTCGGCATCGGCCGGCGGCGCTTGAATGGCATCGGAGGCGATCCCTGCAGCGCTGAGCGCCTGGCGACTGCCGGGCCCGGTGACCCAGCAAGGTCGCCCGTGCAAGGCCTCTGACAAAGGCATGTCCACCGGTCGTGCCGCAAAAAAATGCGCAACCGCGTTGGCACTGACAAACATGATGGCGTCGTACTGCTGTATGGTGCGCCAGGCCGTTTCCAGGGCCAACGCATCGGTGGCCGGCCCTATCGCTATGAGCGGCAATGCCAGCGCCGGCAAACCCGCCTCCTTCAGCCCCGCCACCCACGCCGGGCTCTGCGCCAGTGGGCGGGTCACAATGCAGCGCGGCATTGCGGACTCGGGTATCAAACCGACAGCCCGGCTGCGCGTATGTTTTCTTGCAGTTGGCGTGCCACAACCGCACCCAACTGCACAGACGCTGCGGCATCCGACACCACCGCCGATTGTTGGGCGCACACCAAGGCATGGGCCCCGTGCGGATCGCCCCACGCCGCCTTGATGCGAAGCACATTGCCAGCGAATGTCGCATGCGCGGCCAACGGCATGGAACAACTGCCGCCCATGCTGCGACTGACTTCGCGCTCGGCCGTCACGGCCAAGGCACTCGGACCGTGCGCCAAGGCAGCCAGCGCGGCGTGCACATCGGCGCGGTCACTGCGAATCTCAATGCCCAGCGCACCTTGTCCGGCGGCCGGTAACATATCTTGGGTGTCAAAAATGGCGCGAATGCGAGAGCCCAATTCCAAGCGCTTCAGACCGGCAGCGGCCAACACAATACCGTCGTAAAGGCCATCGTCCAGCTTGCGCAACCGGGTGTCCAAATTGCCGCGCAAGGCTTCAATTTGCAAATCGGGGCGCAACGCTTTGAGCAAGGCCATGCGGCGCAAACTCGATGTCCCCACCACCGCCCCCTGGGGCAGGGCACGCCAGTCTGGGAAGCGTCCAGACACCCAGGCGTCGCGCGGATCTTCTCGCTCCATGACACATGCCAGTGTGAAGCCCGGCGGCAGTTCCATCGGGACATCTTTTAATGAGTGCACGGCCAGATCGGCACGGCCATCGTCAAGCGCCAACTCCAGCTCTTTGACAAACAGACCTTTGCCTCCCACTTTACTTAGCGAGCGATCGAGAATCTGGTCGCCCAAAGTGGTCATGCCCAAGAGCGAAACGGTATGCCCCTGCTGCTCCAGCAAGGCTTTAACGTGGTTTGCTTGCCACAAAGCCAAGCGACTTTCCCGGGTTGCGATACGAAAATGCTGCACTGCGGTAACCTATTTGTAACGATGCATAGTCACACGATGCTAGCATGACACTACTATGAAAAACCCTGCCCCACTCGACCCAGCACCTGCGGGTGCACCCGCTCCCACGGCCGCCGCTACGGCAGCTGCCACGGCCCGTCGCAACAAGGACAACGAGCGTCCGCTGACCGAAGACATTCGCATGCTCGGTCGCATTTTGGGGGACGTAATCCGGGAGCAGGAGGGACAGGATGCATTTGACCTGATTGAGCAAGTGCGCAAGCTGTCAGTGGCGTTCCGCCGCGACGCCGACTCCGAGGCCGAAGCGGCGCTGAAGAAGCTGCTGAAACGCCTGAGCGGTGACCAAACTGTCAGCGTGATTCGCGCCTTCACTTACTTCAGTCATTTGGCCAATTTGGCCGAAGACCGCCACCATATTCGCCGCCGCGCCATCCACGAACGCGCCGGAGATACGCAAGAAGGCAGCATCGAAGTTGCCATGGCGCGTTTGCGCTGGGCCGGTATTTCGCCACGCACCATTGCCAGCACATTGGCACAAAGCTATGTCGCACCGGTACTCACAGCACACCCTACCGAAGTGCAGCGCAAGAGTATTTTGGATGCCGAACGTGACATCGCCCAGTTGCTGAATGCCCGCGATGACCTGAAAGACCGTGCTGCCCAATACACCGGTCGCAAAGATGCACTGACACCGCGTGAATTGGCGCGCAATGAAGCGCAGATTCGGGCCCGCGTGACCCAGCTGTGGCAAACCCGCCTGCTGCGCTACAGCAAGCTGACCGTGGCCGACGAAATTGAGAACGCCCTGAGTTATTACGAGGCCACCTTCCTGCGTGAAATTCCCAAGCTCTACGCTGAAATGGAAGACATGCTGGGCAACCAGCCGGTGCACAGTTTCCTGCGCATGGGCCAATGGATTGGCGGCGACCGAGACGGCAACCCCAATGTCAGCGCCCAAACACTGGAATACGCTCTGCGCCGCCAAAGCGAAGTGGCGCTGCGCCACTACCTCACGGAAGTGCATTACCTGGGTACAGAGCTGTCTATGTCGGCCATGCTCAACCAGTGCAGCCCCGAAATGCAGGCCCTGGCCGAAGCCTCGCCCGACAGCAACGCCCACCGCAAAGACGAGCCCTATCGGCGCGCCCTGACCGGCATTTATGCGCGCCTGGCAGCCACGCTGGAGGCACTGACCGGCACCTCCGCTGCACGCCACGCCGTCGCACCACAAAATCCCTACACCCAAGCCGAGCAATTTATTGCCGACTTGAAAACCATCGAAAGCTCCCTCAAAACCAACCACGGCGAGGCCCTGATCAGCCAGCGTCTGCGCCCATTGTTGCGTGCTGTTGATGTATTTGGCTTCCATCTCGCCACTGTCGATTTGCGCCAAAGCTCGGACAAGCACGAGATGGTGGTGAGCGAACTGCTGGCAACCGCCCGCATTTGTCCAGACTACAGTGCACTGGACGAAAGCGGCCGCTGCGAATTGCTGCTGCGCCTGCTCAATGACGCGCGCCCGCTGCGCGTGCACAGTGCCCAATACAGCGAACACTCGGTAGCCGAGTTGGCCATTTTCTCTATGGCCCGCGAAATGCGGCAACGTTTCGGCCACGAGTCGATTCGGCACTACATCATCAGCCACACCGAAACCGTCAGCGACTTGCTGGAGGTTTTGTTGCTGCAAAAAGAAGTCGGCTTGATGCAAGGCACGCTGGACAGCAAGGGCAAAACCGACCTGATTGTGGTGCCGCTGTTTGAAACCATTGAAGACCTGCGCAATGCCGCGCCCATCATGCGCGACTTTTATGCCTTGCCCGGCGTTGCCGAGCTGGTGCGCCGCAGCGGCAGCGAGCAAGACATTATGTTGGGCTATTCGGACAGCAACAAGGACGGCGGTATTTTCACCAGCAACTGGGAACTTTACCGCGCCGAAATCGCCTTGGTGGAGTTGTTTGACCAACTGGCATCCAGCCACCAAATCAAGCTGCGCATGTTCCATGGTCGCGGCGGTACGGTGGGGCGCGGCGGTGGCCCCAGCTACCAGGCCATTTTGGCCCAACCCCCGGGCACCGTGCGCGGCCAGATTCGCCTGACCGAACAAGGCGAAGTGATTGGCTCAAAGTACGCCAACCCCGAAATTGGCCGGCGCAACCTGGAAACGCTGGTCGCTGCCACGCTCGAAGCCACCTTGCTGCAACCCACCAAATCGGCCAGCAAAGCATTCCTGAGTGCCGCCGCCGATTTGTCGGCCAAGAGCATGGCGGCCTACCGTGCCCTGGTCTACGAAACCCCGGGCTTTACCGAATATTTCTTCAGCTCAACGCCGCTGCGTGAAATTGCCGAACTCAATATCGGCTCGCGCCCGGCGTCGCGCAAAGCATCGCAACGCATAGAAGACCTGCGCGCCATTCCCTGGGGCTTTAGCTGGGGCCAATGCCGCCTGACGTTGCCCGGCTGGTTTGGCTTTGGTTCGGCGGTCAATGCCTTTATCCAGGCCGATACCCCAGAGCTCAGCCGCGAACGCTTGCAATTGCTGCAAAAAATGTACAAGCAATGGCCGTTCTTCAAAACCTTGCTGTCCAATATGGACATGGTCATCGCCAAGAGCGATCTGGCCCTGGCCTGGCGCTACGCCGAGCTGGTCAGCGACACCAAATTGCGCAAGAAAATTTTTGCTGCAATCGAAACCGAGTGGCATGCCACAGCCCAGGCGCTGGCGCAAATTACCGGTGAAAAGCAGCGCCTGGCGAACAACGCAGCGCTGCAACGGTCGATGCGCCATCGATTCCCCTACATCGACCCGCTGCACCACCTGCAAGTCGAGTTGGTACGGCGTTACCGCGCCGGCATCGCCGACGAGCGCATCCAGCGCGGTATTCATATCTCCATTAACGGGATTGCAGCCGGTTTGCGCAATACCGGTTAAGGCATAGTTGGCCGCTGGCCAGGACCATCAAGTCCGCGCCAACAACTCGCGGACGGCGGTCAACTGGCGGCGGGACACGGCCAAGCGTTCCGCCACGCCGTCCAGGCGCAGTGTCCAAACTTCGCCCTCTTCCGCGTCATGGTGTTTTTCCAAGGCCCGGATGGAGTGGCGGGCAACGATCGCGTTGCGGTGAATGCGCAAGAATCGATCGGCATATTTTTCTTCCAGATCGTTCAACGCCATGTCCAGCAAGTAGCTGCGCTCAACGGTCCGAACCGTGACATATTTTTGCTCGGCTTTGAAGTACAAAACCCGGTTAATGGGCACCCGCTCCAGCCGGCTTCGTTCTTGGATTATCAGCACATCGCTGCCCGCAGAAAGACCCAATGGCGCAGCCGCGGCTGCGCTCGACGGGTTCTGGCGGGCCACTTTCTGCAGCGCCTGTTGCAAACGCTCCAGGCGCACCGGTTTGGTCAGGTAGTCCCGTGCGTCCAGCTCAAAGGCGCGCACAGCGTGTTCGGCATGGGCGGTGACAAAAACCACGGCGGGTGCCGGATGCATCGCACGCAGCGCCTCTGCCAAGGCCAACCCGTCGACGCCAGGCATATGGATGTCCAGCAAAACCACATCACAGGCTTGGTGTGTTAACACGCTGAGTGCCTGCGCGGCATCGGCCGCCTCGGCCACCAACTGGGCAGTCGGGTCGGTGCAATCGCCCAACAAGGTCTGCAGGCGGGCCCGGGCCAAAGGTTCATCATCCACCACCAACACGCGCAACGGGTTCACAGCGGCACCTCCAGGCTTACCCGGTAGATGCCACCTTTCTCGCCGTACCGGAAACGCCCTTTCACATCATGCAGCAGTGCCAGCCGTTCGCGCACGTTTTGCAAGGCCAACCCGGTACCCCGCACACCGGCACCGGCTGGCACCGGGTTGCTGACCCGAATCACGGCCATGGCGCCGCGCCGCTCCGTGGAAATGCGCACTGTGCCGCCTGCGGCGCTCGGCTCAATGCCGTGGCGCACCGCATTTTCGACCAATGGTTGGAGAATGAGCGGTGGCAAGCGGGCAGCATCGGCCGCGGCGTCCAATGCCCATTCCACTTGCAAGCGCGCGCCAAATCGGACCTGCTCAATCGCCAGGTAACGCCGCGCGAGGGCAATTTCGTCGGCCAGACTGACCACCGCGTCCTGCTCCATCAGGGCATGGCGAAATAAATCGCTCAAATCTTCCAGCAAGGCCTCGGCACGGGCGGGCTCGGCCCGCACGAGCGCGATGGCACTGTTCAGGGTGTTAAAAAGAAAATGGGGTCGGATACGCGATTGCAGCGTCCGCAAACGGGCTGCCGTAGCGGCCGGTGCCCGGCCCCGGTAGCGCAGCAGCCAATCGGCCATTAAGGCTGCCGCCAGTGCCGCGCCACTGCAAGCACAAGCCAGCCAGGGGGGTGTGCTCAACAGCGCCGTGATACGCAATATGGCGCAACCATACAAGCCGGCCAAAGCCCCTAAAACAGCGCCACAAACCATTTGCCGCCGCGCTGGCGCGTTCACCATCCAGCGTTTGCCGGCGCACGCCAGCAATAACCACGCCAGCAGCGCTGGCAGTGCCGCAGCGGTGGCCACGCCCCACTGCAGCGCCCAGGCCAGCAAACTGCTGGCACTGAACATCACCGCCAAAGCCAGCACGCCCTCAACCATGGCAACAGCCCGCAATACCACCCCCAACTCACAGGCATTGAACAGCGGCACAGGCACCCAAGAGGGCGGTTCCTGGAACCCCGATAAAATTTGGGAATCTTTCATATTTCACCGGATTCTGCCGCTTTTATCGGCCTTCCCATTTATTCATGACTTCCAAGCCCTCCGACAACCAACTCGACAACAAATCCCAGGCGTGGTCGGCGCTGTTTTCAGAACCCATGAGCGATCTGGTGAAGCGTTACACCTCCAGCGTCAACTTCGATAAACGCCTCTGGCTGGCCGACATTACCGGTAGCCTGGCACATGCCGAGATGCTGGCCACCCAGGGCATCATCAGCGCGGCAGACCAGGCCGCAATACAACGCGGCATGGCCACCATTCGGTCCGAAATCGAAGGGGGTGTGTTTCAGTGGAAGCTCGACCTGGAGGACGTTCACCTTAATATTGAAGCGCGACTGACCCAACTGGTAGGCGACCCCGGCAAACGCCTGCACACCGGGCGCAGCCGCAACGACCAGGTGGCGACCGATGTGCGCCTGTGGTTGCGCTCTGAAATTGACACCATTAGCGGACTGCTGAACGACCTGCAAAAAGCGCTGGTCGACATTGCAGACCGCAATGCCGACGTCATCCTGCCCGGCTTCACCCACTTGCAAGTGGCCCAACCGGTCAGCTTTGGCCACCACATGCTGGCCTATGTGGAGATGTTCAGCCGCGATGCCGAGCGCATGCACGACGTCCGCCGCCGCGTCAACCGCCTGCCTCTGGGTGCTGCGGCACTGGCCGGGACCAGCTACCCGCTGGACCGCGAACGCGTGGCCCGCACACTCGGTATGGAAGGCGTTTGCCAAAACAGCCTGGACGCCGTCAGCGATCGCGACTTTGCGATTGAATTCACAGCCGCGGCCTCGCTCACCATGGTGCACATCAGCCGGCTTTCTGAAGAACTGATTTTGTGGATGAGCCAGAGTTTTGGCTTTATTGATATCGCCGATCGCTTCTGCACCGGTAGCTCGATCATGCCGCAAAAGAAAAATCCCGATGTACCCGAACTGGCACGCGGCAAAACCGGCCGGGTGGTAGGCCACCTGATGGGACTGATCACCCTGATGAAAGGCCAACCCCTGGCTTACAACAAGGACAATCAGGAAGACAAAGAACCGTTGTTCGATACCGTCGACACGCTGCAAGACACCTTGCGCATCTTTGCCGAAATGGTCGGGGGCATTAGCGTCAAGCCGCAAGCCATGGAACGCGCCGCTTTGCGCGGCTATGCAACGGCCACCGATCTGGCCGACTACCTGGTGAAAAAAGGGCTGGCGTTCCGGGATGCCCACGAAATTGTGGCGCATGCGGTCAAGATGGCGATTGCCCAAGGCAAGGACTTGTCGGAACTGCCGTTGGAAGCATTACAACAATTCAATCCAAGCATCACAGCCGATGTGTTTGACGTGCTGAGTCTGCAAGGCTCGCTGCATGCCCGCAACATTCTGGGCGGCACCGCGCCAGCCCAGGTTCGCCTGCAAATCGCGCGGCACCGGGCACGACTGGTCTGAACCAACGCCGCCGCACAAAGCCGCCCGTGAAACCCAACACCACCCACTTTTGGCACAGCCGCCACCTGCGCGGCCTGGGCGTGGGAATGTTTTTGTTGCTCCTGGTACACGGGGTGGGCACCTTGGGCTATCACCATATTGGACAGC
>Ga0228698_1000520_pt1 | contig 27978 bp, 40 predicted proteins | sample McNCre117_Aug_MG_FD_178015 | JGI IMG/M metagenome (GOLD analysis project Ga0228698, IMG submission 178015) | Freshwater microbial communities from McNutts Creek, Athens, Georgia, United States - 1-17_Aug_MG | ecosystem: Environmental > Aquatic > Freshwater > Creek | place: USA: Georgia...
AAGTCGGCGGCAGCCACTACAAAGACCGGGCTATCCAGCCTTGGGATTACATCATCGCTAATGACCTTGGCTTCCTGGAGGCCAACGTCGTCAAGTATGTGACCCGCTACAAGGCTAAAAACGGCATTAAAGACCTGGAAAAGGCGCGGCATTACCTGGACAAGCTGATTGAGGTTGAGACGGCCAGGCTTGAATCCTCGTGGGCTGAGAAATGAGAAAACGCACCGTCCGCCGGGTCTATCAACTGGTTGACCCGATAGCCCATGCAAAATACCAGGCGTCATTACTGACAGACGCGGAAAAGGTCACGCAGATGACCCCGATACAGGTCGCAGTCGATAGGTTATCCCGAGGAGACTGGAACCTGCACGAGTGCTGGCAACCGCTGTTTGAGTGCTTGAACCGGATTGAAAGCCTGATGAAGCTCAACCGGGTGATGGACGCTGAGTGGCTCAAGGGATGCCAAGATATGTTCGTTGGATGCCTGGAGCGCAAGACCACGGCATTTCGTGCGGAGGAGCTGGCAAAGATCAGGGAGATAACGGCGATCTATTGGGACTTGCTCGGGGAGGTGACGCATAGGCAGTTTCAACTTGCTTGTGAACATACGAATGCGAATGTCCAGAGAATCCAGCATCAAAAAAAAGGATTAAAAAGGGTTGCGGGCTGTGTGATTGAGTGAATATAATGGTGCCGTCTATGTTCACGGCATCAAGACAAACAGAGGCCTCTAGCTTCTGCTTTTGCCCTTTAGTGGGGAATGTGCCGTGAACACATAAAAGCAGAGACTAGAGGTCTTTTTGCTTTCTGATCGCGTGCGGTACGTCGGTGGCGCAAATCAGGATACCCCGTTACACGAGCAAGCCAAAGCGGGGGAGGTGGGACAAGAGTAGAGCCTGGTGGTTGAAATAAGTCTGCTCATCGCGATGTGACGACATGGCTCCGGAGAGCATCGTTAAAGCGGGTCGATTGCTGTTTTGTTACGGTTAGGACTCGCTTTGCTCAAACATTCACCAGAGAGCATATATATTCTTCTTAATACATAATAGGTATAATAGGAATATGACCAAGCTATCAGTCAAACAAGAAACATTTGCCCGTCAATATGTGATGAACGGTGGCAATGCAACGCAAGCTGCAATATCTGCCGGGTACAGTGAAAAAACGGCGGGTCAGATCGGAAATGAAAACTTAAAAAAAGTTGAGATCGTTGAAGCGATCAAAAACCTATCTGCACCAAAGAGCGCCCATGAGCTTGACACCATTGAAGGACGCCGAGCAAGGCTGCAAGCTATCGCAGATCGCGCTGAACGACAGGGCGATGAACTCAAGGCCCTAGATCAGCTCTCGAAAATGTGCGGCGATTACATCGAGCGTAAACACATCACTGGCAACGTGCAAATTAACTTTCAGGCCTATGTGCCCAAAAAGGGGAGTAAATGAGCCCAGTTGACCCAGCTAAGATAGATCAAGGGCGTGTGTCACTTTATCGGGCCCTGATGAAGGTCAAGAAACACTACGGCCTAAACCCCATGGAGCTGGTCTATGCGCACCATGAGGCGCTAAAGGACATTGGGGACTATTCCGACAGGCTGTGGTTGCAGTTTGTCGCCGAGTCTTTTAAAGAGGTGATGTTGCGTGACGAATCCCAAGTCCTGGTCGCCCACTGAAAAGCAGGAATACTTCCTGGCTGCCGTTGAGGATGAGGTGCTATTTGGCGGCGCGGCAGGGGGTGGGAAAGCCCTTGACCTTGCCACACCAATAGCCACTCCAGACGGCTGGCGCACTATGGCTGATTTACAGCCTGGTGATGATGTGTTTGACGAGCATGGCCAACCTTGTAAGGTGCTGGCTATCTCTGAGATCATGTACGACCGCCCATGCTACGAGCTGACGTTTAGCGATGGGTCTCAGATCGTCGCTGATGCTGAACACCTTTGGGTCACTCTCGAAGGCAACATTCAACACGTTCGCACAACGCAGCAGCTTAGCAACGCGCTGATATGGGGTGAGGCGCTTACCTTGCCAAACTCCCCTGGCTTAGAAACCTTGCGCGGCGTGGTGGGTGACGTAACCATCACAGCGGTAGTGCGGTGCGAATCCCGCCCGGTGAAGTGCATTAAAGTCTCGTCGAAGTCTCATCTTTACCTGGCAGGCACCACATATCTGCCCACGCACAACAGTGACGCCCTAATCATGGACGTCCTTGGCCTCGGCGAAGAAGAACCATCCATCTCAATCCCCCGGTTTCGCGGCTTGCTTATTCGTAAGACCTTTCCCCAGCTTCGGGAAATCATTGACAGAACCCGAATCATCTATCCCCTGATTGACCCAGGGGCGACCTATCGGGAGGCTGACAAGGAATGGCTCTTTACGTCGGGCGCGAAAATCATCTTTGGTTTCTGCGAACGAGATCCTGACGTACTTCAATACCAGGGCGCTGAATTTCAGTGGATAGGCATCGATGAGCTTGGCCACTTCGCAACCCCGTACGTTTACGACTACCTAACCTCCCGCCTGCGCTCACCTGACAAACGGCTATCCGCAAAGATGCGAGCGTCATGCAACCCAGGCCCGAAATGGATAATGGAGAAGTTCGGGATTAAAAAAGACGGTGCCGATAGCATGGTCACGCTCAACGTCAACGGGCGATTCATTCACCGCCGCTTCATAAGCTCCAAGCTGTCAGACAATAACCACCTTGACGGCACTGGCTACCTGGAACGGCTGATGATGCTGCCTGATGTTGAGAGACAGCAACTGTTAGAAGGCCGATGGGACGTATACAACGTGCCGGGTGCTATCTATAAAGACCAGATTGACGAATCACGCTCCAATGGCCGCATACGACCTTTGCCATACGACCCGATGTTGCGTGTTCATGCAATTTGGGACCTCGGCTGGAATGATAAAACGTCGATCATCCTGGTTCAAAAAGGTGCGAGTGACGTTCGCATCATTGATTACATCGAAGAATCTCATAAGACCCTGGACTACTATTCCACTCTGTTAAGAGAGCGGAAATGGAACTGGGGTGAAATGTGGCTACCTCACGACGGCGAAACCCGCAACCTACAGACAGGGCGATCAGCAAAAGAGGTGCTTGATTCTCAGGGGTGGAATGTTAGAATCACGCCCAAGCTGGACATTGAAAGCGGCATAAGAGCGGCTCGAATGATGTTTGGACAGGTATATTTTGACGCTGACAAGGCTGACGTGCTGGTTGACCACTTGTACAACTATCGCCGGGCCATCAACGCGCAAACAGGGGAGGCAACAGCCCCGGTGCATGATAATCATTCCCACGCTGCTGACGCATTTAGATATCTCGGAGTCTGCGTGGGCAGTCTTACCAATTCAGAGTGGAGCAAAGGAACTCTGAATTACGCCAACATGAATTACGCCTAACTATGCAAAAAATGACAGACGACGAGCTTAAAGCTCTTGTAGATGCGGAAGTCTCGCAGAGCTTGGGCTATGTCGGCCGACTGTCTGAGCAGCGTAGAACGGCGCTGGAATACTATTTGGTTCGTCCAAGTGGCAAACTAGCCCCCCCCGAGGTTGACGGGCGCTCATCCGTTGTATCCCCTGATGTGGCAAACGCGATTGAGTGGGCGATGCCTTCGCTGATGCGCATCTTTACATCGGGTGAGGACATTGCCCGATTCAGCCCACGCAAACCCGGTGACGAGCAAAAAGCACAGCAGGCCACCGAATATGCCAACTGGCTACTCTGGTCACAGAATGAGGGCTATCGCATCGTTTACTGGTGGCTCAAGGATGCTTTGCTGTCAAAGAACGGGTATGTAAAGGTTTACTCTGAGGAAAAGAAGGAAGTAACCCGCGAAGAATACGTCGGCCAGACAATGGAGCAGATCACAGCGATCATGCAGCCGGCGAACGACGAGGAGGAAATCGAGGTCGAATCTCAGGATTCTGACGTTGATGAGACCTACACCCAGCAGTTACCACAAATGCAGCAGCAGTTTCAAGCTGCTCAACAGCAATACGCTCAAGCCCAACAAATGGGCAACCAACAGGCGATGCAACAGATCGGGCAAATGCTCGCTCAAATGCAGCACGCCATTGACAACCCTCCCCTGGTGTACTCGATCACGATCAAGCGCACCAAGAAGGTCATGAAGACGATCGTTGACAACGTGCCGCCCGAAGAGATCCTGGTGTCGCGTCGGTCAAAGACCATTGAGGACACTCCATTTATTGCCCAGCGTGTCAGGAAACGAATCGGCGACCTGGTGGCGATGGGCTACAGCAAGGATGAATGTCTCTCGCTCACCGATGACAATAACTGGGCGCAATACAACTCTGAGGCCATCATGCGCCGGGTTTACGACGACGAGGCGGCTACTCAATACGAGGACGGCGGCAATAACGACCCGATGAGCCGCTATGTCTGGCTGATTGACGCCTATGTGCAGGTTGATTACGACGGCGACGGCATCCTGGAATGGCGCAGGATCTTAAAGGCAGGCTCAACCATCCTGGAAAACGAGATCGTTGACGGCCATCCCTTTGCCGATCTATCCCCGATCTTGATGCCTCACCGTCATTTCGGCCTCTCGCTGGCTGACATAACGGTCGATTTTCAAACGATCAAGACCCAGTTACTCAGGCAGTATCTTGACGCTTTGTACCTGGGCAACAACCCCCGCCATGAGGTTGTAGAGGGTCAGGTCAATCTTGACGACATGCTGACCGCTCGTCCAGGTGGCTTAGTCCGGGTCAAGGCTCCGGGCATGATTAACTCCTTGCAGACCCAGGACATTAGCCAATCTGCAATTGGTGGGTTGGAGTATTTCAGTAAGCTCACTGATGAACGAACGGGCATAACCAAATACAACCAAGGGCTTGATTCCGACACCCTGAACCAGACTGCTACAGGCATTGACCTGATCCAGCAGTCGGCCATGCAACGGCTTGAACTCATGGCTCGGACAATGGCTGAGACAGGGTTCCGGCGACTGTTCAAACTGCTCCTGAAAGAATCCGTCACTTACCAAAACCGCTCGCAGACGATCAATATCCAAGGTAACTGGGTTGAGATTGACCCGCGTGAATGGCGCAACGGGTTTGACCTGACGATTGATTGCGGCATTGGAACTGGTAACCGGGATGCCCAGGCAAAGCAGTTAATGAACATTCTCCAACTGCAAACCAACCTAATGCAAATGGGCATCGCGACACCGCAGAACATCTACTACACGGCCAGCAAAATCCCCCAGGCTCTGGGTCACAAAGATTCAGATCAGTTTTTTACTGATCCACAGAAGGGCATGGCCCCACCTCCGCAGAACCCCGAGATGATGAAAATGCAAGGGCAAATGCAGATCGAGCAGGCCAAGGGTCAAATGACCATGCAGATCGAGAGCATGAAGCTCCAACAATCTGCCCAGCTTGAACAGGCTAAAACGCAATATCAAATGCAAGCCGACCAGGCAGGGCGTGAACATGAGGCACAATTGGAGCACTTCAAAGCCCAGATGCAGAGCGAGGTTGATCGGAACCGCCAACAGGTCGAGGCCGAGCAAAAGCAAATGCAGCTTGAGCAAGAAGCACAATTGAGGGCGCTGGAGGCTCAATACAAAGACCAACAGCATCAACGTGACCAAGAATTTGAACGGTGGAAGGCACAATTAGATAATGAAACACGTGTACTCGTGGCTCAGATTGGCGCGGCAAGTAAAGCGGCTGCTACAAGTGAGGCTCCTGCTCTGGAAAACGCAGAGACAGATCTCGAAACGCCAGAGGCTGAACAAGCCGAAAAGGTCGACACTGGCGCAATGGTGGCACAGGCTCTGCAAGCATCGCTCGATGGGTTTACACGGGCAATTGAGCAAATGAGCCGACCAAAGACAATCATTCGCGGCCCTGATGGCCGGGTAACGGGGGTTCAATGAATTTGAATGGACAAGTGGGTGAAGTTAAATTCACCCTAGAGATAACCCGCAAGGAAACGGGCAAGGTTGAGACAGTCGAAATGGTCGGCTTTCTTGACGAAGATCAACTAAAGGCGCTCCAGGCGCAGGAGACGGAAAATGGCAGTAACGCATAGCACAGCCGCACGAAACGCGGCAACTGACGCTGTAACCGCGCTGATTGGCGCATCGGGTCGGCTTAAGTTTCACATCACTGGCTCAACGGTGGCTGCTCCGTCAACGGTAGTGGCTAACCTGGCGCTGAGTGCAACAGCCTTTGGTGCATCGGCATCGGGCACAGCCACAGCCAACGCGATCACATCGGACACTAACGCGGCAGGCGGTACGGTGGCCTTTGCGTCATTGCAGACATCGGGCGGCACTGCGGTTATCCATTGTGCGGTGGCTGCGAGTGCGTCTGACATCAACATGACCAACGGCTTGACGGTGACTGCCGGCGATACTGTAGCTTGTTCCGGGCTGTCTTACACCGCTCTTAGCGCCTAATGGCTAACGGCACTGGCACGGCAACAATAAACTTTGGCTCCTTTCCGGGAGCTAATGAAGCCAGTGTCGCCGTCACTGGATTGACCACGATCAGCGCGACGTCAAAGGCTGAAGCTTACTTTATGGGCGATGACACAAGCGGCACACACACGGCGGCAGACCACCGATATGCGCCCTTGTTCATCAACTTGACCTGCGGCACGCCAACGGCTGGCACAGGGTTCACGATTTACGGCCGCTGCCTCAACAAGATGCAAGGCTCTTTTAACGTCCGATTTGTCTGGAGTGACTGATGGCATTAGATACCAATATACGCGGCTCAAGCACTGGCAACGGTGCCGAGGTTACGGCTGCAAACTACCTTAAAACGATCACGGAAACCAACGTCATTGCCAACCCTGGCAACGTAGGCGCGAATCGTATATTCACTGAGCTTGACGGCGGCTATATCACGGCTGCACCGATTCTGCTGTCCCCCGAGCTTGACGCAGACTATCGCACCCGCGCAGGCTTGGACACCATGCTTGACGAGGTGATGTTTAACTACACCCTTCAAGACACTGGCAAACACCAGGGCGTTACAACCACGATGGTTCCCTCCTGGGCTGCGGGTCAATTCATCCCCAACAGCACATCAATCACGACGACCACCACGGGCACGTATTTGCAGACCTATGCAACGTTCCCTAACGTGGGGGCTAATACCCTATCTGGCGACGTCACAATGTCATTCAGCGCCCAGCCAAGCGCTAACAACTTCGTCGAATTTGGCTTTACGCCCAACATCACATCGGCGACCGCATCCCCGTCTGATGGTGTGTTTTTCAGGTTGTCGAGTGCAGGTTTGCAGGGCGTTTCGTCCATCAACGGAACCGAAACCAACACAGCCATATTCACGGGCGCTAATAACGTCGGAACGTGGACATACACCAACAGCAAGCGCTATCAGTTCATCATTTACATGAGCGCGGTCGATGCTAAGTTCTGGGTCAACGACGGGACGGGCGCTGTCTTGCTCGGCTCCATCGCTTTGCCAACGGGTAACGGACGGATTAACCTTGGCGCGGGTGTGCGCTGGTTCATGGGTCAGCGGATAACTGGTGGCGCGGCTGGAACTGCTTTGCAGGCGGCTTTCAACGGCTACTCTGTCCGCCTTGGGGGGTTAAATTCCACCTCATCCCTTGCACAAACTGGCAACCGTTTGCATGGCTCATATCAGGGTCTTGGCGGCGGCACGATGGGCGGCTTGGCTACTTACGCCAACTCAACCAACCCGACAGCGGCAGCGCCATCTAACACGGCACTGACAGCCAACTTGCCCGGTGGCTTGGGCGGTCAGGGTGTGGTAACTGCGGCGGTTGCGGCGGCGACTGACGGTATCTGGTCGGAATACGGCGTAACCCTTAACACGGTCAACATTCAAGGCCGTCGCCTGGTTGTAACGGGCGTGCGTGTGGATGCGATCAACACTGGCGCGGCGGTGGCTACAACGGCGACCACGCTGCAATTCTCTCTGGCCTTTGGTCACACAGCGGTCAGTTTGGCAACAGCCGAAGCGGCCAACGCCAAAGCACCTCGCCGGATTGCACTAGGGTTTATGAACTGGCCTATCGGTGCAGCTATCGGGGCGGGGCCGGATAAGGGGCCGATTGTGGTTGATTTCTCAAGCGCGCCTATCTACGTCAACCCCGGCGAACGTATCGCCCTGGTGGGTAAGTTTGTTGCGGGTACGGCCACAGCATCGCAAACGATCACGTTTACCTACACTCCGATCTATGGTTGGGAATGAAGCCTAAAGGGTAAAGAGTGTCACTATTACTTGCCCTCGTTGGTGGCGGTGGGCCAGTAACCCACAACACTAGCGGCGCACTTACCGGGCAACTGGGAAGCGTCGCTGGTGCTGCGGCGCATCTTGCATTACACAACACCTCGGGCGCTCTCACAGGCTCCGGGGCGGTCATTGCAGGCACATCAAACCGATTTAGAGCGTTTGGGTCAAGCGGGGCACTCACAGGCCAAGGCTCATCGATTGTCGGCGCTGCATCTCGCTCATCGGGGGCAGTCACTCACGATACCTCTGGCACACTATCAGGTCAGATCGGCTCGATTGTCGGCAGCGCAAACCGATTCAGGGCGTTTTCTGCGGTAGGTGTTTTAGTCGGCCCAGGCTCTGCGCTATCAGGGTCGGCAAACAGATTCAGGGCGTTTGGCACATCGGGTGCATTGATTGGCCCCGGCTCACTGGTCAACGGCTCTGCAAGTCGGTTTAGGGCGTTTGCATCCTCCGGCGCTCTCACGGGCCCAGGCGCAGTTATCAACGGCTCTGCCTCTCGCACAGGCTCTGCGATAACGCACGACACCTCGGGTGCTCTGACGGGTCAAGGCTCATCGGTCAGCGGTGCGGCCACTCTGTTTGTCAAACACACGGCAACAGGCGCTCTTACTGGTCAAGGCTCAAGCGTTGCAGGGTCGGCGTCTCGATCATCGGTAGCAGTAACCCACAACACCACAGGCGCACTCGTTGGCCAAGGCTCAACCCTGGACGGGTCGGCGCAGAATGGAAAGCAGATCGGCGGGGGTTATGACGACGAACCTAAACGTAAGCGCTATATCGTCGAAGCTGGCAATGTCGTGCAGGCGTTTGATACGGCAGCGGAGGCAACGGCTTTCCTGAATAACCTGCCCAGGAAAAAGAAGAAACAGGCGGTCATTAAACCCCAAGTAATACTGCCAGATACTAAAGCGGTACAATACGCCCAGCAGTTAGCTGACGAAGCGATTGCAAGGGCGAGGGAATTGGACGACGAGGAAGCCATATTGGCCTTATTTACATGAGCGATTTAGAACAAGATGTTAGGAACGGTTTAGAAGCAGCTCAGATTATTGAATCTCCAATATATCAAGCGGCTTTTAATGCAATTGAAAAGGAGCTTATAAACTCATGGCAGACGACGAGCGTAAAGCAAGGGGACGACCGCGAAAAGCTGTATCTGATGATACGACTGCTCTCGAGGCTGAGGACGGAACTAGAATCAGTGATGACCTCGGGGCAACTGAGCCGGAAACGAATCCAGGAGCTACAGGAGCAGGGCCGGTTGTCACATATAACCAATTTCTTGCGCGGCTAGAAGAATGGCTAGCTGATAACCAAATGGGCAACAGAATTACCCTTGCACATTATCCCGGCAAGGATACAATGCACGAATATGTGACGTGCAGCTTCCCGGTGAAGGATGGTAAACCTGGATTTATCACTTCAAGCGGCGAGCGAAAAGACATATAAACCCAGCCTAACGGGTTAGATTAGGACGTTGCCCGGGCAGCGGTGAACATCGTGATGATGTGCATATCCACAAAACGGAGTATTCATGGACGAGACTACAGACAATCCGGTTACGGAATCTGATGACGGTGCAGCCGCCTTAATGGCTTTCCTTTCTGGCAACAGTGACGACGACGGACGATTGAAACCCGAAGTCGCTGAAAAGATCGAAGAAGAAGATCAAGCGCCGGAAGTAATCGAAGAAGAAGCACCGAAGGAGGAAGAACCTCCAACTGAGCCGGAATACGAAGTCAAGATCAACGGTGAGACCAAAAAGGTAAAGCAGAGCGAACTAATCGCTGGTTACCAAAAGGGCGAAGACTACACCCAGAAAACGGCTCGGCTAGCAGAGGAACGTCGCCAAGTAGAGGCGGTGGCTCAGCAAGCTCAAGCAGAAAGAACCCAGTATCTCCAGAACATACAGTCCATGCAGGCACAACTTGCACAGGCGGTACGCTCTGGCGATTTGGCTCCACCAGACCCGGCTCTAATCCAGTCAGACCCGGTGGAATACTTGCAACAGCAACAGCGATACAACCAGGCCCGGGAAACGTGGGACAAGTTGCAAGCCGAGCAGGTGCAAGTGGCACAGAGACAGCAGCAGGAGGACGCACAAAGGTATTCGCAGACCCTGGCAGCACAAAGAGAGCAGCTACTCGCCAAGCTCCCCGAGTGGAAGGACCAGGCAAAGATGCAGACCGAAGTCGCCGAATTGAAGCAGTTTCTTCAGCGCGAAGGTTATGACCCCAAGGAAGTCGATGGAATCGTCGATGCAAGGGCGGTCACTCTAGCGCGTAAGGCGTGGATGTATGACAAGTTAATGTCTAACAAAACGTCGGTTGAACAGAAGGTCAAGCAAGCGCCACAAAAGGTTGTCAAGTCTGGCACCCAAGTGGAAAGCAGCAATGGCCCTCGCTTGAATCAGAGCGCAATGCAGCGCGTGCGTGCATCCGGAGATGTGCGTGATGCGGCTGCGGTTTTACGGTCACTCATGGGCTAAGCCCAAAGGAGCATTGATATGGCTATCGTAGCGAATACCTACACCTCTTACGACACGATCGGCATCCGGGAGCAACTGGATGACATGATCTACAACATTGCCCCAACTGATACCCCGTTTATGAGCGGTATCAAAAAAGGCAAAGCCCAAAACATTTATTTTGAATGGCAAACCGATACCCTGGCGGCTGCGGCTAACAACGCCCAGCTTGACGGTGACGACGTTGCATCCTTCACGGCAGTCGTTCCTACCACCCGTATCGGTAACCGTACCCAGATCAGCCGCAAGGTGTTCTTGGTTTCGGCTACTGAGCAGGCTATCCTGAAAGCTGGCCGCAAGGACGAGGTCGCCTATCTGACTGCCTTGAAAATCAAGGAATTGAAGCGCGATCAGGAAACTGCCCTGACCCAAAACACCACGGCCGTCACTGGCACAACTGGTGTCGCCCGTCAGACCCGCGGCTTGGAAGGCTGGGTGGCCACCAATAGTTCTTTGGGCGTAGGCGGTGCAAACCCCAACCCCACGACCAACACGGCCCCAACCGACGGTACTCAGCGTGCGTTCTCTGAAACCATCCTGCGTGCTGGCCTGCTGGCTGCGTTTACCGCTGGTGGCAACCCTGATACCCTCATGGTCGGCCCTGGCAACCGTCAGGTTGTCTCTACCTTCACGGGTAACGCGACCCGATTCAAGAAGGCCGAGGACAGCACCCTGAACAGCACGATTTCCGTGTATATCAGCGACTTCGGTGAATTGAAGGTTGTCCCCAACCGTTTCCAACGTAACCGCACCGCCTTTGCCTTGCAAATGGACATGTGGGAGCTGATGATGCTGCGTTCCTACGACACCGTGGAACTGGCGAAAACGGGTGACGCTGACAAGCGCATGATCGTGGTTGAGTACGGTCTCAAAGCCAACCAAGAAGCGGCCTCCGCTGCCTTGCGCGACCTGACCTAATGACCTAGGGGGCGGGGGTTAAGTCCTCCTCCCCCCTCTTTGGAGCATATATGGCTGATGGAATTGGAATAAGCGTAACAGGGGCAACCGTAGCCTCCGGCGCTGCAAGTGCAAACGTTGTCATACCTACCCTGCCCGGTGGCATCCCGACCAAGTATTACCGCATCGCCGCATCTCAGGCTGCTTATGTCAAAGTCGGCCAATCTGGTGTAACTGCGGTCGCTGGTGATATGGTCGTCCAGCCTGGTGACGCTGTAATCGTTCGCGCTGCTGGCCCTTACGTCGCTGCGCTGCAACAGACGACCGCTGGTGTGGTTCAAATTTCCCCGCTTGACGACGTATGATGGACTTTGACGACATCCTGGAGCCGGTGATTGATTACAACACCGGGCACATTGATACAGGCGTTCAAACCGCCTCGGGGCTGGTTGACGGCAAGATGGTTTTCAACCGTTTTGCGGACGTAGAACCAACGCTCGATTTGCTCTCCGGGATGCGTCAGATTACAGACGGTAAGGGTAAGGAATTTTGGTGGATTGGTGAGATCCCCAACGTGATTCTTGAAAAGTACCTCAACGAAAACGGGGTGACTTACCAGGAATTTATGTCCGATAAATCCCACGCTCGGCGCATATTGCAAAACCCGGACTATAGTAAGTTCAGGGTTTTTGAAGGGTCTTACTGATGCTCGACACGTACGCCAACCTTTCGCAAAGCATTGCCGATTGGACAAAACGCACCGATTTGACGGCGTTCATCCCCGATTTCATAACCCTTTTAGAATCCAAGTTTGCGCGAGACCTCCGCATCCGTGCGATGCTGACAACGGCAACCCTTACATCAACGGCAAGCTCTCGGACTCTTGCACTGCCTACAGATTGGCTTGAATTTGATTCAGTTGTCCTGGTCGGTCAGCCAAACAGGGTTTTAACCTACGTCACGAACGAGACCCTGGACAACAATTTCCCGGAAAACGCCACTTATTCAAAACCCGAGGTTTACACAATCGTGGGTTCGAATATGGAACTAGGCCCCGTTCCTGATGCCGCCTATCAACTCGCGGTCACGTATTACAAGAAGTTCGATTCAATTCAGACTGCCGGGACTAACTGGCTATTGACCAACCACCCGAGCTTGTATCTGTTTGGAGCGTTGATCGAGGCAAGCGCGTTCGGCTTCGCTGATGAACGTCTGCCCCTCTGGGTGCAAAGGTTTAATTCCGAGATCGAATCCCTCAAAGTCGCTGACGAGCGTTCTAACTGGTCAGGCTCTGCACTACGTGTGCGCGTCGCTGTTTAAGGTAAACCATGTCCGTTGAAACCGCACCCTATATCAACTCGCTCAATACTGCTCTCCCTGCGTCTAACGACCCAAAGAGCGAAGGCGACGATCACTTGCGGGTGATTAAATCCGCTGTCAAGGCGACATTCCCCAACATAACGGGCGCGGTGACGGTCACTCAGACTGATCTAAATTATGTCTCCGGTGTAACGTCTGCCATACAAACGCAGATTAACAGCAAGGCAAATTCTGCATCCCCGGTGTTTACGGGCAACCCTACTGCCCCTACTGCTTCGGCCTCTGACAACACCACGACCCTGGCCACTACGGCGATGGTTCAGGCTGCTCTCATCGCCTCTACGGGCATTGGTGGTCAGCTCCCCGGTCAGTCAGGCAACGCAAACAAGTTTCTCAAAACCAACGGCTCTGTAGCTAGCTGGTCGGACGATTCCCGCATCAAACTAGCACCCCTCTCTGGTGGCACGCTCACAGACCCGAACTCACACTACACAATTGCTGCCAACGCTTCGTACACCCTCCCCGACATAACGGGCACGGATTCATTCGGTCTAATCTATCCCTCCAACTCCACGGCAGTCCCCACAACGGTGACAACCTCTGACGGGTGGTCAGTGGCTACGGGTGCAACGGCTGGTGTGCTTCGGATGACACCTCCCTTGTCCACAGTTACCGCTCACGGGATATGGGGTTCGGGTGTCTCGATGACCCCTCCCACGCTTGCATCAATCACGGTTTCTGGCTCAACCGTCATGGGCACAGCCCAGCTAGATACCAACCTAGTCGTAGTCATTCATCGGCTTGCTGGTCAGGTTTACGCAGTTGCAATCAACACCCTGACAAACGCGGCAGGCGCTCCGATTGCGATGATGGCCTACAACAACGCCACAGGCTTTGGGGTGTGGGCTGATAGCACGACCTCGTTTGTGGTGGCTTGTAACACGGCGGCAGGTAACTCAAGCTTTCAGGCTGGCTCAGTTTCAGGCACGACGATTTCCCTTGGCACTGCGGTTGCATTGGGGCAGGACGCAATCAACACAATCAAGCTAAACAATGGCTTGTATGTCGCCAACACAAAACAGACCACAGGCTTATTCGCCCTCACGGTTTCGGGCACGACCATTACGGCGGGCACTGCGGTTTCGGCTGGCGCGTATGCAGGCGGCTCAACTGGCGCTCAATACATCGCCCGTTCATCCAACACCGAATTCCTGCTGGCTGTCTTGGCTACGGGTGGCGGCACTAACTCAACCCGCGCCCTATCCGTCTGCATCGGCTCGGTTTCAGGCACCACGATCACGCTTAATGCTACCTCAGTTGGCACAAACATTGAGGCTAATAACGGATTAAACGTGGTCGCGGCTTACGATGACGGCGTGTCTTATATCGCTGTCTGTATCAACGGCACAACGGGCACATCGGGCGATTTTTACGGCATCTCGGTATCAGGCACGACTGCCACTCTAGGAACCGTCACAACCCGCACAACCGACCTTCCTGCGGTGTATGACAAGTCCCGCTATATCTACAACCCTGCCAAGCCGCTGATTAAATACAACACCACGACGATGCTTTTCGGGCATAAGTCGATTTACGCTGTAACGATCTCGGGCACAACCCTGACGTTTGGCGCGTTTTATGGTGCGGTGAATCAAACCTTTGTAACCGACTTCACGGGCACGAACGTTTACTCGATCAGTGCAACAACATTTGACAAGCTGTCCGTCACGGGCACAACGGTAAGCTCATCCTTCCAGGTGGCTGCTGTGCCTTCAATCATCATCTCAGACACGCTCACAGACGCGGCAGTCAACTACGGCGGTACTTGGTACACATGGGCGCTGCCAACCATGCTCACCGCGCTTACGTCGAATAAATGGCTACGCTCAACAGGCGCAACTAACCTCACCATGTCAGGGCCAATCGCATGATCTATCCAGTCGGTTACATTGACCCCCGCGAGATAGCCAAAGCTGCTCGCACGGATGCAGTCTCCCGGATTACCGTGACAACCTCGGCAGGTCACACGTTTGACGGCGATGAGATATCACAAACCCGCATGGCTCGGGCGATCATTGCTCTGCAAGCCACCGGGACACCGAATGTTAATTGGGTGCTGGCTGACAACTCCGTAATCCAAGCAACACCAAACGAACTAGCCGAAGCCCTGGCGCTGTCCGGCGCGGCTCAAGCGGCTATCTGGGTGATTTAATGCGCGCAAAAATTGAAAACTGCGGCAGCGGGATAAATAGCGACCTCACGCCTGAGGAAATCGGGCCGGGGTTTTGGAATATCTCGCAGAATATGCGCTTCGCTGACGGGTACGCAACCCGTTTTCGCGGGATGACGCAGGTTTTCAACACTCCCTCGGTTACTCCATATTTCCTCACCCCCTACGCCACAACCACAGCCAGATACTGGATACACGCCGGGACTAATGCGGTCTATGCTGATGACGGCACAACCCGGACAAATATCACAGGCACAGCGCCTACAGGGGGCATTGATAACCGTTGGTCAGGTGGTTCGATTAACGGGGTTTTGATTCTTAACAACGGGGTTGACAACCCGACATATTGGGCAGGAACGGGTACTCTAGCGACTATCCCCGGCTGGACGGCCACCTGGAAAGCGGCAGTTCTCAGGCCATTCAAAAATTACATCGTTGCGTTAAACATAACCAAAAGCACGACCAATTACCCCCACATGGTTAAATGGTCAACCACGCTAAACCCTGGCTCGATTACGGCTGCGGGTGATTGGGACGAGACCAACCCAGCTAAAGATGCGGGTGAACAAGACCTCGCAGAAACCCCTGATTTGCTGGTTGACTGTCTGCCAATGGGTGACCTGAACATCGTTTACAAAGAGCGATCGATGTACGCCATGAGCTATGTCGGTGCGCCTTATATCTTCCGTTTCCAAAGGCTCCCAGGTGATGTAGGGATGCTGGCTCCTGGTTGTGGCGTGAACACTCCTGCGGGTCATGTTGTGCTGGCTGCGGGTGATGTGATCGTGCATAACGGTCAAGGCGCTCAGTCAATTGCAAATGCGGTTATTCGGGATTACATATTCAAAAACATCGATTCGACCAATTACAAACGCTCGTTTGTTACCGCGAATCCGCAAAGGAACGAAGTTTGGGTGTGTTTCCCCTATGGCGTATCCTCCACTTGTAATACCGCCTGCGTCTGGAATTGGGTCAGCAAAACCTGGTCTATCCGTACTCTGTCAAACGTGACTTATGGGGCGTTCGGGCAATTCAACATCTCGTCCACCAACACATGGGCGGCAGATACTCAGACCTGGAACTCTGATGCCACCTCATGGAACGAAAACGAATATTCCCCGGCAGAAGCTCGTTTGCTTATGTCTCACTCCACTCCATTGATTAGCCTGGCTGACACTGGCACAACCGATTTCGGCTCATTGATAAACGCCACACTGGAACGGTCGGGGATGCACATGGACGACCCGTATAGTATGAAGGTTTGCCGGGGGATATTCCCGAGAATCGATGGACAAACGGGCGGGACGATCACTGTGGAAATAGGCGGCTCGATGGTGGCTGATGCGCCTCCTACCTGGTCGGCTCCGGTGACCTTTCGGATTGGGGTCGATCAGAAAATAGATAGCTTTGCGTCGGGTAGGTATCTCTCCGTGAGATTCACCAACGCTGATTATTCACCCTGGCGAATCCGATCATTTGATATTGATTATGTTATCAACGGGGCATACTAATGGCGCGATATACACCAGCTCTTGTAAATAATCCCCAAGTGGATAACGAACTTGGTAAAATCGCGCAAGCCTTGGACACGGCAGACGCGCAGCTCAATTTAGATATGCTGTACGCGCCACCCAAAAAGTTCCGTGAAGGCACGATTGTTTTAGCCGACGGAACGTCCTGGAGTCCGTCAGGTTTAGGCCGGGGGTTTTACGGTTATTACAGTGGTGCTTGGAATAAATTGGGGTAAATTATGAGTCTAGGTTTTACACCGTTAGATCAAAACACGGTCAACAGCGGCCAACAATGGCTCATGGGTCAAGGTCTCGGCAAGATGGGGCCTAATGGCTTTCAGTACACCGGGGGTAAAGAAGGCAACCAAGTGACCATGGGCGCGGCCTTGGGCATGGGCTACAACCCCGACCAAATATCACAGATTACCGGGATGCCGGTTGACCAGATCAACCAATGGTCAGCAGACCCGCACAATCAAATGATGGCGCAAAATCGCTCATGGGCGATGGCGAACGAAGGGCTTTACAACCCGACAAACCCGACGACCGTGCAGCAAGTGGCCGATATGAACAAACCCTTTGTGCCCTCTGCGCCTCGGGACATGAGTGGCATGGACTTCACGCCGGGCGCTGGCTTCCTGAACAAACACCCCGAGGCAGATCCCAACGCCTACCAGAAAAACCCCTACCTGGACGAGATGGCGAAGGGGATTACAAGCCAGATGAACCAGAACTGGACGAACAACCTAGACCCGTCCATCCGCTCGGGTGCAATGGCTGCGGGTGGGTTCGGTGGGTCTCGTCAGGGGGTTGTGGAAGCCAACGGGCTAAACGACCTTAACCGCTCGCTCGGGCAAAACCTGACCAATCTTTACGGGCAGGACTACACCAACTCGATGAACCGTAACCTGCAAAAGTACGGGATGGATCAGTCCTACAACCTTGGCCTACGGGCTAACGACCTCGGTTTTGCCGGGCTTGATGCGCAGATTGCCCAAAACAACTTCGGCAATCAATTGGCAGGCGCTAACTTCGGCCTGAACGCTTACGGCTTGCTGAACCAAAGCAACGCCGGGGCTACTCAGGCAGGTGGTGCGATACAAAACACTCCGCAACAATACTACAACACCAACCTGAACAACCTCGGGGCTATCTCTGGGCAGGGTGGGTCTAATAGTATGTCGGGTCAGGGTAACCCCTGGCTCAGTGCCATAGGCGGCGCTCAAATGGGCAGTAAATTCAATCTCGGGTTTTAAGGGGCGATTATGGACTTAGGAACTGCACTCGGTGGCTTGTTGGGATTTGTAGGCGGCTCCGGCAAAACAACCCAGACCGCTAACCGCGACCCTTGGGGGCCGGCACAACCCTATTTGTTGGATGCTCTGAAACAGGGTCAAGCCCTCAATCAGTATTACCAACAAAACCCCTTCAACGCCCAGCAAAAGGCGGGTTATCAAAACGTCATGTCAGACGCTGATTACCTCCGGCAAAATGTCATGCCTGGCGTGATGCAGTTTGCCAACAACGCGATGGGTGGCAGTTACTCCCGAAACCCCGTAGGCGTGGGCATGGGGAATGTCAGCTCAAACATCACGCGATCAAGCCCCACAGGTGGCCCGTTCGGTGTCGCTCCTGGTCAAGCCTTTGGACAAATTGATTGGGCAAAAATCAACCCGTTCACTCAGTCTCAAACGGCTCCAGCGGCTCAGTCCACTCAATTCAATGAGGACGGTGCGCGGCCTGGGTCATGGGTGACTGCCTCATCCGGCCAACCTAGCGGCGACATTATGGGCACGCTCCAAAAGTCCCTAAACACCCCCCAGGGCGCTTACCTGGCTTACCTTGCATCGCGTATCGGTTTGCTCGGGAATATGACCCAGCAACCCGCCCCGGTCGAGGATAAATCCTTTCAACCAACTTACTATGAAAACAACGGGGAGTCTTACTAATGGGCTTGCTTGACGTTCTTAACTCAGACGAAGGCCGAATGGGTTTGGCCTTGCTTGCTGCGGGTGCGCCTCGGCTTGACGGGGCAGGGTTTGGGCAACGGTTAAATGAGGCTGTGGGGTCGTTTGATCAATACAAGTCCGGGCAGGATGCGGCGTCATTCAAAAAGCTCCAAGCTGATGCACTTCGTCAAGAGCTGCTAGGCCGTCAAAACGCCGCTACTGAGGCTGCTCGCTTGCGTGGGCTGATGCAAAGCGACATGAGCTATCAGGACATGGTGCGCCAAGGCGTCCCGGTTGAACAAGTCAAAGCCCTGGCAGAATCCCGCAACTTCGGGCGCGATGAAGTAGCCCGGACGACAGAGATTGAAGGCCCAGGCGGTCAAAAGATCATCCAAGGGTTTGACAAGTTCAACAACCCAATCGGCGCAGGCGTGGCCGGATATGTTGCGCCTCAACTGGTCAACCAAGGCGACCGCCAAGCCTTTGTAAAGCCCTCTGCCGGCCTTTCCTTGCCCGTTGGTATGTCGCCCTCTGAGCGTGACGCATCGGCGCGTGGGTGGGCATCCAATAACCTCGCTGCCCAACGATTTGCTTTTGAACAGGCTGGCGGGGCTGAGGCTAACAAACCTCAACTCGTTGACGGTCAGTGGATATACAAGCCCTCCGCGCAAAACCCTCAGGGAATGGTTGTCCCGGTGGCTGGCATTGCTGACAAACCGCTGACAGAATCGCAAGGCGCTGCGGTGATGTTTGGCCAACGTGCTGCCCAGGCTGATGCTATTTTGCGGAACCTCGAATCCAAAGGCGAAGGCCAACCGGGCACGATTAAACGCGTCGCCCAGGCAATGACCCCAGGCTTGGGGATGGGGCTTGATGAGTCGGTCGGAACCTTGACGAACTTCACGCAAAGCAAGATTCAACAATCGGCCGAGCAGGCGCAAAACAACTTTCTAACCGCGATTCTGCGAAAAGAATCCGGCGCCAGCATTAGCCCGTCTGAATTTGCAACGGCTCGGAAAATGTACTTCGCCCAACCCGGTGACAGTGCTGCCATACTTGAACAAAAGCAACAGACCCGCGCTGATGCTATCTCGGGAATGAAGGCGCAAGCAGGCCAAGGGGCAAAGCACATCGCAGATCAGTCCGGCATCCCTCAATCGGCGGTGTCTCATCTCAAGATGGTGAAAAACGACCCAAAGGCTCTCGCAGAGTTTGATCAGGTCTTTGGTGACGGTGCAGCAGCTCGCGTTCTAAGGGGTAAATGATGGAAGAAAATCGGTTTGCCAAATACGTAGAAGGAAATCGGTTTGCCCAATACGCACAACCCGAGCAGACCGCATACGAGAAAACCGCGCAGAAGGCCAATGCGTTAGATAACCTGGCGGCGGCAGTCGGTGGGGCGGCTTATGGAACCTACCTCGGTGGCAAACAGCGGCTCATGCAAGCCCTGGACGTTATCAACCCGCAAGAACAATCACGCGCTGCGGCGATGGCTCCCGACATTGAAGAAAACCGCGCTGCGATGGAAGGGCTGCGAAGCACTAAATCAGGCGTAGCGGGTGACATTATCGGTAACATGATGACCACAGCCCCTCTCATGCTTAACCCGGTGGCGGGAACCATTAAAGGCGCTACGGCGATTGGGGCGGGCTTGGGTGCATTGGCTCCAACAGTCGGTGATGAATCCGTCGCTCAAAACGCGCTCAAAGGCGCTGCGCTGGGTGCTGGTGGCGCCTGGCTTGGCAACAAGATTGCTGGCGCTCTTGTGGGCAAGCGTGGGCAGCAGGCTACCGGGGGGAATGCCACGGCATCATCCACAGGTGGCGCGTCCGAGGCATCCTCTACGGTTAGCGGTGGCGCAAACGTTACCGGGTCGGGTGGTGGGTATAACTTCGGGTCGGTGGGTGAGGATACGTCTGCAGGTTTGAGCAGGATGCAGAAGCAACTGATCGAGCGCAACCCTGATTTCAAATTGACCCCTGGTCAAGCCTCCGGCTCCAAGTCGCTCCAACAGTTAGAAGCCAAGCTGGAAAGCCAGCCCATGACCTCGGGGCAGTTTAACAAGATCAAGGCTGACAACCAGACCCTAATCAATCAGCGCGTGGCTGAATCTATCGGCGTTAAGGCTAACACAGTCGATGCTGACGTCCTCAATCAGGCACATGACAAAGTGTCTCGGGTTTACGAACTGGTCAAGAAAACGCCTGATCGAACGATTAACCCTGATGATTTTCTAGGCGGTCTGTCCAACATCGAAAAGAACTATGAGGGATTATTGTTCACGGGTGGCAAGCCATTCAGCGTGATGGATCATCCCTTAACCGCTCGGCTGATGCAATATGCCCAAAACGGGCAGGCGACCGCGGAACAGTTAACCGATCTATCTTCAAAGCTCGGCAAGGCTGCACGTAATCAAATGACAGGCGCAAGCGGCGACCGCCAATTGGGAATGGCCTTGAATGAGGTTAAAGACCTATCAGACGACCTGATCTCTCAAGGTTTGACGGGTCGCACGCAAAAGCTATTCGACCAGGCGCGGGGGAACTATCGCAACCTGATGACCATTGAAAGCCGGGTCGGGATTGTCAACCCGTCCACAGGTAACGTCAACGGCTCCACCCTTGCCAATGCTCTCCAGCAAAAGGACAAGGCGGGTTATTTGCTTGGCCGCAACACGTCCCCAATGTATGAGGCTGCGCGGCTCTCGCAGGCGTTTAAGCCCATTGTCGGGGATTCTGGAACGGCTACACGGTCAGCTTTGCCAAGCCCAACGGATTTTGTTCTATCTCTGCCGTTTAACGTGGTAACGAAGGCTTATGCCTCTGCGCCTGCTGTTAACCTAGCTGCAAAGGGTGGGGCGATTTCGCGGAATGGTTTACTGCAAAGCCTCGATCCGAATATGGTCAAGTATCTGCCCCAGGCTGGCGCGATGGGTCTGCTATCGCTCCCGCAGTAAGAATGTTTTGAATTTGCCATCGGGTAGCACACGGTAAACAAAGCCATGCACATAACCAACGAATTTATACAACCCAAAGGCAAACAGGGGTTTTAATAATAATGCGATCATCCAACTTTCCATGATGCGATTTTATGCGACTTCTCAATCTACTCATTAGCCTCGATCAGTTTCTATTCAGCTTGATCACATTAGGCGGCGCTTATCCAGACGAGACAATGAGCAGCGCAGCATTTAGAATGGAGCGTGACGGTAAATTCTTCGGGTTTTTCCGTCCAGTGATTGATTTTTTGTTTGTGTTTATTCAAGATGCGCACTGCAAAAAGGCGTACGAATCTGAAAAAATGAGGTTACAGGCCCCCAAATGAGCACCATATTTGAACTAATCCCCGTAGCGATGGCCTTTGCAGTCGCTATTTTTTCGTCAACGGCTTACACCAAAGCCCGGCGAATCCACGATAGAACCATGCTGATAATGGCCACCCTGGCGGCGATTATGCTCATCATCGCGCAAACGAGCTGGTATTCAACGTTGACCGGGGGAGGTTCAGACGACCCCACCTGGGTCAATAATCTCTGGACGCTGTTTAACACGACGGTTATGAGTGCGTTTTTGATTAACGCGATTGGCCGCAAATGATAAAAAATATGCTCCCCCAGGATTCTCGCACCGTCGAGATTGCCTCGGCTTGGGCGATGATGATGATGAGCGTGGGGATAGGGGCGCATATTGTCATTGTCGATACCCTAATGACCGCCCACAATATCCCGTTTTGGGTTACGTGTTTAGCCCTGATCGGGATGCTTCAATTCTGGTCATTGGTTATCCATCCCTCTGCCGAGGTTTTGAGGTGTATATTGGCTTGGGTGTCTGGCATATTCTGGATTTGGTTATCGTTTGCTGACGGTAAACCCTCACCCGCTGATTTTTCTACATTCACTTTAGGCATTGGAAACCTTTACGGGTTTGTCATCAATATCAATATGCTTCGCCGGGAACCGATATGGAGGTGATTGACTTAATCAAACTCCTGATGGAAAGCGGCTCCACGGGTGTGGCGAGTATCCTGGGTGGCATTGCCGGGTTGTGTGCCATTTTTATCAAATGGAAAAAGGTCGACATTGAGTCAACGACCTCGATGAGCAGGCTCCAACAAGACCACTTAAAAAGCCTCATGGGGCAGAATAAGCAACTCGCTGATGACCTCTCAAGCCTGCGCGACAAAATGGCCTCGACTTATGACCAGATCGACGTACTACGTGCTCGCCCTGGTCGGTGTGATGATTGTCCATTGAAGGTATGAACCTCTCCCCCCACTTCACCCTGGAGGAATTCTGCGCCAGCGACATTGCCTCTCGCAAGGGGATAAATAACGACCTGCCGATAGAACTCTACGACACGGCCAAACAGACCGCTGAGCTAATGGAGCGCATCCGAACCCATCTATCCGTCCACGCTGGCAAACCTTGTCCTATCTATATCTCCAGTGGATACCGCAGTCCCCTGGTCAACAAGGCGGTGGGGTCATTGGATACGAGCGACCATCGGAAAGCTATGGCGGTGGATTTCAAATGTCCTGAATTTGGCTCGCCTTTAGAGATTAGCCGGGCGCTTGTGCCTATGGTTGAGCTACTCAAGATCGGGCAATTGATACATGAATTTGGCTCCTGGGTGCACGTATCAACCCGGCTACCCGATAAGATGATTAACCGTATTTTGACAATCGACGCTAACGGCGTGAAAGTGGGGATTTAATGACCGACGTTACAGGGATAGGCGCAGTCGCGGATTTGGCGGGGACTGTAATCAATAAGATATGGCCTGATAAAACTGAGCAAGAAAAGCAACAGCTTGCCGCTGCGGTGATGGTCATTCAGGGGCAGCTTGATATTAACAAAGAGGAAGCGAAAAGCCCGAACTTCTTTGTGTCCGGCGCTCGCCCGTTCATCATGTGGGTTTGCGGTGCTGGCTGTGCCTGGAACTGGATTGGCTTACCCGTTGGCAAATTCGCCCTTGCGATTGCCGGGATTAGCCTGGCGATCTCTCCGGCAGACCTATCCGAGATGATGCCCCTATTGTTGGGCATGCTTGGGCTGGGTGGGATGCGGACTATTGAGCGGCTGAATGGGGTTGCCAGGACTTAATCAGAGCATCATGCGCCTCGCTCATGGCTTTGTCTTGCTCTCTTAGCTCCCTCATGTGGGCTTTGATGCGGTCGGTGCTGTAATACCTGGCTGACTGTCTCAAAGCCTTTTCAAACCACGCATTAGCCCCTTCGCGGCCTTCCTTGGCTTTGATGTTGTAGTTGTAATATAGAAACCTAGCCTCAGCCTCGATCAAGCTATTCCCCCGATTTACCGCCAAAATGGTTACCACGAAGGCACGGCTTTACCACTTCGCAAGCCAAAATCATCCGGGGCGGCTTGCTTATGGCATCGGAGGCTTTTTACCAGGCGCAACCCTAGCGGGAAAGTAGCCCTCGTCCCCTTGTTTGGTAAGTTTATCGCTGTTTTGTTTCCGTTTGCCAAGCCTACCGAAAATAATCTCCCAATTCGTTTCATAAGCTTTATCATCCCGTTGCTTGCGCGGTGCGCTGCCTTTGCCCATTCAATGCCTCGATTGCTAACCTAACCCCGTCGGATAAATTACCGCCTCCCAATCGCCTGGCAATAATCGCATGAGCTGCCGTTAGTCGGACGGGGTAAACATCCATCGGCGCGTCTTGTCTTAGTTTTGACTGCATCCCATAGTATTACACGCGAGTGTTACGCTTTCCGTCATTGTAATACGGTAAACGGGCGATGATTGACGCCTGTCAAACTTCAACCGCTGTCATGGACGTTCCTTTTCCCACTCTCAAGTCTCAACTGGACGAGCACATCGCTGCGAACGAAAAGAAGTTTGCAGAATACGATTCCCTTATTTCCTCTTACATGAAAGGTTTACCCATGACTGATGGTTTGAACATTACTAGCGCAGATCCAGCAATGATGATGGCCGCGATGAATAAAGGCGATGGCGGTATGTTGGGCGGTGGTGGCTTGCTTGGTGGCCTTTTGCTTGGAACACTTCTGAGGGGTGGTAACTTGCTGGGTGGGGGAGATAATGCCCAATCTCAAGCCAATATGTCGATCATGGCAGGCTTGGGTGACCTGAAGCAAGCTGTTGCAGTCGGTGGCGCTCAGATGGAAACATCAAACGCCAACCAGACCATTGCCACCATGAGCGCGATTAACGCATCAACTGGGGCAACGCAGATCGCAGTGGGTGGGTTAAAAGACCTGGTTAACTCTAACGGCATCGCCATGATGCAAATGTTTAACACGGTCAACCAAACTATCTCGGCTGACGGTGACAAAACCCGCGCCCTGATAACCAATCAATACGAAGCCACGCTCAACCGTCAATTGTCGGACGCTAACGCAGCGATTATTGAGCTACGCGGTGACCAACGCGCTGCCGCAGCTGCTCGGGCGACTGAGATCACGGTCAATCAAAACGTGAACCAGATGCAGCAACAGCAACAGCAACAAGTGTTGAACGACCGCATCGGTGCGCTGCTGGCCTCCCATCAAAACATCCAACAAGGGATAGTGAACCTTGGCACGATGACGGGTCAGGCAGGCCAGCAAACGGCGGCTAACACGCGCGTATATTGACCATGAAGTCGCGCGGCGGAACATAGGTTTCCCGCGCGGCTAACGGTTGTCGCTCTCGGGGTTTGCAAGCATCGGGCTTTTCGGGTCTTGTGTACTTATGAGGGTCAGGGGCTGCGAGATAATCGCGGCCTTTTTTCGTTATGCCGTACTTTTGAATAAAGGGCGTGCCGTTTTTTCGGGGCGACACTTCATAACCCTTGATCTCGACAAACCCCATGCGCCTGATGTAATAGACCTGGTTTTCAAGCTGGGGATTGACCTTGAGAACATCAATGATGGTCATAGGCCCGTTATCGGCCAGCATTTTTAGATATTGCTTTAGTTTGTTCATTTCATTTAATTCCGTGTGCGGCTTCGATTGCCCGGGCAAATGCAACCAGGCTTATGGGTTCGTCCTTGTCAAATGTATCGCGTATATCTCGGATTTGTAAAACGCTCAATGGCTTTTTTGGTTGTTCATCCTCGAAGCACTCCATGGCCTCACACACCCCATCGGTTGTAATTCTGCATGGCGCTCGATCGGCTTTTTGCTTGCAGGCGTAGCAGGTATTGGTGAAAGAACTCATTAGTTTGTCTCCGCATTTCACGCACTTGGGCGGCTCGGCCTTTGGCTTTTCGATCACTTTCCGTGGTAGTGGGCACCATGCAATAACCCATGATGCGTCGGGATGATACTGCCCAATCGTGGCAATGTCGCCCTGGGTGAGTAACAAGACCTTGACGCCCCTGGGGGTATTTTCATCCACGGGTAGCCAATAGTTGTCAGTGGCAACCGCTGCGGTCTTGGTTGTGTTGATTGTGTAGTTCATTTGCCATCGTCCTCCGCGTCATACAGTCCCCAGGTGGCGACTTGTAGGTTATGCACCTGCTCCGGGAAAAATGCGCCTATGGTCACCGGGGCGACCTGGTAAAGCTCCTTTAGTGCACCCTCGGCGACCAGGCGATGCTCTTTTTGCGTGGCTTTATCGAGACGGGATTGCAGGTAGTGGATCCAGCTCCTGAACGTACCATTGGCATAAATCCGGGACGGCGTGAGCCCCTCTGGCAACAGTGCTCTGGCTTGCTCTTTGGCAATGCCTTTGGCAAGGGCTGCTCTGTACGCTTCGCCGCTGGCGCTGATAACATCGTTCTGAGCTTGCGCCCACCATTCGGCCAAGTCCTTGTCGTCGGTTTCTAGGCTGTTTTGGCGGTTTTTGGTGTCCTGTAAACGGCACTCGCGCAAGTCCACGGCTGGCAAAACATCGACAGACGAATATCTTTGGCTCAGTTCCTGAAAAAATAGCGATTTGTGGCGAAGAATCTGCCGCCCAATATCGCGGGTGGTGTTGATCTCAATGCAGGCGTTTGCCATCTCGAAGGGTGAAACGTGACCTTCGCGCATCATGTACCGCAGCAGGCTATCGATTGCCGGGTTCGCCTGGTTGTCAGGATTGGAAACCCTGGCAATATAGGCTATGGCTTTGTCAGCGTCGGGCGTGGCCCAGATTAGTTTTATCATTTAAGCTCCTTAAAAACGCGCACTTTTCCAGTTTTGGTTACATATACCTGGGTATGCCCCTTTGGGGTGTCGATTGCAATCACGACCCATCCTTTTTTTTCATCGTACACGCATCGGGTTACCTTTGCTGCGCCAAATTCAAAACCATAGGGTATTTCTGCAAAATGAGTCATTTATTTACCTTCTGTATTTGTGATTTGCTCAACCAGCCAATCAAGTTGCTGTGCAATTGCGCCGAAGTGTCCACATTCGGGGATTCGTGCTTTTAATGCTTGAAGCATTGCAATGTCTCGCGCTTCGCTTAATGCTTTTAGCCATTCTTCGGGAATTGGCTGATTTGTAGTCATACATAGATCCAAGTAGCCGCAGTAACCATGCCAACCAAAAACGAAATTTCAAGATATGCGAACCTTGTGCCTGCCCCCCAACTTTGCATGTCCCAATTCCAGAAGATGAGCCCGAAAATTGGATATACCACAACGAGCGGCAGAAGCAGTAGAACTGCGAATTTAAGTAGCTTGGTCATATCGCCCCCGAGATAACAACAACTATCAGGAAAACAGACAGTGCCACGGTCGCCACGTCGATCAATAGTTGGCTAATGTCTGAGCGGTTGGTTCGCCCTTGGTTGCAGTCTTGATTGCAGCAGGTCATTTCCGGGCCTCCAGCATTGCGTCTGCAACTTTGTAGCAAACCACTGCAATCATCTTTGGGTCCGGTATTGCTCTAGACGTTGCAGACATTACTGATGCAAGCATTTGCGCTGCAAAGTAGTCTCGCAGGGTCATGCCCTGAAAAGCAGTTCCAAAAGGAAATGCTGGCCCGCCTGTTTCTTTCGTCATTTTTCCAGCTCCTTAATTAACGCATCCGCATAAAGCACGGCCTGCGATGTGATCGCCTCAGCCTCGGGAAACGGGTTTTTGTTGATCAGCGCCTGCATTGCCATTGCCGCCAGCATTGCCCTGGTATCGGTTGCTATAGGTGTCGCCTGATCGGGATTTGATTCGCTCATGGTCTTGGGCTCCGGTTCGTTGGTTATTGAATGGCTCGGGTTTGTAGTAGCCGTCCATTTTGTTCACGGTGTTGGGTTTTGCTTTCATTTTTAATCCTTAAACTCTACGCACGGCAACGGCCGGAAGCTCGTAGCTCGTGT
>Ga0228698_1000521_pt1 | contig 27796 bp, 27 predicted proteins | sample McNCre117_Aug_MG_FD_178015 | JGI IMG/M metagenome (GOLD analysis project Ga0228698, IMG submission 178015) | Freshwater microbial communities from McNutts Creek, Athens, Georgia, United States - 1-17_Aug_MG | ecosystem: Environmental > Aquatic > Freshwater > Creek | place: USA: Georgia...
GAGGCCGAAGCACCCGAAGCGGCCGCGCCCGTCGCACCCCGGGCGCCCCGCGCCCCGCGCGCGCCGATGGCCGCCATCGCCGGCGGCAAGCTCGTCACCGGCACGCTCAACGGCGGCGGTGTGGACATCAAGGTCTCGACCATGAACGGCGAGATCACCCTCCGGCAGACGAAATAACCGCCCGTCCGTTCCCTTTCGCCCGCCCGGCCCCGCGCCCGGCGGGCTTTTCTTTTCCGGCAAATGCTGTTCTCATCCCGGCATGACCGCCTCCCGGTTCGCCGTACTCTGCCTGCTGTGTCCGATGCTCAGCCTGGCCGGATCCGCCCAGATCGACCGCATCAACGGCCGCGCCTTCGCCACCCGCTCGCCCGTCCTCGGCCAGCACGGCATGGTCTGCACGAGCCACCCGCTGGCGACGCAGATCGGCCTCGATGTCCTCAAGGGTGGCGGCTCCGCCGTGGACGCGGCCATTGCCGCGAATGCGGCGCTCGGCCTGATGGAGCCGGTGAGCAACGGCGTGGGCGGCGACCTCTTCGCCATCGTCTGGGATGCGAAGACCAAGAAACTCTACGGCCTCAACGCCTCGGGTCGCGCCCCGCTCGGGCTCAGCTACGAGCAGATGAAGGCCGCGCTGGCGAAGACCGCCACGCCGGACCACATCCCGGCGCGCGGTTTCCTGCCGATCTCGGTGCCGGGCGCCGTTGACGGCTGGTTCGCGCTGCACGGGAAATTCGGCAAGCTGCCAATGAAGGACCTGCTCGCGCCGGCCATCCGCTACGCGAACGAGGGCTTCCCGGTCACCCAGTATATCGGCTATCTCTGGGGCATCGGCGTGCGCAACGCCAAGGCCGACAAGTTTCCCGGCGCGTTCCTCGACGTCTACGCGCCCGGCGGCAACGCCCCGCGCGAGGGCGAAATCTTCCGGAACCCCGCGCTGGCCCACACGCTGGGCCTGATCGCGGAAAAGGGCCGCGATGCCTTCTACAGGGGCGAGATCGCCGACCAGATCGACACCTTCATGCGCGCCAACGGCGGGTTCCTGCGCAAGGCGGACTTCGAGCACAACGAGCCCACGTGGGTCGAGCCCGCCGCCGTCAACTACCGCGGCTACGACGTCTATGAGCTGCCGCCCAATTCCCAGGGCATCGCCGCGCTCCAGATGCTGAACATCCTCGAGGGCTACGACCTCGCGAAGATGGGCTACAACTCCCCCGACGCGCTGCACGTGCTGATCGAGGCCAAGAAGCTCGCCTTCGAGGATCGCGCGAAATTCTACGCCGACCCGGCGTTCGCCAAGATCCCGCTGCAGGGGCTGCTCTCGAAGGAATACGCCGCCGAGCGCCGCAAGCTCATCAGCCTGACGAAGGCCGCGAAGGCCTATGCGGCCGGCAACCCCGCGCTCAGGGACGGCGACACCATCTATATGTGCACCGCCGACGCCGAGGGTAACATGGTGTCCCTGATCCAGTCGAACTACCGCGGCATGGGCTCGGGCATCACGGTGCCCGGCCTCGGCTTCACGTTCCAGGACCGCGGCGAGCTGTTCACACTCGAGCCCGGCCACGCCAACGTCTACGCACCGGGCAAGCGCCCGTTCCAGACCATCATCCCCGGTTTCGTCATGAAGGACGGCCAGCCGTGGGAGGCGTTCGGCGTCATGGGCGGCGCGATGCAGCCGCAGGGCCACGTGCAGGTGCTCGTCAACCAGATTGACTTCGGCATGGGCCTCCAGGAGGCGGGCGACGCCGCGCGCTGGCAGCATGAGGGCTCGAGCGAACCTACCGGTGAAAAGATGACCGATGGCGGCACCGTGCAGGTCGAGAGCGGCATCCCCCACGAAAGCACTCGCGCCCTCGCCCAGCGCGGCCACGTGATTGTCGGCGGCATCGGCGCCTTCGGCGGCTACCAGGCGATCCGCTGGGACCCGGTGAACAAGGTGTATTGGGGCGCCAGCGAGAGTCGCAAGGACGGCCAGGCGGCGGGCTACTAAAATCTTTCTCGTTCTTCCCGGCGTTACTCGCTTCGCTCCGGGCGTGAATCGTTCCCGTCCCAAGACCGCCCGGCCGGAGAAATCCGCCGCGCCCCTCCCGCTCTTCAACTGGCTGCAGACCCGCGGCGCCGGCGTGCTGCTGCACCCGACCAGCCTGCCCGGCGACCAGGGCTGCGGCGTGTTCGACCGTCATGCCGTGCGTTTCCTGGATTTCCTGCAGGCGGCCGGGATGAAGTACTGGCAGGTCTGCCCGCTCGGGCCCACCGGCTACGGCGACTCGCCCTACCAGTGCTTCTCCGCCTTTGCCGGCAACACCTACCTGGTCGACCTCGCCGTGCTCGTCGGCCACGACCTGCTGCCGGCCGCCGAGCTCGCCCCGCTCGCCGCGCTGTCCGCGGACCGCACCGACTACGGCGCCATCTACAAGCTCAAGCCGCGGCTCCTGGAAGCCGCCTACGCCCGGTTCAAGCAAAAGCGCCCGGCGCTGCCCTACGGCGACTTCGCGGCTTTCTGCCGGCAGCACGCGGACTGGCTCGAGGCCTACGCCTATTTCCGCGCGCTGAAGGACCACTTCAACGGGATCGCCTGGTGGGAATGGCCGCTCGAGGCCCGGGACTTTGCCCGGGCGCAGAAATCCCCGCTGCGCAAGCAGCTGGCCGAGGCCGTCGCCGCCTACCAGTTCGGCCAGTATCTTTTCTTCGGCCAATGGACGCAGGTGCGGGCCGCCGCCCGCGAGCGGGGCGTCGAGATCATCGGCGACCTGCCGATCTTCGTCGCCGGCGACTCCGCCGATGCCTGGGCCAACCCCGCGCTGTTCGAGCTGGATCCCCGGACCTTCCTGCCGCTCGCCGTCGCCGGCGTGCCGCCCGATTATTTTTCCGCCGACGGCCAGCTGTGGGGCAACCCGCTTTACCGCTGGGAAGCCCACCGGGCCGACGGCTATGCCTGGTGGCTGCAGCGGATGCGCGCCACCTTCGCAGTCTGCGATGTCGTCCGCATCGATCATTTCCGCGGGTTCGATGCCTACTGGCGCATCCCCTACCCGGCGAAGAACGCCCGTGTCGGCGCCTGGGTACCCGGCCCGGGGCTCGAGCTTTTCCGCGCCTTCCACGCCGCCTTCCCCGCCGGTCGCATCATCGCCGAGGACCTCGGCGTGCTCACGGACTCCGTGGTGAGGCTCCGCGATGACTCCGGCCTGCCCGGCATGCTCGTCCTGCAGTTTGCCTGGGGGAGTGACGCGAAAAACGGCTACCTGCCCCACAACGCCACGCCCAACTCCGTCATCTATCCCGGCACGCACGACAATGACACCTCCGTGGGCTGGTATCAGGCCGCGCCCGAGGCCGAGCGCAACCATGTCCGCCGCTACCTGCGCGTCGACGGCGCCGATATCGCGTGGGACTTCATCCGCGCCAGCTATGCCTGCGCGTCGCGCCTCGCCATCGTCACGCTGCCGGACCTCTTCGCGCTCGGCGCGGCGGCGCGCTTCAACACGCCGTCGCGGGCCGAGGGCAACTGGCAGTGGCGCTACCGCGCCGCCGCGCTCGAGAAATCCTTCGGCGGCACCACGAATTATCTCCGCGAGCTCGCCGCGCTCTACGGCCGTTGAAAAACTCCGCGGCGCGCGGAGAAAATTTTGCCGCGTTTTCCCCGCATTTCCCGCGCCGAAATTATTTTCACGAACGAGAATATTTTTAGTGCAACTGCGCGGAAAATTTCCGACACTGCGTCATGGCTAAAAAGAAAAAGGCTAAGAAAGCCGGCAAGAAAAAGAAGAAGTAACGCTTGCGTTGCTGCTTCTCTCTCCCCTCAACGCCGGCTCTTTGAGCCGGCGTTTTTTCCCGACACCCTGCGACCCCCTCGGCGCAGGGTCTTTTATTTCACGGCGGCCCAGACGCGCTGCACGTCGTCGTGGTCCTCCAGCTCCTGCAGGAATTCCCCCACTTCACCGCGGTGCGCATCGTCCAGCACGGGGAACTGCTTGGCCACATAGCCGATCTCGCTCGTGATGACGTGCCAGCCGTGCTGCTTCAGCCAGACGGAGACCGCGTGGACCGCCGTGCGGTCGGTGACGAAGTGGGCGCCGGTGGCGCCCTCGGGAATGTCGTCGTTCTGGGCGTGGGCCAGCGGGCTGAAATCGTTGGCGCCGGCCTCGATGGCCACGGCCTCCAGGTCGGCCGCGGCGTCGGCGGTGTGCGCCTCGACGATGCCGACGTGGTCGAACAGGAACTTGTTGCTGCCGGCCGCCCCGAGCACGCCCTTCTTGAAGAGCACCCGGATTTCCGGTGCGGTGCGCTGGTGGTTGTCGGTGTAGACCTCGACGATCACCGGCACCTTGTGCGGCGCGTAGCCCTCGTAGACGACGTGGTCCAGCGAGCTCTTGTCGCCGCCGGAGCCCGTGCCCTTGGCGATGGCGCGTTCGATGGCCTCGCGCGTGACGTTGGCCTTGCGCGCCTTCTCCAGCACGGCAAAGAGCCGGGCGTTGCCGGCGGGGTCGCCGCCGCCGAGCTTGGCGGCCACGGTGATCTCCTTGACCAGCTTGCCGACGGTCTGGCCCTTCTTGAGGTTGACGATTGCGCGTTTCGCGTGAAGCCACTGGCGTCCCATAGGAAGGTCAGACTACGACGGGGTTTGCGCCGACGGCAAGTCTCCTGACATACCGTTGTCCGCACCCCATGCTACCGTCATTCCCATGAAAAACCGCTGCCCCTGGGCCGAGGCCGAGCTGCAACACCACTACCACGACACCGAGTGGGGGGTGCCGTCGCACGACGACCGCCATCTGTTCGAGATGCTCATCCTCGAGGGCGCCCAGGCCGGGCTGAGCTGGGCCACCATCCTGACAAAGCGCGAAAACTACCGCGCCGCCTACCACGGCTTCGACGCCGCCCGCATCGCCCGCTACGGGGCGCGGGACGAGGCGCGCCTCCTCGCCAACGCCGGGATCGTCCGCAACCGCCTCAAGGTCGCGGCCTCGGTGCGCAACGCCCGCGCCTTTCTCGCCGTGCAGGCGGAGTTTGGCTCCTTCGACCGCTACCTCTGGCCGTTTGCCGGCGGCCGGCCGATCCAGCACAACCTGGGGAAGTCCGCGCAGATCCCGGTCCGCACCCCGGAATCGGACGCCTTGAGCAAGGATTTGAAAGCCCGCGGCTTCAAGTTTGTCGGCACGACGATCTGCTACGCGTTCATGCAGGCGACCGGCCTGGTCAACGACCATCTCGTCACCTGCCCGCGGCACGCCGCCTGCGCCAGGCTGGCTTGACGCGCCGCGCGCTTGCGCGCGGCGGCCGCTTCCTTCACACCTCGCGGCTTCATGCCTTGGATCGCCGCCAGTCTCCTGTCCGCGCTGTTCCTCGGGTTCTACGAACTCGGGACCAAGCACGCCGTGCGCGACAACGCGGTGCTGCCGGTGCTGTTTTTCGCCAACGTCTGCAGCGCCACGGTCTGGGCCGGCCTGCTGGCGGTGGCCGCCGGCTCCCCGGGCGCGCTGCCCGCGTGGCTGCTCGTGGCCCCGTTGACCGGACCCCAGCACCTGCTGCTGCTGGGCAAGTCCGCGCTCGTGGCGTCGTCGTGGGTCTGCAGTTATTTCGCGATCAAGCACCTGCCGGTGTCGCTGGCGTCGCCCGTCCGCGCCACCGGCCCGATGTGGACGCTGCTCGGCGCCGTGCTGCTGCTGGGCGAGCGGCCGAGCGCGCTGGAAGGGGTCGGCATCGTGATCACGCTGGCGTCGTTCGTCGGCCTGTCCTTCGCCGGCTCGCGCGAGGGCATCCACTTCCACCGGGACAAGTGGTTCGGCTTCCTGCTCGCGGGCACCCTGCTGGGCGCCTTGAGCGGACTCTACGACAAGTTCCTGCTCGGCCGCGCGGGCTTCAGCGCCGCGACCGTCCAGTGCTGGTTCTCCCTCTACCTCGCGGGGCTCTTCCTCCCGCTGGCGGCCGGCTGGAAGCTGCGGCTCTGGCCGCGCCATGTGTTCCACTGGCGCTGGAGCATCCTCGTGGTCTCGTTCGCGCTGTTGCTCGCCGACTTCGTCTATTTCGATGCCCTGCGCAACCCCGACGCGCTGGTGTCGCTCGTCTCCAGCCTGCGGCGCGGCAGCACGCTGGTGGCGTTCGCCGGCGGCCTGTTCCTGTTCGGCGAGGTCAACAGCCGCCAGAAATTCCTCGCGGTGCTCGGGGTGCTCACCGGCATCGTGCTGACGATCCTCGGTTGACGCGCGGCTCAGCGTTTCACCCGGATCGTGTCGCCGAGATCCTCCATCTCGAGGAGGACGGCCCGTTCCTGCGGCACGATGTTGGGCGAATGCAGGATCATCATGAGCTGCCCGTCGAATCGGCGGAACATCATCGCATGGCCGCCGTCGGCCGTGAAAACCGGCTCGGCCTGCTGGCGCCACGGCCCGGCGAGCTTGCCGGACTCGGAGACCGCAAGACCGACCGTGTAGCCGGTCGCGCTCACGGAGGACCACAGCATCACCAGCTTCCCCGCCTTGGTGCGATGAAGCCACGGGCCGTCGGTGACCACGCTGCCATAGCTGGTCCGCTTGATCCACGGGGCGTCGCTGCCACGGAACAGCCGTTTCGGTTCGCCGACCGTCGCCGCCAGGTCGTCGGCCAGCTGCACATATTCCACGGTGCCGTCGGTGATCTGCACCCATTCATGGCAGAAAACCATGTAGGGCACCCCGTCCTCCACCCAGAGGGTGCCATCGAGCGTCATCATGTCCGGCGGCAGCGTGGAGCGGGTCGGGTCGAACGGGCGGAACGGCCCGTCCACCTGGTCCGCCACGAGCACCTGCGAGCCGCGCTTCACCCGCGGCAGCCAGTCGCGCCACTGTTCCGGAAATTTCTGGTCGGTGTCGAAGGTGAGGAAGAGGTAGAACTTGCCCCGGTACTTGTGCAACTCGGGCGCCCAGATGCCGCGATTGCTCCAGAACCCCTCGGGGATTTCAAAGATGATGCGCGGCCCGTTCCAGGTCACCAGGTCCTTGCTCTGGTATTGGACGACGGCGGCGCGACCATTCGGCCCGCGGCGGCCGGCGGTGACCAGATAATAGGTCCGCGCCGCCTCGTCGACCCACACGCACGAGTCGCGCAACCGTTCGTCGGCGAGCTTCACGTCGCGGGGTGCGGGCATGGGGCTGTTGAAGCGGGCCGGGCCCGCTGGCGGGGTCTGGGCTGAGGCGAGGACCGCCAGCAACAGGAACAGGCCGGCTCTCATGGGGTGGATGGCACGGGGCGCGTCCGCCTTACGGCCGCCCGGTCAGCAGCAGGGTGGCGAAGCTTGCGAACAGGCCGAAGATGAAGGTCGTGTAGGCCAGGCGCAGGTAGTGGTACTTCTTGTGGGCAAGAAAGAGCCCGAGGGTGTAGATCTCGCGCACCTGCACCTCGTAGACCAAGGAGGGATCGTTCATCACCCGCTCCATTTCTGCCTGGAACTGCGCATAGCTCAGGCCCGTGAAATCGCCGAAGAAAAGCAGGTTGAACGACGGCTTGCCCACGTCGGGCGGCCCGGCCCGCCGGCCGGCGAACGGCAGCTTGGGCATCACGGCATAGGCGGCGAGCAGGATGGTCATCAGGCTGAAGCCGATCAGCACGAGCAGGGGCAGCTGGGAGCCGGCCTTCATCACCTGCGGGGCCGCGAGCGTGACCACGATCGAGGCCATCGTCAGCAGCATGTTCGCCTTGAGGTCGGCCATGCTGCTCAACTGCATGTGGTGAATGCGGGTCTGCTGCAGGAGGTAGTTGTTCTCGTTGCCGGTGTTGGTGATTTTCATGGCGCACCCGGGAGGGTTTCGGAGGGATGGACGGAAGGTTTAGCCGGCGCGGCGGCCATCGCGAGAATTTTTCCGCGGCCACCGGCGGCGGGACTGGCGTTTTGGCCCGGGCCGGCTAGGTTGGCCGTGATGTTCGCCAACCTCCTCCAGTGGATCACCCGCCGCGGCCCGGATGCACCGGCCTACGCGTTTGTGGAGGAGGTGCACGCCAGCCGCCCGGTGCCGCGCGACCCGCGCGCCGAGCGGTTCATTTTGATCTGCTGGTTCCTGATCGCGGTGAAGCATGTGGCGGTCATCTGGGCCGTGCACCGCTACGCCGTGCCGTTCCACCAGCTCTGGATCAACGTGCCGACCTTCCTGCTCGGGTTGCTTGCCACTCTCGCCTATTATTGGCGCGAGTAGGCCCGCCGGCCAGTTCCGACTGGATTCCGGCGGCAGAATCCAGAATTCTGCCCGCATGGCAAACGTCCCCGGTCTCCGCAGCCCCTACCTGAAGGTCGGCCGCCTCGTCTACTTCGGCCGCATGCTCGACAAGATCCGCCTCCAGGCGGCGGGGCGGCTGCCGGCGGCCGACTATGCCGCCAACCTCGGCAAGGGGTTTGACAGCCGCTGCAGCAATTTCCTGCGCGTCAATTACGACGAGCTCCGCGCCCGCGTGCTGGCGGGCGGCACGGACGAGGAGATCCTCGCGTGGTGCCACCAAAAGGGCGGCCCGCGCACCGACGAGGAGTGCGAGGTCTGGAACGGCTTCATGATGAAACGCGGCTGGCGCGACCCCGCCGCCGAGGTTCTCGCCAAGCGCATCAAGGAAAGCGCCCTCGAGGGCCGGCCCGTCATGACGATGTTCGACTACCTGGACTTTGACGAGGGCCGCGACCCCGTCAGCAGCCGTGTCTGGGAGGGCTGAGATGCCGGCCTGGCGCACACGCCTGCGTTGGGTGGTCGCCGTGCTCGGCGCGCTGCTGCTGCTCGTGGCGGCCGCCGCGGGCTGGGGTTGGTGGCAGTTGCGCGGCAGCCTGCCGCCGCTTGACGGCGAACGTTCGGTCGCCGGCCTGGCCGCCCGGGTGAAGATCGAGCGCGATGCCCTGGGGGTGCCGACCATCACCGGCACGAGCCGGATCGACGTGGCCCGGGCCACGGGGTTCCTGCACGCCCAGGACCGCTTCTTTCAGATGGACCTCCTGCGGCGGCGCGGCGCGGGCGAGCTCTCGGAGTTGTTCGGCACGGCCGCGCTCGAACTCGACAAGAGCGCCCGCCTGCACGGCTTCCGCCGCACCGCCGCCCAGGTGGTGGCCACGGCCGATCCCTCCGAGCGCGCCGTGCTGCAAGCCTACACGGAGGGGGTCAACGCCGGCCTCGCCGCGCTCGGGAACATCCCGTGGGAATACCTGGTGATCTGGACCCGCCCGGCGCCGTGGCGGGAGGAGGACTCCCTGCTCTGCGCCTACGCCATGTGGTTCGACCTGCAGGACTACCGCGGCTCCTTTGAGCTGAACCGCGACGCCCTCCGCCTGTCACTGGGGCCGGCGGCACAGGATTTCTTCGCGCCGCGCGGCAATTCGTGGGACGCCGCGCTTGATGGCAGCACCTTTGCGCCGGCTCCGCCGCCGCCCTTGCGCTTCGAGGCGCCCCTGCCCGCGCCTCCCGGCGGCCTCGCCTCGCGCGAACCGCCCGAAAAGCAGGTGGTCGGCTCGAACGCCTTCGCACTCAACGGCGCCTACACCGCGACGGGCGCCGCCCTCGTGGCGAATGACATGCACCTCAGCCTCGGCGTGCCGCACATCTGGTACCGGGCCGCGTTTCAATGGCAGGACGGAGCCGGGGCGCATCGCATCATCGGTGTCACCCTGCCCGGCCTGCCCTTCATGGTCGTCGGCAGCAACGGCCACGTTGCCTGGGGTTTCACCGACGCCTACGTCGACACCACGGATGTGATCACCATCGCCACGGAGACCACGGCGAACAGCTTTTACCAGACCCCGGCGGGCTGGAAGGAAATCGAGGAGCGCAAGGAGGAGATCCGCGTGAAAGGCCAGCCGGCCGTCGCCTTCACCGCCCGCTGGACCCAGTGGGGGCCGGTCATCGACGGCCCCAAGGACGGCCGCGGCCTGGTCCTGCGCTGGACCGCGCACGACGCCGAGGCGACCAACCTGCATATCCTCGGCATGGAAACCGCGCGCACCACGGCCGAGGGGGTCGCCCTGGCCCACCGGGCCAGCTTTGCCAACGAGAACATGATCATCGGCGATGCCCACGGTGACATCGCCTGGACCATCCTCGGCCGGGTGCCCCGCCGCATCGGCTACGACGGCCGGGTGCCGGTGTCGTGGGGCTACGGCGACCGCCGCTGGGACGGGTTTCTCGCGCCGGAGGAAATCCCGGTCATCACCAACCCGGCGGGAGGAGCGCTCTGGACCGGCAACAACCGTGCCGTCGGCGGCGAGGCCTACGCCAAGCTGGGCGACAGCGGTTACGACGACGGCGCGCGCGGCGGCCAGATCCGCGACGACCTCCATGCCCTCATCGCCTCGGGCAAGAAGGCGGCGCCCGCCGACCTGCTCGCCATCCAGCTCGATGATCGCGCGATCTTCCTCGGACGCTGGCAAAAATTCCTGCTCGAGGTGCTGAGCGACGAGGCGGTCGCCCGGAACCAGTCCCGCGCCGCCCTGCGCGACGCCGTGCGCACGTGGTCCGGCCACGCCGGCATCGATTCCGTCGCCTACCGCGCAGTGCGGGCTTTCCGCCTTCATGCCGCCGAACGCGCCTTCGCCCCCTTCATCGAGCAGGCGCAACGGCAGTATGCCGCGTTCAACTGGCACAATTTCCGGTATGAGGACTCCCTCTGGCAGTTGCTGCACGAGCAACCGGCACGGCTGCTCAATCCCGCCCATGCCTCCTGGACCGCGCTGCTCCTCGCCGCGGCCGACGACGTCACCGCCGATGCCGCCCAGGCCGGCGGCTCGCTGGCGGATTTCACCTGGGGCGCCCGCAACGTCCTGGCCATGCAGCACCCCTTCGGCCGCTTCCTGCCCAAGTCTGTCGCCCGGTTGCTCGACATGCCGGCCGTGCCGCTGCCCGGCGACAGCGACATGCCGCGGGTGCAAGGTCCGCGTTTCGGCCAGTCGGAGCGGCTCGTGGTCTCCCCCGGCCACGAGGACGAGGCGATTCTGCACCTGCCCGGCGGCCAGAGCGGCCACCCGCTGTCCCCCTTCTACCGCGCCAGCCACGAGGCGTGGGTGCAGGGCGCGGCGACCCCGCTGCTCCCCGGCCCGACGCAACACACGCTGACCCTCAAACCCTGAAACCATGCCGCTCCACGTTCTCGCCCACCCCCTCGGCGCCCATGTGCTCACGCACCTGCGCGACAAGACCACGAAGCCCGCGCTCTTCCGCACGCTGAGCTACCAGATCTCGCTGCTGCTCGCCCTCGAGGCCACACGCGACCTCGCCACGGAAAAAAAATCCGCCGACACCCCGCTCGAACCCTTCACCGGCCTCGTGCTGGCCAAGCCCCTCGTCGTCGTGCCCATCCTCCGCGCCGGCCTCGGCATGCTCCAGCCGTTCCACGACATCTTCCCCGACGTCTCGGTGGGTTATGTCGGCCTCGAGCGCGATCACGCCACCGCCATCGCCCGCAGCTACTACTGCAAGCTGCCCCCGCTTGCCGGGAAGCGCGTGGTCGTGGTGGATCCCATGCTCGCCACCGGCGGCTCCGCCGCGCAGGCCGTGACCGTCGTGAAGGAAGCGGGCGGGACCGAGATCACCTTTGTGTGCATTGTCGCCTCGCCCGAGGGCGTGGCCGTCATGCAGCAGGCCCACCCCGGGGTGCCGATCCACGCCGGGGCGCTCGATCGCGCGCTCAACGCGAAGAAATACATCCTGCCCGGTCTCGGCGATTTCGGCGACCGGCTCTACGGGACCTGAACCGCCATGCAGGTGCGCCTCAAAAAGGCGAAGGACGGCCGCCCCACGGTCACCTGTGTGCGCGCCGACGGCACCAGCACCACCGGCCGCCTCGGCCCGGGCGATTTCGGCCCGGTGCACGACCTCACGCACTACGCGGTGGAGACCACGCTCGGCCTGCGCGGCGGCTTCTACGGCCTGCTGGCCGCGGGCTGGAGCATCCCGGACTTTGAAGTGAAGGGCACCGGGCGCCGCCTGGCGGACGAGGCCATTGTCACCGAGTGCATCGTCGGCCAGCTGACCAATGCGGTGTTGGGCGGCCGAGAGATCACCGCGAAGGATTTCAACTGGCTCGTGGGCGAGGCCGTCCGCGCCGCGCGGCCCGCCGCCGTGGCGCCGACCGTGGACGACGCCTTGCTGCGCACGATGCGCGAACGCCTCGCCGCCCTGCTTGCGCGTTGGCGCGTCCTGCCGCCGGGCGAAACGCTCGAGCTCGATTTTGGCCCCTAGTCCAGCCACCCGCCGGTGGCCTGCACTGGCGCGGACTCGCCGCGCCGTGTCACCCACACCGCCAGGGCGTGCCGGGTGCCGCCCCTGTCTGCCGGGGCGGACCACTTCAGTTCCGCGGCGCCGTCGCGGAGCACCGCCGCGGTCAGCGTCAGCGCGACAAATTCATGGTGCAGCGTGCGGCCTTCGTTCTCACCGGCCCGCACCTCGCTGGAGATCCCGCCGCCGAGCAGTGCCGCATGGACCTCGTAGTCCCCGGCGGTGGAGAATTTAACCCGGCAGGCACCGTCGGCCGCGCATTCGACCGACAGCACGCCGGCCTTGTCGGTGGACGCCGCGGGCGGGTGCTGTCCGGCCGGCGGGCGCCATTCCGCCCCATCGAGCACGAATCCCGGCGTGTAGACCGAGTCGCCGCCCCACCGGGTGGCGTAGGCATACTGGCGCGCGGTATATTCCTTGCTCGCAAACCGGTCGCGCCAGCCCAGCCGGTCCCAGTACGCGACGTGGAAAGCCACCGGCACGAAGTCGCGCCACAGCCCGGGCTCGTCGCGCAGGCCGCCCAGCCACGCCTCCGCCGGCGGGCAGCTGCTGCAGCCCTCCGAGGTGTAGAGTTCGAGCAGGTGCGTGCGGCTCTCGCCGCTGGTGAAATGGCGGGGGGCCGCCGCGAGCGGGACGGCCAGCAGGGCAAGCAACAGGAGCGGGCGCATGGATGTGAGAGTGCACAACCCGGCCCGTAATTCCATTTTTTCGTGTTCATCCGCGCCAATCGCGGGCAAGTTGCGGCCAATGACCATTGATCGCCCGGGCCTCATCGTCGCCGACAACTGGAAGGACTACCAGCTGCTCGACTGCGGGATGGGCCTGAAGCACGAGCAGTGGGGCCCCTACACCCTCGTGCGCCCCGACCCGCAGATCATCTGGCCGCGCACCGGCGGCAACGGCCGCTGGGAGAACTGGGACGGGTTCTACCACCGCAGCGAGACCGGCGGCGGCAAGTGGGAATTCCGCCAGAAGCTGCCCGACCACTGGGCCATCCGGTACGGCGAGCTGAAGTTCAAGATCCATCCGACCAGCTTCAAGCACACCGGGCTCTTCCCCGAGCAGGCGGTCAACTGGGACTGGTTCACCGCGCGCATCAAGGCCGCCAAGGCCGCCGGCCGCGAGGTGAGCGTGCTCAATCTCTTCGGCTACACCGGCGCCGCCTCCGTCGCCGCGGCCGCGGCCGGCGCGAGCGTCTGCCACGTGGACGCCGCCGAGGGCATGGTGAAATGGTGCAAGGAAAACGCCGCGCTCTCCGGCCTGGCCGAGGCGCCCGTCCGCTACATCACCGACGACTGCCTTAAATTTGTCCGCCGTGAGATCAAGCGCGGCCGCAAATACGACGCCATCATCATGGACCCGCCGACCTACGGCCGCGGCAGCACCGGCGAGATGTGGAAGCTCGAGGATCACCTCTGGGAGCTGCTCAAGGAGTGCAAGGAGGTGCTGAGCGACCGGCCGGTGTTCGTTCTCATCAACGCCTATACCGCGCGCCTTTCCCCGACCGTTGTCGTCAACCTGCTCGCCGGCCTCATGGGCGGCGCCGGCGGCCGGCTTACGGGCGGCGAGGTCGGCCTGCCCATCCGCCGCGACGGCAAGGTTCTTCCCTGCGGCATCTTCGGCCGCTGGGAATCCACCGCCTGAACCATGTCCGACCTCGCTTCGCACTACCTCGCCACCGCCTCGGCCTTGCTGCAAAGGGCCTGCGCGCAGAACGCGGCGGTCCTGCGGCAGCTCGGCCCGGTCATCGGCGGGTCGCTCGCGAAGGGCGGCGTGCTGCACCTTTTCGGCAGCGGCCACAGCGATATCATCGCCCGGGAGCTCATCGGCCGCGCCGGCGGCCTGGTCTGCATCAGCGGCATTCCCGACGCCACCGGCGGTTTCATCGAGAACCTGGCCGGCTACGGCACCAGGATCGCCGAGCGTTATGACCGCCAATACGGCCTGCTGCCGGGCGAAACCGTCATCGTCATCTCCAATTCCGGCAAGAACTGCTCGCCGCTCGAGGTCGCGCTCTACGCCCGGGCCAAGGGGCTGAAGGTCGTCGGCCTGACCTGCGTCGCGATGTCCGGATCGGCCGCGACCGTCCACCCGGGTGGGAAAAAACTCCATGAGATCGCCGATTACGTCCTCGATAACTGTGGCGTGCCCGGCGACGCCGTCACGCCGGTCGCCGACGGCGTCATGGCGGGACCGACCTCGACCCTGACCGGCGCCACGCTGCTCAACCTGCTTGCCCTCGAGGTGGTGGCCTGGCTCAAGGCCGGCGGCCACCCGCTGCCCGTCCTGCGCAGCCAGAACCTGCCCGGGGCCATCGAATACAATCGCGAGCTGGCCCGGAAGTACCGGGGCCGCCTCAGCCGCCAAGTCGCATGAGCCTGTTAATCGGAGTGGATGGTGGCGGCACCAAGACGGAGCTCATCCTGCTGGACGCCGCCGGCGAGATTCTCGCGCGGCACCTCGCCCCGGGCTGCAACCCCAGCCAGGTCGGCCCGGACCAGGCCCGCACCATCGTGACCGAGGCCCTCCGGACGTTGCGCGCACAGGGCCCCGCCGGTCCGGTGGAACGCACGCTGTTCTGCGTGGCCGGTTCGCCGGCCTTCTGGGCGGAATTCGCGGCGACCCTGGCCGGCCACGGCCGGGTGGAAACCCTCGACGACTCCCGGCCGGTGCTGGAGCTGGCCACGGGCGGCCAGCCGGGCCTCGTGCTGCACGCCGGCACCGGCTCCTTTGTCAGCGCCCGCGCGCCGGACGGCACGATCCATTATGCCGGCGGCCTGGGCTGGAAATTCGGCGATCCGGCCAGCGGCTTTGATCTCGGGCGGCGCGGACTGGGCCTGGCGCTGCTGGAGTTGCAGGCGCGGCGCGGCGCGGCTCCGCTCTCCCCGCTGGCCGCCGCCCTGTGCGCGCACACCGGGCTGGCGGATTACGCCGCCAATTCGCGCCATTTCTACAGCGACCCGGCCGCCCAGGCGACAATCGCCGCCTTCGCCCCCCAGGTCATCGCCCTCGCGGAAAAGGACTGCGGCCCGGCGCAGCAGGTCATGGCCGACTCGATCACCGACTTCGCCCGGCAGGCCGACACCGTCATCCACCGGCACTTCCCCGGCACGGCGGCCAATCTGCCCTGCGGGGTCAGCGGCCGGATCCTCAACAGCACGCCGGCCGTCTTTGCCCTCCGGTCCCTCGCCAGCAAGCTGCACTGGCCCGTCGAGCTGCGCTTCCTCGACACCGCCCCGATCGAGGGGGTGCGCCGGCTGCTGCTGCGAAACCCGTGACATGATCGCCCGCGCGACCCGGACGGTCCTCGCCGAAGCCGCGTGGCACGAGCGCCGCGCCGCCCATGAGCAGCGCGTCGCCGCCTGGACGGACCCGCACCAGGCGCGCACCGCCCGCGGCGAGAAGCATCCGGTCTACGATTTCCTCTTCGAGTACTACCGCTTCCGCCCGTCGTGGCTGCGCCGCTGGCACCCGGGGCCGGACGTCGTGCTGCAGGGCGAAAGCGCTCGCGGATTTTTGCGCTGGCCGGAATACGGCGAGACGGATGGCGGCATCGCGCTGAATGCAGCCGCGTTCGACCCGAAGCGGCGCGAAAGCCTGGGCTGGATGCTGCATTTGCTGCGGGTCACCGCCGGGCGGGCGCCGGTCTTCGGTTGCTTCGGCCTGCACGAATGGGCGATGGTTTACCGCCAGTCACCGGACGAGGTGCGGCACAACGCCTGGCCGCTGCGCTTCCCCCCGGACGAGCTGGCGCGCATCGTCGAGGCCCAGCCCGTCTGCTGCTCGCACTTTGACGCGTTCCGTTTCTTCACGCCGCCGGCCCGCCCGCGCAACCGCCTGCAGCCGGAGCGCGCCACCGTGCCGCAGTTGGAGCAGCGCGGCTGCCTGCACGCCAACATGGACCTCTACAAGTGGGCGTTCAAACTCGCGCCCTTCACGCCGGCCGAACTCATCGCCGACTGCTTTGCCCTGGCCCGCGACATCCGCGAGGTGGACATGCGGGCCAGCCCCTATGACCTGGCCCGGCTCGGGTTTGCGCCGATCCGCATCGAGACCCCGGAAGGCCGCGTGGAATACGAGACACTCCAGCGCGACTTTGCCGGGCGCAGCCAGCCGCTCCGGGCCCGTTTGATTGCCGTGGCGGAGCGCCTGTTGGCCGCGTCGGGTTAGTTAACGGTAAGAATTTCCGCCGGTTGACGCGGGCGCTTTCGTCTGTCGTCATGCCCGCTCTTCTCCCCGCCCCGTCTCGTCAGGCTGCGCCCGGTCGCTTGGCCATCACCCGAAACTTCCGATGAAAACGAACTTTGCCGCCCTTTTCGCTCTCCTCGTATCGCGCTCATCAGCGTGGCCGGCGCCCTCATCATGAGCGTCCTGCGCAACGGCTCGCAGCAGATGGGCTGGCCGACCTATTTTCAGGAGATCATCATCGGTCTCGTCATCTTCGTCGCCGTGTTCCTCGACCGCCTGCGGCAGGGCCGCAACTCCGCCTAGTCGATCCGGATCCCGTAGACCGCGAAGCCCAGCGCCCGGCCGCCGGCCGGACTTTCCGGTACCGGCTCCGCCGGACTCGTGAACTCGAGTTGCGCCCGGCCGGCCGTCACGGCCACTGCTGGCAGGCCGATCCATTGGATTTGTTCGCCAAGCTCGCCGCGCCAGAGCACGCGGTTCGCCTGCCGGATCTCCAAGGCCCGCGGCCCGATCCCTTTCACGGCCACCTGCAGGTTCAACCCGGTGGTTTGGCGAGGCGCGAGGTCAACCTGGATCCCGCCCGCCCGCGCACACCACGCCCAGCTCCGCGTCCGGCCTGTCTCGGTCTCATACCAACGCGCATCCGTGTGCACCACATAACTGCCGGCGGCGGCCCGCCCGGCGGCAAGTTCGTGCGCCCCTCGCGGCACCTGCCACAGGGCCAGCACGCCACTCAGCACGGAGAGGTTGCCGAGCACCAGCCAGGTCCACGCGGCCCGGTGACGCACCGCCAGCACATTGAACGCAAGGGTCAGGGGCAGGAGGACGCGCGTCGCCGCCCCGGGGTGCCCCTCCCACACGGCGGAACCGAGCAGGAGCAGCAATGCACCGTAGGCCGCCCCGAGGCGCCACCAGCCGTCCGCGGGACGGGGACGCATGATCAGGTAAACCGCCTGTACCGTCAGGGCGAGATGGGCGAGCAGCGTGGTCAGCACCAGATAACGATCCGGCTCCGGGCCCAGCCGGCGCCACACCTCCACCCACTTGGCCGCCCAACCGGCGGCCGGCAGGGTGAAATTGCGCAGCCCCGGTTCGGACGGGCCGAGTGTCGAGGCCAGATAAAACAACCAGATCGCCAGCGGCGTGAAGCACACCGCGCCCCAAAACAAGGCCTTCAACCAGTCGCGTTCCGTCGCGCGGCCGGCGGGCAGGAAGGCCACCGCCCCGAGTAGCACGGTTTCACGCGCCAGACCGCCGGCGCTGAGCAGGGCCGCCGCCACACCGCGCTTCCCACGTCCGACCTGGACCATGGCGCCCGCCACGAACAGCAGGGCCAGCTGGTCGGTCAGGCCCAGTCGCACGCTGTGCAGCACGCCGGCGGAGAAAAGCACGCCGCCCCAGGCAAGGGTTTCGCGCCAGCCAGTGCACGGCAGGATCCGCCAGAGGAGCGCCGCGAGCGCCGCCCACAAGACAAGGTTTAGCCAGGCATAGGCCCGCACGGCCGCCACGGGGTCGCCCCCGCCCGCCACCCACGCCAGCCAGCTCAACAGGATGCGCCGGGCACGGTAGCCGACATTGTCGATGGCGCCGGTCAGCGCCGGATCATTCACTGCCGGCCGGGCCGCCAGCTGCGCGTAGTAATGCCCATCGTAGCCGTATTCGTAGGTGAAGATCGGCGCCTCCCGCAGCTCTGGCAGCGTGGTTGCGGCGCTGGCCGCGTCCATCTGCAGGAAACGGGTGAACCCGTAGTAAGGATGCCAGAAGCGACCGGTGAGCCAGACGAAGCCGGCCAGCAGCACCAGGCGCGCGAGGCGCTGGAAGTTGGCCGGCTGAAGGAACCAGGACGCGGCGGTCATGCGCGATGATTCAGCCCAGTTCCGGCCCCATGACAAGGCGCGCTATTGCGTCGCCCCGGATTTCGACCCAGCCTCGCGGGCGGATGGATGCCCCCACCGCCGCAAACGACGTGCGCACGCGCAAGAAGCCCAGCTACCCCATCGGCGCGGGGCTGCGCGACTACCTGCGGAAATACCGCCGCGAGCGGGAGCTGCCGGTCACCTACGAGCGGCTGCGGCATTTCCATGAGTCCCACCCGCTGGTCGACGCCGAGGGCCGCAACACCCTGTGGGAGTCCGTCGCCTACCGGGCCGAGGAAATCCCCGCGTTGAACGAGGACCTGAAGCGCATCTACGCGCTGCTCCGCGTGGACGGCGACTTCTCGGTCATGCAACACCTCTACATCGACCGGGTGGACTTCTGCAGCTTCGGCAACTCGACGCCGTTCCGCATCAAGATCGTCAACGCCTACAACGACAACCCCGACTACTTCTACATCAAGCAGGCCGATGCCTCGCGCGTCTACGGCCTCGAGCTCGAGCACCTGCTCTCGCCGAACCGCCTCAACTTCATCACGCACGGCACCACGCTGGTCGAGGAGCACATCGCGGGCATCCCGGGTGACATCTTCATCGAGCGCTGGCTCGACCGCCCCGAGCTGCGCCCCATCCGCATCGCCAAGGAACTGGTGAAGTTCAACGAGCGCAGCTTCGTCCAGCTGCTGGGCGACATGCGCAGCTATAACTTCGTGGTCGTCATCACGCCCGACTTCGAGGGCTCGCAGGTCCGCATCCGGGCGATGGATTTCGACCAGGAGGCGCACAACGGCCGCAAGAGCTTCTACCTGCCGCAGTTCTTCAAGGAGAACCTGCCGCTCGTCGCGTTTTGCACGAAGCACCTGCACCTCAAGACCGCGTTCCAATACCAGCGCGAGGAGCAGACGCTCATCCTGGCCCGCGCCGAACTGGCCGCCCACCGTCTCAACCTCCTGCTCACCGCCATGGCCGCGGACCCGATCGCGCCGCCGGAGAATGTCGCGACGCTGCGTGAGGGCCTCGCCGAGCACTTCAAGAACGACCGCTACCTGCGCTGCGCGAGCATGGGCGCGCTCGTGCGGGAGAACCTGGACACGCTCCGCGACAACATCCACCAGGGCCTCGGCTCGCTGAAAGCCGACCAGATCCTCGCGTCCCTTTCCCGGCGATGAGCGCCCTCTGGCTCCTCCTCCGGAACCTCCTCTTCACGCTGCTTGTGCCGGGCTTTGTCGTCGGCTGGGTGCCGCTGCACTGGTTCGAGCGCCATCCCCGGTGGCCGGCCGCGTGGCAGTGGCCGCAATGGGCCGGCGCCGCCCTCGGCGCGCTCGGCGCGCTCGCCTTCCTCCATTGCCAGTGGCTGTTCGCCGTGCGCGGCCAGGGCACGCCCGCGCCCTTTGATCCGCCGCGGAAGTTCGTGCGCCGCGGTCTCTACAAGTGGGTGCGCAACCCGATGTATCTGGCGGTGTTCGCCCTCGTGGCGGGCGAGGCCGTGTTCCTCGGCTCGTGGCACATCGCGGTCTACCTCGTGTGCCTGCTGTGCGCCCTCCCGGTCTTCGTGCAGCTCCACGAGGAGGAGGCCCTGCGCCGGAACTTCGGGGCCATGTATGAGGACTATCGCCGGGAGGTGCCCCGCTGGCTGCCCCGCAAACCCCGCGCCCCGCTGCAGACCGTGCCGCCGTTCAGCGCGCCGCGCCGCTGATTTTTTCCAAGGCGAGGGTGACGGCACCGGTGCGGTTCTCCACGCCAAGCTTGGCGAAGACGCTCTCGAGGTGCTTTTTCACCGTCGTGAGCTGGATGCCGAGAATGATGCCGATCTCCGGGTTGGTCTTCCCCTGCACCACCCACGAAAGGATCTCCGCCTCGCGCGGCGTGAGCCCGAGCGCCGCCTGCAGCGCCGCGGGCGTGGCCGCCGCCAGCGGGCCGCCGCGGGTCGCCGCCCGGTGCCGGCGCAGGCGCGTCTTCACGGCGGCGAGCAGCTCCGCCGGCTCGACGGGTTTCACCAGGTAGTCGTCGGCGCCGAGGTTCATGCCGGTGCGCAAATCCTCCCGCTCACCCCAGCCGGTCAGGAAGATGAAGGGCAGGTGCGCCAGCGTGGTGTCGGCCCGCACGGCCTCGAGCACGCGGTGGCCGTTCATCTCGGGCATGGTGATGTCACACAGCACGAGGGCCGGCTTTTCCGTCGCGGCCAGCGCCACGCCTTCGCGGCCGTTGCGGGCCTCGACGGCGGCGTAGCCTTCCGCCGCGAGCAGTGCCATGATCTGGCGCCGCATCATGGCGTCGTCATCGATGACGAGGATTTTTTCCACGCGGCCAAGCTGGCGGCGGGCCGCGGCGAAGTAAAGCGGACAGCAGGCCCCGGTCCGCCGCCCTGGCCGGTTGACCCATGCCCGAACGGCCCATGGCGGCTTCGCGCGGATTCTGGCACCCTGCCGCCACCCCGCCCCGCCCATGAATTCGCAGGAAATCGCGCTCATCAAATCCTCCTTCCAGAAGATCGCCCCCGTCGCCGACCAGGCCGCCGCGATTTTCTACGCGCGCCTGTTCGAGCTGGATCCCTCGTTGCGCGCCCTGTTCCGCGGCGACATGGCCGGACAGGGCCGCCAGCTCATGCAGCTGCTCGGCCTTGCGGTCAACGGTCTCGACCGGCTGGAAGTGCTCGCCCCCGTCATCCGCCAGCTGGGCATGCGCCACGCCGGCTACGATGTTCGCGACGAGCATTACGAAAGCGTCGGCGAGGCGTTGCTTTGGACGCTCGGCAAGGGGCTGGGCGCCGAATTCACCGCCGAGATGCAGGCCGCCTGGGCCCGGGTCTACTGGCTGATCGCCGAGACCATGAAGGCCGGCGCCCGCGATGCCCGCGCGATGCAAGCCCGCGCCGCCGTCGCCTGAGCCGTCCGGGGAATAGCCGTTTTGTCCGCGGGCGGGTGCGAGGCCAGTCTGCCGTTGCCTGCACCCCGTTTCCATTTATGAACTGAGGCCTCCGATGCCTGCTTCCACGCCAGCTCCGGATCCCGCGGCCAGCGCCGTCGCCACCGCTTCCAATCCCTTCGCGCGCGCCTTTCACGCCAGCCCGGCGCTCATGGCCATCGCCCGCGTGGCGGACGGGCGCATCATCGAGGTCAACGAGGCCTTCCATGCGGGCGCCGGCTACACCCGGTCCGAGGTCATCGGCCGCACTTCCCTCGAGCTGAGGATCTGGCCCAACCCCGAGCACCGCGTGGCCTTCATGGCCCGGCTGAAGGAAAAAGGCCATGTGCGCGACTACGAGGCGGTCTTCTTCACCAAGGAGCAGGTGCCCCGCTTCGTCTCGCTCAACGCCGACATTTTCGAGCACAACGGCGAACCGTGCATGCTGATGACGGCGATCGACCTGACCGAGCGCCGGCGCCGTGAGCAGGTGCAGGACGCCACCTACCAGATTTCCCGCGTGCTGCTGGCCGGGGGCGACCTGCCCGCGCTCTTCGCCGAGCTGCACCGCATCATCGCCGGGCTGCTGCCCGCCCGGAATTTCTATGTCGCCACCCTCGGCCAGGGCGACGGCCTGATCCACTTCCCGTACTTCGTCGACGAGATCATCCCGGCGGCCCCCTCGCGGGCCCCGGCCAACGGCCTGACCGAGCATGTGCTGGAGACCGGCCAGACGGTCCGCGCGACGGCGGAAGAGCTCGCGGTGATCCTCCGCCGCCGCGGCCCCTACACGCCGCTGGAGCGGCCGGCCGCCGTCCGGCTCGCCGCGCCCCTGCTCATCGACGGGCGCGCCATCGGCGTCATCGCCGTGCAGGATTACGCCGACCCGCACGCCTACTCGGATGATGACCGCCGCCTCCTGGGCTTTGTCGCCGACCAGGCCGCGGCCGCCGTGCACCGCCAGCTCGGCGAGGTCCGCCAGCGCGAATCCCAGGAATTCTTCGTCAAGTCCTTCCAGACCACGCCCGCGCTCATGATCATCGCCCGGCTCGCCGACGGCCAGATCCTCGAGGCCAACGCCGGCTTCGAGCAGGCCTCGGGTTACACCCGGGCCGAGGCGCTCGGCCGCACGACCATCGAGCTCGGCCTCTGGACGGACGCCCGGGAGCGCGACCGCTTCATCGACCGGCTGCGCCGCGAGGGCCGGGTGCGTGACTTCGAGGGGGTCTTCCACGACCGGCACGGCGGGCCCCGCTACCTGCTGCTCAATGCCGACGTGTTCGAGATGCGCGGCACGAAGTGCATGCTCACGGTCGGCGTGGACATTTCCGAGCGCCGGCACCAGCAGCGGGTGCAGGACGCCACGTACCGCATCGCGCAGGCCGTGCTGGCGGGGGGCGACCTGACCGCGCTCTTTGCCGAGCTGCACCGCATCGTCGCCGGCCTGCTGCCCGCCCGCAATTTCTACGTGGCGCTGCTGAGCCCCGACGGCTCGCTGCTGAGCTTCCCTTACTTCGTGGACGAGAACATCTCCACCCCGCCCACCCGCAAGCCCGGCTTCGGCCTCACCGAGTATGTGCTCCAGACCGGCCGGCCCGTGCTCACGACCGCCGACGAGCTCACCGTGCTCCGGCGCGACCACAGCCAGTACGCCGCGATCGGCAAGCCGGCGGCGCTCTGGCTGGGCGCCCCGCTGATGATCGAGGGCCGGGCCATCGGCGTGATCGCCGTGCAGGACTACCACGACCACGCGGCCTACGGCGAGGAGGACAAGCGCCTGCTGACCTACGTCGCCAGCCAGGCCGCCGCCGCCGTGCAACGCCGCCAGGCCGAGGAGGCGCTGCAGCGCGCCGAGCAGCAGTATCGCGGCATCTTCGAGAACGCCCTTGAGGGCCTCTACCAGACCAGCCCCGACGGCCGCTTCCTGCGCGCCAACGCCGCCATGGCCCGCATCCTCGGCTACGCCTCGCCGGCGGCGCTGCTGCAGGGCATCAACGATGTCGGCCGCCAGCTCTACGCCGAGCCGGGCCGGCGCGCCCAGTTCCTCGAGCTCATCCGCCAGTCCGACCGCCTCCTCGACTTTGAGTCGGAGGCCCTCCGCGCCGACGGCTCCCGCTTCCGGCTGCACGAGTCGGTCCGCGCCGTGCGCAACGCCGCGGGCGAAATCAGCCACTTCGAGGGCGTGGCCATCGACGTCACCAACACCCATGAGACCGCGCGGGCGCTCCGGGCCGGGCGCGACGCCGCCGATGCCGCCAACCGGGCGAAGTCCCAGTTCCTCGCCAGCATGAGCCACGAGCTGCGCACACCGCTCAACGGCATCCTGGGCTACACCCAGATACTGAACCGGGATGCCGCGCTCACCGCCAAGCAGCGGGACGGGGTGGGCATCATCCACCAGTCCGCCGAGCACCTGCTGGCGCTGATCAACGACGTGCTCGACCTTGCGCGGATCGAGGCGCGCAAGCTCGTGCTGCATCCCGCGGAGTTTGACCTGCCGGAATTCGTGCGGGCCGTGGAGGCCGTCTTCCAGCCCCGCGCCCGCGACCAGAACCTGCTGCTGGAAACGGCCTTCGCGCCGAACCTGCCGCCGGTCGTCGTGGGCGACCCGCAGCGTTTGCGGCAGGTGGTGTTCAACCTGCTGAGCAACGCGGTGAAATTCACCCGGCAGGGCGGCGTGATCTTCACGGTCGAGCCCGCGGCGGACGGACGCATCCGCTTTTCCGTCAGCGACAGCGGGCCGGGCATCGCGGCGGAGGAGCTGTCGCGCCTCTTCGAGCCCTTTGCCCAGATCGGCGACCACCGGTTGCACGCCGAGGGCACAGGCCTCGGACTCAACGTCAGCCGCGGCATCGTCGAGCAAATGGGCGGCACGCTACAGGTGGAGAGCCGCGCCGGCTGGGGCAGCCGCTTCTGGTTCGAGATCCTGCTGCCGGCGGCCAGCGGGCCCGCCACCCCCGCCGCCATCCCGCGCCGGATCACCGGCTACGAGGGGTCGCGCCGCGCGGTGCTGGTCGCGGACGACAACCCCACCAACGCACGCCTCCTCCGCGACATCCTCGCGCCGCTCGGTTTCGACGTGGCCACCGCGGTGGACGGCCTCGACGCCGTCGCCCAGGCCCGGGCCCGGCAGCCCGACTTGATCCTGCTGGACCTGCGCATGCCGCGCCTGGACGGCTTCGGCGCCGCGCGCGCCATCACCGAGGCCTTCCCGGACAACGCACCGAAGATGATTGGGGTCTCCGCCAGCGCCTTCGAGCCGGACCGCGAGGCCTGCCGGCAGGCCGGTTGCGCCGAGTTCCTCGCCAAGCCTTTCCGCGAGGAGCAGCTTTTCGCCGCGCTGGAACGCCAGCTCGGGCTGAGCTGGCGCTACGCCGATCCGGCCGCCGGGACCCGCGAGACCTCCGCCCCCTTCCCGGCGGTGGAACAGGCCCCCGCCCCCGCGGATGCCGAGGCCCTGTTCGAGCTCGCCAGCAAGGGCGACGTGGTCGGCGTGCGCGCCTTCGCCCAGAAGCTGGCCGAGCGCGACGCCCGCCTCGCGCCGTTCGCGCAGGGCGTCACCGAGCTGGCGGCCCGCTTCAAAATGAAGGCCATCCGGCAGTTCGTCGACCGCTACCGCTCCCCGGCCCGGCCCGGTTCCTGACATGCCCGACATCATTCTCATCGTCGACGACACGCCCGCGAACCTCAGCGTGCTGGTCGACACGCTCTCGGAAGCCGGCTACCAGCCCCTGGTCGCCGAGGACGGTGAGGATGCCCTCGCCCAGACCGTCCACACCAAGCCCGACCTCATCCTGCTCGACGTGATGATGCCCGGCCTCGACGGCTTCGAGACCTGCGCCCGGCTCAAGTCCGCGCCGGCCACGCGCGACATCCCGGTGATATTCATGACGGCGCTCAACGAGACCGCCGAGAAGGTGCGGGCCTTCAACGCCGGCGCCGTCGACTACATCACCAAGCCCATCCAGCACGAGGAGGCGCTCGCCCGCATCAGCACCCACCTCACGATCCGGCGGCTGCGCCGGCAGCTGGAGCAGCAGCTGGCGCTGAAGGAGCGTTTCATGCGCATCGCCAGCCATGACCTGCGGAATCCGCTCTGCCTGATCCTCATGTCGGGTGAGCTCGCCCGGCGCAAGGGCGCCACCCCGGAGGTGGCGGAATACCTCGAGAGCATCCACGCCTCCGCCGGCCAGATGCGGCGCATCATCGATACCTTCCTCAATGTCCGCAAACCCGGGGACGGGAGCCGCGGTTCGGCCGGACGGGTCGACCTGAACCTCATGGCGGCGGCCGTGGTCGCCCAGAACGAACCGGCGGCCGAGCGCAAGCAGGTCGCCGTCACGCTCGAGTTGCTGGCGGAGCTGCCGCAGGCCAAGGCCGACGCCGGCTACGCCTACCAGGCGCTTACCAACTATCTCAGCAACGCGATCAAGTTCCTGCCGGCCGGCGGCCGCGTGGTGGTGCGGTCGCGGGCCGGCGACTACAAGGTGCGGCTCGAGGTGCAGGATGATGGCCCGGGCGTGCCGGTGGCCGAGCGCGGCGCCCTGTTCACCGAGTTCGCCCGGCTGTCCAACCACCCCACGGGCGGCGAGGACAGCACCGGCATCGGCCTGTCCATCGTGAAGCAGCTCATCGAGGGCGAGCGCGGCCAGGTCGGCGCGGACTTCCCCGCCGCCGGCGGCTCCGTGTTCTGGTTTGAACTGCCGGTGGCCGCGGGCGGCTGAACTACTCGATCCGGCCCTCGTCGAACTCGATGAGATCGACGACGCTGATGATCTGGTCCGTGCGGTCGGCGCAGCCCATGTTGGTCAGCGCCTCCTTCAGGAAATCGCGGCCGCTCGGGGTCATGCCCTTCTGCACGTAGTCGCGGTTCCACTTGGCCGCGCGCACGTCGGCGGGCAGGAGCGCCTTCAGCTTGGCGTCGATTTCCTCGTCGGTCGCCGACTCGAACACGATCTTCTCCACCGCCGCCGGGTCGATGCCAAGGTGCAGGCAGAGGAAGCGGTCCATGCCGCGCTTGTAGTTCTTCGCGTAGCTCGCCGGCAGGGCACCATGGGCCTTCACGTATTTGGCCTTGGCCAGGAACCGCGGCAGGTGCAGCAGCCCCGTCGCCGCGTGCGGCACGTAGGCCGGGGGCAGGCTGGTCAGCACTTCACCGGACGACCCGGGGATGGGTTTCGAAGGCATGGGCGTCGAGGCGAACCCATTGGCGCGCAACTGGCAAGCCCGGGTGACGCACACGGGCCTTGCCCGGCGCGGGGTTTATTGATGAATGTCCCGGCCCGACCGATGCAAAAACTCTCCTTCGACAAGCGCCGCATCAAGTTCCTCTTCCTCGAGGGGATCCACGCCAACGCCAGCCATGCGCTGGCGCACGACGGCTATTCGTCCGTCCGCAGCCTGCCCAAGTCCCTGGCCGGCGACGCGCTCAGGGCCGCGCTGAAGGACGTGCACTTTCTCGGCATCCGCTCGCGCACCGAGCTCACGGAGGAGGTGCTGGCCGCGGCGCCCCGGCTCGCCGCCATCGGCTGCTTCTGCATCGGCACCAACCAGGTCGATCTTGCCGCCGCCGCGCAGCGCGGCATCCCGGTCTTCAACGCCCCCTACTCCAACACCCGCAGCGTCGCCGAGCTCGTGCTGGGCGAGGCCATCATGCTGCTGCGCGGCATTCCCGGCAAGAACGTCCTGGTGCACCGCGGCGGCTGGACCAAGAGCGCCGAGGGCAGCGTCGAGGTGCGCGGCAAGACGCTCGGCATCGTCGGCTACGGCCACATTGGCACCCAGCTCGGCATCCTCGCCGAGCACCTGGGCATGCGCGTGCTCTTCCACGACATTGCCGGCAAGCTCCCGCTCGGCAACGCCCGGCCCGTCGCCAAGCTCGCCACGCTGCTCGGCGAGAGCGATGTCGTCACCCTCCACGTGCCCGAGACCCCGCAGACCAAAAACATGATCGGCCGCGCCCAGCTCGCCGCCATGAGGAAGGGTTCGCACCTCATCAACGCCGCGCGCGGCACCGTGGTCGACCTCGACGCGCTGGCCGACGCGCTGGAGCGCGGCCACCTCGGCGGCGCGGCCGTCGACGTGTTTCCCGTCGAACCCAAGGGCAACGACGAGGAGTTCGTGTCGCCGCTGCGGAAGTTCGACAATGTCATCCTGACGCCGCACATCGGCGGCTCGACCATGGAGGCGCAGGCCAACATCGGCACCGAGGTCGCCGACAAGCTCATCCGCTATTCCAACAACGGCTCGACCGTCACCGCGGTCAACTTCCCGGAGGTCACCCTCCCCGAGCACGCCGGCACCGGCAAGAGCCGCCTGCTGCACATCCACCGCAACATCCCCGGCGTGCTGGCACACATCAACGAGCGCTTCAGCCAGCACAAGGTCAACATCTCGGCCCAATACCTGCAGACCAACGAGCACATCGGCTACTGCGTGATGGACGTGGACGCCGCGGCCAGCGAGATCGCGATCGACGAGTTGCAGAGCGTGCCCGGCACGATCCGCGCCCGGCTGCTGTATTGAGCGGGGGATTTCTCCTCGCCAACCGGGGAACCTTGACGCTGCATGGGCGCGCCCCATGAACGGTTATTTCAGTCCCGGCGACTGGATCGTCAT
>Ga0228698_1000522_pt1 | contig 27728 bp, 27 predicted proteins | sample McNCre117_Aug_MG_FD_178015 | JGI IMG/M metagenome (GOLD analysis project Ga0228698, IMG submission 178015) | Freshwater microbial communities from McNutts Creek, Athens, Georgia, United States - 1-17_Aug_MG | ecosystem: Environmental > Aquatic > Freshwater > Creek | place: USA: Georgia...
CAGCTTCGCTGCTGGAGCGCAAGGTGCTGTGCGGCGCGCGCCTGCGCGCGGCCTGGGAGCAGTATCCGAGCTACGACAACCGCGTCAGCCTGTCGGCAAGCGACAAGGACGCCCTCGGCGTGCCAAGCCCGGTGGTGTACTGGAGCAAGCAGCCGATCGACCGCAGGACCGTGCTCGCGACCACGCAGCGCTTCGGCGAATACCTGATCAGGAGCGGCATGGGGCGGATCCGGCTCGACGAATGGCTGGCCAAGGACGACGGCTATCCCGAAGACGACGAACTCGGGGGCTATCACCACATGGGCGGCACCCGGATGGCGGCCAGCAGCCGCCATGGCGTGGTGGACCGCAACTGCAAGGTGTTCGGCTGCCAGAACCTGTATGTGGCCGGATCATCGGTGTTCACGACCGGAGGCCACAACAACCCGACACTGCCGATCGTGCAGCTCGCGCTGCGTCTGGCCGACCACCTCGGCCAGACGGGCTAGCGCCGCGAGCCAGCCGCCAGAGCGACGGCTCTTACCCGCAAGCGCGGCGTTTGCTCAGCGCTTGGCGAAGCGCGGCTTGCCGCCGACGCGTTCACCCTCGGGACGCGGACGACGGTCGCCCCAGGCCGGAGCGCTACCACCACCGAAGCCACGCTCACGCTGCTCGCCGCCGCCACGGCGCTCGAAGGCCGGGCGGTCGCTGAACTGGCGCTCGAACGGGGCGCGCTCGCCTTGCGGACGACCGAAGGACGACTCGCGGCGCTGACCACCACGCGACTCGAAGTTGCCTTGCGGTCCGCGCTGGTCGCGGCCACCAAAGCCACGTTGTTCACCGCGGAAATCACCGCGCGGCTCGGAACGATCACCACCGCGGAATTCACCGCGGCCTTCCGGACGGGCATCGGCGCGCGGCGCAAAGCGCACATCGGCACGCGGCTCGGAGCGGAATTCGCTCCGACCTTCGCCACGGCGCTCCTGCGGACGGCCGGCGCTGCCGCCGAAACCACCGAAGCCGCCATCGTTGCGACCCCAGTTGCCGCCACGGTCGCCACCGCGCGCGTTGCCGCCACGCCGGTCATTGCCACCACGGCCACGAGCACCGCCGCCCGGGCGACGATCGTTGAATTCGTAGACCGGCTTCTTCGGCTCCAGGCCGGGAATCGTGTGGGTCTTGATCGATTGCTGGCTGTAGGCCTCGATCTCGCCGATCTTGCGACGGTCGCGGAACTCGGCCATGGTCACGGCCAGACCCTTGCGGCCGGCACGGCCGGTGCGGCCAATGCGGTGGGTGTAGTCTTCGGCCTTCATCGGCAGGCCGTAGTTGAAGACGTGGGTGATGGTCGGCACGTCGATGCCGCGCGCGGCGACGTCGGTCGCCACCAGGATCTGGACCTGACCGCTGCGCAGCGCCATCAGACGGCGGTTGCGCAGCCCCTGGCTCAGCGCGCCGTGCAGTGCGACGGCAGCGAAGCCGGCCTGCTGCAGTTCCTCGGCCAGCGCATCACATTCGATCTGGGTGCTGGAGAACACGATCGCCTGATCGATCGAGGCATCGCGCAGCCAGTGGTCGAGCAGCTGGCGCTTGTGCTCGGGGGTATCGCACCAGTAGAGCTGCTGCTCGATGCTGCTGTGCTTGTCCTGCGGGGTGTCGATCTGGACCTTCTGCGGCTCGCGCATCACGCGCTGGGCCAGGGTCTGGATGCGCGGCGCGAAGGTCGCGCTGAACATCATGGTCTGATGGCGCTCGATGGTGAGCTGGTTGATCTCGGCCAGGTCGTCCGAGAAACCGAGGTCGAGCATGCGGTCAGCTTCATCGACGACCAGGAACTGCACCTTGTCGAGCTTGATCTGGCCGTTGCGCTGCAGGTCGAGCAGACGACCCGGCGTCGCGACCACCAGATCGGCGTTCTGCAGCTTGGCGATCTGCACCGGATAGGGAATGCCCCCGACCACGTTGGCGATGCGCAGGCCACGGCAATGCTTGACCAGATCGATCGCGTCATGCGCAACCTGCTGCGCCAGCTCGCGCGTCGGGCACAGCACCAGAGCGCCCGGCACGGCCGGCTGGAAGTGGCGCGCCAGCAGCGGGTTCTTGCGCTTGGGGCGCTTGGGCGCCGGCTGGCCAGCAGCGGCTGCTTCGGCGACCAGGCGGTCCCACTCGGCGCGCTCCTCGGCCTCGGCGGCGGCCTGCTGCTCGATCAGCGTGTGCAGCACCGGCAGCAGGAAGGCCGCCGTCTTGCCCGAGCCGGTCTGGCTCGACACCATCAGGTCGGTATAACCTTCGTCGTGACCGCCGCTCATGGCCTTGGGGATCGCGGCCTTCTGCACCAGCGTGGGCTGGGTGAAGCCGAGGTCGGCCACGGCCTGCACGAGTTCAGGCGCCAGGCCCAGGGTCGCGAAGGCGTTGGGCTCGGCCGGAGCGGACGCGACCGCCTCGACGGCATCAATGGCGTCAGCGGAAATGGAGGTATCGGAACCGGTCTCGACCGGGGTATGCAAAGCGTCAGTCATGTCTATCGTCCAGGCGCCAGGGGCGCGCAATGAGCAAAGCAGGACGAGCCGGGCGTTCGAGCCCGGGCAGCGCGCCCGAATTGTTCATGGTCAGCAAGAAACATCAACCATCAAACAAATCGGCACGCCAGAACCACCCGATGCGGGCGGACACGGTATGCGTTGGGCCTGTATTGATCCAGCATGAAAACTGGAAACCGGCTTGTGCCGGCTGTAGGCCAGAGTGAGGCAGATGTACGTATCAGCCGCCCGATTGGGCGGCAGCGGTGTATTGTTGCACAAATCCGGGTTTCCCCCAAGTCTTTTTTGGACCTGCCCTCCGAACAGGGCGCCCGCGCCATGCTAGGTGGCGCCGACGGCTGACGGCTAAAATCCGCCCAACCTTCAAACCAACCCGGTCACATCGGTGACACACACCTCGCCTAGGAGCGATCATGATCTTTGGGAAACTGTTGCCGCGCGAAGGCAACTTCTTCGAACTGTTCAACCAGCATGCCGGCCACATGGTCAAGGCGGCGCATTCCTTCGCCGAGCTGGTCAAGAACTATGGCGACCCGGTACTGCGCGAGAAATTCAACCAAGAGGTCGATGATGCCGAGCACGCGGCCGACCGCGTGACGATGGAAGTCAACCGTCTGCTGCACAAGACCTTCATCACCCCGCTCGACCGCGAGCAGATCCATTCGCTGATCAACACCATGGACGATGTGGCCGACCTGATCCAGGACTCGGCCGAGACCATGGCGCTGTACGACGTGCGCTCGATGACCGAGGAGATCAGCCGCCTGACCGACCTCGGTGTCAAGTGCTGCGAGCGCCTGCAGGCCGCCGTCGCGATGCTCGACCACATCGCCGACGCCAAGACCGCCGAGGCCGCGATCAAGACCTGCGAGGAAATCGACCGCCTCGAATCCGACGCCGACCGCGTGCTGCGCACCGCGATGAGCAAGCTGTTCCGCGAGGAGACCGACGTGCGCGAGCTGATCAAGCTCAAGGCCATCTACGAGCTGCTCGAAACCATCACCGACCGCTGCGAGGACGTGGCCAACCTGATCGAGGGCGTGATCCTCGAAAACTCCTGATCCGGGAGCTCCACCATGATTTCCATGCAGGTGGCTTTCTGGGTCATCGCCATGCTGGTGGCGATGGCCTTGCTGTTCGACTTCATGAACGGCTTCCATGACGCCGCCAACTCGATCGCGACCGTGGTCTCGACCGGCGTACTCAAGCCGACGCAGGCAGTGGCCTTCGCGGCCTTCTTCAACTTTGTCGCGATCTTCATCTTCCACCTCAGCGTGGCCGCCACCGTCGGCAAGAACATCGCCGAACCCGGCGTGGTCGATACGCACGTGGTGTTCGGCGCGCTCGCGGGCGCGATCACCTGGAACGTGATCACCTGGTACTACGGCATCCCGAGCAGCTCCTCGCACGCACTGATCGGCGGCATCGTCGGCGCCGTGATCGCCAAGGCCGGCGCCAGCCAGCTGGTCTCGGCCGGCATCGTCAAGACCGTGATCTTCATCTTCATCTCGCCGCTGCTGGGCTTCGTGTTCGGCTCGCTGATGATGGTGATCGTGGCCTGGATCTGCCGCCGCATGACACCGTCCAAGGTCGATCGCTGGTTCCGGCGTCTGCAGCTGGTCTCGGCCGGCGCCTACAGCCTGGGCCATGGCGGCAACGACGCCCAGAAGACGATCGGCATCATCTGGATGCTGCTGATAGCGACCGGCTATTCCTCGGGCCAGGACAGCAGCCCGCCAACCTGGTCCATCATCAGCTGCTACATGGCGATCGGCGCTGGCACCATGTTCGGCGGCTGGCGCATCGTGCGGACCATGGGCCAGAAGATCACCAAGCTCAAGCCGGTCGGCGGCTTCTGCGCCGAAACCGGCGGTGCGATCACGCTGTTCCTGGCGACCGCGATCGGCGTGCCGGTCTCGACCACGCACACCATCACCGGCGCCATCGTCGGCGTCGGCTCGGTGCAGCGCCTGAGCGCGGTGCGCTGGGGCGTGGCCGGCAACATCGTCTGGGCCTGGATCCTGACGATTCCGGCCTCGGCCTTTGTCGCGGCCGTGGCCTACTGGATCAGCCTCAAGCTGTTCGTCTGAACCTTCAGCGCAGGAAGTGTTCGCGGTAGTGCACGAGTTCGTCGATCGACTCGTGCACGTCGGCCAGCGCCGTGTGGCGCTGGTGCTTCTTGAACGCCTTGTAGACCTCGGGCCGCCAGCGCTTGGCCAGCTCCTTGAGCGTGCTGACGTCGAGGTTGCGGTAGTGGAAATAGGCTTCGAGCCGGGGCATGTACTTGACCAGGAAGCGCCGGTCCTGCCCGATCGAGTTGCCGCACATCGGCGAACCGCCCTTGGGCACGTAATGCCGGATGAAGGCCAGCACCTGCTCCTCGGCATCGGCCTCGGTGGTCGCGCTGGCCTTGACCCGGTTGATCAGTCCGCTGCGACCATGCGTGCCCTTGTTCCAGGCGTCCATGGCATCGAGCGCGGCATCGCTCTGGTGGATGGCCAGTACCGGCCCCTCGACACGCGGCGTCAGGTCGGGTCCGGTGATCACGACCGCGATCTCAAGCAGACGATCGGTTTCGGGGTCGAGGCCGGTCATCTCGCAGTCGAGCCAGATCAGGTTCTGGTCGCTCTTGGTCAGGTGCGCGGGCGCCTCGGACGAGGCAACAGGGGAATGGTCGGGGGTACTCATGCTCATGGCAGTGATTTTCGCCGATCACGCGCCCGGGTGCCCCGCCTTTCGCTAGACTCGCGACCATGGATTTTCCGCCCCGTTCCCCCGCGTTCGCCTGGACCCTGGCCTTTTGCGGCCTGCTGCTGGCCAAGCTGCTGACCCGTCTGTGGCTCGCGAGCCGCCAGGTACGCCATGTCGCGCGCCACCGGGACGCCGTGCCCGCCGCCTTCACCGCCCGCATCGGGCTGGCCGCGCACCAGAAGGCCGCCGACTACACCATGGCCAAGCTCAGGCTCGACCTGATCGACCAGGGCTGGAGCGCGGCGCTGCTGCTGGGCTGGACGCTGCTGGGTGGCCTCGACCTGCTGAACCAGGGACTGCGCGCGTTGCTCGGCCCCGGCCTGGCGCAACAGCTCGGCCTGCTCGCCGGCTTCTTCGCGCTCGGCGCCGTGCTCGAACTGCCGCTGGCCTGGATACGGACCTTCCGCATCGAGCAGCGCTACGGCTTCAACCGCATGACGCCGCGGCTGTGGCTGCTCGACGGCCTGAAGTCGGCGCTGCTCGGCGCGCTGATCGGGCTGCCGTTCGCGGCACTGCTGCTGTGGCTGATGCAGGCCATGGGCGAACTCTGGTGGCTCTGGGCCTGGGCGCTGTGGATGGGCTTCAACCTGCTGCTGATGCTGCTCTACCCGACCGTGATCGCGCCGCTGTTCAACAGGTTCGAGCCGCTGAGCGACGAAACGCTCAAGGCCCGCATCGAGGCGCTGCTCAAGCGCTGCGGCTTTCAGGCCAAGGGCCTGTTCGTGATGGACGGCAGCAAGCGCAGCGCGCATGCCAATGCCTACTTCACGGGCTTCGGCCCGGCCAAGCGCGTGGTGTTCTTCGACACGCTGCTCAAGCAGCTGAGTCCGGGCGAAATCGACGCCGTGCTGGCACATGAACTCGGTCATTTCCGGTGTCACCACCTGGCCAAGCGTCTGCTGCTGCTGTCCACGGTCAGCCTGCTGGGCTTCGCGCTGCTCGGCTGGCTGGCGATCCAGCCCTGGTTCTACATCGGCCTGGGCGTGCGCCCGAACCTCGACGGCCCCAACAGCGCACTGGCGCTGCTGCTGTTCGCCGGCGTCGCGCCGCTGCTCAACTTCTTCCTGACGCCGCTGCTCAGCGGGCTGTCACGCCAGCACGAATTCGAGGCCGACGCCTACGCGCGCCAGCACGCCGACGGACGCGACCTGGCCAGCGCGCTGATCCGGCTCTACCAGGACAACGCCAGCACGCTGACCCCCGATCCGCTGTTCGCCCGCTTCTACTATTCGCATCCGCCAGCGACCGAGCGCCTCGCTCGCCTGCAGGCCTGAATCCAACTCATGAAAACATCGCATCTCCCGGGCCTGGTGGTCGCCACCTACGGCCGTCACTGCCTGGTCGAAACCGACGACGGCGAGCGCCTGATCTGCCACCCGCGCGGCAAGAAGAACCAGGCCGTGGTCGGCGACCGGGTGTGGTGGCAGCCCAGCGGCGACGAAGGTTCGATCGAGAAGCTGCAGGAGCGGCGCAACCTGCTCTACCGCCAGGACGAGATCCGCACCAAGTCCTTCGCCGCCAACCTCGACCTGGTGCTGATCCTGCTCGCGGCCGAGCCCGAGTTCTCGGAGAGCCAGCTCACGCGCGCGCTGATCGCGGCCCGCGCCGAGGGCATCGCGGCACTGATCGTGCTCAACAAGGCCGACCTCGGTCCCCTGTTCGAGCGCGCCTGGCAGCGACTGGCGCCCTACCGCGCCATGGGCGAGACGGTGCTGCCACTGGCGCTCAAGGGCGAAGGCGAAACCGGGCTGCAGGCGCTCGAACAGCAGCTGCACGGCAAGACCACGCTGGTGCTCGGTCCCTCGGGCGTCGGCAAGAGCACGCTGATCAACCGCCTGGTGCCGGCGGCACAGGCCCAGACCGGCGAGATCTCGCGCGCGCTCAATACCGGCAAGCACACCACCACGAGCACCACCTGGTACTGGGTCGATGCCGGAAAGACAACCGCACTGATCGACTCACCCGGCTTCCAGGAATTCGGCCTGCACCACATCGAGCCGACACGCCTGCCGCATCTGATGCTGGATCTGCAGGCCCGACTCGGCCACTGCCGCTTCTACAACTGCAGCCACCTGCACGAGCCGGGCTGCGCGGTGCGCGATGCCGTCGGCACCGAGGACGGCATCAGCGACAACCGCTACCGCCTCTACGGCGAACTGTTCGCCGAGCTGTCGCAGCCGCGCTACTAAGGCCGCGCCTCAGCCGACGCTGCGCGCCAGGGTCATCAGAGCCAGCAGCAGCAGCCAGAGCACGACCGAGCGCCACACCAGGCCGACCAGGCTGCTCAGGTGCGCGAGCTGCGGCTCGCGGCCATCGGTCAGGCTGGCCATGTCACCGGCGGCAACCGGCATGCCCAGCGCCCGCCCGCCCAGGCGCACGTTGATGGCGCCCGAGGTGGCGGCCAGCACCACCCCGTCGTTGGGCTGACCGAAGCGTGCCGCATCCGAGCGCCAGGCGGCGATCGCTTCCTCGAAGTTGCCCACGATGGCAAACGCGAGCGCGGTCGCGCGCGCCGGGAAATGGTCGATCCAGCGCCACGCCACGGCGGCGGCCTGCTGCGCAGCCGGGCTCGGCGCATCTTGCAGCCGTGGCAGCCAGCGCCGCGCCAGGCGCTCGGCCATGCGGTAGAGCACGGCGCCCGCCGGCCCCAGGCCCAGCAGCGCCAGCAGCGTGAAGCACAGCAGCACGCCAAAGACATGACGATGCGCCGCCAGCGCCGCGTGCTCGATCACATGACGCAGCAGCTCCTGGCGCGGCAGCGCGACAACCTCGACCTGCTGCCAGGCGGCCAGCTCGGCGCGCGCGCCAACCTCGTCACCGGCTTCGAGTGCCGCGCGGATCGCGGTGTAGTGATGGCTGAACTGCCGGAAACCCAGCGTCAGGTACAGCACCAGCACCATCCAAGCGAAATCCAGCAACAGGCTGAAGCGGGCCAGCAGCAGATGCACCACCGCCGCGAGAACGGTCGGTCCGCCGACTGCAGCCCCCCAGGCAAGCCAGCCATGGCGGGACTGGCCGGCATCCAGGCTGCGTCTGACCCAGCGGGTCCAGGCTGTCGCCATGCGATGCACGGGATTTTCCTGGCTCAGGGGCCGGGCCTGCTCCAGCAGGAGTGCAATGAAGATGGCGAAGAAATTCATGCCGTGATGATAGCGGCGCGGACAGCGGGGTTCAGGCGCTCAGGAAACGGTAGAAATTGCGCAGCATCGCTGCGGTCGCGCCCCAGATGTAGCGCTCGACCCCGGCGTCATCGTAAGGCATGGCGAGCCACTCCAGCCGGCGCCCCTCCCAGTCGAGGCCGTGACGGCGATGGTGAGCCGGATTCATCAGGTAGGACAGCGGCACCTCGAAGGCATCGGCAACCTCGTCCGGGTTGATCTGCAGCGTGTAGCCCGGCCGCACCAGCGCCACCACCGGGGTGACGCGAAAGGCGCTGCCGGTCAGGTAGTCGGGCAAGGCACCCAGGATCTCGACCTGGGACGGCGGCAGCCCGATCTCCTCCTCGGCCTCGCGCAGCGCGGTCGCCACGGCATCGGCATCGCCGTCATCGACCTTGCCGCCCGGAAAAGCCACCTGGCCCGAATGGCTGCTCAGGTGATCGGTGCGCCGCGTCAGCAGCACGCTCGGGGCTGAGCGCGTGACCAGCGGCACCAGCACCGCAGCCTGGCGCAGCGGCCGATCGACGAACTGGCGCGGGTCGCGCGCGAACTCGGGCTGCCAGCTCGGCATCGAGGCGAAACGCGCGCGCAGCGCGGGCTCGGACAGGCGCTCCTCGGGCACTGGCGGCAGGTGCGCGTCCAGACCCAGCAGCGGAGCAGTTCTGGGATCGGGTATCGGTGTATGACGGGACAAGGCGGGATGCGCCGGCTGCCTGAGCGCGGTCGCATCAGGGATCGATTGTGCCTTGATCCGGCCCGCATCGCTCAGGCCAGCGCCGACAGGCCGGCCTCATGCGGATATTGCATGGCCAGCCAACATTCCGGCCTTGGACAACAACGGTGCTCCCTCCTATGCTGTACCCATGTCCAACTCCCAAAGGATGGTTAGCATGAGCGCTCCCTGCACCTCCTCCTTGCCGCTGCCCTCCTACCTGCAGGCCGATCAGCTCGGCCCCTGGGGCATCTTCCTGCAGCAGGTCGATCGGGTCACGCCCTACTTGGGCGAGCTTGCTTGCTGGATCGACACGATCAAGCGCCCCAAGCGCATCCTGATCGTGGACGTGCCCATCCAGATGGATGATGGCAGCGTGGCGCATTTCGAGGGCTACCGGGTCCAGCACAACCTGTCGCGCGGGCCCGGCAAGGGCGGGGTGCGCTTCCACCCCGACGTCACGCTGTCCGAGGTGATGGCGCTGTCGGCCTGGATGTCGATCAAGAACGCAGCCGTCAACGTGCCCTACGGCGGTGCCAAGGGCGGCATCCGGGTCGATCCGCGCCGGCTCTCAAGCGGTGAGCTTGAGCGAGTGACGCGGCGCTACACCAGCGAGATCGGCATCATCATCGGCCCGAGCAAGGACATCCCGGCACCTGACGTCAACACCAACGAGCAGGTGATGGCCTGGATGATGGACACCTACTCGATGAACGTCGGCGAGACCTCGACCGGGGTCGTGACCGGCAAGCCGATCGAACTCGGCGGCTCGCTCGGGCGGCGCGATGCCACCGGACGCGGCGTGTTCACCGTCGGCGTCGAGGCCGCGCGGCGCATCGGCCTGGAGATCGCCGGCGCGCGCGTGGCCGTTCAGGGCTTCGGCAACGTCGGCGGCGTCGCGGCACGCCTGTTCGCCGAGGCCGGCGCGATCATCGTCGCGGTGCAGGACCATGCGGCCACCATCCACAACGGGGCCGGCCTCGACGTCGCGGCGCTGCAGGCCCATGTGCGCGAGCGGCAGTCGGTGCAGGATTTTCCTGGCGCGCAGGCGCTGGCGCGCGACGAGTTCTGGGACGTTGACTGTGACATCCTGATCCCGGCCGCGCTCGAAGGACAGATCACGGCGGCCAACGCCGACCGCATCCGGGCGCGCCTGGTGATCGAAGGCGCCAACGGCCCGACCACGCCCGAGGCCGACGACATCCTGCAGCAGCGCGGCGTGCTGGTGCTGCCCGACGTGATCGCCAACGCCGGCGGCGTGACCGTGAGCTATTTCGAATGGGTGCAGGATTTCTCCAGCTTCTTCTGGAGCGAGGACGAGATCAACGCCCGTCTGGTCCGGATCATGCGCGAGGCCTTCGCCTCGGTCTGGCAGGTGGCCGAGCAGCACCGGGTCAGCCTGCGCACGGCGACCTTCATCATCGCGTGCCAGCGCATCCTGCGCGCGCGCGACCTGCGCGGGCTCTACCCCTGAGCCGGCGGCGCCGCGCTACTGCAGCGTTTCCTTGACGGCCGGCAGATCGGGCAGCGGCAGCACGGCGATGCCCTCCTCGATCAGCTCGACCGCCTCGGCCACGCTGGCGCGACCACGGATCTGGCGCGGCTCGATCTCGCCCTGGTGCATGCGGCGCGCCTCGCTGGCGAAGCGCGTGCCGACATCCTCGGTCCGGGCCATGACCTCGCGCAGCGCGCGCAGGTAGCCGGCCTGGATCTCACCGGCCCCAGGCGGCTCCACACGGCCGGCGGCTGCGGGAGCCGATGCCGGCGTCGGATCATCGTGCTGACCACGCAAGTTCAGCCGTGGCGCGCTCAGGCGCTTGTGGACCGTGCGGTCACCGCAGACCGGACATTCGAGCAGGCCACGCTCCAGCTGGCTCTGGAAGTCGGCCTCGGAGCCGAACCAGCCCTCGAAGAGATGGGACTGGGCACAACCCAGATTCAGCACCTTCATGGCGGCAATCAGCGTGGGTTGCAATCGGCGTCGTCACGCCGCCAGTCCAGCGACCAGGCACCGGCCAGCAGATTCTGCAGCCAGAGCAGGCCGGTCAGCGTCTTGGCATCGGTCACGATGCCGTCGCGCGCGGCCGCCAGCAATTGCGCCGGGCTGACGGCGAGCACATCGAGGAACTCGCCGGCGTCGAGCTCGCGCTCGCCGAGGGTCAACCCGCGCGCGAACCAGATCTCGATGAACTCGTCGGCATAGGCCAGCACCGGATGCAGCACGCCGGCACGCGCCCACTCGCGCGCCACGTAGCCGGTCTCCTCGCGCAGCTCGCGCCGCGCGCAGGCCAGGATGTCCTCGCCCGGATCGAGCTTGCCGGCCGGGAACTCGATCATCGCGCGCTGCAGCGGATAGCGGTACTGGCGCTCGACCACGACCCGGCCATCGTCGAGCAGCGGGATGATCATCACCGCACCGGGATGCCGGATGTACTCGCGCACGCTGCGCTCGCCGTTGGGCAGTTGCACCGTGTCGCGTACCGCGTGCAGGAAATGCCCGCGATAGACCGTGGCGCTGTCGAGCCCGGTTTCCTTCAGGTGCGCCGGCTGCAACTCGGGCAGGAGGTCGTCGCCCATCTCAATGCCGCACCAGATAGCGCCAGACGAAGCCGGGGAAGGCCAGCGTCAGGAACAGCGTCGCGGTGATGGCGTAGAACTCCCAGCCCTGAGGATAGATCTGGCCGATCCGGTTCTCCAGCACCAGCCCCAGCCCGCCGACAATCAGGTACAGCAGAACCAGTTCGACCAGGCGCAGGCCCAGCCGCTTGCGGGCGGCACGATGCGGCAGCAGGCCGAGAAAACGGTCATTCAGAAATGGAAAATTGGCGGCTGCCAAGGCAGCCGCCAATACCACCCAGACCGAAGAAGTCTGGCTCATCGATTCCAGCCTCTCAATGCCAGAGCGCGAGGATGGCCTGGTCGCACAGCGTCATCAGGCCGCCCGGCAGCAGGCCCAAGCCCAGCACCAGCGCGCCGTTGATGCCCAGCACCAGGCGCACGTCGAAACCGGCCACGACCGGCTCGGTCTGCGTCGGCGCATCGAAGTACATGACCTTGACCACGCGCAGGTAGTAGAAAGCGCCGACCATGGACATCAGCACCGCGAACACGGTCAGGCCGATGTAGACGCCGCCACCGGCGTTCAGCAGCGACTGCAGCACCGAGAACTTGGCGTAGAAGCCGACCAGCGGCGGCACGCCGGCGAGCGAGAACATGCAGGCAGTCAGCACGCCAGCGTACAGCGGGCTGCGCTGGTTCAGGCCGGCCAGGTCCGAGATCTCCTCGGACTCGAAGCCCTCGCGCGACAGCAGCATGATGACGCCAAAGGTCGCCAGCGTCGTCAGCACGTAGGTGATGACGTAGAACATGGCCGAGCTGTAGGCTGCGCTCATGTTGTTGCCGTCCTGGCCGACCACGCCCGAGGCGAAGGACAGCAGCACGAAGCCCATCTGCGCGATGGTCGAGAACGCCAGCATGCGCTTGAAATTGGTCTGCGCGACGGCGGCCAGGTTGCCGATCAGCAGCGAGGCCACGGCCAGCACGATCAGCATCTGCTGCCAGTGCCAGACCAGGGGCAGCAGGCCTTCGACCAGCAGGCGCATCACGATCGCGAACGCGGCCAGCTTGGGCGCGCCACCGATCATCAGCGTGACGGCGGTCGGTGCGCCATGGTAGACGTCGGCGACCCACATGTGGAACGGCACGACGCCAAGCTTGAAGGCCAGGCCGGCGACGACGAAGACCATGCCCAGCATCAGCACCTGGCGGTCGAGGTGACCACTGGCGATCGCTTCCTGCACGGCGGCGAGGTCGAGCGAGCCGGTGGCGCCATAGACCAGCGACAGGCCATAGAGCAGGAAGCCGCTGGCCAGCGAACCGAGCACGAAGTACTTCATGGCCGCTTCGGTCGAGCGCAGATCGTCACGGCGCAGCGCGACCAGCGCGTAGCCCGGCAGCGTCAGCAGTTCGAGGCCGAGGTAGGTGACCAGGAAGTGATGACCCGAGATCATCACGAACATGCCGCCCAGCGCGTAGAGCGAGAGCGTGAACAGCTCGCCGCCGCGCAGCATGTCGCGGGCGCCGGCATAGGCGCGGCCGTAGATCAGGGTCGCCATCATGGCAACGGCGGCAAAGCCCTTGAGCAGCGCGCCCATGGTGTCGTTGACCACCATGCCGCCGAAGGCATAGACGGTCTCGCCGTTGGCGGCGTGGATGAACTCCAGCGCCGCCACCAGCGCCAGGGTCAGCAGGCTCAGGCGATGGGTCGCGCCACGCAGCGGGGTCTTGACCGCCAGATCGAACAGGGCGATCAAGCCGGTCAGGCCCAACAGCAGCATCTCCGGGTAGACCGCCGCCCAGTTGGTACTGTCAATCATTGTTGTGCTCTTTCAATACGTTGAGAGATGCGCCTCAGGGCAGCTTGGACACGGCGACGTGCTTGAGCAGCTCGGCCACCGAGACGTTCATCACGTCGGTGAACGGCTTGGGGTAGATACCCATGTACAGCACCATGGCGGCCAGCAGGGCCATCACCAGGAACTCGCGGCCGTTGATGTCGAGCAGCGCCTTGACGTCGTCGTTGCCGACCGGGCCGAGGTAGACGCGCTTGAACATCCAGAGCGAGTAAGCAGCACCGAAGATCAGCGCACTGGCGGCGATCATGCCGACCCAGAAGTTGGCCTTGACCGCGCCCAGGATCACCATCCATTCGCCGACGAAACCGGCCGTGCCCGGCAGGCCGCAGTTGGCCATGGTGAACAGCAGCGCGAAGGCGGCAAACTTGGGCATGGTGTTGACCACGCCGCCGTAGGAAGCGATCTCACGCGAATGCACGCGGTCGTACAGCACGCCGATGCCGAGGAACATCGCGGCCGAGACGAAGCCATGGGCGATCATCTGCACGATGGCGCCCGAGACGGACAGATCGTTGAACAGGAAGAAGCCCAGCGAGACGAAGCCCATGTGAGCGACCGACGAATAGGCCACCAGCTTCTTCATGTCCTGCTGCACCATCGCGACCAGGCCGACGTAGACCACGGCGACCAGCGACAGCCCGACCATGAAGCCGGCCCACTGGTGCGAGGCGTCAGGCGCGATCGGCAGCGAGAAGCGCAGGAAGCCATAGGCACCGAGCTTGAGCATGATCGCGGCCAGCACGGCCGAGCCGCCGGTAGGCGCCTCAACGTGGACGTCAGGCAGCCAAGTGTGCACCGGCCACATCGGCACCTTGACCGCGAAGGCGGCGAAGAAGGCGAAGAACAGCAGGGTCTGCGGCTTGGCGGCCAGCGGCAGCTGGTACCAGGTTGCGAGGTCGAAGCTGCCACCCGAGACGTTGTACAGGTAGATCAACGCCACCAGCATCAGCAGCGAACCGAGCAAGGTGTAGAGGAAGAACTTGAACGCCGCGTAGATCTTGTTCGGGCCGCCCCAGATACCGATGATCAGGTACATCGGGATCAGGGTCGCTTCGAAGAAGACGTAGAACAGCATCGCGTCCTGGGCGGTGAAGACACCGATCATCAGACCCGACAGGATCAGGAAGGCGCCCAGGTACTGGTTCACGCGCTCCTGGATCACTTCCCAGCCGGCCAGCACCACGATCACGTTGATGAAGGCGGTCAGCAGCACCAGCCACAGCGAGATGCCGTCAATGCCGAGGTGGTAGTTGACGTTGAAGGCCGGGATCCAGAGGATCTTCTCGGCGAACTGCATCGCCGCCGTGCTGGCATCGAAGCCGGTGTAGAGCGGCACCGTGACCGCCAGGCCGACCACGGCGCCGAGCAGCGCCAGCCAGCGCACTGCGGCGGCTTCGCGCTTGTCGCTGCCCATGGCCAGCAGGACGACGCCGAACGCGATTGGCGTCCAAATCGCAAGGCTCAACAAACCCATTTTGTTCTTCTCCTTATTTGGCGAGCCACACGAAATACGTCATGAAGGCCAGCACGCCCGCGATCATCACGAACGCGTAGTGGTACAGATAGCCCGTCTGGAAGCGACGGACCACACCAGCGACGGCACCCACGATCTTCCAGCTCAGGTTGACGACGGCGCCTTCGATGATGCCGCGGTCGCCACCCTTCCACAGGCCGAGGCCGAGGCCACGCGCCGTCTTGGCCAGGATGTTCTCGTTGATCCAGTCCATGAAGTACTTGTTCTCCAGGATCACGATCAGCGGACGCAGCACGCGGGCGAAGAACGCCGGCACGGCCGGGTTGATCAGGTACATGTACCAGGCGGTCACGGCACCACCCAGGGCCAGCAGGAACGGCAGGCTGGTCAGGGCGTGCTCGGCCATCGCGACCGGGCCGTGGAATTCCTCGGCCAGCGTCTCGACTGCCGGGTGCAGTTCGGCGTTGATGGTGATGGCGTCCTTCAGGAAGTCGCCGAACAGCATCGGCTCGATCGTAAAGTAGCCGATCAGCACCGACGGAATCGCCAGCAGCATCAGCGGCACGGTCACGACCCAGGGCGACTCGTGCGGCTTGCCATCGCCATGGTGGCCATGGTCGTCATGCGCAGCGTGATGGTCGTCATGGTGATCATCGTGATGACCATGATGGGCGTCCGGGTTCTGGTCGTAGCGCTCCTTGCCGTGGAAGACCAGGAAGTAGAGGCGGAACGAGTAGAACGAGGTCACGAACACGCCGGCCATGACGGCGAAGTGAGCGAAGTGGGCGGCCGGCAGGTGGCTGAACTCCACCGCCTCGATGATGCTGTCCTTGGAATAGAAGCCAGAGAACAGCGGGGTGCCGATCAGCGCCAGGGTGCCCAGCAGCGAGGTCAGCCAGGTGATCGGCATGTACTTGCGCACGCCGCCCATCCAGCGGATGTCCTGGTTGTGGTGCAGGCCCATGATGACCGAGCCGGCGGCCAGGAACAGCAGCGCCTTGAAGAAGGCGTGCGTCATCAGGTGGAACACCGCGACCGAGTAGGCCGAGGCGCCGAGCGCGACCGTCATGTAGCCGAGCTGCGACAGGGTCGAGTAGGCGACGACGCGCTTGATGTCGTTCTGGATGATGCCCAGGAAGCCCATGAACAGCGCCGTGATCGAGCCGATCACCATGATGAAGTTCAGCGCGGTATCGGACAGTTCATAGATCGGCGACATGCGCGAGACCATGAAGATGCCGGCCGTCACCATGGTGGCGGCGTGGATCAGCGCGGAGATCGGGGTCGGGCCTTCCATCGAGTCCGGCAGCCAGACGTGCAGCGGGAACTGGGCCGACTTGCCCATGGCACCGATGAACAGGCAGATGCCGATCACGGTCACCAGCATCGCGTCCTGGCCGAAGATGTACCAGGGGAACTCGATCTTGGCCAGCTCGGGCGCCTTGGCGAAGATCTCGGTGTAGTTCAGGCTGCCGGTGTAGGCGGCCAACAGGCCGATGCCGAGGATGAAGCCGAAGTCACCGACACGGTTGACCAGGAAAGCCTTCATGTTGGCGAAGATCGCGGTCGGCTTGTTGAACCAGAAGCCGATCAGCAGATACGACACCAGGCCCACGGCTTCCCAGCCGAAGAACAGCTGCAGCAGGTTGTTGCTCATGACGAGCATCAGCATGCTGAAGGTGAACAGCGAGATGTACGAGAAGAAGCGGTTGTAGCCCTCGTCCTCGTGCATGTAGCCGATGGTGTAGAGGTGGACCATCAGCGAGACGAAGGTCACGACGCACATCATCATCGCGGTCAGGCCGTCGATCATGAAGCCGATTTCCATCTTCAGGCCGCCGACGACCATCCACTCGTAGATGGTCTCGTTGAAGCGCGCGCCTTCGAAGGCCACGCTCTGGAAGGTCAGCGCCGACAGGATGAAGGCCACCAGCACGCCGAGGATGGTCGCGACATGCGAGCAGCGCCGTCCGATCAGGTTGCCACCGAAATGGGTGCCCAGGATGCCGGCCAGGGCGGAACCCGCCAGCGGTGCCAGCGGCACCGCGAGCAAGGTGCATGCAGAAAGGTTTGTACTCATTGTTGTCACTTAGCGTAAAACCCTTGAGCCCTTAGCCCTTGAGCATGTTGAGCTCATCCACGTTGATGGACGACTTGTTGCGGAACAGCAGTACCAGGATCGCGAGGCCGATCGCCGATTCGGCGGCGGCCACGGTCAGGATGAAGAACACGAACAGCTGGCCGTTGAGGTCGCCCAGGTAGTGGGCGAAGGCGACGAAGTTCATGTTGACCGCCAGCAGCATCAGCTCAATGGCCATCAGCAGCACGATCAGGTTCTTGCGGTTCAGGAAAATGCCCACCACCGACAGCGCGAACAGGATCGCGCCGAGCGAGAGGAAATGTCCGAGTGTCAGACTCATGCTTGGCTCTCCTGTTGTGCGCTGCGGGTCGCCTGCAGCTTGACGACTTCGAGGCGGTCGGCGGCGCGGACCTTGACTTGCAGCGACGGATCGATCGCCTTGCTGTCCTTGCGTGCGCGCAGGGTCAGGCCGATCGCGGCCAGCATGGCGACGAGCAGCACGATCGCGGCGACTTCGACCGGGAACAGGTACTGGCTGTACATCAGCTTGCCCAGTTCACGCGTGTTGTTGTGGTCGGCCAGGTGCATGGCGGTCTGCGCCACCTCGGGGCTGACGGTCATGCTCGGGTAGCCGGCCCACACGACGGCGATCAGCTCGGCGCTGACCATGCCACCCATGATCGCGGCGAGCGGAAAGTTCTTCCAGAAGCCGACACGCATCTCCTCGATGTTGATGTCGAGCATCATGACGACGAACAGGAACAGCACCATCACGGCGCCGAGGTAGACGAGCACCAGCGTGACGCCGAGGAATTCGGCCTTGAGCAGCAGCCAGATGGCCGCCGCCTGCGAGAAGGCCAGCATCAGGTAGAGCACCGCGTGCACGGGGCTGCGCGCGGTCACGGTACGGAAGGCCGCGAACAGCAGCACCGCCGAGAAAAAGTAGAAAAAGCCGGTCTGGTAATCCATGGTGGTCCTCTGGGCTCAGCGGTACTTGGCGTCCGCGGCCTTGGCCGCAGCGATCTCTTTTTCGTACTTGTCGCCGACCGCGAGCAGCATGTCCTTGGTGAAGTACAGGTCGCCGCGCTTCTCGCCGTGGTACTCGAGGATCTGGGTCTCGACGATGGCATCGACCGGGCAGGCTTCCTCGCAGAAGCCGCAGAAGATGCACTTGGTCAGGTCGATGTCGTAGCGCGTGGTGCGGCGCGAGCCGTCATCCTGGCGCGCGCCGGCCTCGATCGTGATCGCCATCGCGGGGCAGACCGCCTCGCACAGCTTGCAGGCGATGCAGCGCTCCTCGCCGTTGTCATAACGGCGCTGGGCATGCAGGCCACGGAAGCGCGGCGACAGCGGGGTCTTTTCCTCGGGGAACTCGATCGTGACCTTGCGGCGGAAAGTGTAACGCCCGGTCAGCGCCATGCCCTTGAAGAGCTCGACGAGCATGAAGCTCTTGAAGAAGTCCTTCAGCGAGAACGGTGCGACAGCGTTGGAAGTGGTGGTTGCAGACATGTGACGAGCCCCTCTTACTTCCAGATGTTCCAGGAAGACTGCATCAGGAAAGCGACCAGCAGCATCCAGACCAGGGTCACGGGAATGAAGATCTTCCAGCCCAGACGCATGATCTGGTCATAGCGGAAACGCGGGAAGGTGGCGCGGATCCAGATGAAGGCGGACATGATCAGGAAGCTCTTGAGACCGAGCCAGATCCAGCCCGGAACGAAGTCCAGACCGGCCACCGGCGACAGCCAGCCTCCCAGGAACAGCAGCACGGCCAGCACCGAGATCAGCCACATGCTGGCGTATTCGGCCAGGAAGAAGATCGCGAAGCCCATGCCCGAGTACTCGACCATGTGACCGGCCACGATTTCGGCTTCACCCTCGACCACGTCGAACGGATGACGGTTGGTTTCGGCCACGCCCGAGATCAGGTAGACGAAGAACACCGGTAGCAGCGGCAACCAGTTCCACGACAGGAAGCTCAGGCCGTAGCTGGCGGCGATGCCGCGCGACTGCGAGACCACGATGTCGGACAGGTTCAGGCTGCCGGCCGTCATGACGACGATCAGGAAGCAGAAGCCGATCGCCAGCTCGTAGCTCACCATCTGGGCCGAGGCCCGCAGTGCGCCGAGGAAGGCGTACTTGGAATTCGAGGCCCAGCCGGCGATGATCACGCCATAGACTTCGATCGAGGTGATCGCCAGGATCACCAGCACGCCGGCATTGACCTTGGACAGCACCAGATCGGGGCCGAAGGGCACGACGGCCCAGGCTGCCAGCGCCGGCATGATCGCCATGATCGGACCGAGGCGGAACAGGCCCTTCTCGGCGGCGGTCGGGTTGATCAGTTCCTTGGACAGCAGCTTGACCGCATCGGCGATCGGCTGCAGCAGGCCCTTGGGACCGACCCGGTTCGGGCCGATGCGCACCTGCATGAAGCCGAGCAGCTTGCGCTCCCACAGCGTCATGTAGGCGACCGCGCCCATCAGCGGCGCGAGCACGGCCACGATCTTGAGCAGGCCCCACAGGACCGGCCAGGCGGCCGTGGTCCACCATTCGGCGGCGATCAGGTTCAGACCGCCGTTGTACAGAGCGTCGATCATGCGCCCACCTCCGTCGCGGCACGGCCGTCGGCCGTCTGTTGCAGGGAACCGGCGCGGCGCACCAGCGCATCCAGTTGGTAAATCGCGGCGACACAGGGCTTGCCTGCGGCGACGGCGGTGTCGATCACGGCAGCGGTCTGGTTCGACAGGCGCGTCGCGGCGACGAACTCTCCGCTGGTCACGCCCGACAGGGCCTGGGCCAGCACCTCCTGCGAGGACTCCTGGGAGAAACCACCCAGGCCGAGCAGATTCGCCAGCACGCGCAGCACCTTCCAGGCCGGACGGGTCTCGCCCAGCGGCTTGACCACGGCGTGGAAGCTCTGGAGGCGGCCTTCGGCGTTGACGAAGGAGCCCGAGGTCTCGCTGAACGGCGCGATCGGCAGCAGCACGTCACTGATGTCGAGGTTGGTCTTGAACGGACTCAGCGTGACGACCATCTCGGCCTTGGCCAGCGCCTGGCCGTCGAGCGCGGTGTCGGCACCGGCTTCGACGTTGAGCAGCAGCGCGGCCTTGACGCCGCCGGCCAGCATCTGGCCCGCGTTCAGGCCGCCGTGGCCCGGCAGCGCGCGCACCAGCTGCGCGCCGACGGTGTTGGCGGCCTCGGTCAGGTAGCCGAACTTGGCGCCGGTTTCCTTGGCGATCCATTGCGCCAGGGCCAGCAGGCTGGCAGCCTGGGCGTGGTGCGCGGCAGCGTTGCCGAGCAGCACAGCCTTGCGTTCGCCGCCGAGCAGCGAGGCGGCGACGGCGCGCGCGGCGTCATCGGCGCTGGCTGACACCGGAGCGGCTATGCCCTTGCGCTCGGCCACGGCGGCGGCGATGCCGGCCAGGGCCTGGCTCCAGCGCGTCGCGTCGGCCAGCACGTGGTTGGCGACCGGCAGCGCCCAGTCCTCGACGGCTTCGGTCAGCGCGCTGACCTGGGCGCCCTTGCGCGCGGCCTGGCGGATGCGCGCCGCGAACAGCGGATGGTCCTTGCGCAGGTTCGAGCCCACGACCAGGACGCGCTGCAGATCGCCGAGTTCGGCGATCGTCAGGCCGAGCCAGCGTGCGTCGCCATCACGAGCGGCGTTGCCGAAGTCGGCCGCGCGCAGGCGGCTGTCGATGTTCTGGCTGCCCAGACCGCGCACCAGGGCGCCGGCCAGGGCCAGTTCCTCGACGGTGCTATGCGGGCTGGCCAGCAGGCCGATGGCCTGGGCGCCCTGCTCGGCCTTGATGTTCTTGAGGCCGTTGGCGACGTACTCGAGCGCGGTCTGCCAATCGACTTCCTTCCACTGACCGCCCTGCTTGAGCATCGGACGGGTCAGGCGGTCGGCGCCGTTGAGCGCTTCATACGAGAAGCGGTCGCGGTCGGCGATCCAGCACTCGTTGACCGCCTCGTTCTCAAGCGCCACGACGCGCATCACCTGGTTGTTCTTGACCTGGACCACCAGGTTGGCGCCGGTCGAGTCGTGCGGGCTGACACTCTTGCGGCGGCCCAGTTCCCAGGTGCGGGCCTGGTAGCGGAACGGCTTGCTGGTCAGCGCGCCGACCGGGCACAGGTCGATCATGTTGCCCGACAGCTCGGAGTCCACGCTCTGGCCGACGAAGGTCTCGATCTCGGCGTGCTCGCCGCGATGCGACATGCCCAGCTCCATCACGCCGGCGATTTCCTGGCCGAAGCGCACGCAGCGGGTGCAGTGGATGCAGCGGCTCATCTCCTCCATCGAGATCAGCGGACCGACCTCCTTGTGGAACACGACGCGCTTTTCTTCCTCGTAGCGCGAGGTGTCGCCGCCGTAGCCGACCGCGAGATCCTGCAGTTGGCACTCGCCGCCCTGGTCGCAGATCGGGCAATCGAGCGGGTGGTTGATGAGCAGGAACTCCATCACCGACTTCTGCGCCTTGACGGCACGGTCGGACTGGGTGCGCACCACCATGCCCATGGTCACGGGCGTGGCGCAGGCGGGCATCGGCTTGGGAGCCTTTTCCACCTCGACCAGGCACATGCGGCAGCTCGCCGCGATGGAGAGTTTCTTGTGATAGCAAAAATGCGGGATGTAGGTGCCGGCCTTTTCGGCAGCATGCATGACCATGCTGCCCGGGGGCACTCCCACTTTCTTGCCGTCGAGTTCGATTTCAACCATGTTCAACAGACCTCAGACGTATGCCGGGACCATGCAGGTCTTGTGTTCGATGTGGTGCTCGAACTCGTGCCGGAAATGTTTGATCATGCCGCGCACCGGCATGGCCGCCGCGTCGCCCAGGGCGCAGATCGTGCGGCCCATGATGTTCTCGGCAACGTTGTCGAGCAGTGCCAGATCGCTGGGCTTGCCCTGACCGCTCTCGATGCGATCGACCATGCGCCAGAGCCAGCCCGTGCCTTCGCGGCAGGGCGTGCACTGGCCGCAGGACTCGTGCATGTAGAAGTAGGACAGGCGCTGCAGCGACTTGACCATGCAGCGGCTGTCGTCCAGCACGATGACCGCGCCCGAGCCCAGCATCGAGCCGGCCTTCGCGATCGAGTCATAGTCCATCGTGCAGTTCATGATGATGTCGGCCGGCAACACCGGCGACGAGGAACCGCCCGGAATCACGGCCTTGAGCTTGCGGCCCTTGCGCACGCCACCGGCGAGTTCCAGCAGCTTGGCGAACGGCGTGCCAAGCGGGATCTCGTAGTTGCCGGGACGCTCGACGTCACCGCTGATCGAGAAGATCTTGGTGCCGCCGTTGTTGGGCTTGCCGCAGGCGAGGTAGGCCGCGCCACCGTTGCGGATGATCCACGGCACCGCCGCGAAGGTTTCGGTGTTGTTGATCGTGGTCGGCTTGCCGTAGAGGCCGAAGCTGGCCGGGAACGGCGGCTTGAAGCGCGGCTGGCCCTTCTTGCCTTCGAGCGATTCGAGCAGCGCGGTTTCCTCGCCGCAGATGTAGGCGCCGAAGCCGTGGGCGGCATGGAGCTGGAAGCTGAAGCTGCTGCCCATGATGCGGTCGCCGAGGTAGCCGGCGGCGCGCGCCTCTTCGAGTGCGGCCTCGAAGCGCTCGTAGACCTGGAAGATCTCGCCGTGGATGTAGTTGTAGCCGAGCGGAATGCCCATCGCGTAGGCCGCGATGATCATGCCCTCGATCACGATGTGCGGGTTGTGCATCAGGATCTCGCGATCCTTGCAGGTGCCCGGCTCGCCTTCGTCCGAGTTGCACACCAGGTGCTTGACGCCCGGGAACTGGCGCGGCATGAAGCTCCACTTCAGGCCGGTCGGGAAGCCCGCGCCACCACGGCCGCGCAGACCCGACTCCTTGACGGTGGCGATCACCTGGTCCTGGGTCAGACCCTCGCCGCCGTCCTGGCCGAGGATCTGGCGCAGCGCCTGGTAGCCGCCGCGCGCCTCGTAGTCCTTGATCGACCAGTTGCGGCCGTTGATGCCGGCGTAGATCTGCGGATTGATGTGGCGGTCGTGGAAACAGGTCTCTTGACCCGAGGCCTGGAACTTGTTCAGGATGTCATTGGCGCTCATGCCTTCTTGCCCTCCGCAGCGCGCAGCTCGTTGACCAGCTGGTCAAGGCGGCTGTTGCTCATGAAGCTGCACATGTGACGGTCGTTGACCAGCATCACCGGCGAATCGGCGCAGGCGCCCAGGCACTCGGTCTGCTGCAGCGTGAACAGGCCGTCGGCCGTGGTCTCGCCCATGTGGATGCCCAGCTTGTGCTCCAGGTGCTGCAGCGCCTTCTGGCCGTCGCGCAGCACGCACGGCAGATTGGTGCAGACGTTGAGCTTGTACTTGCCCACCGGCCGCTGGTTGTACATGTTGTAGAAGGTCATGACCTCATGCACCGCCATCGCGGGCATGCCGAGGTAGTCGGCGATGCCCTGCTCGGCCTCGGGGCTGAGCCAGCCCTGTTCCTGCTGCACGATGGACAGGATGGCCATCACGGCCGACTGCTTCTGGTCGGCCGGGTACTTGGCCACTTCGCGTGCGAAACGGGCCAGCGTCGCTTCGGAGAAGGACTGGGCCTGCACTTTCTTATCGGAGCTCATCGGTCAATCTCTCCAAACACGATGTCCATGGTGCCGATGATGGCGACCGCGTCGGCCAGCATGTGGCCCTTGGCCATTTCGTCGAGGCTGGCCAGGTGGGCATAGCCCGGGGCGCGGATCTTGAGGCGGTAGGGCTTGTTGGCGCCGTCGCTGACCATGTAGATGCCGAACTCGCCCTTCGGGTGCTCGACCGCGGCGTAGGCCTCGCCCTCGGGCACGCGGAAGCCTTCGGAGAAGAGCTTGAAGTGGTGGATCAGCTCTTCCATGCTCGACTTCATCGACTCGCGCGACGGCGGCGCCACCTTGTGGTTGTCGGTGATGACCGGACCCGGATTGGCGCGCAGCCAGTTCACGCACTGCTTGATGATGCGGTTCGACTGGTGCAGCTCTTCCATGCGGACCAGATAGCGGTCGTAGGTGTCGCCGGTCTTGCCGACCGGGATGTCGAAGTCCATCCGGTCATAGACGTCGTACGGCTGCTTCTTGCGCAAGTCCCAGGCGATGCCGGAGCCGCGCAGCATCGGGCCGGTCAGGCCCATGTTGAGCGCGCGCTCCGGTGTCACGACGCCGATGCCGACGGTACGCTGCTTCCAGATCCGGTTGTCGGTCAGCAGCGTGTGGTATTCGGCCAGGTAGGTCGGGAAGCGCTGGGTGAAGTCGTCGATGAAGTCCAGCAGCGAGCCCTGGCGGTTCTCGTTCAGGCGCGCGATCTCGTGCGCATTGCGGATCTTGTTCGCCTTGTACTGCGGCATCGTGTCGGGCAGGTCGCGGTAGACGCCGCCCGGACGGAAATAGGCCGCGTGCATGCGCGCGCCCGAAACCGCCTCGTAGATGTCGAACAGGTCTTCGCGCTCGCGGAAGGCGTAGATCAGGATCGTCGAGCTGCCGATGTCGTTGCCGTGCGAGCCGAGCCACATCAGGTGGTTCAGGATGCGGGTGATCTCGCTGAACATCACGCGGATGTACTGGGCGCGGATCGGCACCTCGATGCCGAGCATCTTCTCGATCGCCAGGCAGTAGGCGTGCTCGTTGCACATCATCGACACGTAGTCCAGGCGGTCCATGTAGGGCAGCGACTGGATGTAGGTCTTGGTCTCGGCGAGCTTCTCGGTCGCGCGGTGCAGCAGGCCGATGTGGGGGTCGGCGCGTTGCACCACCTCGCCGTCGAGCTCCAGCACCAGACGCAGCACGCCGTGCGCGGCCGGGTGCTGCGGACCGAAGTTGAGGGTGTAGTTCTTGATTTCAGCCATGACGGATCAATCTGAAGGGCATGACCCCTTCAGTGCAGGCCTCCGTAGTTGTCTTCGCGGATGATGCGCGGCGTGATCTCGCGCGGCTCGATGGAAACCGGCTCGTAGACGACGCGGGCGCGCTCGGCGTCGTAGCGCATCTCGACATAGCCCGAGACCGGGAAATCCTTGCGGAACGGGTGGCCAATGAAACCGTAATCGGTCAGAATGCGACGCAGGTCATCGTGGCCGTCGAACATGATGCCGTACAGGTCGAACGCCTCGCGCTCGTACCAGTTGGCGGCCGTCCACAGCGTCATCACGGTCGGGACCATAGGGAGGTCATCATCGGCACAGAACACACGCACGCGCACGCGCTGGTTCAGCTCGACCGACAGCAGATGCACGACGACCGCGAAGCGCTGGCCTTCCCAGGCGCCGTCGCGGTAGGCGGAGTAATCGACGCCGCACAGGTCGATCAGCTGATCGAAGCGGCAGCCGGGCGCGTCGCGCAGGATCTGCATTGCCTCCAGGTAGTCGGCGGCCTTGACCGTCACGGTCAGCTCACCGAGGGCGAGCTGGGTCTGGGCGGCCTTGGCGCCGAGGGCGGCGGCAACGGCTTGCTGCAGCGCCTCGGGGGCGATCGCCACAGACTGTGTGGTTACATTCGTCATCGGGGATCTCCCTCGCGCTCAGACGCGGGCGATGGTGTTGGTGCGGCGGATCTTCTGCTGCAGCTGCATGATGCCGTAGATCAGCGCCTCGGCCGTCGGCGGGCAGCCCGGCACATAGACATCGACCGGCACGATGCGGTCGCAACCGCGCACGACGGAGTAGCTGTAGTGGTAATAACCACCGCCATTGGCGCAGGAGCCCATCGAGAGCACCCAGCGCGGCTCGGCCATCTGGTCATAGACCTTGCGCAGCGCCGGCGCCATCTTGTTGCACAGGGTGCCGGCCACGATCATCAGATCGGACTGGCGCGGACTGGCGCGAAACACCTCGGCGCCGAAGCGCGAGATGTCGTAGCGCGCAGTGGCCGCATGCATCATTTCGACTGCGCAGCAGGCCAGACCGAAGGTCATGGGCCAGAGCGATCCGGTCTTGGCCCAGTTCACCACCGAGTCGTAGCTCGTGGTGATGAAACCTTCCTTGAAGACGCCTTCAATCATGTGTACTCCAGAGCGCAGATAAGCGCGTCATTCCCAGTCCAGGGCGCCGATCTTCCAGGCGTAGACGAAGCCCACGAGCAGATCGATCAGGAACACGATGCCGGTCCAGAAACCAGTCGAACCGATATCGGTCAGGGCGACAGCCCAGGGAACGAGGAACGCAATTTCGAGATCGAACAGGATGAAGAGGATGGCTATCAGGTAATAGCGCACATCGAACTTCATGCGCGCGTCTTCGAAGGCTTCGAAGCCGCACTCGTAGGGGGAGTTTTTTGCCGGATCCGGTCGATTCGGACCGAGGATATAGCCCAGGACTTGCGGCAGCACGCCTACCGCTACACCCACCAAAACAAACAAGAGTACCGGGAGGTATTGTGCTATGTCCATTTGCTTGCCTCGCGGACGCATTGCGCGTCCCTTCTTTATTGGTGCCGACGGCGAGACTCGAACTCGCACAGCTTTCGCCACTACCCCCTCAAGATAGCGTGTCTACCAATTTCACCACGTCGGCTTGGGTCTTGATACTGCTTTTTATGCGACACCGTGGGTGCCGCGCTGCATCAATTCCTGCATTGTAGCTCAAGAAACATCGTTTTCTTGAGCATCTGTGTATTTTGTTCCTGCAGCCTTTACTGAAGCTTACTGACCCGGAATCTGGCCGGCCGCAGGCTGCTTGGTGGCAGCTGCCGGCGTCTCGACCGTGGCAGCGTTCTGCAGCACGCTGCTGGAGCTGGCCGGACGGGAGTGGCCGAAATAGGCCAGCGCCAGCGTGCAGACGAAGAACACGCCAGCGAGCGCGGCGGTGCTGCGCGACAGGAAGTTGGCGCCACCGCTGGCGCCGAACAGGCTGGCGGAACCGCCGCCGCCAAAGGCCGCGCCGGCATCGGCGCCCTTGCCGTGCTGGACCAGGATCAGGCCGATCATGGCCAGGGCCGCCACCACTTGGACGATCAGGATCAGGTTGAAGAGGATGGTCATGGTCTGGAGTCGTTAGACGCTTGCCGCCGCTGCGGGACAGCTGGCGATGATTTGAAGGAAGTCGGCCGCCTTGAGCGAGGCGCCGCCGATCAGGCCGCCGTCGATGTCGGGCTGTGCCAGCAGCTCGACGGCATTGACCGCATTCATGCTGCCGCCATAGAGAATGCGGTTGTGCGAGGTGTTCACGTTGGCCGCGCGCAGCTGCGCGCGCAGCACGGCGTGCACCGCCTGCGCCTGCTCCGGGGTCGCGGTGCAGCCGGTGCCGATGGCCCAGACCGGCTCGTAGGCGACCACGATCTCGCTGCTGCAGTGGCCGACGGCATGGATCACGGCCGAGAGCTGGCGCTTGACCACGAACTCGGTGCGGCCGGCCTCGCGGTCGGCCAGGGTTTCGCCGACGCAGACGATGGGCGTGACGCCGGCGGCGAGCGCGCGCCGCGCCTTGAGCGCGACCAGATCATCGCTCTCGTGGTGCTGCTGGCGGCGCTCGGAGTGACCGACGATCACGTAGCGGCAACCGAACTCGCGCAGCATCGCGGCGCTGACCTCGCCGGTGTAGGCGCCGGCCTCGTGGGCCGAGCAGTCCTGCGCACCCCAGTCCAGGCGCGAGCCGGCCAGCGCGCCCTGCAGCTGC